>Ga0207650_10003510_pt1 | contig 10768 bp, 10 predicted proteins | sample KBSS63metaG_FD_184325 | JGI IMG/M metagenome (GOLD analysis project Ga0207650, IMG submission 184325) | Switchgrass rhizosphere microbial communities from Kellogg Biological Station, Michigan, USA - KBS S6-3 metaG (SPAdes) (version 2) | ecosystem: Host-associated > Plants > Roots > Rhizosphere...
CCTGCACAACATCGCGCACCAGCTCTCGCCCTCGATCTTCGGGCCGCTCTGCCGCCGAAACATTCCCATCGTCCAGACGCTGCACGACTACAAGCTGCTCTGCCCGGTCTACACGTTCCGCTCCAAGGGCGAGGTGTGCGAGCGCTGCAAGGCCGGTCGCTACTGGAACGCGGTGGTGAGGCGTTGCAACGCCGACTCGTTGCCGCTGTCGCTGACCAGCGCGACCGAGGCGGCGGTCCACCGCGGGCTCCACAGCTATCGCCACGTGCACGTCTTCCACTGCCCGAGCCTCTTCGAGATGGCGAAGATGCTCGAGCACGGCGTGCCGCGCGAGAAGCTGGCGTTCGTGCCGCACTTCGTCGACGCCTCCGCCTACACGCCTTCGTTCGGCGGCGGCCCGTACGCGCTGTTCGCAGGGCGGCTGTCCGAGGAGAAGGGCCTGTTCACGCTGCTCGAGGCTCACCGCCGCACGCCGGGACTCGAGCTCGTGATCGCGGGCGACGGGCCGCTGCGCGCCGCGCTCGAGGCGCGGGTCTCGGCTGAACAGCGCTCCCGGTTGACGTTCGCGGGCCATCTCACCGGCTCCGACTACGACCGCGCTTGGACTGGCGCCGCCTGCCTGGTCCTGCCGAGCGAATGGTACGAAGTGCGCCCGATGGTGATCCACGAGGCCTGCGCACGCGGCAAGGCAGTGGTGTCGACGCGCCTGGGCACGATCCCAGAGATCGTCGAGGACGGCGTGACGGGCCTGCTCGTGCCGCCCGCCTCGCCGGACGCGCTCGGCGAGGCCATGCGCTGCCTGGTCGGGGATTCCGCGCGCTCCGAGGCGATGGGCCGCGCCGCCCGCACCATGGTCGAGACGCTGTATAAGCCCGAGGCGCACCTCGCGGCGATGCTCGACGTCTACGCGCAGGCCGCGTTGCGCGCAGGCCGGGTGAAGGCTGCCGCGTGAAGATCGCGATGATCGGGCAGAAGGGGATTCCCGCGCTGTACGGCGGCATCGAGCGTCACGTCGAGGAGATCGCGCGCCGCCTGGTCCTGCGCGGTCACGAGGTCTCGGTCTACTGCCGGCTGCACTACACGCCGACGGGGGGGAGATATCACGGCATCGAGCTCGTGCGCCTGCCGAGCATCAACACCAAGCACCTCGACACCGCGACGCACGTCGCCGCCTCGACCGCGCACTCGGTGTTCCAGGACTACGACGTCGTGCACTTCCATGCGCTCGGACCGTCGGTCTTCGCGGGCCTGCCGCGCCTGTTCGGCAAGCCCACGGTGGTGACCGTGCACGGCCTCGACTGGCAGAGGGAGAAGTGGGGGGCGGCCGCGTCGTGGGTGCTCAAGCAGTGCGAGGGCCCCGCCGTCAACTTCCCGAACCGCACGATCGTGGTGTCGCGCACGCTCAAGAAGTACTTCGCCGAGCACCACGGCAAGCCCACCGTCGCGATCCCGAACGGCACCGTGCTGCCCGAGCCGCGGCCCGCGCACCGGATCCTCAAGCTCGGGCTCGAGGCGCACAAGTACATCCTGTTCGTCGGCAGGCTGGTGCCCGAGAAGGGCGTCCACTTCCTGTGCGAGGCGTTCTCGCGGCTCGACACCGACATGACGCTCGCGCTCGTCGGCGGCTCGTCGGGCTCGGACGACTACGTCGCGCAGATCAAGAAGTTCGAGGGCCCGCGCGTCCGCATGCTGGACTACGTGTACGGCGAGGCGCTCGAGGAGCTGTGGTCGAACGCCTACTGCGTGGTGCAGCCGTCGACGCTCGAAGGGCTGTCGCTCGCGCTGCTCGAGGCGCTGTCGTACGGCCGCTGCGTGCTGATCTCGGACATCCCCGAGAACCTCGAGGTCACCGAGGACGCGGCGTTCACGTTCAAGAACCGCGACGTCGACGACCTGACGCGGCAGCTCGACCGGCTGATCAAGGAGCCCGCGCTGGTGCGGCAGTTCGAGCAGAAGGCGCGTGGGCATATTGCCGAGCACTACTCGTGGGATCGCGTGGTGGATGCGACGGTGGGGGTGTACGAAGAGCTGCTGAATTCGAGGAAACGGACGCCGTGAGGCTCAAGCTGCGCTTCGGCTTTGTCCTTGTGGGTCTCGCGGTGACGATCGCCGGCGAGGCCCTTGCCGTTTCGTCAGGTGAGATCGATCAAGCCTTCAGATCGTTCGATGGACTCAGCGAGGCGATCGTCGATTCGGTGAGCACAAACCCGTCGGGCCGAACCGTCTCCGCCCGGTGGGGGGCACGACTTCTCGGTGCGATGGGCGCCAAACGGGTTCGGATCCACTCGCCACGTGCAACTGGCTGTGAAAGCGTCACCACCGGGGACACGTTGTTCCTCCCCTGGAATGGCAATGTTCAGCCATCCGAAATGTCCGTTCCCGGCTGCTTGTCGCGGTTCCGGAGGCGCGGGCAGCGGATGCCATCCCTGCCCTTTCCGGTGAACGATCTCACTTACGCTCTCCACATCGAGGGTCAGCACTTCACAGTCACCACTCCAGCGCCGGCGCCCGCCAGGGTTCGGGACGACCGACCCGTCCATAATGTCCTGGTCGCGGAAGCCCGCAACGGCACCTTCTACTGGTTCGGACACCGTCTTCGTCCACCGTTCGAATTTCGGGCTGCGTTTCGGGTCGGGGCGGAAACCACTTTGGTCGCGACCTATCTCGATACGCTTCCCCTCTACGTGGTCCAGCCGAAGGAAGCGCCGCGGAAGATCGACGTCGAGTTCGGCCGGAGCGTGCCGCAGACCCTCCTCTTGAGGAGAGCAGGCACTGGATTCACGGCGGCGATGGACGAGGGATTGGACCTGCAGGCAAGGATTGACCGGATGGCCGATACGTTGCGGCTCGACCCAGCGCTCGTTGATTCTGTGATCGTTGACGGGCACAGCATGGAGATTCATTGGCGCGGCGAAGACGGCCCGGACGGCCGTGGCTGGCGCAGCCGTGATCATTCATTGGACGCCGATCCATGGAAAGGAAGTGTCGGACAGTTGAGGGATCATGCGTCTTTGCTCGATCGAGGCAGTCTCATCGTCTGGTTTGGCGGACACAACGCCTTCCTCCACGATCTCGCTGCGTTCGAACGCTCCATCGATCTCAGGCGTCGGGGCATCCCCACGAAGGAGGATCACTGGTGGAGCGAACAGGAATGGGATCAACTGCTTCATCCGCCACCGATCGCGGAGCTGGTTCGCCGAATGTCGCCCCCATAGACGTGATGGGTTGACACCGCCCCGCGGCGGGTGTTCGACTTTGCTTCCATGAGCCCTGCCCGTCCCAGACTTCGCCAGCTTGTCGACTGGCGCTCCGCGATCTTCGCGGGCGTCGTCGGCGGAATCGTCCTGCTCGTCCTCGAGATGATGTTCACCAAGAGCGCGGTCGGCAGCGCGTGGGTCTTCCCGCGACTTCTCGCTGCCGTCGTGCTCGGCCCGAAGGTCCTGCCGCCGCCTGCCACCTACGACGTCGGCATTCTGGCCGCAGCGATGCTCATCCACCTGCCGCTGTCGATCGCCTTCTCCTGCCTGATCGCGTTCGTGCTCCACAAGTGGGGGCTCGTGGTCGGGATCCTGGGGGGCGCCGTGCTCGGCATGTGCCTGTACTGGATCAACTACGGGACGGTGTTCAATCTCGTGCAGTGGTTCGCGCCCCTGAGGAGCGCGTGGACGATGTGGGCCCACGTCCTGTTCGGCGCGATCTGCGGCGGGACGTACGAACTGCTCGAGAAGGAGCGCTTCGTCGTCGAGACGCCCGTCGAGCCGTACGAGAGGAGCATCTAGTGTTCTCGATGGGCGGCGGGCAGAGGCGGAGCTTCGGGGGCGCGCGCCTGCTGGTCGGGCTGGCGTTCGCGGTGTTCGCACTGATCAGCTACATGGGCAAGGCCCAGGTCAACCCGGTCACGGGGGAGAAGCAGCACATCGCGATCACGCAGGACCAGGAGATCGCGCTGGGGCTGCAGTCGGCGCCCGAGATGATGCAACAGTTCGGCGGGCCGAGCCAGGACGCCGAGGCCACCGCGCTCGTCCAGAAGGTCGGCCAGCAGATCGTCGCCAACTCCGAGGCGGGGAAATCGGGCTACGAGTACCACTTCGTCCTGCTCGGCGACCAGAACACGATCAACGCGTTCGCTCTGCCGGGCGGGCCGGTCTTCATCACCGAGGCGCTGCTTGCGCGGCTGAAGACCGAGGGACAGCTCGCGGGCGTGCTCGGCCACGAGATCAGCCACGTCGTGCTGCGCCACAGCGCCGAGCACATTGCCCAGCAGGAGCTGACGCAGGGATTGACGGGCGCGCTCATCCTCTCGACCTACGACCCGAACGACCCCAACAGCGGGCGGACCGCGCAGATGGCGCTGCTGGTCGCGAACCTGATCAACATGAAGTACGGGCGCAGCGACGAGCTCGAGGCCGACCGTTACGGCGTCAAGTACATGGGCCAGGCCGGCTACGACCCGAACGCGATGCTCGGCGTCATGGAGGTGCTCGCGTCGTCGCGCCAGGGCGGCGAGCCGCCCGAGTTCTTCAGCACGCATCCGAGCCCGGAGAACAGAAGCGACCGGATCGCGGACGCGATCCGGGAGTTCTTCCCCGACGGGCCGCCCGCCGGGGCCATTCCGTAACACGGAGGCCGCCATGCCGGTTGCCAAGATCACCGAGATTTCCGCCACCTCGAAGAAGAGCTTCGACGATGCCGTCCTCGTCGGCCTGCGCCGCGCCGAGAAGACCTTGAGCGGCATCTCGGGCGCGTGGGTCAAGTCGATGAAGGTCGACTATGCGAAAGGCAAGGTCACCGATTATCGGGTCCTGTTGAAGGTGTCGTTCATCCTCAAGGGTTGAGGCATTTCGCCCGTTCGGTCCGCACGCCCCTCGCAGCGCTCGCGCCGCGGGGGGCGCGTCGTTTACCCTTGATGCAATGACTCCCCGCAATCGCTGGATCGCCACCGCCCTCGCCGCTTTCACGCTGCTCGTCCTCGTGCTGGGGATCGGCTACGTCCGGCGCGTCGGGATCCTCGGCGACAAGGTCTCGCGCCAGATCCGCGCCGACCTCAAGGCGCGCGACCTGCCCGACGACGCGCCGTGGCGCGACCGGCGGACGCTGGTCCTTTTGCGCGGCTTCTACAAGCAGCGCGGCATGCGCCCCGCGTGGACCACGGGCGCGGGCCCGAACGGCGAGGCGAAGGAGCTCGCCGACGTGCTCGCGCGCGCCGACGAGGAGGGCCTCGATCCCGAGGACTATTCGACAGTGCCGCTGCGCGCGCGGCTGGAGAAGCAGCAGAAGACCTCGCTCGAGAAGATGAGCCCCAAGGCGCTCGCCGAGTTCGACCTGTTGTGCAGCATCGCCGCGCTCCACTACATGAGCGACGTCCACGACGGCCGGATCTCCCCGCGCGCGCTCGATGCCATCTGGGTCGCGACGCCCCACAAGAACGACATGGACGCGCGCCTGGCCGACGCGCTGACGAAGCACAGGGTCAAGTCGATGCTCGAGGAGCTGCCGCCCGATCGCGCGGAATATCGCGCCCTCAGGGAAGCGCGCACGCGCTGGGCGAAGCTCGCGAGCGAAGGCGGCTGGCCTGCGATCGGCCCGGGGCCGCCGCTCAAGAAAGGCGCGAAGGGCGTGCGGGTGCGCGCGCTCCGGCAGCGGCTCGCCGCGACCGGCGACCTGCCGAAGGCCGACGGCGACCGCTTCGACGGCGCGCTGGAGGCGGCGGTCAAGCAGGCGCAGGAGCGGTTCGGCCGCGTGGCCGACGGCGTGGTCGGCGAGCCCGAGCGCCTCGAGCTGAACGTTCCGGCCGAGCGGCGGCTGCGCCAGATCGAGCTCAACATGGAGCGCTGGCGCTGGCTGCCGGCATCCTTCGGCGAGCGCTACCTGCTGGTCAACATCCCCGAGTACATGTTGCACCTGGTCGAGGGCGGACGCGACGTGCTGGACATGCGGGTCGTGGTCGGCAAGGCGATGAACCAGACGCCCGTCTTCAGCGACACCATGACGCAGGTCGTGGTCAATCCGACCTGGAGCGTGCCGCAATCGATCGTGACCAACGAGATCGTGCCCGCGCTCGCCGAGGATCCCGACTACCTGGCGAAGCACCGCATGCGTCTCGTCGGCGAGGGCGGGGAAGAGGTGGATCCGGCAAGTGTCGATCTCGCCGACTCGACGAGGCAGGTGATCGTGCGGCAGGACGCGGGCGAGGACAATGCGCTCGGGTCGCTCAAGTTCGTCCTGCCGAACTCGTTCGACATCTACCTGCACGACACGCCGGCGGGTGCGCTGTTCGCGCTCGAGGAGAGAAGCTTCAGCCACGGCTGCATCCGGGTCGCCGAGCCGCTCGTGCTCGCGCACGCGGTGCTCCAGGGCCGTGCCGAGGCCGACACCGCGCGGCTGCGGCGTTTGATCGAGGACGGCGCGACGAAGACGATCGAGCTGCCGAAGCGCCTGCCCGTCCATCTCGTCTACTTCACCGCGATCGCGGGCGAGGGTGGCGCGGTCAAGTTCAGGGAAGACGTCTACGGCATCGACCAGGACCTCGTGGACCGGCTGCGCGGACGTGCCCGCACGCAGGCGGCGGTGCGGGCCAAGGCCGAGAAGCTTGCGGGGCAGAGCAAGCGCCACTAAAGTGCGCGCATGCGATCCGCGTTGATCCTCGCCGGTGGCCGGGGCGAACGATTCTGGCCCTGGAGCCGGCCCGGTCTTCCCAAGCAGCTGCTGCCGCTGGCGGACGGCAAGATTCTCCTGCTCGCGACGCTCGAGCGGCTCGAGGGCATCGTCCCCCCCGAGGCCACCTGGATCCTCACCAGCCGCGAGATCGCCCCGCGCATGCAGTCCCTGGTCGGCAAGAAGGCGCGCATCGTCGAGGAGCCGGTCGGGCGCAACACCGCGCCAGCGATCGGCTACGCCGCGCTGCTGTCCGAGGCGCTGGGCGCCCATGACGGCATGGCGGTGCTGGCGGCTGACCACCTGATCCCGGACCTCGAAGACTTCCGGAAGGACCTGGACGCCGCCTTGAAGCTCGCCGAGGACGGCGACCGCCTCGTGACCTTCGGCATCCGGCCGACGCGCCCCGACACGGGCTTCGGCTACGTCGAGAAGGGCGCGGCGCTCGGGCCCGAGCGGGCGTTCGAGGTCCTGGCCTTCCGCGAGAAGCCGGACCTTGCGACCGCGCGCGAGTACGCGGTCAGCGGCCGGCACTTCTGGAACAGCGGCATGTTCGCCTGGCGGCCGCGCGCGATCCTCGCGGGCCTCGAGCAGCATCGTCCCGCGCTGGCGCAGGGCATCCGGAGCCTCGAGAAGGCGGCGAAAGCGTTCGTCGCGGGCAAGCCGGCGGTCGCGGGCGACGCGCTCGACGACGTGTTCCCGGGGCTCGAGTCGGTGTCGATCGACTACGCCGTGATGGAGAAGGCGGACAACGCCGCGATGATCGAGGCCTCGTTCGAGTGGGACGACCTGGGCTCGTGGACCGCGTGGGCGCGGCGGCAGGCGCGCGACGGCCGCGGCAATGCGACCAGCGGGCGCGCGGTCACGATCGACAGCGACGATTGCGTCGTGCTCGGCGGCGGGGAGCGGCCCGTCGTCGTGCTCGGCGGCAAGGGCCTCATCGTCGTGCAACACGAGGGCGGCACGCTGGTCTGTCCGGTCGAACGCGCCGACGAGGTGCGCAAGGCGGTCGCCGAGCTCGATGAGCGCGGCTGGCTCGAGGAGGACCCCGCCCGATGAAGCGTCTCGCGCTCGCGTTCGCACTGGTCGCGCTGGCCGGCTGCGCGCACAAGAAGGAGCCGCCGCCGACGGCCGCGATTCCGCCGCCGCCGGCTTCGACGGAGACTCCCGCTCCCGCGCCCACGACGGCGCCACCGGTGTCCGCGCCCTGGGACACCGCAGGCAGCGCGTCCGCCCGGGCCGCGCGGCGGAACCACGTCTATCCGCAGGGCCCGAACGATCTCGGCAGGAAGCTGGTCGACAGCCTTCCCGATCCCGCAGCCATGGTGCGCGGCGCCGAGAACGAGGAGTCCAAGGCGCCGCCGCCCGCGCCCAAGCCGTTGCCCGTTCCCGTGAGCGACAGCCAGTGCTGGGAAGTGCAGGTGCTGGTCACCACGAACCACGACAAGGCCAGGCAGGAAGCGAAGAACATCACCGAGCGGCTCAATCTGTCGGCGTGGGTGCGCGAGGAGGGCGGCATGTACCGCGTGCGCGCCGGCGGCTGCCTGACCTCCGACGGCGCGACCGAGCTCGCGAACCGGCTCAAGGGCCAGGGTTATCCCGAGGCGTTCCGCACGCCGAGGGAACCGTGACGCCCGCCGTCGTCGTCCTGTTCGAGGACGAGGGCTGGCGCATGCTGCGGCCGCTCGCCGCGACGCGGCCGGTGTGGGACCTGCGCCTGGGCGGCCACACGCTGGGCGACAAGCTGCGCGGGCACTTTCCCGGCGCGCAGTTCGCGTACGCGGGAAGGCCCGCGGTGCTCGACGCGCTCGCCGAGGACGAGGGCCCGCTGCCCCGCCTCGAGGACCTCAAGATCAAGGGCGACGTGCTCTGGCTCAACGGCCGCGCGCTCGCCGACGAGCGCTGGCTCGACCTGGTCGCCAAGTCGCCCGGGCTCACGCGCTGGTGCGTCGGGGCACGCGTGCTTGCGCTCGCGCACCCGGCCGGCAAGACCTCCGAGGTGCGCGACCAGCCCGCGCTCCGCAATTCGACGAAGGAGGCCGCGGGCCTGGGCTTCAAGGACGAGGAATGCGAGGCGCCCTTCGTCGACGCGATCTGGGACCTGCTGCGCCACAACCACAACGAGCTGCTGCTCGAGGGCGAGCTCGCGGTGCGCGCCGCCCACGGCGCCGAGCTCGCGCCGCGCACGAATCCCGCGGTCGCCTCGGGCGTCCACCTGATTTCTGCGCAGGGAATCGCGATCCACCCGACCGCGCGCGTCGCTCCGGCGTGCGTGCTGGACGCGTCCAACGGCCCGATCGTGGTCGAGCGCGACGCCGTGCTCGAGCCGCACACCTACGTCGCCGGTCCCGCGTGGATCGGCGCGGGGACGCACGTGCTGGGTGGCAAGCTGGGCGGGGGCGTGGCCCTGGGACCCGTGTGCCGCGTGGCGGGGGAGATCGAGGAGACGATCTTCCAGGGCTACGGCAACAAGCGGCACCACGGCTTCGTCGGGCATTCGGTGATCGGCCAGTGGGTGAACCTGGGCGCGCTCACGACGACGAGCGACCTGAAGAACAACTACGGCCCCGTGCGCGTCTCCATCGCGGGCGCCTCGCACGACACGGGCGAGAACAAGTTGGGATCGTTCGTCGGCGACCACGTCAAGACCGGCATCGGAACGCTCCTGACGACCGGCGCGGTGATCGGCACGGCGTCGAACCTGTTCGGCGGCGGCACGCTCTCGCCGAACGAACTCCCCGAGTTTTCGTGGTGGAATGGTGTCGAGAGCACGCGTTACGACATCGAGAAGTTCGTCCGCACCGCGCGCGTCGTGTGCTCCCGGCGGGGACGCAGTTTCGGTGATGCGCAGGAGAAGCTATACCGCACACTCGGACCCGGGTCGTCGGGCTAAGCCACGACCTTTTCGACACTTGGAGCCTCGCCTTGCTTGACGAAGAGACCCCGAAGGCCCTAAAGTCCGCGCACCTTCCCGCCTTGCCTGACCTTGGAGGAACGCGGATGCCGGAACTGCGCAAGGACCCGGTCGTCGGACGCTGGGTCATCATCTCGACGGAACGCGGACGGAAACCCTCGGACTTTGGGGAGACCGTCGAGATGAAGCGCGCGAGCTTCTGCCCGTTCTGTCCCGGCAACGAGGGCACCACGCCGAACGAGGTGCTCGCCTACCGCCCCGATCACTCGGCCGCGAACGGACCCGGCTGGACGCTGCGCGTCGTGCCGAACAAGTTCCCCGCGCTGCAGATCGAAGGCTCGCTCAACCGCCGCGCGGAAGGCCTCTACGACAAGATGAACGGCATCGGCGCCCACGAGGTGATCATCGAGGGCCCCGAGCACCACGTCGACTTCGCGGACATGAGCGTGGACCACATCGCGAGCGTCCTGTGGGCCTACAAGGAGCGCATGACCGACCTGCGCAACGACAAGCGCCTGCGCTACAACCTCGTGTTCAAGAACCACGGCGAGGCCGCCGGCGCCTCACTCGAGCACACGCACACGCAGCTCATCTCGACGCCGATCACGCCCAAGCAGGTGCAGGAGGAGCTCGACGGCTCGCTCGCCTACTTCCAGATGAAGGAACGCTGCGTCTGGTGCGACATCGTCGAGCAGGAGCTGGCCGAGGGGAACGGCAAGCGCATCGTGCTCGAGAGCCCGCGCTTCGCCGCGATCGTGCCGTACGCGGCGCGCTTCCCGTTCGAGTGCTGGATCCTGCCGCGCGAGCACCAGGCCGCGTTCGAATCGCATACGACCGAGGACTACAAGGAGCTCGCGGGTGTGCTGCGCGAGACGCTGCAGCGGCTCAACCTCGCCCTCAGGAACCCGCCGTACAACCTCGTCATCCACACCGCGCCCAATCGCGACGTGGACCACGAGTACTATCACTGGCACATCGAGATCATGCCCAAGCTGACGAAGGTCGCCGGCTTCGAGTGGGGATCGGGCTTCTACATCAACCCGACACCGCCCGAGGACGCCGCGGCCTATCTGAGGGAAATTCGCGACAAGGACGGATTGGCAGCAAACACGGAGGTCCCCGCATGACCGAATCCCTGCGTATCGCGCTGGTGGCGACGGAAGCGTCGCCGCTCGCGCGGCACGGAGGCCGTGGCGACGT
>Ga0207650_10003515_pt1 | contig 10761 bp, 9 predicted proteins | sample KBSS63metaG_FD_184325 | JGI IMG/M metagenome (GOLD analysis project Ga0207650, IMG submission 184325) | Switchgrass rhizosphere microbial communities from Kellogg Biological Station, Michigan, USA - KBS S6-3 metaG (SPAdes) (version 2) | ecosystem: Host-associated > Plants > Roots > Rhizosphere >...
CCGACACGCTGGTCATCGGCACCGGCCTGATCAATTTCTCGATCTATTCCTCGCTGAAAAGCTGGATCGACAACATCGCCCGCGCCGGCATGACCTTCAGCTATAGCGAAAAAGGCCCGGTTGGCCTGGCCACCGGTAAGAAGGCCTATATCGCTCTCGCCTCGGGCGGTGTCTATTCCAACGGCCCGGCTGCGCCGCTGAACCATGCCACGCCTTATCTCAAGTCGGTTCTCGCCTTCATCGGCATCACCGAGGTCGAGACGATCTTCGTCGAGGGCCTGGCATTCGGTCCTGAAGCTGCCGAGAACGCCATTGCCGCCGCCCGTACGCGCGCCGACGAACTGGCGACTGCCGCCTAATCGTCGAGATCATTGACGACATCAGCAGGCCGGCGCAAGCCGGCCGCATCTTGCCGCGATGTGACCTGTCAAAGCCGAAGGGTGGCCGCTAGTTGCGCGGCAACAGGCCATCCCTGCCGACCACGCAGTCGCGGCCATTGTTTTTCGCCTCGTAGAGACGGTCGTCGGCAACGGCGATCAGGCTGTTGAACGTCGCCGCATCGTCACCGATTGAGGCGACGCCGACGCTGACGGTAACGGGCATGTTCGCCGGACTACGGACGGCCGCAGAGACATGCCAGCGCAAATGCGCCGCCAGTAGCAAGGCCTCGGGGTGATTGGTGCGAGGGCATAGCACCACGAATTCCTCGCCACCGAATTGGAAAAGCCGATCCGTCGGGCGCAAGGTGCTCAAAATCTCCGCTGCTATCGACTTCAGGATCTCGTCTCCGATGATGCGGTCGAACGTGGAGTTGATGCGCCTGAAGTTGTCGGCATCAATCAGCAGGACGCTCAAATCCTCCCGACGCTCAAGGCTGGCGGCCACCAGTCCGGCGCCTTCGGCCTCCATGCGATTGCGATTAGGCAAGCCTGTTATCGCATCGAGACCATTCCGGGACACCAGATCGTTGTATCGCTCGCGATAGGTCAGATCCTGAAACACGTCGCGGACCGATCGATGCGCGATCGTAGCGCCTTGGCGGCGGATCATGATTTGATAGAGGGCGAAGAGCACGGAATAGATACAGACTGCCAGAAGCTTGCCGATCCAGCCTCCCCAGAAGACGTACAGAGGCACACCAACGAAATAATGAAGTGCCAAGAAGAAGCCGATCTGATCGAAGGTGAGCAGGACGATCCCGGCAATGGTAAAGCGCAGCACCACCCAACGCTTGATGTATTGTCCCAGCTTTTCATAGAGCAGAATGATCCCCAGCGCGTCGATGTACAGCAGCGCCGTGCCCCAGAGCATCAGCCAGCCCATTTCATTGACAAAACCAAAGTCCGCGCTGCGGGCCGGTGAAAGATCGACCGGGATGTGGAACTGCAATACCCAAGCGATGCTGACGGTGAGGATGTTGCCGAGGAACAGCCCGTAGATAGGCTGGCGGGCCACCGCCGCATCTTCCTGCATATAAAGCATCAGGATGAGCATGAGTTTGCCGGCGAAGAACACCGAGGATCCCGGCGACACAACGCCGAACGGCAGCTCGACATAGAAGACCGCCGCAAGATAGGTTTCCATGAAATGCATGACGCCGAGCGCTGTCAGGAAGGCCCCAAGCCCAATCCGCGCCCGAAAATGCAGCAAAGCCGCCATGATTCCAAAATAACCGATGGCCTCGATGACGAACAAAGCCAGATTGAGCTCTCTCATCCCATTGTCCGCTTTCGCCCCGGGCGCCCCACATGCGGGGTATCGACCTTGAAGCCTAAACTATATTAAGGAAGGCTTACAGCCAAGTGTATTGTCCGCCGTCACAACGCACGGATACCGTCTGATACACTCTGCAATGTTTCGCAGGCAATATTTTCAGGTAAAGGTGCTTAATATACAGCCTCACGACTTACTTCGTAAGAGTGAAAACAAGCATACTTCTTATACGCGCACCCATCTTTACCGGACACGTGCTCATATCGGCCTTGGGGCATGACGGGTCAGAGCCCTGTCAAACCTGCCGAATAGCCTCCCCGTCCGCGAACAGCGAAGAACCGTGCTGGTCGATAATCTGCTGAGCCTTGCGGAAGGTCGTTTCGATGGCGTCGTCTACGGAGCTGAAGACATCGGCGCGGATGAATGTGCGGACGAGCGTTTCGCCGTTCACCTGCTTTTCGATGCGCCCGGCCAGCCGAAACTGGCTGCCCTCGCGCTGCGGCACCGCGAAAATCTGGCAATCGTTGTAGCTCTGCGAGGCCGGCGGGGCGGCACTCGTTTTGCCGGCATCCGCATTGGATGCACCGCCGCCGGAAAACATCGACAGGATATTCGATAGGAAGGAAGCCATGGTCGCCTCTCGATTGGCGCGGTCGCAACCGCCTGAAACTAGATGATGAGGTTTGCGAGAATCTCGTTCTCGGTGATGTCCTCGTAGCCGAGCCCGGCGCTTTCGAAATTCCGGGTCAGTACGGCGAAGCTCGCCGCGTCCTTGACCTCGATGCCGATGAGGATGGAGCCGAAATTGCGGGCACTCTTCTTCAGATACTCGAAACGGGCGATATCGTCATCGGGACCGAGCAGATTGAGGAAATCGCGGAGCGCGCCGGGCCGCTGCGCCAGCCGCAGGATGAAGTATTTCTTCAGTCCTGCGTACCGCATCGCCCGCTCCTTGACGTCGGGCAATCGTTCGAAGTCGAAATTGCCACCGGAGACCACGGCGACGATCGTCTTTCCACGGATGGTTTCGCGATCCATGGCGTCGAGCGCCGTGATTGCCAGGGCTCCTGCGGGCTCCAGGACGACGCCCTCGACATTGAGCATGTCGATGATGGTAACGCAGATGGCGTTCTCCGGCATCAGCATCACCTGATCGGCACTAAAGCCTCGCAGGGCTTCGAAATTGAGGTCGCCGATCCGGGCCACTGCCGCACCGTCGACGAAATTGTCGACCTTCGGCAGCGTCAGCAGACTTCCCGCCTCGATCGACCGTCGCAGGCTAGGTGCGCCTAATGGCTCGGCAAAGCGGAAGGCGCCGGCCGGCAAGGTGTCGCGGAAGTAACCGGTGATGCCTGCCGCAAGACCGCCACCACCGACCGGCATGACGATCAGGTCCGGTAACACGCCTTCCGGCAGTTGCCCGGCAATCTCGGCTGCGACCGTGGCCTGGCCCTCGATGATGTCGGCGTGATCGAAGGGCGGCACCATGAAACCGTCATTGGCGGCAACATGGTCGCGGGCGGCCTGGTAGCACTGGTCGAAAAAGTCACCGTAAAGCTTGATGGTGATGAACTCGCCACCGAAGATTCGCGTCTTGTCGATCTTCTGCTGCGGCGTCGTCACCGGCATGAACACGACGCCGGGGACGCCGAAATGTCGGCAGACGAAAGCGAAACCCTGGGCGTGATTGCCAGCGGAGGCGCAGACAAAGACCTTGCCCGTGGCGCCCGATGCCATCTGCTTGCGAAAAAAATTGAAGGCGCCGCGAATCTTGTAGGACCGCACAGGCGTCAAATCCTCGCGCTTAAGCCAAATATCGGCGCCGTAGCGGGCGGAAAGGTGCTCGTTGAATTGCAGCGGCGTGGCGGGAAAGAGTTCCCGCATCGCTTCCTGCGCGCTATCGACAGCCCGGATATTCAAGTTCCAAAACGCCCTTCGTTGTTCCTGTTCCCGTCGCTATTGCACGGACAGGCGGCTGAAATAAAGGCTCTTTGTGATCGCAACGCAAGGTTCGAGAAAACAACCGCCAAATCCAACCAAATAGATCATAATTTGCCGTATTCCCGCACCGCCGATAGCCAACGTCCATCCCTCATTTCTTATGATTGACAGATCCGGACGGTCTGCTCCCTATAGGACAAGCCATCATGATGATGGTTAGAGGCCCGCTACGCGCCTGGAGTAACCAGGTTGGCGGGCTTCGTCTATTCTGGCATTCCGATCGAGCGGAGGCCCGAAATCCGCGCGATGCACCGCGTCGGATTGCAGAGGCCTTTTTTCCGCCTTGAGCCTGTCTAATATGACAGAATGACGACACGCCATCTTCTGAAGGGCGCCGCCTGGCTGGTACTCGCCTTCATCCTGTTCTCAACCGTCTCGCCGATCGACCTGCGGCCGCACACCTTGACGACGGTCAATATAGACCGCGCTGGTGCCTATGCGCTGGCGGGCCTCGTCTTCGTGCTTGCCTACCCTCGCCACTGGAAGACGATCGCCGTGCTTCTGGTGGTCGGGGCTCTCGGCCTCGAGTTCCTGCAGGCGTTCTCACCAACGCGCCATGCGCGGCTGCACGATGCGCTCATCAAGGCTTTCGGCTCGGTCGCCGGCGTGGGTATCGGCTATGGCGTGAACCAGATCGCCAGCCGCCGGGCGCTGCGGCTTTCCGCCGGTGGATAGACGGCAGCGGAAGCCGTGGCTGCGCTGCCGGCTCTTTCCTTGGCAAACACCCGACGGGTCGAATTGCCGAACAGGTTGATTTGCCACGGTTTCGAATGTAGCTAGTTTGCGCGGCGGAGGAATTGATCCCCTCGCCTTCGCGCTGCCCGTCAGGCCTGTTCGAGCCAACACTCGGCTGGTATAGGCCAAGAGGCTCAGCGGATATGAGTCGCGGATATGGATGTTCTCATCCGTACAGCGCCGGGGCTTGGCGAAATTGGTAGACGCAAGGCACTTAAAATGCCTCGGGCTTGCCCATACCGGTTCGATTCCGGTAGCCCCGACCATCCGCCTCTCTGCGCCCCAACCGTTCCTGACGCGCTCCTTGCATCAACTGTTGCGCCGCTTGCCTTCCAGGAGATCGAGGATGGCGCGGGCGGCATCGAGTACATTCGTACCCGGCCCAAAGACGGCGGCAACGCCTGCATCGAGCAGGAACTGGTAATCCTTGCGCGGGATGACGCCGCCGACCACGACGATGACATCCTTGGCGCCCTTGGCCTTCAGTGCCTCGACCAGTTGTGGTGCCAGTGTCCTGTGGCCGGCAGCCAGCGACGACATGCCGACCACCTGCACCTTCTCGCGAATGGCAAGATCGGCAGCCTCCTCCGGTGTCTGGAACAGGGGTCCAGCCAGAACCTCGAAGCCAATATCGCCGAAGGCAGACGCGATGACCTTGGCGCCGCGATCATGCCCATCCTGGCCAAGCTTGGCGACCAGCATTTTCGGCCTTAGCCCAACTCCGCCGGCAAAGGCCGACAGGCGCTCGACCAGCATCCGATATTCCGCGTCACCCTCATAGGCCGGGCCATAGATGTCGCTGACGACCTCCGGCACGGCGGCGTGATCGCCGAACACCTGCCGCAGGGCATCCGAAATTTCGCCGACCGTGGCGCGGGCGCGGGCCGCTTCCACCGCAGCAGTCAGCAGGTTACCCTCGCCTGTCTCCGCCGCCTCGGTGAGCGTGGCAAGCGTTGCCGCCACACGGGCCGGATCGCGGTGGCGGCGCAGCGCGTCGAGGCGCCTGATCTGCCCATCGCGCACGGCGGTGTTGTCGATATCAAGAATGTCGAGCGGCTCCTCGTTGTCGAGCCGGTACTTGTTGACGCCGACAATGATCTCCTCGCCGCGATCGACCCGAGCCTGGCGTCGTGTGGCGGCTTCCTCGATCATCCGCTTCGGCAGGCCTTCGGCGACAGCCCTGGTCATGCCGCCGAGCTTTTCCACCTCCTCGATCAGCTCCCAGGCCTTGTCGGCCAGTTCCTTGGTCAGACTCTCGACATAATAGGAGCCGGCAAGCGGATCGACGACCTTGGTCACGCCGGTCTCGAGCTGGAGGATCAGTTGCGTGTTGCGGGCAATGCGGGCGGAAAACTCTGTTGGCAGCGCCATCGCCTCGTCCAGCGCGTTGGTGTGCAGCGACTGCGTGCCGCCGAGCACTGCCGACAGCGCCTCGTAGGCCGTGCGGATGACGTTGTTGTAGGGATCCTGCTCCTGCAGCGAAACGCCGGAGGTCTGGCAATGGGTGCGCAACATCAGTGAGCCGGGCTTCTTCGGCTCGAACTCGGTCATGATCTTCGACCACAGCAGGCGGGCGGCGCGCAGCTTGGCGGCCTCCATGAAGAAGTTCATGCCGATGGCGAAGAAGAACGATAGCCGGCCGGCGAACTCATCGACGTTGAGGCCCTTGGCGAGCGCTGCGCGGACATATTCGCGGCCGTCGGCCAGCGTGAAAGCCAGTTCCTGCACCAGCGTCGCGCCGGCTTCCTGCATGTGATAGCCTGAGATCGAGATGGAATTGAACTTCGGCATCTCCCTGGCCGTGTAGGCGATGATATCCGCGATGATCCGCATCGAGGGTTCCGGCGGATAGATATAGGTGTTGCGGACCATGAACTCCTTGAGGATGTCGTTCTGGATCGTGCCCGACAACTCGGCGCGCGAACAGCCCTGCTCTTCGCCCGCAACGATGAAGGAGGCGAGGATCGGGATGACCGCGCCGTTCATGGTCATCGACACCGACATGTCCTTCAGCGGAATGCCGTCGAAGAGGATCTTCATGTCCTCGACCGAATCAATTGCCACGCCCGCCTTGCCGACATCGCCTTCGACGCGGGGGTGGTCGCTGTCATAGCCGCGATGGGTGGCAAGATCGAAGGCGACGGACAGGCCCTTCTGCCCGGCCGCGAGGTTCTTGCGATAAAAGGCGTTGCTCTCTTCCGCCGTGGAGAAGCCCGCATACTGGCGGATCGTCCAGGGGCGACCGGCATACATGGTCGCACGAGGACCACGGACATAAGGGGCGAAGCCCGGCAGGCTGTCGAGATGGTCGATGCCCTGCAGATCCCGCGCGGTATAGAGCGGCTTGACGTCGATGCCTTCGGGCGTGCGCCACGTCAGCTTGTCCGGCGATGCCTTCAGCTCTCGCTCGGCTAGCGCTTTCCACTCGGAAGGGACCTTATCCATGCATCGCTCCACTGACCTATGACCGGGCGGCATCGCGCCAGGCATTTCGTTTGGAAGAGCACTAGCATTTTCGGGCCGGGCCGCGAAAGCCGATCCTTGCCATCCGGCAACGGCTGCACCTCCGTCGCTGCGGCAGCGATAAAGGATGTGGATGGTCCAGCCCACCACGTCATCGTTCGCGGGGCATTTTGACCCGCGCCTGTCGGCGGGATAAAAAAAGCGCGACCTTTCGGCCGCGCTTTCTGGAAGCTTGCTATCGCTGATCAGGCCAGCTTGGCGGCGATCTTTGCAACATGGGCGCCCTGGAAGCGTGCGCCTTCCAGCTCGACTTCCGATGGCATGCGCGAGCCGTCGCCGTTGGTGATCGTGGATGCGCCATAGGGCGAGCCGCCCTTGACTTCCTCGGTGCCCAACTGGCCGGCGAAGGCGTAGGGCAGACCGACGACAGCCATGCCATGGTGTAGGAAGGTCGGCAGGAAGCCGAGAATGGTCGATTCCTGGCCACCGTGCTGGGAAGCGGAGGACGTGAAGGCCGAGCCGACCTTGCCGACCAGCTTACCGCCAAACCACAGGCCGCCGGTCTGATCCCAGAAGTTACGCATCTGCGAGGCGACCGTGCCGAAGCGGGTGCCGGCGCCGACGATGATGGCGTCGTACTCGGCCAGTTCGTCAGCGGTTGCGATCGGTGCCGCCTGGTCCATCTTGTAGTGCGATGCCTTGGCGACGTCATCCGGCACCAGTTCCGGTACGCGCTTGACGACGACATCGGCACCGGCCGACTTTGCGCCTTCGGCGACAGCGTAGGCCATCGCTTCGATGTGACCGTATGTGGAATGATATAGAACCAGGACCTTAGCCATTTTCTTCTCTTCCTTTTCTGGGAGGGTTGATGGTGCCATGACAGGCGAACCGAACAGGATGCGTTTGATGAATTCTGGTAGCATGAACTGTGCCTCGCAACACGGATGTGCTGTTGACCAATAGCTACGCCACGCCCGCCCGCGCTGCCAGACGCAGAGACAGATACGGACTGTTCAACGATATTGCACAATATCCTGTTGCGTTCAATTTCTGCAACGGAGACAGGGCCTTCCCGTCCAGCGGTTTTGCTATAAGTTCGCGTCGAACGCTCAAGATAAGGCAGAGACTGACATGACAGACCAGATCATCACGGCGGCCATGCTTGCGATCGGCGACGAACTCTTGTCCGGCCGTACCAAGGACAAGAACATCGGCCACCTCGCCGATATCCTGCTTCTCTCGGGCATTGACCTGAAAGAGGTCCGCATCGTCGCCGATGAGGAAGAGGCCATCGTTGCGGCGCTGAATGCGCTGCGCGCAAGCTATGACTACGTGTTCACCTCAGGCGGCATCGGCCCCACCCATGACGACATCACCGCCGACGCGATTTCCAAGGCATTCGGCGTCGCCTGCGAGCATGACGCCGAGGCAATGAAGCTGATGGCCGAGATGTATGAGCGCCGCGGCATGCCCTTCACCGAGGCCCGGCAGCGCATGGCGCGCATGCCCGTCGGCGCGACCCACATCGCCAATCCCGTGTCGACGGCGCCGGGGTTCACCATCGGCAACGTCCATGTCATGGCCGGCGTGCCGCAGGTGTTCCAGGCCATGCTCGACAACGTCATCCCGACGCTGCGTACCGGCACGCCGATGCTGTCGACGGCAATCGGTTGCCCGTTTGGTGAAGGCGATATCGGCACGCCGCTCGGCGCGATCCAGAAGGCCCATCCGGATACCAGCATCGGCTCCTATCCCCGCTACCAGGGCCAGTCGTTCTCGACGGAGATCGTCGTGCGCGCGCGGAGCGAAGCGGCAATGGAGGCAGCCGCGGCCGAGGTGCGGCAGATGGTGGAAGCGATCAGGCAGTCCAAAATCGAGGAAAACACCTCCGCCGAGGCCTGAGCAGACCGATGTCGGGCGCGACTCGGCGAGCCGCGTCGCGTCTTTTCCAAGGTGATGCGTGAAGGAGATGCCCGTGACCTACAAGACCATCGTCATTATTCTGGATGCGCCGGAGAATGCCGGTATCGCTTCCGATTTCGGTCTTGCGCTTGCCGCCGCCCATAGTGCCCATGTGATCGGCCTGCATGCGGAGGTGGTGTCGGCGGTGCCGATGGTGGCGCCGATGGAAATCCCGGATCCGATCGCCGTTCAGGCCCTTCAGGACATGGCCCGCACCGAGGCGGTGGGAATCGAAGAGCTGTTCCGCAACAAGGCTGCGGCCGCTGGCTGCTCGTTCGAATGGCGCAGCTTCACGAGTTCGGTCGGCTACGCGACGCAGCCGATCCTGGAAACGGTCCGCAGCGCCGATCTTATCATTGCCGTGCAGGCTGACCCGGCCAATCCGTCGGATGCCCATATCGAGGTCGAAAGCTTCCTGTTCGAAAGCGGACGGCCCGTGCTGATGGTGCCGTATATGCGCACGGCGCCCATGGCGATCCGGCGTGTCCTGATTGCCTGGAACGGCTCGAAGGAAGCCGCCCGCGCGACATTCGACGCCCTGCCCTTTCTGATGGCTGCCGATATGCGCACGGCGCCCATGGCGATCCGGCGTGTCCTGATTGCCTGGAACGGCTCGAAGGAAGCCGCCCGCGCGACATTCGACGCCCTGCCCTTTCTGATGGCTGCCGACGCCGTCGAGGTGCTCTCTGTCGATCCAAGTGAGAACGCCAACCAGGCGGCAATCAGCGGCGCAGACCTGACCGCCACCCTCATCCGCCATGGCGTCAAGGCAACCCTATCGAAGACGGTAAGCGCCGAGAAATCGGCCTCACAGGTGATCGAGACGAGGCTTGTGGACTATAGCGTCGATCTGCTGGTCATGGGCGCCTATACCCATTCGCGGCTCTGGCAGATGATTTTCGGCGGCACCACGAAGGCGGTGCTGAAATCGATGGCGGCGCTGACACTGCTGTCGCGCTGACGGCCACGGCGGATTTGCGGCTCTTGCGTTTTGGCCGCAAATCCCGCTAATAGCGACGACCAACAGCAGAATTCCGTCCGGGAAAATCCTTCGCGCAGTTTCTTCACGCTGCGCGAATTGCGTTTCAGACCGGGCCTACCGGCCCCGGCGAGATCTCTGCCCTGGTCGTCGGCAATCCCGGCGCATCGTCATCCCGTGCTTGCCGGAGCCAAAAGAATGTCTCTTCCCGATAAAGCCTTCCCCGTTTCCTGGGATCAGTTCCACCGCGACGCCAGGGCGCTTGCCTGGCGGCTGGCCGGTCTCGGCCGCGACTTCAGCGCCATCGTCTGCATCACCCGCGGCGGCCTGGTGCCGGCTGCGATCATCTCTCGCGAGTTGAACATTCGCCTGATCGAAACGGTATGCGTGGCCTCCTACCACGACTACGTCAACCAGGGCGAACTGGCGGTGCTGAAGGGCGTGACCCCGGCGCTGCTCGAAAACGGCGGCAATAGCGTGCTGGTCATCGACGATCTGACCGACACCGGCAAGACCGCTGCCCAGGTTCGCAGCATGCTTCCGAACGCCCACTTCGCCTGCGTCTACGCCAAGCCGAAGGGCGTGCCTGTCATCGATACATTCGTGACCGAGGTCAGCCAGGATACCTGGATCTATTTTCCCTGGGACATGGGCTTCAGCTATCAGGAGCCAATCGCCAAGGGCACGCGCGGCTAACTTGCCTTGGGCCGGCCGACAGGCGCCGGTCCAGCGGCCCGCGGTGGAGCGTTTCACCGTCCCGCAGCAGGCTCCGTGCGCCGGAACAGCGGACGAATCACGACAGACAGAAACACAGCGACCACGGTTGGTCGCTGTGGCGTTTCAGGGACAGCTAAAAGACCGTTCCAATGAAGTCGAGGGGGAGCAAGCCGTCGCAAGTTTCGGCA
>Ga0207650_10003522_pt1 | contig 10752 bp, 7 predicted proteins | sample KBSS63metaG_FD_184325 | JGI IMG/M metagenome (GOLD analysis project Ga0207650, IMG submission 184325) | Switchgrass rhizosphere microbial communities from Kellogg Biological Station, Michigan, USA - KBS S6-3 metaG (SPAdes) (version 2) | ecosystem: Host-associated > Plants > Roots > Rhizosphere >...
AAAGCGCCGGTTATGCGAACGGCTTTATGGCAATGAGCTTAATGTCGAGGCTTACATCGAACACCTCATTCAATCAAAAACTCACTGAACCCTCTGGAACCCAGATATGAAGACGACGGTTTTTTTCCTGTCGCTGCTTATGACAACGCTCCTGTCCGGTGTCGTATCGGGGCAGCAAAAACCGGCTACGGGCTACGCGCCGGTTAACGGGCTAAAAATGTATTACGAGATCCGTGGGCAGGGTGAGCCGGTGGTGCTGCTCCACGGCGCGTTCATGGCAATTTCAAACAACTTCCACTGGGCCGAGTGGATCGATGAGCTTTCCAAAACGCGGAAAGTGATCGCCATCGAAATGCAAGGTCACGGCCGCACGGCTGACACGGGCCGTGACTTCACCTACGATAACCTCGCCGACGACGTGGCCGCGCTGCTCGACCACCTCAAGATCCCAAGCGCGGATGTCATCGGCTACAGCCTCGGCGGCGGTGTCGCGCTGAATTGCGCGATCCGCCATCCGGACAAGGTGCGCAAGGTCGTCAGTATTTCGGCCGTGTTCCGCCAAAATGGCTGGACCCAAGAGGGGCTCGACGCATTCCCGAACCTCACCGCTGAAGTGTTCAAAGGTACGCCCATGGAAGCCGACTATAAAAGACTCAGCCCGACGCCCAACGAATTCCCGAACTTCGTCAAGCGCGTCCTCTCGGTCGATCTGAAGCCGCACGATTTCGGCGCCGACAAGCTCAAGGCCACCAAGGCGCCGATGTTTTTCATCCACGGCGATGCAGACGGTGTGCGGCTCGATTACATCGCGGAAGCGTTTCGCCTGAAGGGCGGCGAGGTCCACGGCGACATGCGGCCACGCTCAGCGTCGAGATTAGCCATTTTACCCAACACAACCCACGTCACGCTGCTGGACCATAGGCAAACGATCGTCCCGATGGTGAACGACTTTCTCGATGCCAAGCCCTCAAAGCAATAGAGAAGAAATTATTAATACAATGACCGATCACGTTCGCTTGGTCAGCTTATTCTTAGCCACAAAAAGGCACAAAAAGCTCAAAAAAATCGGCAGAACTCATTTGCGCTTGGAGGGGACTTGAGGTTGAAACCGTTGATGGTCCGAATCGCCAGTCGTACTCACTCCTCGCGTTATTTCTACTTAACTTCTGAACAACTCCTCTTCTTATTAATAACACTGGTAGCAGCAGCGGTTTTGTTGTATCGCCTGGGCGATCCAGCACTGAAAAACTGGGATGAAGCCATCTATGCGGAACTTGCAAAAGAAATGGTACAGAGCGGCGACTGGCTTACGTTGCGATGGCAACAGGCGGTGTGGTTTGAAAAGCCGCCGTTGACCATTTGGCTAATTGCGATTCTGTTTCGTGTCTTTGCGGTTAATGAATTTTGGGCTCGAGCAATCTCTGCGTTTTCAGGTGTCGGGCTTGTGGCAGTTGTCTATGCCATCGGGCGATTACTTCGCGGCCGAGCATGTGCGTTGCTCGCAGCGCTGGTATTGTTAACGACCTTCCAGTTCGTCCAAATGGCTCGGGGCTTGAATACGGACGTTTTGCTCGTGCTCTTTATTTACCTGGCAATCTATGGCTACCTCCGCATGAGGAATGGAGATGCTCGATGGTGGTATTTCATTTGGGCGTCGTGTGCTTTGGGTTTCATGGTGAAAGATTTCGCCGTTCTGGTTGCGCCGTTCGCAATTGTTCTGGCGCTGGTGTTCGATCGGCAACTTCAACAAACACTCAGAGCAAATCAGTTCTGGTTCGGCATGTTGTTGGCCGCGGCTATCGTAGTGCCCTGGCACGCTGCGATGTATTACCTCTATGGAACGGCTTTCTCGAATGAATACTTTTACTATCACGTTTGGAGCCGCACGCTGACGACCCTGGAAGGGCACAGAGAAACTTACTGGTGGTATTTGAAAGATATAGGAGAGAAATTTTATCCCTGGTGCTTAATCGCTCCCTTAGCTTTGGTGTTCCATGCTCGCGAGGTAAAGAATGGCGGCTTTTCGCCGGTGCTGCTTGCCTTCATCGCAATTGTGCTTGGGTTTTTTACTTTGGTGCAGACGAAGATGAGTTCTTATCTTCTTCCGATTTACCCAGCGCTCGCGCTTTTGACCGCGGAGCTGCTCACGTGGCTCTATGCCCGTAGGCATTTTGTGTCAAAGGTTGCCGTGATCTTGCTTTGCGTTTCTTTCAGTTATATCGCCGTTGGGAAGATAAAAAGTTATTACGCGAAGATTGATGAATGGGACGTAGCGGTGAGAGAGTTGTCGCTGTTAGCGGCAACGCGACAAGTATCGCCTAATCTGATTCTCTTCGAATTTGACCGGCAATCCGCCTTGTTCTACAGCGGTCGGCACGTTGTGCAGGCTAGTAGAGGCATTCCCGACTCACTCCGTGACCGCTACCGAAACTATCAACCGCTTGCGGCGGTAACCAGTGAAACGCCCACCGAAATCATCCTGTATAGACCGGAGCTCGGACCACTGCTACCTTACTATGTGATCGACATTGCCAACGAATCTCACAATTTGCTTTATGGAACTATTCGCAAGAAGCCCTGATCGCGGCGGTGGCCCATCTCTGGAGGCGAACGTTACGCTGCACAGCCGGTGCCCTTGACTTTTTGCCATCAATGGGAATAGTGTCCGCATGTTTTCAAAGGGCTGAATTCTCACGGGCTCTTCGCCAAATCTCGTAAATCCAGCCACACATCGTGCGAGAGGTTTTCCTCGCTCGTCCAAAGACCTCGCATATGCAAGTACGTAGCTACGGAGCGACATTATGCCAATCAAAAAGATCGCCATCATCGGAGGCGGAGTAGGCGCTCTCAGCGCTGCTTTCGGAATCACCGAAGCTCCCAACTGGCAGCAGCAGTTTGAAATTACAGTCTACCAGCTTGGATGGCGCCTGGGCGGGAAGGGCGCAAGCGGGCGTAATCCCAACGTCTATAACCGCATTGAGGAGCATGGCTTTCACGTCTGGGGCGGTTTCTATGAGAACGCCTTCCGCATTATGACAGCTTGCTACGACGAATTAAATCGTCCGCCAGGCAGCCCACTGGCAACCTTGCAGGATGCATTCAAGCCGAGTCAAACAGTTACCTGGGCGGAGGATCTTACCAGCGGTTGGGATTTTTGGACCAATAACTTTCCCGAAGTTTCGTCGCAGCCCGGTGACGGGACACCCATGCCGAGTGTTTGGGTTGGCATCCTCAGAGTTCTCGAGTGGATGCTCGACACGTTGCTCGGTCTCGGCGACATGCAAAGTTCGGGAGCGTCGAGCCCTTCCGAATTGCCTGGACCGATCAAGAAAGTGATCGACGATGCTGCGGCGCGCCACTTGTTCGATCGCGTCGAACTTGCTGCAAGTTCTGTCGCTGAAGTTCAGCTCGCTAACGCCGTTCATAAGATCGCGCGAGCTTGCCCCGAGGACGTGAACCTGCACGCGGCCACTGATCATGCGGCCATGGTTCTTCTTTTGGACGAACTGATTAAGCGTTTGAATGCCAGAGTCGAAGCCGGCGGTGTTGACGACGACATAAGACGATTCCTGATTCTTTGTGACATCGTGGCAGCGGAGGTCCGAGGCATTCTTGCCGATGACGTTCTTTTCAACGGATTCAATAGCATCGACAACGTCGACTATCAGGCGTGGCTCGGCCAAAATGGCGCCAACGATCAAGCCGTGAACTCAGGTGTGACTCGCGGCATTTACGACTTCCTGTTTGCCTATCTCAACGGTAATTCGCAACAGCCGATGATCGGCGCCGGTGCCGCACTGCGTTGTATCTTCAGGTTGGTCATGTGGTACAAGGGCGCGATTTTTTGGAGAATGCAGGCCGGCATGGGAGACACCGTCTTCACTCCGCTCTACCAGGTTCTCCAGCAGCGCGGTGTCAACTTCGTATTCTTCAATAAGATCAAGAATCTCGGTCTACAGAATGGACTCGTCCAAACGATTCAAATAGGTCAACAGGTCACACTAACAAACGGCACTTACAATCCGCTCGTCGAGGTGGGTGGTCTTCCCTGCTGGCCATCGGAACCGCTGTACGACCAAATCGTCCAGGGCCAACAACTCCAGCAACTCGGCATCAATCTGGAATCGGCGTGGACACCATGGCAAGACGTTGCTGAGATAACGTTACAGCGCGGAGTAGATTTCGATCTCGTTATTCTCGGTACGTCTCTCGCACCTTTGAAGGACATCTGTACTGAGCTCATAGCGGCGAGTCCTGCCTGGCAGAACATGGTCGAGAAGATTCAGACAGTCCAGACTCAATCGTTTCAACTATGGCTCACCGAGGATTTACCAACACTTGGCTGGACCGACGGTCAAACAGTGCTGACGGCTTATGCGCATCCTTTCGAAAGTTGGGCTGACATGAGCCAGGTATCGCCGCGTGAAGAGTGGCCGCCAAATCTGGAACCTAAGAGCATAGAGTATTTTTGCGGTGCGCTTCCTGATCCCACGGTGATTCCGCCATATTCGGATCACGACTTCCCGTCCCAGGAGGCGGCCGTCGTACAGGAAAATTCCATCAATTGGATCGAACAGAACATGGGTACTCTCTGGCCCAACTCAGTAAGTACAGGCTTCAACTGGAACTTGCTGGTAGATCCTCAAGGTGGTACTGGACCAAGCCGCTTCAGTTCGCAGTACTCTCGCGCCAACATCGATCCGAATGAGCGGTATGTGCTCTCCGTACCGGGCTCCACTCAGTATCGTCTTAAAGCTGGTGAGTCCGGCTTCGCGAATTTATATTTGGCGGGCGACTGGGTGCTCAATGGTCTTAACATTGGCTGCGTGGAGTCGGCGGCGATGGGAGGACTCGAGGCGTCGCAGGCGATATGCGGATACCCGCAGGAGATTGTCGGCGAAACCGATTTTTAATTCCTCATCGAGTGTTGATCTCATGCTTCCTCAAAAGAATGCCACCGACGTTTTGAGAGATACCAGCCGCACCTTTTATCTCTCAATCATTCGTCTGCCTCAAGGACTTCGCGAGGCAGTCATGTCGTCTTACTTATGTCTCCGCGCCATCGACGAGATTGAGGATCATCCGGATCTCGACAGGGCGACAAAGATTCGGTTGTTGAGAAGTGTTAGTTCGCGTATTCGAGCGATAAAGGATGGAGAGTTCGGGTGCATTTCGGAAGAGTTAAAGACTTACAACGGGCAGCTTCCTGAAGTTACTACGCGAATCGATGAATGGTTGGCCCTCGCTCCAAGATCAACTGCTCAACGCGTTTGCCAGACGACATCCACAATGGCCGCGCGCATGTCGGACTGGGTTGAACGTGATTGGAAGATCCAAACGAAGTCGGATCTCGACTCTTATACGTTTTGTGTCGCGGGCTGCATCGGACTGCTGCTCTGTGATCTTTGGGACTGGTTCGACAACACTGCGTCCAACAGGAGTTGGGCAGTCAGTTTCGGGCGTGGCTTGCAGTCAGTCAACATCCTGCGCAATCGTTCAGAAGACCTGGCACGCGGCGTGGACTTTTATCCCGCCGGCTGGACCGACGATGACTTGCACGAATACGCACGCGCCAACCTGGCTTTTGCCGACGCCTATATCGACGCACTTCCCACCGGACCTGCAAAAGATTTTTGTGTGCTTCCGCTGGCGTTGGCCCATGAAACGCTCGACGCGCTCACGCGCGGCGAAACTAAAGTCAGCCGAGATCGTGTCTTAAGAATCGTGGAAGGTCTGTCTCAACAGAGCAGCCGCAGTGCTGAGCACGAAGAGCAGGTTGTGCTCGTCACTGAAAACGACGAGATTATCGGTGTCGGTGAAAAGGTGAGAACTCATCGAGAGGGAAAACTACACCGCGCGTTCTCGATCTTTGTCTTCAACTTCAATGGCGAATTGCTTCTCCAAAAGCGCGCCGCTGTGAAATATCATTCCAATGGACTGTGGTCCAACACTTGTTGCGGGCATCCACGCCCGGGTGAGTCAACGGCTGGAGCGGCGCGCAGAAGGTTACAGGAAGAGATGGGATTTGTGTGTGACCTCACGGAGGTATTTGCGTTTACTTACCAGGTGCAATTGAGTGAAGAGATGGCAGAGCACGAATACGATCATGTGCTGATAGGAGTCTTCGGAGGTGAGCCGAATCCATGTAAGAACGAGGTTGACGACTGGAAGTGGACTGACATGGAGTCGTTACGACACGACATCCAAAGAAATCCGCACAACTACACCTACTGGTTGAAGCTCTCGGTTGATTTGGTTCCCGGGTTCGCAGCGTAAGGAAAGATATGACCCCTCAGATCCTCCGCTACTTTCACCCGGTGCTGTCAGCGCGATCTCTGCGCAAGCGTCCTGTCCGCGTCACGATCGCAGATCATCCGCTGGTTCTGTTCCGCGACGCGGCGGGTCGTCCGGCGGCTCTCGACGATCGCTGCCCACATCGCCGCGCACCTTTGTCTCAGGGGAAGGTTCGCGCTGACGGACGGCTAGTGTGTCCGTATCACGGCTGGAACTTTGACACAGCAGGACGCGGCCGCAGCCCTTCAGATCCTTTGATGTCGTGCAACACGCTCGCGTACCAGGTTGTCGAACGATTGGACCACCTGTGGCTCGCAAATCGCGAGACTTCATTAGCGAGCTTTCCGGTGCCTGGTTGGGAGAGTTTCGATTTCGCTGGGACTCTATCGATACTGGTCCATGCCCCACTGGAGCTAACGCTCGACAACATCAGCGAGGATGAACACTTTCCTTTTATCCACACCACCTTCGGATGCGGTGAAGACGAACTGCCGGATGCGACTTTTGAAGCGCGCGTCTTCGACGACTACAGCGAAGCTAGTTATGGTGGTCCACAACGCAGTTCTTTCTGGGCGCCACTTGGCGGAGTGAGAGCAGGGGATCAGTTTTATAACCGCTGGTACACACGATTCGATCCGGTTCGCTCTGTCTACACTTTTGGTTGGCACGATCACGCGTCGGGCGTCGAACGACCGATCACCACGCGCGCTGCGGTCTTTCTTATTCCGGAGACCGCTGCGACCACTCGGCTCACGATGTTCATATTTCTCAAAATCAAGCCGGGACCGTATCACAGTCTTCGCCGTATCATGCATTTCTTTGCGCGCACTATCGCGTATAAGGAACTCAAGCGAGACGCACGCCTCATCGAATCCGTTGCCGATGCGCCGAAAACAATTCGCGGAATGCGGCTGACGCGATTCGACAAGGCCGTCGTTTACAACCGCCGTCTCCTTGAGACAGTTTACTGGGGCACCACGGAGCATGCTCCGCGAACACCGGAACTGCCGCAACTGGAGACATCAGAGAGCAGTGACGTTCTGATTGGATGAGTGCGACTCGTGAGTTTTGAGGTAAGTCATGACTGAGTCCAATAGCTTCAACGTGGTCCTGGTGAAGCCGAGCAAGTACGCTCGCGATGGGCATGTGGAGCGCTTTCGCAGAGGCTTCATGCCCAACAGCACGTTGCTTCATCTCAAAAGCTTAACGCCGCGTGAGATCAGCGGGCGGCAGGTCACCGTAGTGACCATAGACGAGTACACGCAAACCAGTCTTGACTATCTCGAACGGCTGCGGCCTGAAACGTGCTCGCTACTCGCGCTGGTCGGAGTGCAGAGTCATCAGATTCAACGCGCGCTCGACCTCACCGCGTTGGCTCGGACGAACGGTGTGCAAAACTGCGTAATCGGTGGTCCACATGTGATGACGTGTGACACGAGTGAAGTCCATGGACATGGTGTCAGTTTCGCTCTGGCGGAAGCGGAACTGATATGGCCGGCGATCGTTCGCGACGCGTTCGAAGGAGAGCTGCGCCCGGTGTACGGCTCCGAGCAGCGCTGGCAAAGTAATCTGGAACCGCCCGCCATGGTACCGCCAACGCCTGCCGACCTGCGCCCGTACATCATACCGATGGTTGGCGTCTATCCTGCGCGTGGCTGTCCTTACAATTGCAATTTCTGCTCGGTTGTTAAGATTGCGGGGAAGAAAGTGCGAAGCCAGCCGGTAGAGACGACAGTGCGCAGTTTGATCGCGGCACGCGAAGCTGGTGTGCGCCTCGTTGTATTCGCTTCAGATAACTTCAACAAGTATCCGGAGGCGCAGGCTCTGCTCGAGGCGATGATCGACGCGCGCGTGGGCCTGCCATTCTTTGTCCAATGCGATGCGCAAGTGGGCCGCGACGAGGAGTTCATCAAACTGCTGGCGCGTGCCGGTTGTGCACAGGTCTTTGTTGGTGTCGAGTCGTTCAATCGAAAGCTACTCAGCGGCGCGCGAAAGAACCACAACGATCCCGGACACTATGCAGATCTGGTTCGTCTTTGCCACCAGAACCACGTATCGACTCACTTCTCAAACATCCTGGGGTTCCCCGAGCAGGAAGAAGCCGATGTCCTTCATCATCTGCGGGAGCTGCGCGCGGTGCGTCCGTTCATGGCTTCCTTCTACATCCTTGCGCCGATACCGGGAACGGACCAGTACGACGATTTTCTCGCGCAGGATCTGATCACCGAAACGAACCTCGATCGGTTCGATGCAACGTCGCTGATTTGGAAACACCCGCTGTTCAGTGCGCGGAAACTTTCGGAATTACTTTGCCGCGCCTATCGAGAGTTCTACGGCGCTTCGGATGTGCTGGTCAAGATGTTCGGCCATCGTTGGAATGCGCCTTTCTACGTACATGCGCTTGGAATTGGTTATGCGGCGTTCGCGCGTTTTGCGGTGCGACGTGGGATGCACCCGATGGCTGGGGGATTCTTGCCTGTAGCTATCGACAAAGTCGAGGATTATCTTCCGCTACGACGGCGCGTCTTTGGTATTGACCGTTTGCAACTTCCGCAGAGTCTTAAGGTTTCCAACGCAGCGGATCGCATGCTCTATCAGGATCTAAGCGCACTGCCACTCCGTGATCTAGCTGGACCACATGCCCCCCGACCACTCTGAAACACGCGCCATTGCAGCACAGTTTGGATTGAGTTTGAGCGATTAACGCCTCACTTCCGTCGCAGTGCCCGTCACTGAGAAACGGCCTTCGATGAAACTGGTCGTGTTCGCGTCCAATGGGCCAGTGAAACCCGGTTGCTTGCCGCCGATCGTTACCTTGAACTCGCCTGGTTCGACTACTGTTCGACCGTCATCTGTGATCACCGCGAGTTGACGTGGCTCGAGAGTGAACTTGACGACGCGCCGCTCACCTGGTTTCAGATGTACTCGTTCGATTCCGGCAAGAGAGCGAATCGGCACCCGAACAGATGCTGCCAAGTCAACTCGCGGTGATCACAGCACCTCTTCCCCTTCGCGAGTGCCCGCGTTCTCAACCGTCGCGGTCACGGTCACATTTTCTGTTGGCGATATGCGCGCCGATGAAACGGTGAAGCCGGAATATTTAAAGCGCGTGTAGCTGAGACCATGACCGAATGGATAGAGCGGTTCGCCTTTGAAGAACCGATACGTCCTTCCGTCCATTTGATAGTTATCAAACGCCGGCAACTGGTCCACTGATTTATAGAATGTCACTGGCAGCCGTCCTGCCGGGTTGTAATCGCCGAAGAGGACTTCCGCAATTGCCGCTCCTCCTTCCTCACCCGGATACCACGCCTGCACGATCGCCGCGACGTGCTCCCCTGCCCAGTTCACAGCGAGCGCACTGCCCGACAACAACACGAGCACAACAGGCTTGCCGGTTGCCGCAACGGATTCAAGCAAACGCTGCTGGCGCGCGGGAAGATCGATACTCACCCGATCGCCACCGAGAAAACCCGGCTCGGGGACATTCATTTCTTCGCCTTCAAGTCGTGAGGAAAGGCCCAGAACCATCACCACCGCATCCGCCTGTTTCGCTGCGTCTACAGCTTCAGCATACGGCGATCCGGTAACGACGACAGGAGGTTGCCACGCCAGTCTCGCAACTGCACCGATCTTGCTCTCGTAATACTCCATCTTGATGTCATAGCTCTTACCAGCCTCGAGCATGACTTCACCGGTCACAGTTGCCGGCGCGTGGTCGGTCCAGTCCTCAACGATCAACTTGCCATCGAGATAGACGCGCACGCCATCGTCGACGATTGCGCCGAAACGATATTTACCACTCGTGGTGGGCACGAGCTTGCCGGTCCAGCGTGCGGAAAAATCATCGGCGGGAATGCCCGGCGCCGGACTTAACATGCCCCAGTCGAAGTTCACTTCACGATCCACGCGCGTCAAGACTGGCGCACCCGCGAGTGTCTTATTCGCAAAATACTCAGCCTTGAGACCCGGTTCACCGCCAGGTCCACGCAAATTAGCCGCGGGCACGGGTACTGCGGAAATCTCCGTGAGCGTCGTGCCCACGGCGTGCAACACCTTCGTACCCGCTGAGACGCGTGCACGAATGCCTGCGAGCGGTGTGGTGGCGCGCGACGGTGTGCCGTTGTAGTTACCGAGTAGCACCTGAACGTCATCGGCGTTTGGTCCAATGACGGCAATCGACTTCAGATCCTTACGCAGCGGCAATGTGTTGTTTTCGTTCTTCAGGAGAACTATTGACTTGCGTGCAGCTTCGAGCGCGAGCTGTCGGTGTTCGGGTGAATCGTTTGCTGAGAAAGGGATTTTTGCGTAAGGCACGAGCTCAAGTGGATCGAACATCCCGAGTCGAAACCGCGCTTCGAGCAATCGCTTTACGGCGCGATCGATCTCGACTTCGGAAATCAACCCTTGCTTCACAGCATTCACGAGTGCTTTGTAACTATCGCCACATTCGAGATC
>Ga0207650_10003523_pt1 | contig 10749 bp, 9 predicted proteins | sample KBSS63metaG_FD_184325 | JGI IMG/M metagenome (GOLD analysis project Ga0207650, IMG submission 184325) | Switchgrass rhizosphere microbial communities from Kellogg Biological Station, Michigan, USA - KBS S6-3 metaG (SPAdes) (version 2) | ecosystem: Host-associated > Plants > Roots > Rhizosphere >...
AGACCGAACGCTGCCGGGAATGACGGCGGCAATTCCCAGTTTGCCAAGTGCGCGCCAAAGACCAGATACGGCCCGCCCCTGTCCACAATCTTGAATCCGCGCTCATTGTCCGCCGGATCGATAATGATCCACCTGTTGCTGGGTTTGCGTGGATCGTAGTCCGTCAAACGGTCGAGGAAGGCGAATTCGGCGAGCGCCCGCCCCAAATTGTCCCACACGCCCAAGATCACATGCTCGATCTCCTGGTCAGACTTTTCCGGAAAGGCCGCCTTGAGATTGGCGCGCGCAACGCGATGTCCGCGCAGCCTTGGACCGATAGCGCGCATCAGCCGGCCTGCGGCGCGGCCGAGGCGGTCATGATCCCCGTTGCGGATGAGCGCGATGATGGCGCGGCATATTCCGGCGAGCGCCGAGAGCGAGGCGCGTTTGACAAGCCGGCGCAGGCGGTAGCGGCGCTCCCGCCTGACCGCTTCGTGATGCAGCACCCGGCGCAGCTCAGTCATGGCGCTTCTCTCGGCTTGCGGCCGCTCCCAGCCCCTAACGCCATCGGCGGTGGAGCCATAGCCACTGTTCCGGGTGTTCGCGCACCCAACCCTCCACCACCCAGGTTATCAGCTGCATGGTGGCGGCCACGTCGACCTTCCCCTGGGCGTCGCGCGGCAACTTCAGAGGTTCGGTGATCGCCAGCCGCAAACGGCCGTCGGGCAGGCGGACGGCCCACGAGCCGCGAATTGGATACTCGTATTTGCGCGCCAGCCGCGCCAGCAATGGATTGACCTTGCACGGCCGTCCAAAGAAAAGCACATCTACTCCATCCGCAAAATACTGGTCGACCATCATGGCGACGCATGTGCCGTTGACGAGTGCGTTGCGGATGTGCACCGCCATGCCAAATTGTGCCGGCAGCAGCTTGATGAAGCCGCCCCGGAGCCTGGCCATCAGATTTTCGAGAGCTGCGGAATCGTGCGGACGGTAGATTCCGGCAAAGTCGACGCCGTGGGCGATCGATGCGAGCGCGGGCAGCTCCCAATTTGCCAGGTGAGCGCCGAAACCCAGGACGGGCTCGGCCTTCGTCCGTACGTCGTGACAGCGCGCAATGTCGGCGGGATCGATAACAATCCACTTGTGCGGCTTGAGCGGATCGTAGTCGTACAGTTGATCGAGAAAGGCGTATTCGGCCATCACCCGCCCGAAATTGTCCCAGACGCCCTGCAACAGCCGATCGATCTCCGCGTCGGACTTGTCCGGGAAGGCAGCCTTGAGATTGACCCGCGCCACGCGGTGGGCGCCCAGCCAGGGACCGACCGAGCGCATCAACACGCTGCCGAGGCGGGCGGCGCGATCAAGGCCCAGCTTGCGGATAAGCTTGAGCGCGCTTTCGCCAAAGCGGCCGAGCACGGCTTGCAGGCCGCGGGCGATGATCGAGCGCAGCCGCAGGGTCCAATGTGACTCGGTAACAACTTTCAGCTCGGCATTACGGTCGCGCAGCCGCGTCAGCAGGGTACTGACGAATGCGACGTAGGACGTCGAGCGGTCTTCCCAGGTGCGAAAGCCGGCGTAGTGAAGCGGCGACAGCGTGAGACGGCGGCCGGAACTGCAACGCATCTCAACGTGCGACATGGTTCTTTGTCTGATCGCCATTTCGCCCGGTAGAGATTGGCGCCGCAACCGCACCTCGCAAACGTCACCGAAGCCGATGCGCCCCTCTTCTGCTCCGGATGTCCAGCGCAACGCATCCGGGCCAATCCGGTACGTACGCTCCGGCGTGAACAAATTGGCGCGGAACGAATAGGAGGGCTCAGTCATGTCAGCGCTTCCGCAAGCGGAAGGATCCTCTTAACGGCGCATCGCGAGGCGCCCGGACGGCAGGCCTCTTGCCAGCCGCAACGGATTTTAACGCCAAAGCCGATGCAACCAAAACCATTGCTCCGGATACTCGCGTATCCATCCTTCGAGAGTCCAGGCGATCATCTGCATGGTGCCGGCGATGTTGGCTTGGCCGTCCGGATCGCGCGGGAGCTTCAATGGCTCGGTAAGTTCGAGCCGGTAGCGTCCGTCGGGCAGGCGGACCGCTCGCCCACCGCTGATCGGGTAGTCGAATTGCCGCGCCAGCCGCGCCAGCGTCGGGTTCATCTTGCACCGGCGACCGAAGAACAGCACATCGACGCCCCCGGCAAAGTGCTGGTCGACGAGCATTCCGAGGTTTGACCCTTGCCGCAATGCGGCCGTTATGCGCCGCGCCGCGCCAGCCTTGGCGGGAATGGTTTTCACCAGCTTGTCGCGCACGTTGCCGATCAGATCGTTCAATGCTTGCGAGTCGGACGGTCGATAGACCGCAGTGAAATCGGCCCCGAATGCCGTAGCAAGAATGGGCGGCAGCTCCCAGTTGGCGATGTGGGCTGCAAACAGCAGAAGCGGCCGGCCTGAGCTTCGCTGCGCCATCACTCGCTCGATCGTTATTTGATCGACAATGATGCGCGACTGCCCCGGATCATGCTGATCGTAGTCGTACAGACGATCGAGAAATGCGTATTCGGCCATCACCCGTCCGAGATTGTCCCAGACTCCTTGCAGCAATTGTTTGATCTCCCGGGCTGATTTGTCCGGGAACGCGATCTTGAGATTGGCGCGCGCAACCCGGTGTCCATGCAGCCGCGGGCCGATGGCGCGCATCAGACGACCAGCCGCACGCGTCGTCCGGTCCAAATCCCAATGGCGGATCAGGCGCATGATCTCGCCGCCGGCCCAGCCGGCGGCCGCAAAGGCGGCGCGCCTCACACTGCGACGCAGGCGCAATGTCCAGTGGACCTCACCGGAGATCTTGAGGTCTGGATTGCAGTTGCGCAGTTCCCGCAAGAGCGCGCCGACGAAGGCAGCGTAAGGCGTCGAGCGGTCTTCCCAGCGGCGAAAGCGGACGTAATGCAGCGGCGATAGCGTAATCCGCGAGCCCGATCGGCAGCGCAGAAGACAGCGCAATGTCGCCCGGTGTGTGCCGACGGCTTCGCCGCGCATCTGCCGGCGGCTGAGGCGCACCTCGCACACGTCGCTATAGGCGACGCGATTCTCGCTGGCGCCCGATGTCCAGTACAGCGCATCGGCTCCGATACGGTAGGTGCGTTCCGGCGTGAACGCGTTGGAGCGAAACGAGTAACATGGCTCATTCATGGAACCGGTCAGGGACAATCAAAGCCGGCGTGTCGCAAACGAGCGCGCACTCGGCTGACCGGTCGAGGGGATAGAACGAAGCCACGCATCTCCCCACTCACCGCTTCAGCTCGGCCGCCGGGCGTAGCTCGCCCAGGCAAGCGCCTGGAGTGCGATAGTGGTCGCGCGAACGGCAAGCAGCGGAAGCCTGATGAACCGCGCCGCCCCGACCCTCAGCGCGATGACTGCGGGCCGCGTGCCTTGAAGCGCCGCCCGGTAGCGCACCTTGTCGCACCACCACAACGTTCCCGCGCGCCACCTTTGCGTGGCGACCCACGTCCCCAAAGGGGAGTCCCGGCGAGCGAGCGCCCGCGTGACCCAGCGCCGCGCCACTGACCCGGGCACGACCTGCGGCGGCACCGGCGCGTTCAGCAGTGTATTGGCGCTGGCAATGGCAATCTCGCAATCCCGGATCGCTTCGACGCGAACAGCATGAGCCGTGAACGCCGCACAATCCACATCGGAACGCGCAAGAAAGCGCGCAACCTCGACAAGCTCTCGCAAGGGCAAGCTGCCGCGCGAACCGCCGTGGTCCTGCACTTGCCAATGAATGACGGCGTGAAAGAACCGCATCCACGCAGGCGCCAGTGACAGGCCAGGAGCGAGCGGCCGCGCAGCCCGCAGCAGCAGTTCCGGCAGCAGCAGATGATGGCGCCAGCCCAGATGCCTGTGGACCTCGACAGTGAGCGGAAGCGTCGGGTGCTGATACGGCGCGTGATGAAAATTCACGTCGAAGCGCTTTGCCGTGCTGGCGAGCGTGTAGCCCATCTGCTGCAACAAGCGCGGCGCAGCATCGAACTGCCGCGGATCGACCAGCACGTCGAGGTCGACCATCTCCCGCCAGGAGGCGCATCCGATCTCGTCCTCAAGCAGCCACGCACTGCCTTTGAGCGCGACAAATCCAACGCCGGCGCGGTCGGCGGCCGTGCCGAGTTCGAGCAGGACCCGGCGCAGCATGCGATTGCGCCGGCGGTTGACTTCGTGGCGTGTCGCCAGCACCGCACGGTCGGCCTTCGTCGCGCTGTTCGCGTATTGCGCCGCGACTGCCTCGTGCACGGCAGCGAGGATGCGCTCCTCCTCGCCGAGGTCCAGCAGGGCGGCGGTGCGCTTCGCATCCGCAAAGGCCTCAACGGCGCGCGGCAACGCCGATCCATGCGAGAGGATCGCGCAAAGATCGGCAAAAGCCTCTGCGCTCGGCCGCGCGAGTTCTGGTGAGCCCGCCTTCACGGAATGAAAGATAGCCAATTTGGCTACCGTGAGGTAGATCAATGCCCCGGATTTCAGGGCCGCGCATGCCATATTTCTATCGGGTTCACGGGCTCAACATCGCCAGCGAACTTGAACTTCCGGAGCTTGTGCAGCGCCGCTGGCCGGGCAACCATCCGGACGTACAAGTTCGCGTGGCGTCGCTGCCGGTTCTTGCCGACCTCAGACCGACCTCGCTGCCGTTTCTTTCGGCCGCCGGGGAAGACGCATTGTTCACCATGGACAATGCAGGGCGCTATCTCGTGCGTGATGGCCGCGAGGTTCTCATCGACATCTACCCCGCGGCTGATCTCGCGCTGGTGCGCTTGTTTCTGTTCGGCCCGGCACTGGGGATGATCTGCTGTCAGCGTGGGCTGATGGCACTACATGCCAGCTCCGTGGCATTCGCCGACCGAGTCGTCGCTTTTGCCGGACCGCAGGGAGCCGGAAAATCGACGCTGGCGGCCCACAGCCTCGCCGCGGGCGGAGTGCTGATGAGCGATGACTTCCTCGTGGTATCGATCGCGGATGGAGGCACCGCTCTCGCCCATCCCGGCATGCCAAGCCTGAAGCTCTGGCGTGACGCATTGGACAATCTCGGCCGCAGCCCTGACGGTCTGCGTCCGGACTGGTTTCGCGCCGAGAAGTTTCACGTCCCGGTAACCTACGCGCAAACGCCGTTGCCGCTCGCTCGCCTTTGCGTCCTCGAGCACGACGAAGCGGCGGCCATCGGGCAGTTCAGACGCCTCGCCGGAGCTCACGCCTTGAATGCAATCGTGACCAACTCATTTCCACCTGAATACTTCGAGACGCATGACGGCCGCGAATCGCATTTCCAGCAGTGCGCAGTGCTGGCGAGAACAATCGAGGTTTTTGAATTGCGGCAAAATCGCAACCTGGAGTCCCTTCGTTCTACGGTCGCTATGGCAAAGCGTGAGTGCCTGGCATAGCGTGGCTGCGCAGGCCGGCGGGTACCGAGGCTCGTCCCGGGCGCGAGGGTAGACGCCCTGGTCGATGAACAGCGCATGAAGTACGCCGACCACACGATCTATCTCGATATCAGCGATCTGCTGGTCAACGCCAGGTTCCAATCGCGCGTGGCCGGCATCCAGCGAGTGACCCTGCGTCTGATCGCGCAACTGCTGGCGCGGCGTCCGCAAAGTCGCATCGCACTGATCGGACTTCACCCGGAGCTGAAGCGGCTTGTGGAGGTGGACAGCGGCTGGTGCAACGAACATCTCGACCACGACCATTTGCAGTTCATCCGCGTCTTCGACCTCGACCTGCAGACGCCGTTTCAATATCTGCGGCGCTATCGGAACGATCCGTTTCGCCTCTTCGTCCACGCGATGAAGATACTGACGTACTCGGTGGTGCCGAATGAGAGGTATTTCGCGAAGCGCCATATGCGGCGCCCGTTTGGTGGGAAGAGCAACTACGGAGCGCTGCTGAAACCGGTCGAATTGAAGGCTGGCGATAAGATCGTGATTTTAGGTGCCACTTGGGGGCTGCCGCACCTCACGGAAATACTGCGCAAGAGCAGCAACGAGGGTATCAGCGTCATTCCGTTCATTCACGACCTCATTCCAATGGTGTTGCCGCAGCACGTGCGGGATGTCACGCGGATCGAATACGGTCAATGGCTCCGGCGCATGGCGGACATGACCCGGACATTCATCGTCAACTCGCAAGCGACCGCCGCCGATCTCTCCCGGCATTTAGCGGCGATTGCGCCGGGTTGCAGCTACGACATCACGCCGGTTCCGTTGGCGCATGAGTTTGTCGAACGTCCCTATTCCTCGCAGCGATCCGTTCGCAGCGCCGTTCTCTCGGCTGCCCGCTTGCCGTATGTGTTGATGGTCGGCACCCTCGAATCGCGCAAGAACATCTGGGGTCTCGCCAATGTATGGAAGCGGATCGTCGAGAAACTGGGCTTGAACGCTCCCCGCCTGGTCTTTGCCGGACAGCGTGGCTGGCTCAGCGACGACTTTTATGACTTCCTGCATGGCACCGGCTACGTCCACGGATATATCCGGACTGTCGGGGACGCGACTGACTCGGAGCTGAGGTACCTGTACGAAAACTGTCAGTTCACCGTTTATCCGAGCTACTATGAAGGCTGGGGCCTGCCGGTCGGCGAGAGCCTGTGGTTTGGCAAGGTCTGCGTCACGTCCACGACAAGCGCGATGCCGGAGGTCGGCGGCAGTATGTGCGTCTATGTGAACCCTAACAACCTCAATGATCTCCACGACAAACTGCTTGAGCTGGTCGTGGACACCGACCGCCGCGCCGATTTGGCGCGGCGCATCGACAAAACCAGGCTGCGGCGGTGGCGCGACGTCGGCAACGACCTCTACGCAGCAATTTCGAAGCAAACAGACACCGCGCCATAGAAGCCGGCCTGCGGCTTTCGTGGTCGGAACACCTGGCGCAATTGCGGTCCTGACGGATGATGTCTACCACCGAACGAATGATCCGGGTCTATGACCGCACGATGCCGGGCAGCAACCCGCGCCGGTATTACGAGAACAGCGGCTATTTCAATTTCGGCTACTGGGGCTCTGGGGCGACGTCGCAACGCGCGGCCAGCGATGCGCTCGTCGATCAGCTGACCGGTCGTATTGTCGGCAAGGGTGGACGAATCCTGGACGTGGCGTGCGGACTCGGCGCTTCCACGCGCCGGCTGATGGACAGCTATGCCCCGGACATGATCACCGGCATCAACATTTCGCACGCGCAGATCGCCGCGGCGCGGGCTCGCGCGCCCGGCTGCGGTTTCAATGTGATGGACGCGACGGTGCTCGATTTTCCTGACAACCATTTTGACGCCGTGATTTGCGTCGAGGCGGCATTCCACTTCGATACCCGCGACGGGTTCTTCAAGGAAGCGCTTCGCGTGCTCAAGCCGGGCGGGTCTCTTGTTCTGTCGGACATCCTGTACCGGAAGATGTGCAATGCCATGGTGCGGCTCGGGCAGGTGCCACAGGCCAATCTGGTCGCGAGCATCGACGAATACTCCGCCCGCCTCGCCGCCGCCGGCTTCGCCGCCGTCGAGGTGACCGATGCGACCGACCTTTGCCTCGGCGGATTTTGCCGGAACTTGGCCGGGTGGGCGCGCGCAGAGCGGCGTGCCGCGCGGATGAAATTGCCGCGAAGCCTTGCCACTGCCGTCGTCGCGAGGTCTCTCGCCTGGTATTTCGGCCTGATCTGCAGGACTTATTTGCTGGTCTCGGCGCGCAAGGCCGTCACGTCCAACTGACAGCATCGATCGGCGCGCCGCGCCTATCACCGGTGTGAAAGCGATGCTATGACCGTTCCAGCATTTGGGCGATGGCTTCCGCCCGCACTCAGACGAACAGGCGGAGCGCCGAGGTATCGTGACCGCGACGGCGAACATCGTCCTGAAAGAGCGGTGGCGAATTGGTCTCCCGCTCCTTGTGTCCGTCCTCCTCGGGCTCACGCTTGTCCGGCTCATCGGCCTCAAGTTCTCGGTCGTCGACCTGTTCTACGATGAGGCGCAATATTGGGCTTGGTCGCGTGATCTCGCGTTCGGCTATTCTTCGAAGCCGCCGTTGCTCGCCTGGATCATCGCGGCGGCGGAAAAGATGTGCGGCTCCAGCGAGGCCTGCATCCGTGCCCCCGCCCCGGTCCTCTACTTCGGCACCTGTTTGGTGGTCTATGGCATCGCCAGGACGCTCTATGACGAACGAACCGCCTTGTGGGCGGCGCTGCTGATCGCTTTCGCGCCCGGCGCGGTATTTTCCGCTCGGATCATTTCGACCGACGTGCCGCTCATGTTCTTTTGGGCGCTCGCGCTGCTGTTCTATCTGAGACTGCTTGGCGCGCCCCGCGCAGGATGGGGGATCTTGTTCGGGCTGGCGCTCGGCCTGGGCCTCCTCGCGAAATACGCCATGATCTATTTCTTGCTCGGGATCGGCATCGCCGTGGTGTTTGACGGCGACACCCGGGCGCTGCTTTGCAAGCCGGCCCTGTGGCTGGGCCTTGCCGTCGCCACGGCCGTCGTCACGCCAAACATGGTGTGGAACGCCGAGCACAGTTTCGTGACCTTCATGCGTGTCGGCGAGAACGTCAAAGGCGACGGCTTCGGTATTGATCCGCTGCAACTGCCACTCTTCCTGCTCGCCCAATTCGCGATTATCGGCCCGATCGCCTTCACTGTTCTTATTTTCGCCTTCCCGAAGCTCCGCTCTTCGACGCCGCCGCGTGCCGATCGTCTGCTGCTGGCATTCGCCATTCCACCGCTCGCACTGATCAGCGCCGCGGCGTTGGTGACGAAGGTCAACGCCAACTGGGCCGCGGCATCCTTCGTACCTGGAGCGATACTGGCCACCGCAATTCTGGTGCGACGGAAGGAATGGAAGTGGCTGGCGGCAAGTGTAGCGATCGGGGTGTGGGTTCAAGGAGTGCTGCTGACCGGCGACGCCATCGCCACGAAGGTCAGACTGCCCGAACTTCTTGGCGGTGATATCTATCGCGCGACCCTGGGTTGGCGGGTCCTGGGTACGGCGGCCGGCCGGCTTGCCGAACAGCTTGGAGCCCGCACGTTGACCGCCGAACGGCGCAGCGACATCGCCGCGATGGCCTATTACTGGCGCGACCAGCCGCAACACGTATTGGAATGGCCGCTTCCTGAAACCGCCGAGTTCGATCTGACCCGCGGACTCGATGACGGAGCCCCCGAGCCGATCCTGCTGATTACGGGCTGTCCATTCCCGGAGCGCCTCCACTCCTTTTACACAAACGTCGTGCCGGTCGGGCGCATCGACGCGGCCGCCGGCCCGACCTCGGTCCGCGGATTCGCGGCGTTCCTGCTGAGCAGTCATCGTGGGCCGATCCGGCCGCTCGCGCCCTGCGAGTCCGGAACCGTCCCGGCGCAGTTTCTCAAGCCCCTGGCGCTTCCCGGCATGTCGAGTGGCAAAGAGGTCCAGGCGCCGGACGGCTAACCGAAACGCAACGACTTCGGGACGCGCCGCCAGGTTGCAGAACGCAACGGCGCGAATGCCCACCCCTCGGCCCGTATCTTATTTTCGCCTCGCCCGTCGAAGGATATTATGGGCGGCGAGAGCGGTGTCGGGGTCGATTTTTGCCGGCACTTGATTTGGGAGAACAGCGTGAACGAGGTAACGGGCACACAGGCGAGCGTTCGACCGGACAGCGTCATCGTGCGTGACAGCGAGCCGATCTTTACCACGATCGACGACGAGGTGGTCATGCTGAGCCCGCGCGCGCAAGCCTATTTCGGACTGGGAATGGTCGGTTCCGAGATTTGGAATGCGATCGAGAAGCCGCGGCGCGTCGACGAGTTGTGCAACGCGCTGCTGCAGGAATTCGAGATCGACGTCGACACTTGCCGACGCGAGGTCCTGGTATTTCTCAACGATCTGGTCGAACGCGGCCTTGCGCACATTGTGCCGGAAAAGGATGCCGCGTGAAGCCGCACGTTCTGCGTCGAAATTCCCTGATCGAGGCGACGGTCGCGCTGGCCCTCGCGCGCCTCGCCGTCAATCTACTGCCGGCGGCTTGGATCGTTGCCTGGGCGAAGCGCCCGCCAGGCCGGGTGGATCGCTTCTTGCCACCCTCGATCATCGACGCGGCATGTCGGGCGGTCGATGAGATTGGTGCCAAGCCCTGGATGCAGGCGCTCTGCCTACCGCGGGCCCTTGCTGCCCAGGCCATGTTGCGGCGTCGCGGCGTCGCGAGCCGCCTGTGCCTTGGAGCGGGTCGCGAAAACGGTGAGCTGGCCGCGCACGCCTGGATCGAGCTGGACTACCCGCTACCGGTCCCGACGGGCAGCTCAGGGCAGCCGCAATTTACCCGTCTGGTGAACTTTAGCTGAGGAGTGCGGCGTGAGCGCAGTCGCAGGGCTGATGCGCCTGGATGGCGAGCCGGCTGCCGCGCGCGACCTCGAACGCATGGCCAATACGCTGGCGGCCTATGGGCCGGACCGTACCAGCGTCGCTGTCGCCGGAGCCGTCGGTTTTGCCCACGTGCTTATGCGCATGACACCGGAGGACTGGTTCGATCGGCAGCCGCTGCGCGGCAACGCCGGAGAATTGATGACTGCCGATCTCCGGCTCGATAATCGAGACGAGATTCTTGATCGGCTGAGCATCAGTCGCACGGAGAGTCTCAACTGGCCGGATTCGCAGATTCTATTCGCGGCCTGGAAGAAATTCGGCCAGGACATCTGGCGATTGCTGCGCGGGCCGTTTGCCGTGGCGATCTGGAACCCGCGCGACCAGACGTTGACCTTGGCACGCGACCATCTCGGCCACAACG
>Ga0207650_10003526_pt1 | contig 10745 bp, 7 predicted proteins | sample KBSS63metaG_FD_184325 | JGI IMG/M metagenome (GOLD analysis project Ga0207650, IMG submission 184325) | Switchgrass rhizosphere microbial communities from Kellogg Biological Station, Michigan, USA - KBS S6-3 metaG (SPAdes) (version 2) | ecosystem: Host-associated > Plants > Roots > Rhizosphere >...
GAGAACAGCATCAGCGAATAGTACTCACCCGAGGGCAGTCCCTGACGCTCCACGACCGGCACCGACAGCGCCAGCGACAGAATGCCCACGATGATCAGCGTCCACGTGACGAACAGGCCGTAGTTGTCGGCAGCCACGACGCCGAAGCTCTCGGCCTTGTGGTTCCACAACAGGTAGGTCGACGCCGCGGCGCCGATGAGGCCAATGATTCCGAGCGGCGCGATCGGCATGCGTTCGCCCGGCGACCTGAATGCCTCGGCCACCATCGCGGCGATGGCGGCCGCCACCACGCAGAGGAGAGGGACCAGAGCGTGAAGGGCTTCCATGTTCATCGCCGGCCTCCTTCCACCGCCGTCGCGTCGACCTCGACGAGCGTAGGTGCCGGCGTTGCCGGCGCCGACTGGACGCGTATCTGTGCGCCCCGCCGCACCTGGGTCAGCATTCGCTCGATGGACGGCGCCATCGGCCGCAGGAACAGGTTCGGCAACACGCCCATCAGCACGGCCATCGCAATCACCGGCACCAGGATGACCCACTCACGCCGGTTCAGGTCGGGCAGTGACGCGTTTTTCTCGCTCACCGGTCCGTAGTTCACACGCTGGAACATCCAGAGCATGTAAGTGGCCGACAGAATCACGCCGGTCGCGGCGAACGCCGCGAACTTCGGATTCCACGCAAACGCGCCGAGCAGAATCAGGAACTCACCGACGAATCCGTTCAGGCCGGGCAATCCGATGGACGACAAGGTCACGATCAGGAACGCGGCAACCAGCTGCGGGGTGACCTTCTTCAGTCCGCCGTATTCGGAGATGAGACGCGTGTGACGCCGATCCGACAGCATGCCGACGATGAGGAAGAGTCCGCCGGTGCTGATGCCGTGATTCAGCATCTGGTATACCGCGCCCTGCATCCCCTGCGTGTTCATCGCGGCGATTCCGAGCACGACGAATCCGAGGTGACTGACCGATGAATAGGCGACCAGCTTTTTCATGTCGGGCTGCACCATCGCGACGAGCGCGCCGTAGATGATGCCAATCACCGCCAGCGTCGCGAGGTAGGGCGCGAACGCCGACGCCGCCTCCGGGAACAGTGGGAAGGCGAACCGCACGAATCCGTACGTGCCCATCTTCAGCAGCACGCCGGCGAGAATGACCGACCCGGCGGTCGGTGCCTGCACATGCGCGTCAGGCAACCAGGTGTGAAACGGAAAGAGCGGCACCTTGATACAAAACGCGAGCGCAAACGCGCCAAAGATGACTAATTCAAAGCGCGACGATCTGAGCGCCGTTAACGTTTCCCCGCGCTGCATGGCGGCGAGAATCACGGTGTAGTCGAAAGTGCTATACACGTAGTACAGCGCGATTATTCCCACCAGCATCAGCAGGCTGCCGACGGCGGTGTAGATAAAAAACTTGATCGCCGCATAGATGCGACGTTCGCCGCCCCAAATACCGATCAGGAAAAACATCGGCACTAGTGAAGCCTCGAAGAACAGGTAGAAAAGCAGCAGGTCCAACGACACGAAAACGCCCACCATCGCGCTCAACAACAGCAGCAGGAACATGTAGTAGGAGAGTTGGCGCTTTTGGATTGCGGTCCAGCTGGAAAGGATCGCGATGGGCATCAAGAGCGTCGTCAGCAGCACCAGCCATAAACTAATTCCATCAACGCCGACGTGGTAGTGCGCGCCGATCGAACCGATCCAAAGTACGTCGTCAGAAAAACTAAAACCCCGGCCACCCGTTCCGCGAATAAGAAAAAGGGAGACGGCAAACTCTACGAGGCTGGTGATGAGCGCAACCCACTTGTAGTTCGATTCGCGCTTGCCGGGCAGCAGACTGTAGCCGACGACGGCGAGGGCGCCGGCGAGCGGCAGAAGGATGATGATTGTTAGTAAGTGCTGCATGTTTTAATCGGCTATGCCGTGCCCTTCGCTAACGCGATGAACTACTCAAGCGTGACTCGGGCAGTAGCCCGACCGTCAGGGAGGGCTTGCCTCCGATGGTTCTAAACAAGCCCTTGCTTACGCCCGGGCTACTGCCTCGCGCCTAAGATCCACCAGGGCACGGAATGCCGTGCCCCTACCGCAGCGCGTGTAGCCCGTAGTAAGCGAAAAATCCGACAACCGCCAGCGCGCCTAAAAGAATAATTGCTGCATAACCGCGCACGAATCCGGCTTGCAGATGGCGAACGGCGCGCCCGGTTTCCGTCACCGCATCGCCGAGCGAATGCAGGAAACCGTCAATAACGCCGACGTCGAACAGTTTCCAAAGTCCTTCACGCGAACCGACTTTGATGGGGTTGATGATCGTCGCGTCGTAGATCTCGTCGACGTAGTATTTGTTTTCGAGTATGCGCGGCAACTGCAACAAGGGTCGCTTCTTGAAAATCAACCAGCCGGCGGCGATACCAACGAGGGCAATCATCACCGACAACAACGCCAACAGGCGTTCTTCACGAATTTCTTCCGGTGAATGAAGCGCTTCACTGCTGCCGGGTTCGCCGAGCGGCTCAAACGCAGGCGCGCCGTCAACCCGCTGGGGCGGATGTGAAAGCCAGGTCGTTTCGTCTCTGAGCTGGGGCGCGTGCTCGGCTTCCGGAATAGGCGGAACAGTCGCAATCACCGGTTCTAGAGTTCGCTCAAGATAGTTTTCCGGATGACCGCCAACGAGCGAACTGAGCGCGTAGGGCACGCCAATGAAACCGCCGACGGTTGAGAGTATCGCCAGGACTATCAGCGGCGCCGTCATCAGCCAGGGCGATTCGTGTGGCTCGTGAACGCCGTGATCAGCATGATGCGCGTCGTCGTGCGTTGCGTCGTCCCCCGCTGCGGCGTGCTCAACATGCGACTCGCGGAAGCGTTCGCTGCCCCAGAACGTCATCACCATCATGCGCGTCATGTAAACCGCGGTGAGCAGCGCCGTGAGCGCGCCGACCGCCCAAAGCGCCTTGCGCCAAACTGGGCCAGGAAGCCCGGCGGCGCTCCAGGTGCGCCATAAGATTTCGTCCTTGGAAAAGAAACCGGCGAAGATCGGTATGCCTGAAATCGCGAGCCAACCGGTCAGCATGGTCGCAAAAGTTATCGGCAGGTATTTCTTGAGCCCACCCATGCGCCTCATGTCCTGTTCGTGATGCATGCCGTGAATCACCGAGCCGGAGCCGAGGAAGAGCAGCGCCTTGAAAAAAGCATGCGTGATGACATGAAAGATAGCCGCCGTAAAAGCGCCGACGCCGCAGGCCAAAAACATGTAGCCGAGCTGGGAAATGGTTGAATAGGCAAGCACCTTCTTAATGTCGTTCTGGGCCAGCCCAATAGTTGCGGCGAACAAGGCGGTGGCCGCGCCGATGACGGCGACGATGAACATGGCTGTCGGCGCGTGCACATAAATCGTCGAACAACGAACGATCATGTAGACGCCGGCGGTCACCATCGTCGCGGCATGAATCAAAGCGGAGACTGGTGTGGGCCCGGCCATCGCGTCGGGCAGCCAGACGTAAAGCGGAATTTGCGCGCTCTTGCCCGCCGCGCCAATGAACAGCAGCACGGCAACCGAGGTTAGACCGCCGGCGAAAATAGCTTTCCAGGCAAAAGCTTCGACGGGCAGGGAACTGATCACCTGAAAGGCGCTGGTCACGCCCGTCGCCGGCTGACTGAAGAAACTGATCGACGCGTTTCCGGCTGCCGAAGTAATGAAGAAGAGCAGCATGATGCCCATCACAAAACCCCAGTCGCCCACGCGGTTAGTAATAAACGCTTTCTTCGCAGCGTCGCCGGCTTCCTTGCGATCCAGATAAAAGCCGATCAGCAGATACGAACAAAGTCCGACGCCTTCCCAGCCGACAAACATCAGCAGGAAATTGTCTGCCAGCACGAGCGTCAGCATGGCAAACATGAAGAGATTCAGGTAGGCAAAGAAACGATAGAAGCCGCTGTCTTCATGCATGTAACCGACGGCAAAGACGTGTATCAGAAAACCGACAAACGTGATGAAGAGGACGTAGATGCCGCTGAGCCGATCCATCGCCAGGCCGAAGTCTGCGCGAAAGCTGCCGACCTGTATCCAGGTCCAGAGGTGATCGAAAAGGGGCTCGGTAGAGCTGAGCGCGCCGCCGGGTTTGAAGGCAAGGTAGAAAGCGACGACGGTTGAGATGGCCACCGACACACAGGCGACGATGCCGATGAATCTCTCGTCGCGCACACGCCGGCCGACGAGCCAATTGACGGCGGCGCCTGCCAGCGGTGCGAAGATGATTAGACTGAGAAGGTGGTTTTCCATTCAACGATAACTCTTGGACTGGGAACTTTGAGCTTGGTGCCTTGTACTTTGAGCTTTGAAGTTTGAACTTCGTCCTTAGCTGTTAATTCCAGGCTCTGCAACCACCAGGTTCAACGCACCAAGTTCAAAGTACAAAGCTCAAAGTACTAAGTTCAAACTTCTCAAAGCTTCATCATGCTTGCATCATCAACATCCAGCGTTTCGCGGTTGCGAAAGATGGCGATAATGATGCCCAGACCCACCGCTGCCTCGGCTGCCGCGACCGTCATCACAATGAAAACAAAAAGCTGTCCGGTCACGTCCTGGAAGTAACTCGAAAAAGCGACGAACGTAAGATTGACTGCGTTGAGCATCAGCTCGATACACATGAACATCGCAATCACGTTGCGCTTGACGATCACGCCGACCGCGCCAATCGTAAAAAGGACGGCGGAGAGCGCGAGATACCAGGAAAGTTGCGGCCCCATACGTCTTTACTCCGGTTCGCTCCGGTCAGTTTGAAAATCCACGCCCAATAAATGCGCGGCTTCCTCAGTTGTTTGCGTCTCAACCGGACGCAGGTCGCCGACGGCGCGCGGATTGACGATGTCCATAGCCAGCACCTGAGCGCCCGGCACCACGCGCGCGCTGGCGGAAAGCAAGTTTGAGCGGCGCGCGAGCGACATGGCGCCGACAATCGCCATCAGCAGCAACACCGAAGTCACTTCAAACGGCAACAGGTATCGGGTGAACAGGCCTTCGCCAATCGAATGCGTCAGGCCCACATTGGAAACGTTGCCGGGCAGGTGAGTGTCCGCGGCCTGGACTGAATAAAGAATGAACGCCGTCTCCGCGAGCAAAATGCCGGCCATACCGACCGCCATTGGCACGAGAAACTTCAGGCGCCGCCGGCGCGGCTCAGCGTGCTCAACATTGAGCAGCATGATCACAAAGATCACCAGCACCATGATCGCGCCGGCGTAAACGATCACCTGCACCGCGGCGATGAAAGGCGCGGCGAGCGTGACGTAGATCGACGCCAGCGAAATGAAGACACCGATCAACGAGATCGCGCAGTAGAGCGGGTTAGTCTGCGACACCATCGCTATCGCGCAGCCAATCGCCATGCCGGCGAAGATGATGAAGATGATTGTTGCCATTGAAATCAGTAAATCGTGAATCGTAAATCGTAAATAGCGAACGTTTAGAGGCGGGCACCGCCCGCCGTCTCAAGATTGCACCGGCGGGCAATGCCCGCCTCTAAACAAAACTCCGTTACGATTCACTCCGTCATGAGCCAACGAAAAACTGAATCGTAGCCGTCAGCACGATATTAAGAATCGCCGCCGGCAGCAGAAACTTCCAACCAAAGTCCATCAGTTGGTCAAAACGAAATCGCGGGAGGGTGCCGCGCAGCCAAATGTATAAAAACAGAAAGAATAAGATTTTCGCGAAAAAGTAAACTACGCCGAGGAGCGGGACCTGGGCCACGCCTGGGCCGTTCCAGCCACCGAGAAACAACGTCGTGGCTAACATCGATACGGTGATCATGTTGATGTATTCGGCGTTAAAGAACAGGAGAAATTTTATCGAACTGTATTCCGTGTGAAACCCGGCAACCAGTTCCGTCTCCGCTTCGGGCAAATCAAACGGCACGCGGTTCGTCTCCGCGATCGCGGCGATGAGATAGAGAATAAAACCAAGCGGCTGATAAAGAATGTTCCACTGCAGGCCCCACCAGCCGGATTGCTGCTCGACGATCTGGTAAATGTCGAGCGTGCCGGAAATCAGAATCACCCCAATCAAGGACAACCCGAGCGCCAGCTCATAGGAAATCATCTGGGCCGAAGAGCGCAGGCCGCCCATCAAGCTGTATTTGTTGTTCGACGACCAACCGGCCAGGGCAATTCCATAAACGCCGACTGAAGTCACTCCGAGCACGTAGAGCAAAGCGACATCAAACTGGGCGATACGCAAAGGGAAGGTGCCGAGCAAGGGAAGCGTGACGGTTGGGCCAAACGGATAGACGATGATCGCCATGATGGCTGTCACCACCGCGATCATCGGCGCCAGCAGAAAAACAAATCTGGTTGACTGGTCGGGAACCAGGTCTTCCTTCATCATCGTTTTGATGAAGTCGGCAAAGGGCTGCAGCACGCCGCCGAAGCCGACGCGGTTGGGTCCAAGCCGCCCTTGAATGAGAGCTAACACTCGTCTTTCCGCCAGTACCGTAGCGGCCACCAGCAACATGATCGTCAGAAAAGCCACCGTGATCGCGACAATCAAGACGACGGAGTGAATGTATGGGTTATTCCAATCCATGGAAGAAGACAGTGAATAGTAAATCGTGAATCGTAAATAGAAACTGCGTTTGCCTGGTGGCGCGGACCCTTGTATTCACCCCGTCGCTTTAGCGCAGCGCTCGATCAGATGAGGTCAGTACCACCACGCGGTAGCGGGGTGGGTCATATCCACATCTTTAGTCTCTAGTCGGCAACTAAAGCTTCGCGCTGCAGATTCGCGTCAACAGTAATCTGGTACAGTGGCGACACTCTCATTGTTTCCGGCCGCGGGTTGCCGGCCGCCAGCAAATGAAACTGCGGCACCTTGTCAGTGAGCGTGCCAATCTCAAATAGCTCATGGCCCACCGGCGGCGTAACCGAAATTTTTTCGCCCGGTTCCGGCAGCGCTTCAATAGACTGCTCGAGGACCTTCATTTCGTCTGCCAGCTTTCGTTGTTCGATAGTCTTGTAGCGCGCCTGCACCGGCGTAGTTTCATCCTTCAACAACGGATAGCGCAGCCCTTCGTAAGCGGGCACGCGCTCCGAGATTTCCCGAAACACCGCGCTCGCCGACATCTCAAACCCGAGGTCCATTCCCAGTTCAGCCGCGAGTTGGGCCGTAATCATCCAATCAGCCTTCGATTGGTTGACCGGCGGAATCGATTGCCGCACGCGCTGAACGAAACCGTCGTTGTTGGTAAATGTGCCATCCACTTCAGCAAACGAAGCAGCCGGAAAAACAACGTCGGCGAAGGCAGTGGTATCCGTTTCAAACAGTTCCTGCACCACCAGGAAATCAAGCTTGCCCAGGGCTTCTTCACGCCCACGCAACTGCGCCGGCAGAAAACTTCCCGCCATGTAGATTGCGCGAATGGAGTCGCCGGCAAGATCGAGCATGCGGGCCGGACTAAGTTCCGCGTCCATCATTCCCATGTCGTGCGCGCCGACGCTGTTGTTGTAAAGCGGAAGCGGATGCAGCAGCACCCGGCGGCCTTCTGCGGCTAGCGAATAAGGAAGCTGAGCGATCACCGCCTGCGCGGCCGCGTTCAATTCACCGCCAAACATCACCACGAGGTCGCCCTGGGTTCCGTCAATGGTCTCTCTCAGCGTGTGAAGCTCTTCGCCTTCAATCCCGCATTTGGCCAGGCCGCTGTGATTCGATTTATCGGCGAACGCGAGGACAAAAGCGTTTTCCGTCTCGGGCGCAAGGTGGATGAATTGTGCGGCCTGTTCGGTCAAACGTATCGGAGTGCTGTTGACGACTATCAACTTCGCGCCGCCGTTGCGCACCGCCTGACGAATTTGTTTGCCGGTCAGAGGCTGCAGTTCTTCAGGTTCGCCACCAATCAAAAGAATTGTTTTGGCATAACGGATGTCGCGGTGAGTCGCGAGCGCACCGCCAAGGTTTGCGAAGAAAGGTTTCAGGCTGAACGCGTCTGTAGTTGTGAGATTGGTTGTGCCGACCAACTCGGTTGCAAACTTGTAGAGCAGATAGTTTGCCTCGTTTGTGATTCGCGGACTGCCGACTACGCCGACGGAGTTTGGTCCATGGGCCTCGGCGATCGCATCAAGTTTTTGCGCCGTGTAACGAATAGCTTCGTCCCAGGTCGCCGGAATGAGCTTGCCGTTCTTCCGATAACGGATCATCGGCGTGCGCAGGCGCGCTTCATGATTCACAAACGGATGGCCGAAGCGGCCTTTGATGCAAAGGAACTCGCCGTTCAAACCATTCACGTAGCGATCGCGCGCCACGATGCGCATCAGTTCGTCAGCGCGTGAGCCGAGCGACATCTGGCAACCGTCAGAGCAGTAGGTGCAGGTGGATTTCGTCTGCGTCAATTCCCATGGGCGCGCCTGGTGGCGGTAGGTTCCGTCGAGCAGAGTGCCGGTCGGACACACCTCGATGCAGTTGCCGCATTGTGAACAATCAAGCCAGCCCCCGTAGGTGCCGATAACTGTATTGGCGCCGCGTCCGCCGGCTTCAATCGCATCTTCGCCCATCCACTCATCGCAAACGCGCGTGCAGCGCTTGCAGAGAATGCAACGCTGCGGATCGTTGGCCACCATGGGTGACAGATATCGTTCGGGTTGGTAGTTCTTCTTTTCGATGAAACGCTCTTCGAGACCGCCCCAGTCAAACGTCATCTCCTGCAGCTCACACTCGCCGCCGCGATCGCAGACGGGACAGTCAAGCGGATGATTGGCGAGCAGAAACTCGAGCATCGAGCGTTGTGCTTTTTCAATCTCGTCGCTTTGAGTGGTGACGATCATTCCGTCGGTGCAGATGATGGTGCAGGAAGTTTGCAGCTTCGGCATCTTCTCGATTCGCACCAGGCACATGCGACAGGACGCTTGCAAAGCGAGGTCGGCGTAATAACAGAAGGAGGGAATGTCGAACGCCTTTTCGCGGCACACATCGATCAGCCGCGCGCCTTTCGGCACCTCAAACTCCTGGCCGTTGATCGTAACTTTGATTACTTCAGTAGACATTACTTGATCTTTGGATGACTCGTTTAGAGGCGGGCACCGCCCGCCGGTTCAAGCTTGATTGTCAACAACAACTCCGGTTTATCTAACGTAGAGACGGCGGGCGGTGCCCGCCTCTAAACGGTCGTTGGTGAAGCCCCGTTCGTTCCGACGAGATGCTTTCTGAAATCCTCCGGAAATCTTTTGATCGCCGATTGAATCGGCCACGAGGCTGCGTCGCCGAGCGGGCAAAACGACTTGCCTTCAATGTTGTCGCAGATGTCCAGCAGCAGTTGCGCATCTTCCGGCCGGCCGCCGCCGTTCGCCACGCGCTTGAAAACTTTTACCAGCCAGTCAGTGCCTTCACGGCACGGCGTACACCAACCACACGACTCGTGCTTATAAAACTCAGTCAGGTTCTTGGTCGACTCGAAAACATCGACCGACTCGTCCATCACAATGAAACCGCCCGACCCCACGCTCGATCCTCCAGCGACCAGGCCTTCGTAATCCATCCGCACGTCTTTCCCGATGATCTGATCAGCGCGCATGATGTACACCGACGAGCCACCCGGAATCACAGCCTTTAGCTTGGCGCCGCCAAGCATGCCGCCGCAGTCTTCCATGATGAACTTCTCCATGTCGTCGTAGCCCATCGGAAGTTCATAGACGCCCGGACGGTTCACGTGGCCCGAGACCGACCAAAGTTTAGTGCCGCCACTTTTTTCCGTCCCCAGTTTTTGATAAGCCTCGCCGCCCATCTTGATGATGTCAGGCACGGCGGTCAGCGTCTCGACGTTGTTGACGACAGTTGGACTCGCATACAAACCCGAGACGGCAGGGAAGGGCGGCTTCATGCGTGGATGGCCGCGCATGCCTTCGAGCGAACTTAACAAAGCCGTCTCTTCGCCGCAGATGTAGGCGCCGGCTCCGGTGTGCGTATAGATTTCGGCGGAGAATTTCGAGTCGAGAATATTTTCGCCCAGCAGTCCCGCCGCGCGTGCCTCGTCGAGCGCGCGATCCATGATGTCGATCAAATAGCGATACTCGCCGCGCGTGTAGATGTAGTTGACCTTCGCGCCCAGGGCGTAGGCCGCGATCAGCATGCCCTCGATCAGCATGTGCGGATCGCGTTCCATCAGGTAACGATCTTTAAAGGTGCCGGGCTCCGACTCGTCGGCATTGCAGACTACGTACTTCGGTTTCGGCGAATCCTTGGGAACGAAGCTCCACTTCATTCCGGTGGGAAACCCGGCGCCGCCACGTCCGCGCAACGCCGACTTCTTCACTTCATTGATCACGTCGTCAGGCGACATGCCCGACAAAACTTTCTTCAGTGCCTGGTAGCCGCCGTGCGCCCGGTAGACGTCAAGCGACGCTGACTTGTCGAGATGAACTCGCGCAAGTTGAAGAGGTTCACATCCGATGGCGCCGATAAACATGAGTTAGTAAATGGTGAATCGTAAATCGTGAATAGTGCTTTTTGTGCTTTGAGCTTTGAACTTGGTGCTTGGCGCTTGGTGCTCTCGGCGTCACATCACTCAACTCAAGCGGCGCAAGTTCAATCCAAGCTCAAAGCACAAAGCTCAAAGTACAAAGCACGAAGTACCAAGTACAAAGTTCAAAGTTCAAAATACATTTATGTCAGCGAATCCAGAATCTGATCGACCTTCGCGGTCGTCAGGTTCTCGTGGTAATCAAAGCCAATCTGAAACATGGGCGCGGTGCCGCATGAGCCCAG
>Ga0207650_10003531_pt1 | contig 10729 bp, 6 predicted proteins | sample KBSS63metaG_FD_184325 | JGI IMG/M metagenome (GOLD analysis project Ga0207650, IMG submission 184325) | Switchgrass rhizosphere microbial communities from Kellogg Biological Station, Michigan, USA - KBS S6-3 metaG (SPAdes) (version 2) | ecosystem: Host-associated > Plants > Roots > Rhizosphere >...
CTCGCACGAGCTGTCGCAGGAGTATCGCGAGTTCGAGCGGACCTCGACCGCAGCTGCGAACGCCTATGTCGGGCCGCGGGTGCGGCGCTATCTCGGCGAGATAGGCGATCATCTGGGGGCGGCCGGGTTCGAGGGCGAATTTCTGATTGTGCAATCCACCGGCGGGCTGTTCGATGTCGGGGAGGCGCAGAGCGCGTGTATCCGGATGCTGGAATCCGGACCCGCGGCGGGCGTGATCGGCACCAAAGCGTTGTGCGATCGCATCGGTCTCAAGAATGCCATCGCCTTCGACATGGGCGGCACGACCGCCAAGGCGGGTGTCATCCATGGCGGCGAGGTGTTGATGACCGGCGGTGCGCTAATCGGCGGTTACGCCACCGGGCTGCCGGTGCAGATGCCGATGATCGATATCCAGGAGGTCGGTACCGGCGGCGGCTCGATCGCGCGTGTCGAAATGGGTGACGCGCTGCATGTCGGGCCGGAAAGCGCGGGCGCGCAGCCCGGCCCGGTGTGCTATGGGCGCGGCGGCAACGAGCCGACCATCACCGATGCCAATCTCGTCCTCGGGCGGCTGGCCGCCGACCGCTTTCTCGGCGGCGAGATGCGCCTCGATGTCGAAGGCGCCCGGCGGGCCCTCGAAGCGCGCGTCGCGGCGCCGCTCGGTCTCGATCTCATTACGGCGGCGGACGGCATTCTGCGTATCGCCACCACCAAAATGTCCCACATGGTGCGCTGGGTAACCACCGAACGCGGTCTCGATGCAGCCGAGTTTACGCTCGTCGCCTATGGTGGCGCGGGGCCGCTCCACGCGGCAATGGTGGCGCGCGAACTGCGCATCGCCCGTGTCGTCATCCCGCGTGCGCCGGGCCACTTCTCGGCATACGGAATGCTGGTCGCGGACCTCCGGCGTGATTTCGTCAATACGTGGTTCACGCCCCTGGCCGAGGCATCGTTTGCCGTCATGGAAGACTTCTATGCCGAGATGGAGCACCGCGGCCGTGAGGCGGTGCGCCGGAGCGTCATCCCAGTCGCCGGCATCGCTGTGCAGCGCGCGGCCGACATGCGTTATGTCGGGCAGGAGCACGCCGTCACCGTCGAACTTCCGATCGATCTGTTTCGAACCGAGGATCGCGACGGCGTCAAGAAGCGCTTCGATGCCATACACGAGACGCGCTACGGCTACTCCGCGCCGGCCGAAAAGGCCGAGATCGTGAGCCTGCGAACGGCGGTCACTGGGCTGATGCGCAAGCCGACCTTCGAATCCATCGCGGCGGGCGAGTCCGTGCCGCCGCCGGCGGCTTTTCGCGGCACCCGCGAGGTCTATTTCGCCGAGGCCGGCCGGGCGCTGAATACGCCGAGCTATGACCGGGGGGCGCTGCTTGCCAACAATCGCATCGCCGGACCGGCGCTGATCGAGGAGTACGCCTCGACCACGGTCGTGCATCCTGGCGACGTGGTCGTGGTCGATGCCTTGGGCGATCTTGTGATCGAAATCCTGCGGAGCTGACCATGGATGCCGCGTTGAAACCCAAGCCTGCGTCCAGCCGCCATCGCGTCGATCCGGTGACGACCGAAATCGTGCGCAACGGTCTCATCGCCGCCACCGAAGAGATGAAGACCAACCTGATGCGCACCGCCTACAACATGATCATCTACGAAGCGCTCGACTTCACCGTCGGCTTGTTCGATGCGCAGGGCAATACGGTCTCGATCGGCCTCGGGCTGCCGATGTTTATCCGCGGCATGAGCGATACGGTGAAGACCAAGCTTGATCATTACGGCGTGCAGAATCTCGATCCCGGCGACATCCTGCTGACCAACGACGCCTATATCACCGGCAGCCACCTCAACCACATGACCTTCACCGTACCGATCTTCCACGACGGCGAGGTGGTGGCGTTCTCCTGCTGCATGGCGCATTGGCCCGATGTCGGCGGCACGCTCGACGGCGCCACCACCGACATCTTCTCCGAAGGCCTGCAGATGCCGATCGTGAAAATCTATCGCAAGGGTGTGCCGAACGAGGAGCTCATCTCCGTCATCAAAACCAATGTGCGCCTGCCCGAACGGGCCATGGGCGACTTCCGAGCCCAAGTCGCCGCGGTCAGGACCGGCGAGCGCCGTTTCCTTGAGATGATCGGCAAATACGGCCGCGACGCCGTGCTCGGCGGCATCGAGGCGATCATGGATCACAGCGAGGCGGCCACACGGGCGCGCGTCCGCGAAATCCCCGACGGCGTCTACGAAGCGGAATCCTTCATGGACGACGACGGCGTGCGGATCGGGGAACGCGTGCCGATCCGGGTGCGCGTGGAGGTCGAGGGCGACCGTATGAAGGTCGATCTGACCGACGTCTCCAAGCAGGTCGCCGGCTTCTATAATTCCGGTGAGACCGCGGGCCGCTCATGCTGCCAGGTGGCGTTCAAGTGCCTGACCTCGGCGCTTGACCTCCCTATCAATGACGGCCAGTTCCGCGCGCTCGACATCGTGTTGCCGCCGGGGCGGGTGGTCAGCGCGATCAAGCCGGCCGCCATGCGCATGTGGATGACCTATCCCATGACGATCATCGACACCATCTTCAAGGCGCTGGCGCCCGCGATACCCGAGCGGATCATCGCAGGTCATCATGCCGACCTTGTCGTCGGTCGCGTCAACGGACGCCGCCCGAAGGACGATAGCTTCTACATCTATCTCGGCGGGTTGATCGGTGGCGGCTGGGGGGGCAAGCACAATAGCGACGGCCGCAATGCGACCATCGCCATGAACGATGGCGACACTCATAACGGTCCGTCCGAGCAGGTCGAGGCGAAATATCCGCTGCTGGTCGAGCGCTATGCGCTGCGTCCAGATTCCGGCGGGGCAGGCCGCTTCCGCGGCGGGCTGGGCTGCGAACAGGTGGTACAGGCGCGTCACGACCTTCGATTCAACTCGCAGATGGATCGGGTCAAATGCAAGCCGTGGGGACTCGATGGCGGACTTTCGGGCTCTGGCAACGCCGTCGCCATTCACCGTTTCGGGACGGCGCAGGAGCAGCGCTTTCACAACGGCAAGGCGCTCAACCAAGTCCTGCACGCCGGTGATGCCTATGTCCTGCGCTCCGGAGGTGGCGGCGGCTTCGGCTCGCCGCTCGAACGCGACCTCGAGAGCCTCGCTCGCGACGTGCGGTGCGGGTATGTCAGCAAGGACGCGGCTGAAAAATATTACGGCGCGGTGTTCGAGCCCGGGACGAACAAGATCGACGCGGCGGCGAGCGAGGTCCGACGCGCCGAGATGCGCCGGCAGGGCCTGCCACAGGACGAGCCGATCGCCGACACCGGCGTGCCGGCACCCGCCCCGGCACATATGCACGCGCATGATCATGCGCACGAGCGGCTGAGCGAGGAGGAGCGAGTCGCGCTGGCGATGACCGGGCGCTGTTGTTCGTAGACTGCGCCGTCGCAAGGCCGCCTAGGTCGGTTGTGTCCTCGTCCGCGGCTACTGGAAGCCCGCTTTAGCGAGCATGACATCGGTGGTTAGCAGGCGGCGTTGCCCCGCAACGGCAACGGCTGCTCGTCGAGCATGGCCTGGATCGCCTGGCGCGTGGTCTCGAGATCGAGCCCGTGCTGCGCGATCAGGTCCTGGCAGTCGGCGGCGATCGCGTCCATGTCCTGCAGCATCTTGAGGCGCTTGAAGTGATCGTCGTGGTGAAGCCCCATGCTGTCGCCGACGATCTCGAGAACGTTCATGATGCGGAACGGGTAGTCGCGCTCGTGCGCGCAGAGCTCGCGGTGATCGGCGTGGTAGACCGCGACCAGCGCATCGATGCCGGCGCGCTCGGCGGCATCGAGCTCGTTCTTCTGCAATTCCCGTCGATACGCCGGCAAGGCGCGGAAATAGTTGCTCATCATGCCAACTGCGGGCTGCTTGAGGTCGACCAGCTCGACGCCGGGCACGGCCTGGAGGATGTCCTCGGCCGCTTCGACCACGCCCTTGAGTCCGGGGTGGCGGTGCAAGGCGATGCGCATTTCGACGGGCTTGCGCAGGAACGGCCGCAGCCGATCGAGATTGCCGCGCAGGAAGAGCATGAACGGTGTCATCTCGAACGGCTTCGAGCCGCGGGTCTTCTCGACCGTCGGCAAGGTCGTCTCGGTGAATTGCACGTGACAGCTCGGGCACCACGACACCACTTGCCCGGACTTGCTGCGCGCGAGCTTGTCCATGGTGTTTTCGGCGAAGCGGCCGGATGTGGCAACGTCCCCAGTGCGCATCTGCACGACCCCGCAGCAATGACTCGGGCCGCCCAGGACCTGATAGGTCACGCCGAGCGTATCCATGATGTCGAGTGCAAGGAGCGCGATATGCGGGGTCTTGAGCACGTTGCAGCCGGTATAGAATACAAAGTCCGGCGGCGTCTCGGGCTCGGCGTTAGCACCGGGCTTCTGCCCGAGTCGCGCGAGCAGCTCGTCGTCGAGCTGCATCTGTGAGATGTGGGTCACCTCGCGCGCGACCTTGCGGAAGCCGTCGACCCCCTGACGCCGCCGCTGCGGCGGCTCATCTCTATGTCGCGCCATCGCGACCCGTGCCATGCCAAGCATGAAACGCGGATTGACGCCGTAGTCGCAGGCCTTGATGCATTCGCCGGTAAGTACGCAGGCATTCGCCCACTTGCGCGAGGCCTCCGGGCCGTCGCCGGTGCGCAGGATGTCGATGATGCCGGAGATCACCGCCACGGGTTCGGCGTTCACACCGCCGGGGCCGGTGACCGGGCAGACTTCGACGCATTTGCCGCAGCGGGTGCAAGCGTCCGCCATTGCCTCGACGCGTGCGGTCAGCGCGGTTTCGAAAGTGGCGGTCATGCGGGACACGAGCTTTCGTCTGCGAACTCGAGGCCAGACTACTGCTTCAGCCTCGATGATGAAACCCCGCCCCTGGACCAGCGCGTTGCGGTTGGAACCCCGTCGGTTCTTGTCACCGCTTCCGCATATCGCGGGAATGCGGCGGCGGTTGAGGCGCGCTACCGTGGCGCAGAGTAGTAGTACACATCCTGGATCGACGTCGGGCGGATGACGATTTTGCGACGCGAGCCATCCGCGGCATAAGAGTCTGCGGGAATCTCCGGCAGATTCTCTCCAAACTTCCGCACGGTGTTCAAGGCCTCGCTCGCCGGCCGCTTCGCGGTCCGCTCCCCGCGGGCGGCTGTCTTAGATGCGGGTAGACGCGTCTGTGCTCCGGCCGCGGGCTTGGTCACGCGCGGCTCTCTAGCGACCGGGCGCTGGGCCGGCGCGGCGCGCCCCGGCGCCGCGACGTTGCTGGGTTGCACCGGCCGCTGGGCTGTCGGCTGTTGAGGCGCCGTCTCCTGAGGCGCCAACTCCCGCGGCGTCAACTCTTGAGGCGTGAACAGTTGGGATCCTGAGTTGTCGGGGGGCACCTCTTGGGGCAAGGCCGCCTTGGGCGCTGCGTCGTGGAGTATCGACGCCTGGGTCGGGGATGCCTGCGGCACTGGTTCGTGACGTGCGGGCTCCTGGGCTCCGAGTTCCGGACGCATAGATTCCGGACGTGTGGCTTCCTGGCGCGTCGGTTCCTGCAGCAGGAACTCCTGGGGCGGTAGGCTCGCCGCATGCTGGGTCCCGCCCTCGGATTCCTGCACTGCCGGCGTCGCGGGGTCCGACTGGACCTCGAGCCTACCAGCGTTCGAGCGTCCGGGCCCCGCGACCCACGGCAAGTCGCGCCGGGACAGGCAGTTGCGGTCCAAATTCAGCCAGGTCCGCTGCCTGCAAGCCGGGTCGGCCGGCGAATCGGAGATTTCGGCTCGGGCGACGAGGGGCCGGTCAACGGTCAAAAAGAGCGCCGGTACGCCAACGGCGATCACGCTGCCGAACGCAATCAGGGAGGCGGCGATGACCAAACGCAGATGCGAGTACAAAGGCCTATCTCCTTGAGGCCGACCCCCGCGCCACGCCGATCCCGGGCAAGAATAACGGCGCTGTGGCGGGACTATGTCCGTTCGGCGGGCCGGCTCCCAGCGGAAATCGCAACTGTGTTTAACGCGTCGCGGTTTTCGCGATAGGGACGAGCCCTCATGCTTGAGGCCGCAGGCCTAACCCTGCCACCAAACTAGAGGTTCCGAAAACTGCCGGACCCGGCGGTTTGCCAAAGTCCGGGAAGTACGCTCGATTGTCGGAACGGATGTCTCCTTTGACATATAGCGACCCAGCAAGGACCCGCAATGCCTGCCGGCACCATCACAACCATCGATACCATCGCACTGCGCCTCCCGCTGGACACCTGGGCGCCCCCGCCGCAATTCGCCGGCAGGCCGCGGACCCATGTCGACATGCTGCTGGTCCGCGTGGCTACCAGCGGCGGCGTTGTCGGCTGGGGCGAGGCCTATGGCAGCAGTTCGCCGATGATCCCGGTCGTGTTCGACTCTTGGATCAAGCATGTTGCCATCGGGCAGGATGCGACCGACCAAGGACTGACGGCGCGGCTTGAACGCTTGCTGCATGGGTTCGGTCGCTGCGGTCCTGTGGTGCATGCGATCAGCGGACTCGACATCGCCCTGTGGGATATCCGCGGCAAGCTCGAAGGCAAGTCGGTGTCCGCGCTGCTCGGCGGGGTGCGGCGCAAACGCGTCGAGGCCTACGCCTCGCTGCTGCAATACGGGGGCTCGGTCGAGCATGTGCGCCGCAACGTCGGGCGCGCGCTCGAACGCGGCTATCGCCACCTCAAGCTGCATGAGCGGACCGCGGAGGCCGTCGCCGCCGCCCGCGCCGTAGCCGGGCCGGACATTCCGATCATGGTCGACACCAACTGTGCCTGGACGGCGGACCAAGCAGCCGCGCCGGTCGCCGCCATGGCGCCTTCCAAGCCGTTCTGGGTCGAGGAGCCGATCTGGCCGCCGGAGGACTTCGACTCCCTGGCGGTGCTCAGGCGCGCAACCGGAGTTCCGCTGGCGATGGGCGAGAATGCGACCGGCGTGCTCGATTTCCAAAAAATGATCTCTGCTGGTGCAACCGATTTCGTGCAGCCGAGCGTCGTCAAGATCGGTGGTCTCACCAACCTGTGGCAAGTGGCGACAGCGGCGGAGAAGGCCGGAGTCACCTGCGTGCCGCATGCGTTCTTTTTTGGGCCGGGATACCTCGCGACATTGCACGCGATCGCGGCCAAGGAACGCGCGGCGCCGCTCGAGCGCTTGTTCGGCGACGTTGGCTTTATCGCCTATGTGAAGACCGTACCGGTGGTCGACGGCGCGATCGATGTGCCCGAGGGTCCGGGGCTCGGGGCCGATCCGGAGGAGGAACTGATCGAACGCTTCCGGACCTGATTAGAAGGCTCGCCACGGGAGGAAGAACAAAAATGGTCAAGACGAACAGGCGCGTCTGGATGGCCGGCGCCATCTCGGCCGCCGTACTGCTGCGCGCACGCACGGCGGCGGCGCAAGCCTATCCGCAGCGGGCGGTGAGGATCATCGTGCCTTACGCCCCAGGAGGCGGCACCGACGTGTTCTCGCGCCTGCTTGCGGCGCAAATGGAGCGCGAGTTCGGTCAGACGCTGATCGTCGACAATCGCGGCGGCGGCGGAAGTACCATCGGCACCCAGGCCGTCGCGAACGCGCAGCCCGACGGCTATACCATCGGGATGGTGGACAGCGCCTTCGTGACCAATCCAGGCCTGTTCAAGGATAAGCTACCGTACGACACGCGCCACGATTTCATACCGGTGTCGTTGCTGTCGCGAACCCAACTGGTCCTGTGCGTGAGTCCGTCCTCGCCGTTTACGACGGCGCAGGACTTGATCGCTTTCGCCAAGGCGAATCCAGGCAAGCTGACCTTTGCCTCGGCCGGCATCGGAACCGGCATTCACCTCGCGGCCGAACAGTTCCGGCAGGTGGCAGGCATCGAGATCGTGATCATCCCCTATCGTGGCGGCGCGCCGGCGCTCGCCGATTTCCTGTCGGGTAAGGTGGATTTCACCTTTGGAGCCGTCCCCACGATCCGGGAGCACATCCTGGCCGGTAAGGCGCGCGGGTTGGGCGTGACGCGCGGACGCGCGCCGCAGCTACCCGATATCCCGAGCATGGAGGAACTGGGCTACGCAAGCGTGGATTCCGCAAGCGAGATGGGGCTGATCGTACCGGCGGCGACGCCGGCGCCGATCGTGGAGAAGCTGCAGCAGGCGGCGGCCAATGCCGTCAAGGATCCCGCGTTTCACCGAAGTCTGCTCGAGCGAGGCTTCCAGCCGATCGGCAGCACGACGGAAGAGTTCCGCTCGCACGTCGACCGCGAGATTGAAAAATGGAAACGGATCATCGCGGCGGGCAACATCAAGCCGGAGTAGCCGCGGCACCGCCCTGGTTGATCGTCCTCAGGCGGTAACCGCGATTCCCTGCACCTCGATCATCATCTCGGGCTGGGCGAAGCCTTGAACCGTGATCGCCGCGCTCGCGGGAAAATCCTTGCCGAACAACTCGGCGCGCAATTCAGTCATGCGGGTGGTGTAGCGCGCGTCGATGAGAAACACGGTCATCGTCACCATGTCGCTCAGCTTCGCGCCTGCCTCCGCCAGCGTCTTCTCGATATTGCGGAAGGTCTGCTTGAACTGGGCGTCGAAATCTGCGGCGAGAGATTTCCCGGAATCATCGACCTGGCCGGTATGCCCGGCGACGTAGATGGTCCGGCCGGCGCCCTCCGTGATGACGCAGGGCGAGAACGCGCGTTTGACCTGCCAGGTGCCGCGAACGAATGTTTTCTTCATGGGGTTCGACCTCTCCAAGGCTTCGTATCAACCAGCGCGGATCGCGCGACAACCATCTCGCAGCCAAGGAGTTATACGGCGTTGGCCGCCTGGATCGCGCGCCACAGCCGCTCCGGTGTGGCCGGCATCTCCACATGGCGGACACCGAGGTGGGAGAGCGCGTCGACGAGCGCATTGGCGACCGCCGGCATTGCGCCGACGCAGCCGGCTTCGCCGGCGCCCTTGACGCCGAGCGGATTGGTCTTGGTCGGCACTGGATTGCTCTTGACCTCGACCGCGCTGATGTCGGTCGCCCGCGGCATGGCATAGTCCATGAACGAGCCGGTCAGGATCTGCCCGTCGCCATCGAACTGGATGTCCTCCATCAGGATCTGGCCGACGCCCTGCGCGACACCGCCCACGATCTGGCCTTTCAGCAGCAGCGGATTGATCACGGTGCCGACGTCGTCAACGACGCTGTAGCGCACGATCTCGACCGTGCCGGTTTCCTGGTCGATCTCGAGCTCGCAGATGTGACACCCATTGGGAAAATTCTGCACCGGTGCGATATAGGTTGCGGTCGCGGTCAGGCCGACATCCATGCCTTTCGGCAGCTTCGTTGGCTCCATCGCCTCCTTCGCAATTTCCTTGATGGTCAGCGTGCGGTTGGTCTTGGGGCTGGAGAACACCCCGTCGGCAAAGTTGATGTCGTCGGCATCGATCTTGAGCACATGGGCCGCAATCTGTTTCGCCTTGGTGACGATCCGCTGCGCGGCCATGTCGACCGCCGACCCGCCGATTGTAGCGGAGCGCGAGCCGCCGGTGCCTTCGCCGAGAAAGACCTGGTCGGTATCGCCCTGCACGTAGTGCACGTCGTCGGGATCGAGTCCGAGCCGGTCGCACATGATTTGCTTGAAGATGGTTTCGTGGCCCTGGCCCTGGGTAACGCTGCCCGCAAGCAGCGTCACGGTGCCGGACTTATCGAACCGGATTTCTGCGCCTTCGAACCCCGCTGCTGCGGCGCGCTCGATGGTGTTGGATAGGCCGATGCCGCGCAGCTTGCCCTGCCGGCGCGATTGTGCACGCCGTTGCTCGAAGCCCGCGACATCGGCGAGCTTGAGCGCCAAGTCCATGCTCTTCTCGAACTCGCCGCTGTCATAGGTAAAGGTGAGCGCAGTCTTGAATGGCATGGCGTCGGGCGGAATGTAGTTGCGCCGCCGCAGTTCGGCTGGATCGATCCCGAGCTCGTCGGCGGCGAGGTCCACGAGCCGCTCGATCACATAGGCGGCTTCCGGCCGCCCGTTCCCGCGATACGGCCGGACCGGATTGGTGTGGGTGAACACGGCGGTGACGTCGGCGTGCATGGCGGGAATGCGATAGACGCCCGCGAGCGTCCCGATATTGCCGGTGAAAGCGGGCATGCCGGTCTGCAGATAAGCGCCGATGCTGGCGACGGTCGTGGCGCGCATGGCGAGGAAGCGGCCTTCCTTATCGAGCGCAAGCTCGGCGTCGGTGACGTTGTCGCGCGCCTGCGCATCGCAGAGAAAGGATTCCGATCGTGTCGACATCCATTTCACTGGATGCCTCACGCGCTTCGACGCCAGCAGCACCAGTGCGACCTCGTTGTAGACCGCCGATTTCATGCCAAAGCTGCCGCCGATGTCGCCGGCCACCACCCGGATCCTGCTTTCGGGCACCCGCAGCACCGGAGAAAGCTCGGCCCTGAACGGATGCACCCGTTGCAGCGTGGTATAGATGGTGTAGCGATCCTCTGCCGCGTTGTAGTCGCCGAGACAGCCGCGTGGCTCCATGCTTGCGGCGGTGACGCGGTTGATCACCAAGCGCTGCTTGACGATGTGATCGGCCTTGGCGAACGCCGCCTCGGTCGCAGCCTTGTCGCCGAACAGCTGCAATGCCGCGGGTGACGGGCCGACAAAGGTGATGCCCTCTTCGGCGCAGCGGCGGGCCAGATCGGCGTTCTCGCTGAGAAAGCCGTAGCCCGGATGCAGCGCATCAC
>Ga0207650_10003532_pt1 | contig 10729 bp, 8 predicted proteins | sample KBSS63metaG_FD_184325 | JGI IMG/M metagenome (GOLD analysis project Ga0207650, IMG submission 184325) | Switchgrass rhizosphere microbial communities from Kellogg Biological Station, Michigan, USA - KBS S6-3 metaG (SPAdes) (version 2) | ecosystem: Host-associated > Plants > Roots > Rhizosphere >...
ATTCGCGATCTGCAGTTTGAAGGTTTGAAGAGCGTGGCCGAGTCAGACGTGCTCAAGGCTTTTCGTGAGCGGCGCGTCGGCATTTCCAAGGAAAGCATTTACGACCCGGTAAAGTCGCGCAACGCTATTCGCGTTTTGAAGGAACTGCTCGCCTCCAAGGGTCACCCAAACGCCACCATTGAAGAACGACGCGATGAAGTTTCAGCGACTTCAACTGCGCTAACCTTCGAGGTCAACGAAGGCGATCGCGTGCGCGTGATGGAAATCCAGTTCGAAGGCAATCAGGTTTTCAGCGACGGCAAACTTCGCGGCGCGATGAAGTATGTCAAGGAGGCGGGCTTATACACTCGCTTCAAGGGAATGGACATTCTGGATCGCGAAAAACTCGAGTATGACCTGCGACACGTTGACAACTACATGCGTTCCAAGGGCTACCTGCAGGCGCGTCACGGCGAGCCGCGCGTAGAGGGAATTGGTCGTCGCCGCACGGGCTTTCCGATTCTGCCGTTGCCTTTTCTTTCCTCGGTCGACGAAGGTTTGCGCGTGACTGTGCCCATCGTTGAGGGCCGTGTCTATCGCATTGGTGAAATGAAGATTGAAGGCAACTCGATCTTCTCCGAAGAAGTAATTCGCAACGTGATTGGCCTGAACAAAGGCGACATCGCCAATGGCGAAAAAATCGGCAAAGCTCTGTTTGAGAATTTGAAAAAGTATTACGGCCAGCAGGGCTTCATCGAATACACCGCCGAGCCGACGCCGACTTTCAAAGACAACCCGGCCAAAGCGGACGAAGGCATTGTTGATTTTGTCATCACGATTGAAGAAGGCAAACAGTTTTCCCTCCGTCGCCTGGAGTTCGTCGGCAACACCTTCACTCGCGACAATGTGCTGCGCCGCGAGGTGTTGCTGAATGAAGGCGACATTTATAACCAGACGGCCTGGGAATACTCGATTATCAAACTCAATCAGCTGGGCTACTTCGATCCAATTGACAAAGACAAAGACGCGGATTTTAAAACTAACGAGGAAGAGGCTACGGTCGATCTCAATTTGAAAGTCACCGAGCGCGGGCGCCAGCAGATTTCTTTCAACGGCGGTTTGTCAGGCATTGGCGGCTCGTTCTTCGGTCTCGAATATTCGACTAACAACCTTCTGGGTCGCGGCGAAATTCTTTCCCTGAATCTCTCGGCCGGTAATCGTCAGAAGTACATCCAGTTTTCTTTTACCGAGCCCTACATCAGGAACCGTCCGATCACGGCGGGTTTCTCGGTATTTGGTTACACGCAAAAATTCTTCGGCGAAGGCACATTCCTTTCTCAGAATCTTGAGGCGCAACAAGGTCTGTCCGGTTCACAGATCGACTTCCTGAACGTCAGCGAAGAAAATCTTTTCACGCGTACTTCCTACGGTGGTTCGTTGTTCGCGAGCGCGCCGCTTTCCGAGTTTTATCGTAAGCGTCGTTTCACGCAGTTTTCCCGCGTCGGGGCCTCGTATCAATTCTCAACTTCCAGCGTGAAAGACCCGGCTGTCAATCAGGGCAGCACTTGCGGCACCGGCGGCAGTTCGACACCGGCAAACAATACGCAATTCATTCCCGTCGTTTACTGCCAGCCCAACATCATCACCAGCCGCGGCACCGTTAGTTTTGCGTATGACACGCGCAACGCGAGTGTCGACCCAACTTCCGGAAGGGAACTGTCTATTCAAGCTGCGATTTCGGGCTTAGGCGGCGACGTGCGGACTTATCAGCCGACCCTTTCCTACACGCAATTCATGCCGATTCGCCGCAAGCGTTCGGATCACCCGGAAGTTTTCGGCTTTCGCATACTCGCCGGCACGGTTGGCAGCTTTGCTACCTCGGCGAAGGTGAGAAATTCTAACTCGCTGGCGTTCGTCGACGGCGTGCCTATCTTCGAACGGTTCTTCCTGGGCGATGAATTTACGATTCGTGGTTACAACGTTCGCTCGATCACCCCGCTTGCACCGCTCGATACCTTCATTACTTCGAAGGATGTCGTAGTTGCTTCCAACGCGTCCGGAACTCCGGTGGTGATTGAAGGCGTGCCGCCTACAGCGGGCAGCGTCGGCACTTTCACCGGCATCTCCGGAGCAAACGTCGCCAAGCTGTCGAGTTCGTTTACTCCCATCGGGGCCGACACTCAACTGCTCGGCAATTTTGAGTACCGGATTCCGGTGATAGGTAACACGGTCCAGCTGGCGGCTTTCGCCGACATTGGCACCGCTTTTAACCTGCGCACCAAGACCGATCAATTTTTCAACAGTAATTTTCTCGACGACCAGCCGTTTCTGAGTTCCATCGGGTTGGTGCAATGCATCAGGCCTGACAGCGGCGGTGTCGCGATTGCGACCTTGTCGACGCTGGCGGCGTGCAACGCCAATACGGATCTCGCGCTGGTGACCAATCGCAGCGGTGTGCCGGGACTTGTGCTGCGCGATACCCGGCTGGTGACCACCACTGAAGTTGACAGTGCCCGCGACCAGGGTGTTTTCGATCCCGAAACGGGATTGCCATTCGGTTTCCAACAGGTGTTTTTGCGGGGCCAGGTACAAACAAACACCGCCGTTCGTTTGTCTCAAAGCTTGTTTGACAGTATTGGCGATTATCGGGCCAGCCTGGGCATGGAAGTGCGCGTGCAGGTGCCCGTAATCAACGTGCCTTTTCGCTTGATTCTTGCGTATAATCCCAGAGCCAGGAAGGACCAGTTCATCAATGGTTTTCCCTTTATCTTTCAGGAGAAAAAGAGGGTCTTCCGGTTTAGCGTGGGGCGCACCTTTTAATCACTTGGAGCCAACCCCAGTGTTGGCCTGAACAACTAAGTGAGTTAACCAACCGCCTTTTATTTTTAAGGAGCATTACAAGAAAGTTATGAAGATAGATCGCTTAATAGCCGCTGCTGTATTCGTGCTTGCCATGTGCGCTGTTCCGGTACTGGCCCAGCCACGACCGGCGGGAGGCGCCGCCGCTCCCCAAACCGCTGCGGCGGTTCCGGATAGTAAGATCGCCCTGATTTATTCCGACGCATTTCTCGATGCCAAGACTGGTATTGCGCGTTTTAGCACCCTGGTGGGCACCTTGAATCGCGAGTTCCAGCCGCGTCAGACGGAACTGCAGACCCTGCAGCAAAAGATTCAGGCCCTGGCTGACGATATTACCAAGACCGCGCCGGTGGCTGACCCGCGCACGATCCAAACGAAACAGGATCAGCTGGACCAGATGAAGAAAGATTTTCAGCGGAAAGGCGAAGACGCTCAGGCAGCGTATGATAAGCGCCGCAAGGAGATCTTTACGCCGCTGCAGGAGGATATCGGCAAGGCGCTTGAGGCTTACGCCAAGAGTCACAACATCAACGTGATCATCGACGCCAGCCAGGTGCCGCTGGTTTACGCGGCCGACGCTCTCGATATCACACGCGCTTTCATCAACGACTTCAACAGCAAGAATCCGGCGACCGCCGCTGTGACGACGCCGCCACAGTAAATTTTCCGGCTGGATCCAGTCATTAAAGACGCGGCGATGCGGTTTGTTCCGCGGGCCGCGTCTCTTTATTCCATCATGGAAACAATTCTCGATTCACAAGCCATACAAGAGCTCCTGCCGCATCGTTTTCCCTTCCTGCTGGTGGATCGAATCATTGAACTGGTTCCGCGCGAAAGAATCGTCGGCATAAAGCAAGTCAGCATCAACGAGCCGTATTTTCAGGGACACTTTCCCGGCGCGCCGGTAATGCCCGGAGTGCTCGTGGTTGAAGCGCTGGCGCAGGTAGGAGCGGTGCTGGCATTACGGGAAATTGAAGACCGCGATTCGAAGCTGGTCTTGTTCACCGGCATTCGCGAGGCGCGCTTTAGACGGCCGGTGGTGCCGGGCGATACCTTACGACTCGAAGTCACCGCCCTGCGGATCGGGTCGCGAGTGCAGCGCATGCGTGGTGAAGCCAAAGTCGAAGGCCAACTCGTTGCCGACGCCGACATCATGAGCATCATCGCGGATCGCGGATCAGCCGTGTAGTAGCACAGACATTCCTGTCTGTCCGGGGTGAATCTGACGCTGATTGAAGAACAAAGAAATTTATCATTTGAGATTTTTCATTTCTCATTTGTCATTGCCGACGGTGCTCCTGACCATCGTTTAGAAAGCGGACTTGTCCGCCCTGGCGCAGCAGGGGCACAAGTGCCCTATCTAAACGGCAGGCTACGAAGCTCCTGTTCTGCAATGAAAAATGAGAAATCTCAAATGATAAATGGTAAATCTCCTAGTCCTGCACCGTTGAATTAGAGACAAGTTAGACGAACGTTCATATGTCTGTAGCCTTCAAGCCAAACACCGTGCACCCGAGCGCCGTCGTCGGTAGCGGTGCGCGCATCGGCAGCGGTTGCTATATCGGACCATTCTCAATCGTCGGTGACGACGTGGAACTGGCTGACGGCGTGCGACTCGAATCGCATGTCGTAATCGACGGACATACGTTCATCGGCGAAGACACTCACGTGTTTCCGTTCGTCTCGATTGGTTTGCCGGCGCAGGATTTGAAATACAAGGGCGAGCCTTCGCAAACGCGCATTGGCCGGCGCAATCAGGTCCGCGAGTTTGTAACCATCCATCGCGGCACGGCCGGCGGCGGCATGCTGACGCAGATCGGCGACGATTGTTTATTGATGGCCCAGGCGCACGTCGCGCATGATTGCGTACTCGGCGACGGCGTGATCATGGCCAACGCCGCCACGCTGGCGGGCCACGTTGTTATCGAAGACGGCGCAAATGTCGGGGCCTATTCCGGCATTCACCAGTTTTGCCGGGTCGGCAAAGAAGCATACATCGGCGGCTATTCTGTGGTCGTCAAAGATGCGCTCCCGTTTGCGCTGACGGTAGGCAATCATGCGCGCTGTTACGGCCTGAATACCACCGGCATGAAACGCCGCGGCTATTCGCGTGAAGTGATCCAATCGCTGCATCGTGCTTTTCACCTGCTGCTCTCGTCCAAACTCAACACCTCCCAGGCGCTCGAAAAAATCAAGGCAGAGATTCACGACTCGCCGGAAGCAGGGCGCCTGGTTGAATTCATCGAAACCTCCAGCCGCGGAGTAATCAAATAAGGAATGAAGTCCAAAGTCCAAAGTCCAATGTCCAATGTCAGAGGCCAGCTGGTGACACAGACATTGGACATTGGACGTTGGACTTTGGACGTCTTTAAGCCATGCGTTACGGTTTGATTGCCGGCAATGGTCGCTTTCCATTTCTGGTTGCAGCGGGAGCGCGGCAAGCCGGTGCTTCGTTGTCTGTCGTCGCCATCCGCGAGGAAACCGATCCCGCGCTCGAACATGAAGTTGAACGTCTAACCTGGGTTGGCATCGGACAACTGGGCAAGATGATCCGCTTTTTCAAAGCAGAACAGGTTGACAAGGCGATCATGGCGGGCCAGGTAAAGCACGTGCAGATTTTCAGCGGCGCCGTGCCTGACGCGCGCATGCTGAAAATGCTTTTGAAGCTCCCGCGGCGCAACACCACCTCCCTGATTGGCGCCGTCGCTGATGAGTTGAAGAGCGAAGGTATTGAGCTCGTCGACTCTACCCTGTTCCTGCAGGATTATTTGCCGGCAGTAGGAACGCTGACGAAACGCAAGCCAAACGCAACTGAAGAAGCTGACGTAAAGTACGGATTGGAAATCGCACACGAGATGGCCCGGCTCGACCTGGGCCAGACGATCGTGGTGCGCAGCCGGGCCTGTGTAGCGATTGAAGCGATGGAAGGAACAGACGAAACCATCAAGCGGGCCGGTGAACTAATGCGCGGCAAGCAACGATCGCGTCTACGACTGACTTCAGGACCACTGACGGTTTTGAAGCTGTCCAAGCCTGATCAGGATATGCGATTCGATGTGCCGGTGGTTGGCCTGCCGACGATAGAAGCGATGGCGGAAGCCGGTGCGACTTGTTTGTGCCTTAGCGCGGGTAAGACGTTAATGTTTGATCGCGACCAGATGATAGCTGCCGCGAACAAACATAAAATCGCGATCGTCGCTGTTTGAGTTAGATGCCTACCGAACGTTTAGAGGCGGGCCCCGCCCGCCGTCTCAACAATCGATAAGAAATTCATCGCTAGTAGAAACGGCGGGCGGTACCCGCCTCTAAACGAAAGTTTATCTTCCGAATTATTCGTTCACGCTATTTCGCTCGACGTCTTCCTGGTTGTCATCCGCGTTGGGCACCGGTTTTCCCGGCACGCGATATTCCTCATTTACCCACTTACTCAAATCAATGAGCTTGCAGCGTTCGGAACAAAACGGGCGATGAGGATTATCCTGCCAGGGTACTGGCTTGTTGCAGGTAGGACACTGTTTCATCAAGCGTGGAGTTACGTCGCGATCGAGACTTCTTCTACGTGGCGCAAAAGCCCTTCGGGCCGCTTCACCAGAATTCTACGGTTAACGAAATCGATCGTACCCTCCCGTCGCATGGCGTTCAAGCGAACAGTGACGCTCTCGCGCGTGGATCCTACGATGGAAGCAATTTCCCGGTGCGGCAACGGAATGTCGATCAGCACGCCTTCCGACTCGCGGACGCCGTAGCGATTGGAAAAGTCCGCCAGCAATCGATCGAGCCGCGCCGGGATGGCGTTCAGCGCAAAGTCTGCCAGCCGTTGTTCGGCATGTTCGAGCCGGTGTCCGATCAGTCGAAAGGTATATTCGTGAAGCAGTGGCTCCGCGGCCATGCCCAGTTTGAATTGTTCGGAGGGAATTTTCAGCAGCACGCAGGTCTCGTAAGCCACCGCGCAGTTTTCCCGCTGGCCGGCAGTCGAGTAGAGCGCCGACTCGCCGAACATCGAGCCTTGCGGAAGGATGTCAATCACCGCTTCGCGATCGGATTGCGGCTCCAGGCGGCAAAGCTTGATGCGTCCCTTCACGATGGCATACAGAGCGTCGGCCTGCTCGCCGGCGCGATAGACAAAGCGACGCCGTCGCACGTCGATGACAACCGACGACGCGGCAAATAGTTCGACAGTTTTCTCCCCCAGGCGCGAGCCAAACTCGAGTTCGCGAATCAGAGTCGCTCGATCCTCGGAGGTCAAATCGTGGGCGCGGCGGAACGGTTTTGTTTTACTCTCAATGTCAGTCATCGGGTGCCTCATGCGTGCCAATTGGGCGATAGAGCCCGCTGCGTTAGAATCAACTAAAGACTTGGAAGGTGTACCCGCCCTGATGGTTCGTTCCGCTGGTCAAGTGTTGGAATGTAAGGAAAACTGGATGAACTGCCGAAATTTCAGAACTTTTCAGCTATTGTTTCTGTGCCGATTTGAATAGGCGAGTTTGTTCGGTCGAGTGACAATTACTGAATGCCCGAACTTTAACACGAAGCGTTGGGCCGCGCAATAGGCATGGTCCGTCCATAAAAATGGAAAAGTCGTTGATAACACGAACCTCGCGCTGGGTGAGGACGTATTAGTGAGTGGTCAGTGGTCAGTGGTCAGTGGCCGGCCGGTGGTGACAACTGACAACTGACCACTGACCACTGACAACCGGCCACTGATTCCGCTATGACTGATTACAAAGGCAAACTTGACGAGTGGCAAAAGACCGTGCGGCGCAAGGCGCGCGAGTTGGACGAGAAGTACGCGCTCTCCGATCTGGTGGGTGAAGGTTCACGCGCTGCCGGCGAAGCCGCAAAGCGGGGCGCTGACACCGTAGTCTCGGGAGCCGAAAAACTTCGTGCCGAGGCGGGACGTCTCGCCGACGACGGCGACGTGGGTAACACTGCCAAGCGAGCCGCTGCGGAAGCCATGCGCGGCGCGGAGAAGGCTGGACAGGTCATTCGCGATGCAGCCGGCGACGTCGGCAAGCAGGCAGAGAAGACGGCGGCGGAAGTTTTTGACGACGCCAGGACTTATTACGATCGCGCTTCGCATTTCTACGATACGAGCATGAAGGTGAGCCGCGCTTCCTCCGCCGCGACCGCCGGAGTTTTGAAGGCGCGTGAATGGATCAAAGAAAATCCCGGCAAGGCTGCGCTGGTTTCGTTTTCCGTGGTGTTGGGCGTGCGCATGGGCACGGCGCTTCCGGGACTCGACGCCGTGCTGCTCGGCGCGCATCCGCATTGGCTGACGCATTCCGCCTTGCCGATTTTCGGCGCCCGCAAGCTGAGCGAAAAGTTCAACGACTACCTGCGCAAACAGGAGGAACTGATTGCCGCCGGCGAGTTGGACGAGGCGGAGCAGAAGCGCGTGGAGTTTGCGCGCAACATGACTAAGTATGTGGGCGCACCATTGCTTGGTACGCTCAGTTGCGCGGCGGGTGCGGTTATGTTTGCGCAAATATTGAACCCCGGAGCGAGCGTCGTCGGGGCGCCGGTGAGTTGGCTGGTCGGCGGAAATCCTTTCCTCGGCAGCGTGTGGCTATTCGCTAACGGCGTTATCTGTTTCCACGAAGGCTACAAGTTCTTCATGATTGCGCTCGCGGATCAGGATGAAGTGAATCGCGTGGTGCGTGAGATCAAAGGCCTGCTGCCTGCCGCCGCCTCGGCTTAAGTTTTCCCTGTGCAACCTCTGCGTCCTCTGTGTCTCTGTGGTGATGTTTAGTTTTTAACTCACCGCAAAGACACAAAGGACACAAAGACGCACAAAGGACAGACCCAAACTGGTTTTGGTTTTTAATGGATCGTGATTGGGAACGGCACGAACGATAGCGCAAAAACCAACAAGGTAACGACTGCAACAACGATGCGCGCCTGGCCCAGCGGTTCCAGCCGAATCGGCGCCGGATGCCTCACGCGCAGCATCACCGCCAGCAACACTGTGTAAAGAAAACCACTCGGGCTGCCGTGCCAGAAGAAGCCGAGCAGCGACATCGTAGCCACCGCAATGAACGCCACCCGGCCGATAGTCTTGTGTGCGCGTGGACCGAAGATCGCGAAGGTGCCGTGCCCGCCGTCAAGTTGGCCCACCGGCATTAAGTTCAGACTCGTTACCAGCAAGCCAATCCAGGCCGCCATGTAAAAAGGATTCGGGGACGCGTCGATAAGGTTCGCGCCTGTTAGTTTCGCGATGATTTGAAACAGGAGCGGGTCGTTGAAGACGATCGTATTTCCCGTCAAGAGCGTGTGCGCCGATTGCAATGTGATTACCGCTACCACCGCTATCGGCAACAGAACTACGAAGCCGGCCAGTGGTCCGGCCAGGCCAATGTCGAATAAGGCGCGTCGCGAAGGAATGGGCGACTTCATTTTGATGAACGCGCCGAAGGTCCCGGCAAGAAAAAGCGGCGGCGCTGGAATGAAGAAAGGGAGCGTGGCCCGGACGCCGTAATGGCGGCAGGCGAGGTAGTGGCCCATCTCATGCGCGGTCAGAATCGTTAGCAGCGCGATCGCGAAAGTAACTCCGGACTTCAACAAGCCGGGATCGGCAACCACCTGCCAAAGTAGTGCGGTCACAATGCGCCGATAGTATTCGGGGACGTAGAAGAGGTAGCTAAGAAATCCCGAAAGCGCCGGTTCCGCAACGTCAGGTTCCGGCGCCGCCGTTACCACGCCTGCAATAGTTGTGGTTATGAAAGTCAGCGCGAAGAGTGATGAGTGCTTGATCCACTCGCGCGTAGTCGGATCCGCGGCAGAGATCGATCTTGCAACTGGTCGGGTAGGAAACGACGAAACTGGCTGAATGTGTTCCGACATCGATGTCTCTTGATACTAAAGGCTAGAGTCGAGGATTACTCAAGTCCGCGGCTCTAGCCTCATGAAATTCGCTCAACCGGAAGGATTAACTTCTACTCGTCGCCATCCTCTTCCGCATCAGCTCCACCTGTCAGCACCACTTCGTCGCTCACCTGGAGATCTTTGCCGGGTTTGAAACGAATTGTCTTGCCTGAGGGGATGGCCACCTCTTCACCGGTGCGGGGGTTACGTCCCACGCCGCGTTTGCGGGGCTTGACGACAAACACGCCGAAGCCGCGCAGCTCGATGCGTTCACCCCGGGTTAAGGCTTCTTTCATTGAATGAAAGAGCGCGTCCACGGCCTGCTCCGCTTTCATTTTTGGAACGCCGGTCTTTTCCGCTACGCGGTTGATAATGTCTAATTTGATCACGGCCTTTGCCTCCATTCGCTTCTGAGCGGCGAATTACTGAGACGAACTTTTGAGGCAGCGATGATAGAGAGGCGCGGAGAAGACTGTCAAGGCAGACATGTTTCAGGTTGTTCGGACCAACTCCCTATTGCTAAATTGCGCCGCAGCCAACCGCCAAGAGCTAAATTGCGCCGCAGCCGCGGCGAAGAGAAGGTAGCCAGACGTGAAACGTCTGGATCGAAGCGAGTATCTGATTGCGCGCTGAAGGCGCGCAAAGATCTTCTGAGCGCGCTTCCAGCGCGCGGAGGGTTAGGGCGTGATCGATCCAGAGGCTTCACCTCTGGCTACCATCTCGGCGCGCCTCCAGCGCGCGTCCAATGCGCACAGAGGAGGACAACTTTCAGTACCCCGCACGCTGGGAGCGTTCCTTCAGTCGCGCTCCGGCATCACATAGTTGTTTGACAACCCATTACCCGAAAGTTAACCTGAAATTACTGTGTTTGGTCATCTCTGCGGTTAGAAACGTTGCTTGAATATGTTTGGATTTAGAACCCGTCGTCCGCCGCCGTTTGGCGGTATCCACGTCAACGACGACAAAGACATTGAGATTCACCGGCCCGAAGACGCCTCGCGCACCAGCCTTTGGGTGGAAGCCCGGCTGT
>Ga0207650_10003535_pt1 | contig 10722 bp, 21 predicted proteins | sample KBSS63metaG_FD_184325 | JGI IMG/M metagenome (GOLD analysis project Ga0207650, IMG submission 184325) | Switchgrass rhizosphere microbial communities from Kellogg Biological Station, Michigan, USA - KBS S6-3 metaG (SPAdes) (version 2) | ecosystem: Host-associated > Plants > Roots > Rhizosphere...
GACGACGAGGGGCGTGAAGTGGTTCGGTGTGGCAGCAGTGCACCGACTTCGGCACTTCTGGCACGTCCACTTCTGGAAGATCGTCCAGCCCTCCTTAACCTTGCTGCTGGCGTTCTCCAGGACCTCCTCGTAGGGATGGTCAAGTACTGTAGTCATGTCGCGGTACTCCTTGAGAGTTGCCCCCGGTCAGTGCGACCGGGGGTGTGAGGATGGCTCACTCTGCTGACTTAGTCTCCAGCTTGATGAGACGCTGCTCGAGCTCTCTGACGCAGTTCTCCAGACGAGCAATCGCGTCCCAGACATCTTCTGGGTCACTCATGCGACATCCGTTTCCCAGCTCAGTCCACTTCTTGGCTCGATCGACTATGCTCATGATCTAGTCCTTGCGCTTGAGCTCTTCGGCGTGGTCGACCAGGAACTGCCTGATCTCGTCAGTCATGGTCAGCAGCTTCTCCCACTGCTCCACGTAGAGAGTGGTGGGGAAGCGTCCCAGTCCGTACAGACTGACGCCACCCTTGCCGCTGACCTTCAGCCTGAGAGGCTGTCCGCCGGACTTCTGCGCCTTGAGACGGGCGTTCTCTTCTTCGAGCTCCTGGATACGCGACTTCGCTGCAGCTTGGTTCATGTGACCCTCCTAGGTCTGTAGTAGTGTCTAGAGTAGTGTCTAGTCTCTGGTAGTCTTGAGTACGAGTTGAGGTTGGGACGCACGTCCCAGATCGATGCTCTGTATCTGTCGGGATCTAGTCTCCTTCTCCTGAGGGCTCTCACGATTATGATCGAGCCGATGTCTGGTGGATTGCTCTCCTCGTACGCGCCGATCGGTATAGAGCAGACGGCCGACGCGTCTACGCCGTAGAACACGAACTCGAACACTATGAGTCCGTCACGGTGCGTGTCCATGATCGGGACCACGCACGACTTCAAAGTCTGTCCCATCTCGCCTCCTTCTTCTAGCGTAGCTGCACTTGGGCGACGTCCTCTTGTAGACGTCCCACAGCTTGTTTCGCTCCTGAGTGCAGATCCTGCACTGACGAAAGACGCCGGGCTTGCGTCCGGCGTAGCTCTTGCGCTTCTTCCAGTACGTGTTCTCGACAGAGAACTCGTGGCCGTAGGGACAGTGAGTGGCTGATCTCTGTCCCATCTAGTCGTTCTCCACCGACTTGAGGACGAGCGACAGGCACAGATAGAAGGTGCCTGTCGCCGCGTCGTGAAGGAGCCAGAAGTTAGCCATGCCGATTATGACGCTGAGAAACATCGACGTCTGCGTCGCTGCCCACCAGAGCCACGCCAGTCTGTCCTTGACTCTGTTCATGGTCAGTCCCTCCTCTCGGGAGCTCGCACGCTCAGCGTGCTGAACACCTCTGTGATCTCGTAGACCCGATAGTGCCTGCCGGGTCCCCTCTTGCCGTATTCGGCGTGCATCTGCTCGGCCTCTCTTATCGCAGACTCCTTGTCGTCGTGGTAGCCGCAGACCATGCCGCTGGGAAACGACCTCACCTGATAGTTGATTGACATCAGTCCCTCCCGAAGCCGACTGGAAGGTCGGCGCTCTCGGCCTCGTCGGCCGCCTGCTTCGCGCTCTCTATGTCGATGCCGCACACGTCCTCCAGCTTCTGGCCGAGGGCCGACTGCTGCAGGTTCTCCGGCAGATTGTCCTTCCAGTCGCTGTACTCCTGCTGCACCTCGAGCAGTCTGTCCAGCGCGGCTGCTGCGTCGCTGGCCGCGTCCGCCCACCGCCTGGAGCGGCTGGCCTCCTTCACTCTCTTGGGCTTGGCGCGACCTACGCGACCCAGGAGCGCGTTGATCTTGGCTATGGTGGTGAGCGGCACGGCGGGAGCCGTGGGACTGTCCACGACCTCCGCCAGCAGCAGCATGAGGTCTCGTCGCTTGGGCATCTTGGACTTGCCCATGTCCTGCGGCACGCTGGCCTTGACGTCGGCGTCCGTCAGCTTGGTGGTGGCTGTCATGGCTTAGATCTCCTTCAAGAGTGTGTCGCGCTGCTGCAGCTTGAAGCGCCGCTCGTCGCGGCGCTGTCGTCCTTGATCTCGCTTGTTGAACGGCTCCTCGTGCTTGACGTACGACGGAAGGCTGTTCGCCTTCAGCGGGTTCCAGCTGAAGAAGTCGCCGATCCACGTCAGGCGCTTCCTCTTCTTGAGGATGAACCTGCGACGTCCACTTCTAAAGATGTTGCTCTTCACGGTCTCACCTCTTTCCCAGAAGGAACCCGCCGCCGCTGCCTCCGCGCGAGGCACCGCCGACCTGCCGGTTGAGGCTGACGCTGCCGCCAGCCGCGTAGCCGTGCGACGCCGCTGCTCCCATGTGGACGGTCGAGCGACGCGACTTGCCCAAGTTCGGGAAGAACACCGCGACCTGCCGGTCGACCAGCGACTTCTCCTGCTGGTAGAGAGCGGGCAGGTTCTCTGGATTGCCCTTCGCGTTGAACTTCGGCTGAGCCGCCTGCTCCTGCTGCTTTCGCAGCTCGCCGATGCGCTCGGTCAGACGAACGAAGCAGCCGCGCTTGAAGTCCGTCCGCTGGCCCTCGGTCGCGCCGTTCTCGCGCTTCCACTGGCTGGACAGACGCTGCGTCGTGTTCACCAGATACTCCATCATCTCGCGGTACATGACGATGTTGTGCTTCCGCCCGACCAGCGTCCAGTTCTTGTTGCCCATGAGGATGGGACGCACCATGTACAGACGACAGACAGCCGACGCGAGATGCTTGCGAGCGGGCGAGATGGACCAGCCGTCGTTGAACTCGTCCTTCTCGATGCCGCTCTGCTCCTCGACGCTGAGCTGCGCCTCTTCCAGTCCGTACTGAGCCATCATCTCCGCGGCCTTGGCCGCGAACGCTGCGGCCTCCGCTTCGTTGTTCGTGCCCTCGGCCTTTGCCTTCAGGGCGCGGATCACGCGAAGGACCTTGTCCAGCCGTGACTGCTGCTCTTGACTTGTCGTCATGGTAGTCTCCTAGGTTTGATGCTTCAATGATAGCACGGCTCAGCGACGACGGATACGCTCCATCCAGTCCTCGTGGGCCAGCTCTGGGTCGGTGTAGTAGTGGCCGGTGTGAAAGCCACCGTCCTCCTTGTTGAACCAGTGAGTGACGTACTCACCGCGCTCCGTGCGGCACAGAGTCACTGCCCCCGGTGACGTGGCGGCAGCGGCGCCGAAGTGACATACGTTCACCAGCGTCCAGCCCTTGCTGAACGCTGCTTGGTTAGGACAGTAGAGTGTTGGCATGGTCAGTCCTCCAGATCTTCGTCGGCGAACGGAATGTTACCCTTGTAGAGCTCCTCGCGTCCCTCGGTGGTCATCTGCGGCCAGCCGCCGCCGTTCATGAAGCTGCAGAAGCTGTACGCGTCCCACGGTCTGCCGAACGCGGCGATGGTCTCGCGAGACCATCGCCGCGTTCGGCAGACCGCCGGCTCCACGAGTTGAACGCGCCACGTGTTGCCGATGCGTCGCACGGTGTGCATGTCGGATGCTCCTACAGGTAAGAGTTGAAGACGAACGCGAGTATGATCAGCATCGACACGAAGAAGCCGATGCCGGGGGCGACTGTCTCGAGTGTTCTCACTTGCGTAGGCTCCTCTGTGTTGCGGCCACCGTGATGGCGGCAGCGTGATTGGCGACCATGTCCAGGCGCAGATTGCGCTGGACGTTCATGACGGTGTTGACGGTCCAGCTGAGGATCGTCACCGGAGTGTTGCCCTTGTCGCTCTCTGCGCAGGCCTCGAGATATCTCTCGCGCTGACGCTTCAGCTCCTCGACGCCCTCCTCGTGGCGCTTGATCAGGACGTCGATCCACTCGAGACCGCCGTCGTGGGCCATCTTCAGGAGTGCGTTGTCCCAGTCTCTTCGTGCGCTGCTATTAGTCACTGTACCCTCCTAGGGTGTCTGTGTTGAACTAGAGCGTCGCTGCGGCGCGAACGTCGCGCCAGTCGTAGCTCACCGTCTTCTTGCCGACGAGAGGCCGGATGAACCGGCCATTCGGCAGCATCACGCCGAACATGTCGCCTCGCTGAAACATCAGCACCGTGCAGCCCTCGCGGGTCTCGGTGCGGTAGACGTTCCAGTGCGCGTCCAGGTACTGACGCGCCGCTGCAGCCTGCTTCGGGTGCTGGCTCTGCAGCGCCAGCTCGTTGAGCTGCTCCTGAGAGTAGTGTCTTCTGGTTCCCATGTGTCCCTCCTAGAAGTTGACGCAGTCGGCGCGAAGCAGATAGCCAAGGCGTCGAGCCTCGGCGATGGCTGCCTGCAGCTGATCGAGCGTGATGTCGCAGTCCATGCAGACGTGCAGGACCTTGCCGTCGTTGATCTTGTGGAGCTTCCCGTAGGCCTCCGTGATGGCGACTGGCCAAGTGTGAGCCAGCCCGACGACGCGCTCGCTGTCGATCACCAGGATGTCTCCGTTCTTCACGTTGTCGTCGCACTGCGTTGCGTCGTACGCGTCGCCGGTGCTGTCAAACTTGTGTATCGTCATGGCTTTCTACTCCGCGTAGCAGATCAGTTGACCGGAACGGTAGAAGACGCCTACCTTGTAGGCCTCGTCTACCACGATTATCTTCCACTCGTCGCACGGTCGGCAGTTGTCTCGGCCGTGCACCATCGCCCAGCGATGGGCCTCGTCGACTGTCTTGAACGACGGGCTCACGTCCTTGGTAGTCATGTGGCTTCTCCTGTTTGAGTTGACTAGATGTAGCCGTAGAGCATCGCTTCGATGTGTGACTTCTGCTCCTCGCGAGTGCTGAGCTTCATCAGCTCTCGCGCCTCTTTCTCGGTGCAGCCGAACTCGTCGGCTAGGTTCTCAATTACGATCTTGCGCTTCTTCAGCGACAGCTTGTTGTATGGCATCTTCTTTCTCTTGTTCATGCTGCTTCTCCTAGATGCGAACGGCCATGATCTTGGCGTTCTCGATTAAGCTCTTCAGCGTCTTGTAGTCCTCGATATCGCAGTGCGGAGGGCGCGTCTGGATGATCTCCTCCAGTAGCACCATCTGCGAGGGCGACAGACGAACGCGCTTCGTCTTGGTCTTCTTCTGCTTCTTCGGCGCTGGCGCGGCTGCGACAGGACCGTTCGGGAACAGCACGCCGAAGTTCTCGTAGAACTTCTTCATGTTGCCGCCGCGCTTCTCTATCTCCTCTACCCATCCGGCGACCTGCTTCTGCACCGTCGCTAGATCCTCGCCGTCCTGCACGGCGTTCTCGTATCCCGCGCACTCGAAGCACTCGTAGCAAAGCGGCGACGAGCGATCCTGGTGAGTGATGCGCGTGCTGCGGTCGCAGGTCGCGCACTTGAACACACCGCGACCGTCGCGCTGAAAGTGATTTGCTTTTCTCATGGTGGTTCTCCGTTTGCTTGTGCATGTATAATGTGTGATAGCCTGAAAATTGACTAACGCAGAAGGCGGAGGCTCTCGCCTCCGCCCGCTGCAATCTCTTTGTCGTTGCTCTCCTCGCCTTCCTCCGCTCGTGCCGCCACTCATCTCGCTACTGCGGATGCGGTGGTCATCTGGTGTGAGATGCGGATTTCGGTTCCTTCGTGAGCGCCTCGTCTGGATCCTGCAGGGATCCTCTGCGCTTCTAATGTTCTTGGCTCGTGGGCTGGATACTTCCGCCCTGCGACGACGACCCTCGGTCTGCGTTCTGGTGTTCGTCTACGAGTTTCCTGCCGGTTCAAAATTCTGCCAAAAAATTTTGCTGGCCAGCAGCAGCAACGGGTCCGCCCCGTTGTATTCGCGGTGTCCTAAACCACGGTAGCTTTTTTCGGCCGCTGAAGGGCGCTCGCTACCGTAAGGAGTCTTCCCTGTTTTTGCCCTTTTCGCCCCGGGACCGAAGCCGCTGTGGGGGAGGGGAATTGGCGGGACTTGACTCTTTTCGCCGGTGCCAGTTAGGGGATGGGGTTGGAGGCCACCGCTTGCTAACCAGCACCCTCATAATAGCCTACCCCTAGGGGTAGGCCAAGCGATATTCTTAGGCTTTTATACCTATTCATAGATTGGTTCCTAGGGGTTAATGAGACGTTAATTTTTCGTCGCTATTTTGGAAGGTCAGCCCACGTGCCGGTCGCGGTTCCCCACGTCCGGCCGTACTCGGCGTCCACCATCATGGGAACCTCGAGAGAAACTATCTCGCGCATGATCTGCGTTATCTCGTTCCCTGTCTTCTCACTGGCCTGACTGAAGCCGAGCTCGTCGTGCATCTGGATGAGTGGTACGTGGCCAGCATCGTAGCACGCTCGCATGGCCATCTTGGTCTGCCGCGCCGCGCTGCCCTGAATGAGACCATTCATGGCCTTTCGACACTCGGCCCGCCGCAGTCTCTTGCCGTACCACGGATGGTCCTTGTCCCTCACCCGCTCGCGAGCCTCCTCGATCCGGCAGTAGCCCATCTTGATCTGGCCGCCGCTGCCCCATCCTCTGCGCCGCTCGTCCTCTGAGAGCCAAGTCGGCTCCCACATGTCGAAGTGAATTCGGGCTCCGTCTATCAGCCGTATGAACCCGGTGCGACTGGCCTTCTCCTGACACAGAGTGTTCAGCTGCTTGACGAACGGCATCTGCTCGTCGTACTGCGTCATTATCTTCTCGGCCTCCTCCATGCTCTTGTTGATCATGGAGGCGAACTTCTTCACGCCAGCGCCGTACGACTTCGCGAAATTCGTGTCCTTCGCTGGCTTGCGCGGCAGACCAGTCATGTCGGCGACCATGCTGTGAAAGTCGGTGCGCGGATCTGTTCTGTAGCGAGTCGCGGCCTCCAGCGCCTTCTTCAGCTTGTTGCGAACCGCGAAGTGCACTATCAGCCGGTACTCCTGCTGAGAGTAGTCCGCCGACATCCACGCCTCGCCCTCCTCGGGCAGGAACAGCCCCCGGATGAGCGTCGCCAGCTCCTCGTTCCGATGCGGCATCTGCTGCAGCGGGGGGTCGGAGTAGCTGAAGCGATAAGTGCGAGTGCCGCCCTCCTCTGATCTGAACTGATTGATGGAGGCGTGTATTCTACCGAGATGGGCGTAGTCTACGATGTACGACTGGATGAACTTGTGCGCGGCCTCGTGATACTCCTTCGCCTTGACCAGCATAGGAGGAAGCCAGTGCGGCGAGTCCTTCATCCACTTCTTCTCGAAGCTGCCGCGTCCAGTACCGTCGCGCGGGAACTTGATCTTCAGCTTGGTGAATACGTCCGTCATCCAGCCGTTGGATCGCAGGTCGTCGATGTCGACGCCGTGTCCCAGCTTGGAGCTGATGTCGCGGAAGGTCTCCCTAGACGTCTCGATGCAGTGTGCCTTCACCTGCTCGGCGGCCTCTAGATCTACGCGAATGCCGCGCCTGCGCATGGCGTGGACCACCGGCAGGAGATCCATCTCGAGCTGGTACGCGTCTACTGTCTTCTCCTTCTCCATCAGCGGTCGCAGCTTGTGCGCCAGCTGGAGCGTGCGAACCGCGTCGGTCTCCGCGTACTCTCCCACGAACTTGGCCGGGAGCCGCCACATGTCGGTCTTCGGGTCGATGCCATAGGACGCGGCTGCGTCTCTGAGAACTCGCTCCTCCTTGCCCGGTAGTCCCTGCCACTCGCAGAGCGCGTCGAGATTAAACTCGAAGCGATTCTCGTCTATCATGTTGGCCATGCACGTCGTGTCGTCCACCTGGGAGGGGCACCCGACGCCGAGATCTACGTCGCCCCATCCCACGTCGAACGGCGCGTTCTGCATCACGAAGCGGACGCCAGCCTTCTGATGGTCCTTCTCCCATCTGGCGATCTGGTCGGGCTGGAAGCACTCGGTGTCCGGATGCCTGATCGGCGCGTAGAAGGACTCGAAGGCGTCACCCTTCTTCCACGCCGCGCTGACGCCTATCACGTAGCCAGCCTTCATCGCCCATCCTGGACCGCGCTCTGCCGCGAGGCCGTCGTCCTTGCACTCGCGGTCGAAGCCTATCTCCCTGCACTTGCGTAGATCAGGCAGCTCGGTCGGCGGCTCCCAGTCGCTGGTCGGCGTGAACAGCGGGTCCTGAAAGCCACCGACGTGATAGTTCTTACGCTTCTTCAAGTCTCCGCCTCCCACGCGCGGTCTATCAGGTGATGCTTCTCGTCGCTCGGGTTCCACTCGTAGAGTGTAGCGACCCACTCCTGCATCTTCTCCCACTCGTGACGATTGGCTTCTTCCTGAAACTTCGGGAAGTACTCTCTGGCGCCGAGAGGACACAGAGCGATCTTGACGACGTACAAGTTACCCTGCGTCGGCTTGAAGTCGTACAGACTGCGGATGAGAGCTGGCGGCTCTCCGAACTTCGGATCGCACACGCTGGCCTCTAGAACCCACAGAGGACCGACTCTTCTGAACCACGTCTCGATGTGCATCTGCGTGAATACGTTGTTGATCACGTCGTCGGTCATCACCCACGGAGCCAGCGACTCGTGCTGCCCACCGTCCTCAGGAGTTCCAGGCTTCGCTACGACCCACTCGTTCTCTGGAGTTCCTTGCTTCATGATGCAGTCCTCCACCTTCGTGCTGGTGCCGTCCCAGACCTCGCTCATCCTGCGAGCCTCCTCCGTGGTCAGCCGAGGAGAGACTATTATCTTATTCTCTCGCTCAGGAATAACCGCGCCGCGCGATATCATCTCGGCCTCGATCAGCGTGGCGTAGCGCCGCAGGTCCCGAAGACACGCGAGGACAGTGCCGTCCCTCCCGCTAGGGTCGTCGTGTATCTTCTCGAAGACGTCCTCCTCACTCAGCTTCTGCAGCATCCAGTCGGCCAGCTCCGAAGTCAACTCGTATCCGATGTGTCTCTTTCTCTCCGGGCCGTTCTCGGTTGCCGCGTCCCGCAGGTCCTCTCGGCTGAAGCTCTCCGGCCACGGCACGGAGGCCATCATGTTCTGCAGTCGGTCCATGTTTCTGCGAAACATGAACCACGCGCTTCGTCCTCCGGCCATCTTCCAGCTTCCCTTGTAGGTGGCCTCCTTCTCCTTCAGCAGGATCACGTCGCTGTCGGCGACGCGCTGAAGATACTCCAGATGCTTCATGTCGACTGTCATGTCTTGATCCTCGCCATCCAGTTGTAGACGTTCTCGTGCTCGTCGATCCCCTCCGCAAGCTGGAGGACGATCTTTCTCGTGTCCGTCATGGGGATGGACGCGTACTGGTTCCCCATCGTGAGCTCGTGCAGACTGAACTCGTACATCTCCAGCAAGTCGCAGACCTTGAACCGCGACCACTCGACCGACGTGAGCTCTGGCAGCGTGATGCCCTGCTGCTCCAGCCCGAGCATCTCGGCGGTATTCACCGCCTCGCCGTAGCCCTCCACTCGATGCTTGCCTCCGAACGGCACGTCGCCCGCGAACTGCTCTCCCATGTCGTGATGCAGGCAGTAGTAGAGAACCTCCGCGCGAGGAATACCGAACACCTCGCAGTAGATCTGCGCGACGCGACACTGATGCTCGGCCACGTTCGGCTTTCGCAGGGTCGGCCAAGTGTGCCATCGCACCACCTGACCGGCCAGATATCTAGACTTGTGCACCTGCTCTCTGGTCGGCATCACATCCTCCTAGTCATCCACTCTGTGCACGCCACGCGCCAGTCCTCCGACTGGATCTCGTTAGCTGCAGCCACCGCTCTTATCTTCTGGCCGTCTCTCCACAGACGATGCGACCGAACAACCGGCTGAGCGACCTCGCAGAACCAGTCGTTCTCGCAGTGTCTCAGAGGTACGTCGCTCTCTGTTCGATAGCACTCGTCGTGCCACGACATGAACTCGATGACGTCCTCGTCTGCCTTCTCGCCGACGGTGAACACCGGGCGCGTCTTGAAGCGATGAGAGAAGTACCTGTCGTCGTGCAGCGCGGCGACTATGCTGCTCTCCTCCTTGACCATTCGCTTGGTCATAACGCCGAGCATCGTCTCGTACATGTGAAAGTTGTTCGAGAGAATGTACAGATCACCCATCGCCACGCCGACGCGAGCGGCCAGATACTCCTGGAGAAAGCTGAAGTGCACCGAGTTCGCGCCGTAGAGTCCCCAGACGATGTCGTTGCTGCGGCAGCACACCGTCATGTCCAGAACTCTGTTCCCCTTAGATATGACCACGCCGTCCGGCCAGTGATCTGGACCGTCTCCGCGCACTCTGAGATAGATGTGCGTGTTGCACGGTCTGTCCTTCCACTCGCCGGTGAGGTCCAGAGCGCCGACCTCCTGCTCGCCGACGTTGCCGTTGCCCAGACTAACGGGCAGCGTGACGCTGGAGCAGTCCCACATCTGGATGACGCACTGACGCGTCCCCGGGTCCTTGATCAGCCGATCCACGACCGCTCCCAGCTGATCAAGTCCGAAGCGGAAGCGCCATCGGTGTCCGTACGCTCCGTGGATCTGACCCCCGGCCTCCCAGTTCGCGCTTCCGCTGGCGCTCTCGGCGAACCGCTGGCCGAAGTCCGTCACGTAGTGGTTCAGCGTCTCAGCGTCGTCCCTACCAGCCAGCATCCAGATGGCCTCAACGACGTGAAAGAATGGATTGGCATCTCTCACCTTGCTGAAGACCACGCGCTCCCACGGTCTCTTGAGGCGCGTGACGACGGGACCGGGGGCGACTAGGCAGGGACCCGCCCGAGTCTTCTCGATCAGGCCGGAGTTGATGAGCAGGTGCACTCCCTTCGGGAGTGCCGCTGCAGAGTTCGTGGTGTCGATGACGTGCATTCTGTGGCTCCTGTTGGTCAGAACGGTATCTCGTCGTCGTCCACCTCAGTG
>Ga0207650_10003536_pt1 | contig 10721 bp, 7 predicted proteins | sample KBSS63metaG_FD_184325 | JGI IMG/M metagenome (GOLD analysis project Ga0207650, IMG submission 184325) | Switchgrass rhizosphere microbial communities from Kellogg Biological Station, Michigan, USA - KBS S6-3 metaG (SPAdes) (version 2) | ecosystem: Host-associated > Plants > Roots > Rhizosphere >...
CACGACTTTTCATGGCGTGAAATAGCGCGCGTGGGGATCGACTTCGCGAATCTCGCGCGGGCCAATGATCTCCCATTCGGCGAAACGCGTGGCGATCTCGTGCCGTTCGGCAACGTAGCGCGATTTGACCCACTTACCGGTCAACGGGTTGGGGTAGCGAAATGGGGAAGAGTTCAAGGCCGGGGCATTGCGCTGTTCAGGAGTCGCCGTGGACGCTGTCAGCGCGCCGATCCTTGCTCTGGCCTCGATCAGTCTGCTCCCGCACGTCAAACGGCGGTGCTGCTCAATTTTCCCGGAAGCAGCCTTTCGCATAGGCATCGATACGTCCGCTGTTGTGGGTCCGCTGGACGAATCATTGGCCAGTCGATGCCCACCCACCGTGTGATCTGAAGTCGTCAGGCGTCACGGCAAGAATGCCGCCGTCTGCACCCGAATACCAATGATCGCAGACCATTGGCCAGACGATGCACTGAATCGATTGCCGTAACTCACGTACGCTTCAAAGCGATCGGGGACAACGGTGTAGCGAACGCCGACCTGATAGTTTGTCTTCCCAGGCTCATCGCGAAAGGCCTCCGCGAGCAATTGCACGTCATTGCTAACCGCATATTGAATGGCAGCCCCCGCAAGCGTGAAAGTCCCTGCCCCGTGTGCGTTCGCGGCGCCGAGATTCAGGTCGATCTCGAGATCGCTGCGTGGATACCATGAGGCCAACGCCTTCGCGTAATAAAGCTGGAATGCCGAACTGCCATGCGGTGCTCCGGTATCTCGGCCGCCACCCGCAAGCATTCCAAGTGACCACGCGCTTTCGCCGAGTGGGGACAGAACTGTCTTGGCTTGAAGCTGAACGATACTCGACGGTTCGCCGTCGTCGGGCTTCGCACGCGCGCCGCTGACCGTTAGCTCCAGGTTGCCCGTGAAATTGCACGCCGGCTGGGCCCCGTAAGCACGTCCATCGTGCGCTGAACGAGTCCATGCTTCGAGCTGACAGGTCTTCGGGGCGACGACGGCCGCATCGTCGGTCACTAGTGGCTGCGCAGCCTGGACAGGCGCAGCGAGTACAAACACCATCACGGTGAGCAGGCTCGTCAAACGATTGCCAATCATTGTTTGCTCGGCACCATTGCAGTCAGTTCCTCAATACGTGGAACTGAAGATAAGGCAAATGCATGCAGGCTGGTAGCCAATCGGCTCGGATAGAACGTGTCCGTTGAGACCGGCCACCTCGTCGTTTCGCATTGTGACTGGTGATGAACGTCGGCTTCACTGCCGTCGAGTGTCGGCTTTCTGCGCGGTCATCGGACAGTCCTATAGCAGAAAACGTAGTCGCGCTCTTCACCTGGATCTTTCGCGCCACGCCGGCGGTCGGTTATCGGCCATGAGCAGTCCTCGGGATCTCCCGTTTGAACGTCCGCAACAGACGGTAAGCAGCCGATCGAAGCGCCGTTGGGCGAACTGGCGCTATCGACCCCACAGCAGCCGCTCGGACTTCTCAGAAGCGGATGGTCAACTGCGGCGAATATCCTTCTTGCGACTGGAGCCAGAGGGACCCGCGCCGCGGCCGTCCCGGCGCGGAGGCGTCCGGGAGAATGCCGACGCGGGATCGGCGCTTCTCCCATGGGACAGGCTCAGTAGACGGAATTGTTTCTGAGCCACCAGCCAGTGAGAAAGCGAAAACTACTGGGCGGTTAGGTATCAGTGCAATGACACCGTCTGCGAAGCTCCGCTTTCGTACCCAGGCGCGTACTTGCCTCGGATCAGCCCTTGAGGGTAACAAGGCCCCCGAGAGCCGGATCGGAGAAACTGTCCTGTCCAGTTTCGACGTGACCCGCAAGCTCGTATTCGAAATTCGGGTCTCCCCCAACCCTTACGATGAGGTCGTACCAACCAAAGAATTGATCCAGCACCAACTTTTCTGAAAAGGTTGCGTGCGGCTGGAGATGCTTCGTGCTCACGTTGCCGGTATAGGCGTCGAGCACGGTGACATCGGCGGCGTTGGCGGCGGCATTTTTGATTTTCAAGTGGATTGACGGACGACCGCCTTGACTGCCATAGGTGGTACCAATATCGAGAACCGCGACGCTGCCGCCAACGCTACCACTGAAAAATCGCGCGAAACCGTTGGGGCAGTAGACGGACAAATCATAGGTCGAGGCGACGTTCCAGACGCCAGCCAGCGTTTTGCCAGGCTCCACCGTGTAATAGCGCACTGGATCGGCAGGGTTGCCGGAACGCACATGAAACACCACAGTCGCGCCGCCCGTGTTGATGAACGTCAGGACGATCGTGCTGTTCGAAGTATTGACGGATCCTTGAACATCCATCTCGTAGGGTAAGGCGCGCGCCGGGCGGATACCTTTTTCCTGCACGGGCACGCCGAGGATCACGTCATCGAGAGTAGGCACGAAGGTAGCGGGTTCTACGCCGTTGAGTTCGGTCTTCGGCGGCAGATATCCGGTGGTGGTCGGCAGGTTCACCGGAGCGTCATTCGGGTTGGCGAAGTTGAAGACCGTCGTCAGGTCGCCGGCTACCGCGCGGCGCCACGGAGAGATGTTGCGCTCAAAGACGCCGAACCGCTTCTCGATGAACTGAACCAACGACGTGTGATCGAAGACCTGGGAATTGACGTAACCTCCCTTGCTCCAGGGCGAGATCGCGACAAACGGCACACGCTGGGCGAAGCCGATCGGGCCGTGGGGTATCGAGGTCGTGACGATTTCGTTTTCGATGCTGACCGTCGACGCTCCGTTAGCCGGTGTCGTCGGCACTGACGGCGGCACGATGTGATCGAAGCTCCCGTCGGCCTCATCGTAGTTGAGGATGAGAACGGTCTTGCTGAACACGTCAGGGTTGGACACTAGGATGTCCACAACTTGGGAGATGTACCAGGCGCCGTAGTTAATCGCCCAATCCGAGTGTTCGGTATAACCGGCCGGCGCCACGATCCAGGAAACCTGCGGCAGTTTGCCGCCCTGCACGTCGCTTCGGAAATTGGCGAACAGGCTCTCGGCCCAGGCTCGCCAGGCCGCGTCTGATGCCGCCAGGTCCGGGATGGTGTTGACGATCGCCGTGCCCGTCGCCGCGTTTTGGAACAGCGGCGAGTTCGTAGCAGCCGTCGCGTACTGTTTGAAATAAAGTACCGTAGTGTCGCCAAAGTTGCCGGCGAAGGAAGTGCGCGATCCACTTCCCCCGAAATCCGGCGCGAAGGTCGTCCCCGCGAGGTCCTGATAAATCTTCCAGCTCACGCCGGCCGCCTCTAGCACTTCGGGCAAGGTCTCCCAGACGAAGTACGCATCGTTGACGCTGAGGCCGTTGTAGGTGACCGGTCCGGCGCCGAGGCCGTCCGTGCCCCCTGCGCCCAAATAGTTCACATTGCCAATGCAGCCGCTGAACATGTAATCGCGGTTCGGGTTAGTCGGCGCCATGGCCGAGCAGAAATAGGCGTCGCCGACCGTGAACGCATCCGCCAAAGCGCAGTGATACGGGATATCGTCGCGCGTCATGTAACTCACGGCGATGGGACCCTGTTGGGCCGGCCAGTTGTCATACCGACCCTCGTTCCAAGCGGCATGGATTTCATCCCAATCATGACCCGTTCCCGGAAAATAGGTGAGACCCAAGCTCTTCAGGCCCGGGCTGACGCTTTCGGGATTCACACGGAACGGCGGGATCACGTCCACTCCGTTCGGCGGACCACCAAAGTTGCCAGGCGGTACCGAGAATCCTGCCGCGATGTTATCCGCGCCGGCTGGCTGCAAAAAGACCGAGGCCGGAGCGGTGCCGCCGCCCTTGAGCGGGAGATGGATCTCGACCGCGCGCGGATCGGAGTAACCGCGGACACCGCGAAGCGTCCCGAAATGATGGTCGAACGGGCGGTTCTCCTGCATCAGGATCACAATGTGTTCCACATCGCGAATCGATCCCGTGCGGTTGTTTGCCGGGATTGCCAACGCCTTGGCAATGCTCGTGTTGAACGAACTCGTGATCGCGGCCGTGCCGGTCAACTGCAGGAATTTGCGACGATCGATATGGTGCATGAGGTCCCTTTCTTCCGATTGGGGGTTCGGAAAAAGCCGGCTGGGACCGGAGGCTGGGCCGGACGCAGCCAGCCACGTGCGACTAGAGAAATGTCCTGCGGGCAAATATTCTGAACTTGTAGTATGCAGAACACAAGGGCGTCACCAATCGAACTCGAGGTGGGCCGTATCCGTGAGCTCAGCAAAGGCGGACGGCACGCCGAAGCACTCGTCGCGGCTGAAGCGCTCGCGGTTACAGCGCCCCAAGACCGCGACCTCCTGTACCTGATCGCCGCCAACCAGCGATGCCTGAACCGCATACACGAGGCGCTTGAAACCTTGCGGCGCCTGGAGCAACTGGATCCGCGGTTCAGCCTCCTCTACCAGGAGCGTGGTTATTGCTACACGACGCTGCGGGATGCGCCGCGCGCGATCGAGGCCTTTCTCCGCAGCGCCGATATCAACCCGGCGCTGGAGAAGACTTGGAGCATGCTCGAACGCCTGTTTCGAATGACCGGCGACGCACGAAATGCAGCGGCGGCAGCCGAGCACATCTCTAGCTTGAAAAACCTGCAACCGGAGGTCGTGCGCGCAGGGAGCCTGTTCTCGGATGGCGACCTGTCGGCAGCCGAGAACATCCTTCGAGCGTATCTGCGCATATCTTCCGACGATGTCGAAGCGCTGCGGCTATTAGCCAGAATCCAGCACCAGCGCGACGTGCTGGGCGAGGCGGAATCGCTGCTCGAAGCCGCTCTGGAGGTCAAACCAAATTACGTCGCTGCCCGATTGGACTACGTCCGTGTCCTGATTGACCGGCAGAAGTATCTGCGGGCGCGTGAAGAGACCGACACCCTGCTAAGGCTAGAACCCGGCAACAGGGATTATCTTTGCCTGTACGCGGCCGCGTGCGTCGGCCTCGGAGAGCATGAGTCGGCGATCGCGCGGTATCGCGAGCTGCTAGCCGCGTCGCCGGCGTCCGCCGATCTGCACGTGTCGCTCGGCCACTCTCTCAAGGCCGTCGGACGGAAGAAGGAGGCGACCGAATCCTACCAAATGGCGGCGGCCGCTAGGCCGAGTTTCGGCGATGCCTGGTGGAGTCTCGCCAATCTCAAGACCTATAGCTTTTCGCAGAACGAGATCGTGCAGATGCGCGCAGAGGAAGCCGCGCCAGGCACAGACCCGGTCGATCGCTACCATCTGTGCTTCGCACTCGGCAAGGCGCTCGAGGACCGGAACGAGTTCGCGGAATCATGGCAATTCTACGAGCGCGGCAATGCACTCAAGCGCGCCGAAAGCCGCTACCACCCGGACATCACCGAAACCAACACGCTTAAGCAGGTTGAGGTGTGCACTGCGCAGTTTTTCGGCGCCCGGGTGGGTGTCGGCGAGCCGAACTTTGATCCGATTTTCATTGTCGGGTTGCCGCGCTCTGGATCCACGCTCATCGAGCAGATCCTCGCCTCTCACTCGCTGGTCGAAGGAACGCACGAACTCTCCGACATCCAGCGCATCGTGGTTGAAATACGGGGGCTCGAAGATAATCGTTACCCGGCTGCTTTGGCCGAACTTGCGCCCGAAGAATTCCGCAGGCTCGGCGAACGTTACATCACGGACACGCGCGCTTACCGTCAGGGAAAGCCATTCTTCATCGACAAAATGCCGAACAACTTCTGCCACATCGGGCTCATTCATCTCATGCTGCCGAACGCCAAAATCATCGACGTGCGCCGCGATCCCATGGCGTGCTGTGTTAGTAACCTGAGGCAGTTGTTTGCGAAAGGTCAAGAGTTCACCTATAGCATCGAGGATATCGCCCGCTATTACCGGACCTATCTCGAGCTCATGCGACACTGGGACGCAGTGCTCCCCGGGCGGATTTTGCGAGTCTGGCACGAGGACGTGGTCGAGGACCTCGAAGGCAACGTGCGGCGCATTCTGGGATTCTGCGGACTTGAATTCGAACCGACCTGCGTCGAGTTCTATAAGACAGAACGTAGTGTTAATACGGCAAGCTCAGAGCAGGTCCGACGGCCGATTTTCCTCGGCGGGCTCTTTCAGTGGCGGAATTACGAGCCTTGGCTAGGCCCGCTCAAGGACAAGTTGGACGATGCACTGATCCGCTACCGTGAATAGGTCCCGCTGCAATTTCATGCGGACGATCTAAACGTCCGCAGTTGCCCGAACGCGCCCATTGCTGAGGCCGTATTGACGGCCGGTTTCGCGGGAGCGGACGGTCGGTCACTTCGGGCGTATGACCGACAAGGGTCGCAAGCAGTCATTGTCGATGTAGCCGAAATTTCAGTACGCTGTCTGCGCTTCAGTTCAGGCGTTGAGTGGCTACGGTTAGGATGGGCGACCGCTGCAAGGTACTGATTTAGCTAATCGCCAATTTCAATTTTGGCCCCTACGAACCAGGAAGTCGTGCGTTCGAATCCTGCCGTGGCGCGTCAAATTTTAACTGCAACATCAAGTGCTTGCTGCGATCGCAGCAAGCGCTCTTGCTTCAGCATCACGAGAGTGGGCATTTTGCGGGGACTGCTTTCACACACGCGATTCGCCGCTTCGATCAGGTTCGCGGACTCAGCCGCCGAGTAGTGCGTCGTGATGCGCCCGTCGCCCCAAACGTGTGCTTGAGATCGTGAATGCGCACTTGCGCAGTCCGGCGCGAACGCGCGCCTGCTGCCACACCGTGTTGTTCATCGTCTCGATCGGAGCGCCCCGGTACAGAAAGCGGAAGGACCCGATATGCGGGTGAGCTAAGTAGGTGTAAGGCGTCGTCGCCGATCGACCGTTTTCGCGGTTTTTCTCAAGATACTTGGTCACCGCTTGCGAAACGATTGTTACAAAAAACGGCCCGCTTCGGTCGGAAGCGGTAGTTCCAGTAGGAAACCAATCATAGTGCTCAGCGCGACGTAGCCCAAGCTCGGCTGGCTGCCGATGCGTTTTACGAGTAGCTGACGGGTTGTAAGCCGGTTTATGACGTATCGGTTCCACATACGCTCGCGCGTCTCGGGCTCGACCACGAAGGCCCCTGGTCGTCGCATCGCGATTCCGGCTGCCCGCTGCGCGGTCGACAGCGCGCGCGAAACGCTCCCGACCACCGCCAAGGCGGCCTTTTCTGACCCTCGGCGGTTACACGCTCGCTTGGCGCGCGCAATAACTCTCACTCGTGCGCGAAGTCGACGGTCGCTTCCGCCTATGGAAAAGCATCGATGCGAAGCGTACGCTGTCATCGCGTCGTCCTTTGCGCCAATTTTGCCCCCCTGCGATGAGGCCGTCATGACACCTGACTGCACCCCGCGTCACCTGCACGCCTACCTGCTGCGGACCGTTATGGCTGTGGCCGTCGCGCTGTTCGTTCACGGCTGCGCACAGCAGCCTGCGATCCCGACGCAGCCGGCGAGTGCAACGCCGTGGGCGCTCGCCACGTCGACGATGCAATGGAACGACTTCGCGTGCGAACTCATCGCGCGAAACCAGATCGGCCAATTTCCCGCGCTGCGTACGCTCGCTTATCTCAATCTCGCGATTCATGACGCGATCGTCGGCGCCCGGCAAAAGAACCTACCGACCGATGGAGCGGTTGCGGGCGCGGCGGCGACGGTTCTCGCACAGCTTTTCCCGAAGGAGGAGCAGGTGATCGCAGCACGGCTTGCCGGAGAAACGGCCGCAATCGGCGCACCACATCGTGCGTCGTTCACGGTCGGGGTGGAAACCGGCCGCGCAGCCGCAAGCGAAGTGATGAAGCTTGCGAAGACGGATCGGGCGGACGCGAACTGGTCTGGCGCATTGCCGGTGGGCGACGACAAGTGGTCGAGCCGGCTTCAGCCACCGCGGCCGCCGCTCGGCGCACACTTCGGACAGATTCGGCCGTTCTTCTTGACGACCGCCGGCGACTTCCGCGCGGCGCCACCGCCGTCAATCGACTCGGCCGAATTCCGCGCGAACCTACGGGAGGTCCGTGTGATCTCCGATACGCGCACAAACGAGCAGGTGCGCATCGCGCAATACTGGGAGGGCCTGGGTGGATCATTCAATGCCGGCGCGTGGAACGCCGTCGCGCGGCGCGCGATCGCGCAGCACGGATTGAGCGAACCGGACTCCGCGCGCGTTCTCGCCATGATGCATATGGCGGGGTTCGACGCAAACCTCGCATGCCACGAATCCAAGTACGTGTACTGGGTTCCGCGGCCGACGCAGGTTGATCCCCAGATCACACTTGCGATCGGCGTGCCTAACCATCCGTCGTACCCGAGCAATCACGCGTGCATTTCGGGGGCAATCGCGCGCGTCCTCGATACCCAGTTTCCCGATGAGCACGGCCTTTACTGGTCGATGGCGCGGCAGGCGGCGGAGTCGCGTATCTTGGGGGGCATTCATTACCGCATGGACATCGATGCCGGATTTCAGATTGCGGACAAGGTCGCGAAGCGAGCGCTCGAAATCGACGTGGTATCGGACAAGGCATTCACGCCGGTCGGCCACTAGCGCCTGTTGGATGCCGCGATTATCCGGGTCGATAAGTGCCGCAGATCGCCGCCGGACATCTGAAATCAATTTCTGTTCGGCCACAACCCGTCCGTCGGTGGTGCGATGAAATTCACCACGAAGCGGACGTTATTGCCGACGGCACAAATGTACCGGAAGCAGACGGCTACCCTAAGAGGACGTGGGGCTTCGCAATCTATTCACGCCTTTCGAACCATCAGGCGTAAGCAACGAAGGACCGGCCTACTCACCGCGCGGCGGGTAAATTCGGGCGGGGCTCGTCGAGTCGTGGTTGCGGCGGTCGCGATGGGTGACCATGCGGCGATGCAGGTCCGCGATCGTGCTGCGACCGTAGGTGGTGAACAGGAATGGCAGCACGGCGTGAATCAGGCACGCGAGGCCGGCTTTGGTTAGCGAAAAGCCGAACGACGCGGCGACGCCTAAGTGTTCGACATAGGTTTCGCCGACCGACGCCGGGTGTTCGCGAAAGTATTCCAGTAATTTGACCATCCGCTGCATTGTGAAGGGCCGGACGGAGAAAGCTGTTGCCTCTTTTGTACACTTTGGCCATTTGAATAGAATATTTTTCCCTTCATTACGGCATCATGTACAATTTTCTACTATAGTCGCTGCAATGGACAAGATCGACCGCAAACTACTTTCATTGCTGCAGGAAGACGCAGACCGGCCGCTGAACGAACTCGCGGAGGCGGTCAGCCTGACAACCACTCCGTGTTGGAAGCGCATCCAGCGTTTCCACCGCGAAGGCGTGATCCGCAAGAAGGTCGTGCTGTGCGAGCCCGCGAAACTCAATCTTGGATTGACAGCTTTTGTTGCCGTGCGCACCACGCAGCACAGCGAGCAGTGGCTGCGCAAGTTCGCCGCGGCGGTGCAATCGATTCCCGAAATCGTCGAGGCCTACCGCATGAGCGGCGAGATCGACTACATGCTGCGCATCGTCGTCACCGACATCGCCGGCTACGACGCTGTATACCGCAAGCTAATACGTTCAGTGGAGCTGTGGGATGTCAGTTCCAGCTTTGCGATGGAGCGGCTCAAGTATTCGACGGCGCTCCCGGTGGACTTCGCTTGACCGGCCGAGCCAGCAAGCCTGCGCGTGAGGATCTGAAAACGTCGCATTGAGCGCTTAACGCGAAGGCGAAACTGCGTGCAGCACCGCGCTTCCCGGCTGCAGGATTAGCAAGATGTCCCCAAACGCGACCGTGACTGTCGAACGGACCCAAAAGCTTGGGTAAATGGGGTAGCTCAGCGAAGTTCCGGAACGTCCGCTTCTAAGGCATGCGACAGGCAGCAACAAGTCGAAAGCGGTCGTGCCACTCGCGCGGTACGTCGTGTGTGCTGATGCGAATCGCGCGAATCACATCTCCGGGATGCCTTCCCGCCTGCACAAGTAGAATTACCCGTCGAGAGTTCCGAATCTACCAACCGACCAAGGTGGTGCCGAGCTCGTGAACAGCCTGTCGCGTCCGGCCGTGCTTGCTTTGATCGGCAACACGCCGCTTGTGGAGGTCACGCGTTTCGATACCGGACCCTGCGAGCTCTACCTCAAGCTCGAGTCGCAGAACCCGGGTGGCTCGATCAAGGACCGCATTGGCGTCGCGATGATCGAGGCGGCCGAACGCGATGGGCGGCTGCAGCCCGGCGGAACGGTCATCGAGGCGACGGCCGGTAATACGGGGCTGGGTCTCGCGCTCGTCGCGCGCGCCAAGGGCTACCGCGTTGTCCTGGTGGTGCCCGACAAGATGTCGTCGGAGAAAGTGCTGCACCTCAAGGCGCTGGGAGCCGAGGTGCACATCACGCGCAGCGACGTGGGCAAGGGTCATCCCGACTACTACCAGGACATGGCGCGGCGCCTTTCGGCCGACATTCGCGGCGCTTTCCTTGCAGACCAATTCAACAACCCTGCCAACCCACTCGCACACGAGACGGGAACGGCGCCAGAGATCTGGGCGCAGATGGGCCATCGAGTAGATGCCATCGTGGTCGGCGTCGGGTCGGCCGGCACCATCACGGGATTGACGCGATTCTTCCGCGCGGTACAGCCATCGCTTCGCTTCGTATTGGCCGATCCGCTCGGTTCGATCCTTGCGGAGTACGTGAAGAGCGGGGTGGTCGGCAAGGCCGGCTCGTGGGCCGTCGAGGGCATCGGCGAGGACTTCGTCCCGGGGATCGCCGACCTCTCGGGTGTCACCGAGG
>Ga0207650_10003542_pt1 | contig 10711 bp, 6 predicted proteins | sample KBSS63metaG_FD_184325 | JGI IMG/M metagenome (GOLD analysis project Ga0207650, IMG submission 184325) | Switchgrass rhizosphere microbial communities from Kellogg Biological Station, Michigan, USA - KBS S6-3 metaG (SPAdes) (version 2) | ecosystem: Host-associated > Plants > Roots > Rhizosphere >...
CGGAGCGGCCGCAAAATCGGCCAAGGTTTCAATTCCGCCCTTGGCCACAGATTTGGCGGACGCGGAGCGGCCGCAAACGTTTCCCGCCGGAAGTCCGGTCAGTCCAACCTTCTCTGGCCACCTTGCCCGAGCTGGCAAACGCGTTTGCCGTCCGGTGCACGAGGTCTGCACACCGCTCCCGGGTCCGGGATCGCACGGCAGTCGGAGACCATGCCGCTCCGCTCGTTCTTCAGTCGCCGATCGTCGCTGTGCTTGGCGATCAATGCGGTCAACCGGGCGTAGTCGGAGCTCTTGCTGGACCAAGCAACATATGCCTCCGGCCCACCGCAAGCCTTAACGCCGATGCCGATGCTGTGGCATTGAGCATCCGCGTCACACACGGCCTCGCCAATTTCATCCTTGATTCCCTCAGGCACTTGAACAGTGCTGGGAGCGGCATCCGACAGCGGTGCGGTCCTGTTGATCGGTCGCTGTTGCGGCACCGAGTTGTTCTCCGCAGCGCTTGCAGCCAGCGCACACGCAAAGACGCAAATCCCGAAAACGGCATTGGTGTTATGGAAGCTCATCTACGAATAGTCGCTCAAGGGATCGGAAATTCATAATTTCTCGCAACGGCGCAGCCACGACTGTTGTCGTGATCCTTTACATATTCGGTCCTTGCGCACAATATTGGTTGCTTGACATGTAAAAACATCAAGCGCTTACGATGTATGGCGCGTATGTTGCGTGTTGGCGGCATTCAAAGACGGCGCCCGCCGTCAATAACTGGGGGGAATGCACAAATGTTTAATGTCAGGAAGCCAAGGGAGGCGCTCGCTCGGACGCTTGCCATTGCTCGCGCACACGCGGGCTCCAAAACGTCGATCTTCGGATTTTCGAGAGGCTTGCTGCGGACGGCCTGCGATGGCTTCAGTGCCATCGCTCTGGTGCTGGGTATGTCGTCCCAGGTTGCACAGGCGATCGTGATCGACTTCGAGGCGCTCGATACGACGAACGTGTCTTTTCCGCCGTTCTTTGTTCAAGGCGACGAATTTTATCAAGGGGGGTTCTGGATGGACCCTTTTTCGAATGCGCCTAGCGCGCAGAACGGTGACCTGGTGGGCGCGCTCGTGGATGGTGCGGCCGTTGGAACCGATTGCAACGGCAACGGCCTCTTGTGCCCAACGAATAATCCGTCGCATTTCTATGCTGCCTTGAACGACGGTGTGCTGGCTCTGGGCAACCTCAACAACCTTCTCTTCACGGTGAAAAGCTTCGACGCCGGCTTCATCGCTGACTTGAGCGGTAACCCGATACCTGCTGTGGCAGGTGCCGTGCGTTTGCAGGGACATACGCCGGCGGGCCCGTCCTTCACGCAAACGTTCTTTCTGCCTGGCCCGGATTCGTCCGGGGCACTGAATTTCAGCACGTTCAACACCACCGGCTCGTTCAGTACCAGGTTGTTTGACGAGTTGTTCGTCTTCGGTTTTGTATGCGATAGCACAGGCTCATGCTCCGCCTTTACCAGTGACCAGGCCCAGTTCGGACTTGATAACGTGAATGTCAGCGTCGTGCCCGAGCCTGCCCCATTGGCACTCATGGCTGCGGGCGTTGTAGCTATGGGTGCGCTGCGCCGCCGCCGTTCCGCCTGAACCTGCCACCGCGAAAAGGATAATCCCAATGTTGAAACTGAAACTCGGCGCGCTGGTGGCGTTGGTCCTGTTTTCCGGGCTCGCTGCAAGTCAATCCTTTGACGGGCGCAAGACCTACATCATTCAACTCGCGGACGAGCCCGCTACCACCTATCAGGGGGGCGTTGTGGGCCTCGCGGCTACACAGGCTCCGCCGGGTGGCCGCTTCGACGCACGGACGCTGCCATCGCAAGCGTATATCAGCTATCTGCAAGGCCAACAGGCGTCGGTGACGGCCACGGTCGCGGGTGCCCCCGTCCTCGTGACTTACCAGGTCGTATTCAACGGCTTTGCCGCGCGGCTGACTCCCGCCGAGGTCAATGCGCTCGCGACCAATGCCAATGTAGTCCGGCTCTTCGAGGATCAGGCGCTCTCGCTCGACACGATTTCCACGCCGACGTTCCTGGGCCTGTCGGCGCCGGGCGGACTGTGGTCGCAAAGTGTGGGCGGTGCGTTGGTCAAGGGCGAGGACATGGTCATCGGCGTTGTGGACGGCGGCATCTGGCCTGAAAACAGATCGTTTGCGGATCATGTCGACGGAGCCGGAGCGCCCACGTTTTCAGGCGGCACGCTGGCTTATGGCCCGCCACCTGCCACGTTTACCGGAGGATGCGTGGCCGGCGAAGGATTCGTCCCCGCTACGCACTGCAACAACAAGCTGATCGGCGCCAAGTTCTACAACGCGGGCTTTCTTGCTTCGGGCCGGACGAATCACTGGACCGACTTCAATTCCGCGCGTGATTCCGTTGCGGGGCCGTCAGGCCATGGCGGGCACGGCGATCACACGTCATCGACGGCCGCCGGCAACAGCCTGGCGCCTGTGGTGTTGAGCGGCATTCCCTTCGGCCCCGCGTCGGGCATGGCGCCGCGCGCGCGGGTGGCGATGTACAAGGTGTGCTGGACCTTCGTGGATCCCACCGCCATCGATGGTACGGGTACCCGCAACAGTTGCTTCAACAGCGATTCCATGAAGGCCATCGACGACGCCGTCAAGGACGGCGTCAACGCCATCAACTATTCCATCAGCGGCGGGCAGACCGTCAATGACGTGGTCGAGCAGGCCTTCTATCGCGCCGCATTGGCCGGCGTGATCGTTGCCACGTCAGCGGGCAACGACGGCCCCGCCAACGCCGTCGCGCACATCAGCCCGTGGAATACCACCGTTGCCGCCTCCACGCACAGCCGCGCGCTCACGGCCGACGTGACGCTGGGCAATGCGGCCAAGTACAGCGGCGCATCGCTTAACACGACGCCGCTGGCCAGCAGCCCGTTGATCCGCGCCGAGGACGGCGCACTGGGCGCCGGCAATGCCACGCTGTGCTTCAGCGACCCGGTCGCGGCTGCTGCGGCGGGCCAGGTCGTGCTCGACCCGGTCAAGGTAGCCGGCAAGATCGTGATCTGCACGCGCGGCACCAACGCCCGCGTCGACAAGAGCTTCGCCGTGCTGCAGGCTGGCGGTGTCGGCATGATCATGCAGGACAACGGCGCGGGCCTCGTGGCCGAGGTGCACTCGGTGCCGTCGGTGCACCTCACCACGGCTGATGGCGCGGCCGTCAAGGCCTACGCGGCCGTCGCCGGCGCAACGGCCAGCATCAGTGCGTTCTACTCCAGCACGGGGACTGCCGCCCCGGTGATGGCGAACTTCTCGTCGCGTGGCCCGAACCAGGCCGACAGCAACGTGCTCAAGCCCGATCTGACGGCCCCTGGCGTGGATGTGATCGCGGCGGTGACGCCGGTGTTGAGCAACGCTCAGCGTGACTCCGTCGCCGCCGGCACCCTGGTGCCCCCGGGTGATTGGGCCTCGTACCAGGGCACGTCGATGGCCAGCCCGCATGTGGCTGGGGTCTCGCTCCTGCTCAGGCAGGCGCACCCGACGTGGTCACCCGCGGCCATCAAGTCGGCGCTGATGACCACTGCCTTCTCTACCCTGAACGACGGCTTGGCGGGCGCGCAAAACGGCTTGCTGCCATGGGCTCAAGGCGCGGGCCACATTAACCCAAACAAGGCCACGGATCCTGGCTTGGTTTATGACGCCGGCCGGGCTGACTACGTCAGGTACCAGTGCAAGGTGAACACGTCGGCCGTCCCGGCGTCCGACTGCACCACGTTTGGCACGCTGGACGAAACCTACAATCTGAACCTTCCGTCGATCACGGTGGGTGCGGTTGTCGGCAACGTTACCGTTACACGCAGTGTGACGAACGTCGGCGCATCCGCGGCGACCTACACGGCCACGGCCAGCGTGCCCGGCTTCACCACCGTGGTAACTCCTGCTTCGCTGACCCTTGGCGTGGGCGAGACCAGGACCTTCACGGTCAAGCTGACCACCACGACTGCCACCGAAGGCGTCTGGCAGTTTGGGTCCCTCGTCTGGTCCGACGGGGTCCACACGGTGAGGACCCCAGTGCAGGCGCGTATCGGCAAGGCCATTACTGCGCCCGCGGGGCTGACGGGCAACACTACCTCGGGCTCGCGCTTGATCACCGTGAAAACGGGCTTCGCCGGTCGCATGACCAGCGCCAAGGGCGGCCTGAAGGAGGTTACCCTGTTGCCGGCTGTGCAGCTTAGCCCGGGCCAACTGAGCTCTACGGCGCTCAAGGCCGTTTGCACCACGGGCGTCGATACCGCGAGCGTCAAGGTGCACAACATCGCCATTCTGGCCAACACCGTCGTGACGCGCTTTTCGCTGCGCGATGCGGACACTGGGAATCCGGGTGTCGACGACTTCGACATGATGATCCTGGCACCGGATGGCACGTCGATCTACTCGGGCAACTTCCCATCCAACGAGTTCGTGCAGATCGCCAGCCCCGCGGCCGGAGCCTACAAGGTTTGCGTGACGGCTTATGACACCGGGGCGAATGCACCATCGACCTACGCGATGTCCCAATGGATCGTCACGACTGCCGACACGGGGGGCAACTTCAACGCCCTGTTGCCGAGCACGGTCTACGCCGGTGGCACAGCGACGGTCGGGCTATCCTGGTCGGGTCTTGCCTTGGGTAAGCGCTATCTGGGTGCCGTACAGTTCAAGGACTTGGGCGGCGTGGTTCAGGCCACAACGGTCTTGCGGGTCGAGACAAACGGCGGCCTGCCGGTGACCGATGTTCCCGTGGCTGTCAGTGCGGGCAAGTAGGTGGCAGTGACCAAGTAGAAGTACCACGGTTCGCGGCCGGATACGGCCAAATGAGGCCGCATGCTCAAAAGGCATGCGGCCTTTTCTCTTGGTGCGCCCGACAAGCGCACACTTACATTTTGCAGGTCTCGATGCATTGGCCAACAGATTCCCGATCCTGCCTTGTCGCTAGCCCGGCGTCGGCTTAACGTCCTCGTAACGACGCACGGCGAGGTGCTCGCGCACACGACGCGCGCGTTGACGATCGCCGAAGAACTTCGCGCACGCGGAGCGAACGTCACTTTCGCAATGCGCGGGGACAAGACGGCGCTCGTGCAAGCGGCCGGGTTCCCGGTTCGCGACAGTGGCAGTGTTCCTCTCAAGGACGTGCTGCGCCGCCTGCGCAGGGGCACGACCAGGCTCTGCAGCGACAGCCAGGCGGTCGAGTCGGTCAATGCCGACGTCGAAATGCTCGGGCATGAGCGGCCGGACATCGTGCTGTCGGATTTCCGCCCATCAATGGCGGCCGCTGCCCGCATCACGAAGACGCCGCACGTCTCCGTGCTGAACGCCACGTGGACGCCGTATCTCGACCACGACCAGGTCCGATTGATATGGCCTGTGCACACCCGCTTCGGGTCGGTGTGGGGCATGCTCGCGCGCGCGCTGGCGGGACCCGACCTCATGCGGTTTCGATTTTTGGACTCGCTGTTCCAGGCGATCTTCAGGCAGATGCTCGTCTACGGAGTGGCGCCGTACGACAAGATCCAGGCGGCGCACGGCGTCGCGCGCTCGCGCGATCTCTATCACTACTGGCTCGGGGATTTGACGCTCGTGCCGGACTACCCGTCGTTCATGCCGCTGCGTAAGGACGCTCCGCACTCCGTGAAGATGACCGGGCCGCTCGTGTGGCGGGGCGGCAGGTCGACGGAAGTGGAGACGCTGGCATCGCAGCTCGATCGGTCCCGGCCGACGATTTATGCCACCGTCGGCAGCACCGGCGATCCTGGCCTTTTTCCGATGATGATCGAGGCGGCCACGCGGAAGAACTGGAACCTCATCATCACCAAGGCGGGTTTGGCCGATCTTTCCTCGTCGGGCAATGTGTTCGTCTACGACTTCCTGCCAGGCGAGGCGGTCATGAAAATGTCCGACGTCACGATCTGCCAGGGCGGAAGCGGAACCATCAACCAGGCGATTGCGGCGAGCTGCCCGTTCGTCGGGGTGGCCTGCAACATCGACCAGGAGTGGAACCTCGATCGGGCATCGAGACTCGGACTTGCGAAGGTCTTCTATCGCGAAGACGTCGATCCTTCGATGCTCGTGGATGCGATCGACTCGATATTGGCGCGCAAGGAAGCGTATCGCGCGCGCTTCGCTGTCTTCGACGACGACAAGCGGAAATATCGTGGGGCCAAAACCGCCGTCGATGCCATCGAAAGTGCGATCGACAGCGGCACGCTTCCACTGCGGGCGCTGGCTTGACCCGGGGTTAGTCACCCGGCGCGAGCGTGCGCTGCAGCGACCTCGTGCGCAATCCCGCAATGAGCTTCTCGATGTCGCCGGGATCGACGGGTTTCGTGAAGTGTCGGTCGAAGCCCGCTTCCGCCGCTCGGCGCTTGTCCTCGTCCTGTCCCCATCCGGTCATGGCGACGATCAGCGTCGACTTGCCCCAGCGCTCCCCACGGATTCGGCGGGCCGCATCGTATCCGTTGAGATGCGGCATTCCGATGTCGAGCAGCACGACGTCGGGACGAAACGCCGCGGCTTCCTCGACCGCCTGCAAACCATCGTGCACGGTGCGAACCTCGTTGCCCATGAGCCGAAGCACCATGCTCATGCTTTCCGCGGCGTCCCGATTGTCGTCGGCGACGAGAATCCGGCATGACGGCGTGCGCGCGCGCGGCTGTTCCGCCGGGTCGGTGGCCTCCCGGGGCGGTGCTACGTTGACGACGGGCAGGTGGGCGATGAACTCCGACCCCTTGCCGGACCCCTCGCTTTTCGCCTCGATCCGACCGCCGTGCATCTCCAGCAACTGCTTCACGAGCGTGAGGCCGATTCCCAATCCTCCCTGCGCTCTTTCGAGCGAGTGGTCGACTTGCGAGAACATGTCGAAGATGGTGGGCAGCGCTTCGGCCGGAATCCCGATGCCGGTGTCGCGCACCGACACCACGACGTCTCCATCGGCCGGCGTCACGCTGAGCCAGATCTTGCCGCCGCGCTCCATGTATTTGGCCGCGTTGTTGAGCAGATTGGAGAAAACCTGCGCAAGTCGAACAGGATCCGCGTCGAGGTAGACGGGCCGCGCGCTTCCGGAAACCGTCAGCTGATGGCCGGCCGCGTCGATCAAGGGCTGGGCGGTGTCGACGGCGCTCTTGATCACCGCCGCAAGCTCAATGCGCTCCTTGCGAAGCTCGAATTTGCCCCGGCTGATGCGGCTCACGTCGAGCAGGTCGTCGATGAGCCGCACCATCTGTCCCAGTTGCCGTTCCATCATCGCGCGCGCCTGCTCGACCGCCGGCCCGTTGTTCCCTGCGATCTGGATGATCTGCAGCGCATTGCGGATGGGGGCGAGCGGGTTGCGAAGCTCGTGCGCCAGCGTGGCGAGGAACTCGTCCTTGCGACGGTCGGAATCGCGGAGCCGCTCGCTTTGCGCATGCAGCGCGGCATGGGCGTTGGTGAGCTCGAGCAGCGTGTTGCGCACCTCGTACTGCCGGCGCCGCGCGCGCACCGCGGTGCGCAGGGCACTCACGAGCGTGGTGACGCGAACCGGCCGTTCGAGGATCGTGACGTTGCCGAGCAGCGCCAACGCGGTGGCGGTCACCGACGCGTCGGCGCCCACGCCGACCAGCAGGATGATGGGGATCTCGGACCACGACGGTTGCGTGGTCAGCACTCGCGCAAGCTCGCGATTGTCGCCGCGCGTGATGACTTCCTCTGTCAGCACTATCGCGCCGACACCGTGGCTCACGCCGCGCGCGAGCGAATTTGAATCTTCGTCGACGTGACACACGAGGCCGGCGTCGGCGATGATCGTGCGGGTGAGCGCGGCGTCGGCGGGTGTCGGCGCCAGCACCAGCACGCGTTCCTGGTCAACCGCCGGCGCGGGACTCATGGTCTTTCGCCGACAGGTCGCGGTAGTCGCCAACGAATCGCGGGAATCCCGTCAGCACACCCTCGAACTGCCGCACGATGTCGCCCACCTTGATGCCCTCGTCGAACCGCAGCTCGCGAATGGTCCGCTCGTGCACGCCCGTTCTTTTCTTGATGACCGAAATGGCCTGCCGCACTTCGCCATGCGCTTCGAAGTAGCGCAGCGACATCACCGCATCCGCGAGATAACTCGCATCGACCGGCACCGCCATCTCGGTGCCGACGATGCCGTGCTGCGTCATGAGCAGGAGCGTCGTGGCGCCGCACTGGCCGAGATACGTCAGGAGCTCGTGCAGGTGCAGCGTCAGGAACTTCTCGCTCGGCGTCGCATTGAGATAACCGTTCAGGCTGTCGATCACGACGATCTCGGTCTGCTCCTTCTCGACGGCATCGCGAAGGCTGTGCGCGAATTCGCCGGGCGAGAGCTCGGCGGGATCGATCTGCCGCAAGCTCAGGAGGCCCGATTGCACGAGCGGCGCCACGTCGAGCCCGAGCCCGGTCGAGCGCTCGATGAACGTGGCGATGCTTTCGTCGAAGATGTAGATCGTCGAGTGCTGGCCTCGCGCCGCGGCCGTGACGACGAACTGCGTGGCGAGCGACGACTTGCCGGTGCCGGCGGCGCCGATGACGAGCGTGCTGGTGCCTTTCGCGAGCCCACCTCCCAGCAGCTTGTCGAGCTGGGGGATGCCGCTTTCGACCGAATCGCGCGCGTAGGAGTGCTTGTGCTCGGCGGCAACCAGGCGCGGGTAGACGCGCAGGCCGTCGTGGCGGATGACGAAGTCGTGCAAGCCTTCACGAAACGCGCGCCCGCGCAGCTTGTGCACTTGCAGCTGGCGCCGCGTCGCGCCGAAGGGAGGGGTCATCGTCCCGAGGTTGAACACGCCTTGCGCGCTGCTGTGAAGCGCCAGGTCGCGCTCGGCGCCCGTCTTGTCGTCGATGAAGAGCGAAGTGACGCGGTGCGCCGTGAAGTAGCGCTTGAGCGCGAGGATCTGCCGGCGGTACCGCAGCGGCGTCTCCGCGAGCATGCGCAACTCCGACAGCGAGTCGAGGACGAGCCGCTGGGGCTGGATGCGTGCGGACTCCGCCAGCACCGCCTTCGTCGTCTCCGCGAGCTCGACTTCGGACGGGTGATACATCGTATAGCGAGCGTCGTGCGTCAGGCTGTCTTCCGACGGGACGATCTCGAAGATGTCGATGCCGTCCAATGACCAGCCATGCGACGCCGCTGCGGCGCGCAACTCCCGTTCGTCTTCCGACAGCGTGACGTACATGCAGCGCTCGCCCCGGCGCACGCCATCCATCATGAACTGCAGCGCGAGCGTGGTCTTGCCCGAACCGGGATCGCCCTCGATCAGGTAGAGCCCGTAGGGCGTGAAGCCACCCCGCATCACCTCGTCGAGGCCGGGCGTCCCGCTGGGCACGAGCGCGGGCGCTGCGGACTCCCCTTCATCGCTGGTCATGGGCTCCCCCGTAATCGCGGTGCATTGAACTCCGCCGGTGGACGGCGGGGCCGACAATGCTAATCCGCTTCAAAGGCGCCGATTCGTGCGCCAGCACACAGAAACCTAAGGAAACTATGCATATTGTTTTGCACAGGGTTACCCGAGTAGTATTTCTGGTTCACCAAAAAGCGGATGGTCGCTGATGCCCGTAGCCTCCTGGCCACGCATTTCGCAAGCGAAGGATCTGCTTCCGGTCATCCGTGAGCACCTCATCGCCGCGGCGGCGCATCATTCGCTGCCCGCCGGTCTCTCGTTCGATCTCCTGCCAATCGTCGAGGACGGCCTCCTCGGCTACGAATTTCTCCCGAACCAGGCCACCAATTCGTATCTTACGATCGGCTGCGACGACCGCGGGGTGCCGGTGCTCCGCCACCGGAAATATCGCGCCGATTCGAAAAAGGGATTGCGCGTCGCGGCGGCGAACGGTCGCGTGCTTGCGCCGAAAGCCTCGAGCGCGGGGCAGAATTTGCGCCGGCGGGACGCCGTCCTCCCCGATTGGCCATCGACCGCCCGTGCCGCGTGGATCGAGCTTGCTTCGCTCTTTCCACAGCAGCCTCGCCACTGCATCGACATCGACGACACGAGCCAGAATCCCCTCGACGAAGCGCTCGAGATCGCGCACGCCCACTTGAGCGAGTGGGACCCCTGCATCGACTTCTGCGGGGTCCCCGACGAGGCGCAATACGGATTCGCGTTGACGCACGCCAACGGCGGACGCGGTCTGCTCGCGTCGCGCCAGCCGGGGCATTGGGCGTTGTGGTTCCAATGCCCGTACGCCGCCGTCAACGAGGAGTGGTCCGTTCTCTCGCCGGCCGCTGGCAGGCGGTCCGCCTGGGCGACGACGGGATCCACCCAGCTCTACACGCCGCAACATGCGGCCCTCCTGTTCCCGGTCATCGAGGCGGCTTCGGCCGGGCGCAAACGCGTGCGCGCAAAGAGCGCGGATCGCCGCGAAGGCGATCGGCGGCACGCCGACCGGCGCGATTCGGATCGGCGCATCGGCGATCGGCGCCGTGTCGATCGGTTCGATCCCGATCGGCTTGTGGAGCGGCGGCGCGCCGACCGACGGCGCCGCGACCGCCGGGATGGCGCGGAAAATTGAGGTTCACGGCCGGCGTGCGCGTCACGCCTTCCGGGTTTTCGCAGTCTCCATGAAACGGAGGGTGTGCTCGTACGACTCGACGCCAGCCTGCGAGCCGAGGCCGGTCGCATTGAGCGCGGCTGTCGCCTGAGCGAATCTCACCGTTGCTTCGGCGTCGAAGCCCTTGACG
>Ga0207650_10003544_pt1 | contig 10709 bp, 10 predicted proteins | sample KBSS63metaG_FD_184325 | JGI IMG/M metagenome (GOLD analysis project Ga0207650, IMG submission 184325) | Switchgrass rhizosphere microbial communities from Kellogg Biological Station, Michigan, USA - KBS S6-3 metaG (SPAdes) (version 2) | ecosystem: Host-associated > Plants > Roots > Rhizosphere...
ACCGTCGTCAACGATCTGCCCAAGCTCGTGCAGGAGTTGCTGGGCGCATTGCTGCAGCTCGGCGAACGCTTCCGCCTGCGACACAGGATCGCTTCCCGTCGGGGCGAGGTCGCGGACATCGTTGCCCCCGGTCGTGACGACATACAGCGCCCCTGCCGGCGCGTGCCCGTCCACGGCATCGCGGAAAGCGTCGGTCTGCTCATCCAGGTCGGGAACGACTTCATCACCCTGGCGAATGTGCGCCCCGCCATAGGCGAAGTTCAGGCTTTTGCCGGTTGGGTCCGACGCGAATGGCGCGATCGGCAGGCCCAGCCAGGGATCCTCAAAATGGTAGGGGAAGACTGGCGTGGTGACCAATCCAACGGCCTTGTTCGCCACGAGGTCTGCGAAGGTGTAGCCGTTGGAGAAGCGCCCTTTGAAATATCCATCCTCTTGCGTCGGCGCTCCGTCCGGCATGTCGGTAAGTGGTAGTCCGTCGTACCATTCCGCCAGTTTTAGAGCGTTGCCGGAATCGACCAGGCTATCGCCGAATACATAAACCGCCGTGTACGCCATGACGCCCTCCTACCCGGAGGCATGATCCATCGATCCCGTCCAGAACTGACCGCGCCGATCCGGGCATTTGGCCCAGCCGGCGGGCTAGCGGGCTGGTCGACTCGCCAAGGCCCCCATTCGTAAACCAAGCCTCCATTAAAACTGATGCAATAACAATGGCATAAATGGTTAACGATCCAGCCTCGCCGCCTCGATGACTGATCAATGGGTTCGGGTTGCAACCGCGTCGGCAAAGCAGGCTTCGGCTCAACCGGCATGGACAGAGCCGAATGCCCCATGTCCGCTTTCGACCCATTGCGGTCATTAACGCCGAACTGCATTACGACAGCATGAAAGGTAAGTTGTCGTTCGCGGAAAGGGTCGGTCGCTCCTACCGTCGTGACCCGTTCTTTTCGATGTGGGGAAGAGGCGCACTAGCGCTTCTTATGGCGCTCTGCGTGCTTCTCGTTAACGTAGTGAGTGCGAGCGTCGGATTATGGTCAAGCCTAATCCTAACGGCTGCATTTCTCGTTTGGTTGTTGCTCGTCTTTAGATGGAGCCGCTTGAGTTTCCTACGACGCGCTGGACAACGACGCCGAAGGGCTAACGCGAAGGCTTCTGATACCTTCGAGTAATGTCCGCTTTCCACCCAAACCAGACATCAGAACCTGCCGCCATCAGCGTGAATTATGGACGGCCCGTTCCCGAGCCGTCCATAATCTGCATCACCGCGTCGCGGTGTAAGTGACCTTCGAACCGTCTTCCTTGTTTTCGTAGACCCCGTGTCCGACCCCGTTTGCATCGACGGAGAAGTTGAAGACACCCACGACTTTGCCGTCACGCTTGTCGGTCTCAACGAAACTATTGTCGCCGGTTTTCTTGACCGAAGCGGTGGTGCCGGCGTTGTCGCCATTGATCGGGACGTCCGGCCCGCCGAACTTGGCGTCGAAGCTCTGGCCCGTCCCACTGCTCGAGTGGAGCGTGTCCCCCTCCACCTTGTAAGTGAAGGTGAGGGCCGCCGTGTTAAAATCCTGCAGCTTCGACGGCTTCCATTGTCCGGAGATTGCATGAGCACCGGCCGGCGCGGGGCCGACCCTCGTCTCGACAAACGTGCCGGTGGCAGTCGTCGGACCAGAGGTGTCGGTGAACGAACCGGTCAACGTGTTACCGTCCGGGGAGACCGACACTTTCGTCTGTCCCATCTGCTTGCCGCCCTTCTGGGACGTGCGCACGATGTTGTGATCGTCGACAACTTTCACGGACAGGCTGTCTGCGTAAGGCGTGCCGATCGGGTGGAATTCGCCATCGGCGGCCACGGTCACGGGCGGAACGCAAGACTTGCACGAATATTGGCCAGCCTGGAGCAACATTTCATCCGGCTTCTGATCAAACTGCACGCTGTTTACGTCGGCTTTCCATGTGCCGTCGATCCCGGCCTCCGCCAGGGCAGCATTGCCAGTCTCGTTCCCGTAAGTCGCCGTTTGCTTGCAGGCAGCAAGCGCCAGGAGTGATGCGGCGGCCAATGCCACTGTGATCGTCTTGTGCATGAAGCTCTCCCGTTGTGCTTCACAACCCGTCGGGATTGGCGGGATCGTGGACCTCCGGCGTTGTCACGCGCAGCCACAGGGTAGCGGTGTCGCCAGTACGACAAAGCTAACCACTGCAAGAACCAGTTAGCAAGCCGATTGAGCGGAAAGTTAACAACGACGCACAGCGGTGGGAACTCCGAAAGAGAGTCCGGCTCGGCACCGTTAAAAGGCAACTATCCTGCGGTGAGCGGAGGCACCGTCGCATCTGCGGTTAGTTTGGGAGGGCATGGAATTGACGGGTTCCTCGGTGGATGACCACCAGGTCGAACGGCTGGATGAGACAAACCAGCGGCTACGGGAGAGCCTGAAGGCCTGCCGTGAGTTAGTGGCAGAATATCGCTCCAAGCTTGCGGCCAATGGCAATGATCCGCAGCTGCCCAACGAAACCATGCAGGATAGCTACGAAGTTCGTTCCTAGTCCTTCCCAGAGATCCCTGAATGACAAAACCGGTTCTCCCGCCGTGCTCGGTGCGGGACTGTAAGCGTGTTGCCGTGGCGGTCGTAAAATGCACCTTGCTTTGCGGCGAGCATGGGGTCGCCGAAATCGAAAAGCTGAAGCTCGCCAGGGCCAACAAAAGGCCAGCATGAAGGACCGGTCACTCCGCAGCCCTGCGCGGGAAAGCTGACGATGAGGAACGAGGACTAGCTATAGTCCGTCGGTCAAAGGCTCATCCGTTACCTCAACAAGTTCGCACTCGGCCTCGGGGCCTTTGTTGAGTTCGGCGAAAGCCGCCCTGCTCTCAACCCAGTGCCTGAGTTGGGCTTTCGTGAGCCGCAGTTCAAAGACGACGCCGGCATGGTAGGCGTCCGTCCAACTAAGCCGGCATCTGAGGGGCGGGAGGTCGGGCAATCGCAGCACGACTTTCCCGATCCTGCGGATGGAGCTCACGGTCCTGAGCTTCGCGCCGCCTTCCGAGATATTGTGGATGTAGCCCGCGTATTGCCTTTTTCCGATTAGGATCCGAGCGCGACACTGCACCGCAAAACGCGGAAAGCGACGGCGTTGCCGAACCGGCTGCATCCCTTGGAAATCGTGAGACACGAACATCCGCCGTTGCTCCAAAGCCTAAAGCGGCTCCGAGATTAACCCGACATCACCAAGTTACCGTTAATGACAAAGCCGTCGCGGATTGCGGATACGGCGCGGCAACACCTGGCACGCTGTGATCGGCTATGGGCCGCTTTCGACCCATTGCGGCCATTAGCCAATTATCCGCAATCCACCCATGGGGACTCTACGTCCGCCATTTACACGCCACCAATCGACCCGATAGCCTTGGCCAATGAGGCCAAAGCTACTCACGACCATTCAGGATTATTCCTCGAAGCTGTTCGTTGCCGACGCGCTGGCCGGGATCACGGTCGCGATGGTCGCGCTCCCCTTGAGCATCGCCATTGCTATTGCCTCGGGGGCCGAACCGGCTGCGGGACTAGTTACAGCGATCGTCGGTGGGTTGCTGATTTCGGCACTGGGCGGAAGCCGGGTCCAGATCGGCGGCCCGACCGGCGCTTTCATTGTGATTGTCTATGGCGTGATCGAGCAATTCGGCTTCGACGGCTTGCTGCTCGCTACTCTGATGGCCGGGGTGATATTGATAGTTGCCGCCCTGGCCCGGGCCGGAAAGCTGATCGCGCTCATACCCGAAGCTGTGATCGAAGGCTTCACGATCGGAATTGCGCTGATAATTGCTATCAGCCAGCTCAAGGATTTGTTCGGCTTATCCGTCGCGAAACTGCCTGCCGATTTCGTAGAGACTTTGCCCGCCTTGTGGAACGCACGGCATTCGGCAAATGTTTTGGCCGCCGCAATCGGCCTCGCCTCAATTGTCGGGATCGCCCTGTTGCGCCGCCGGGCGGGTTCGATCGTGGTCATTGCACTGGCGTCGGCCTCGGTCGCACTATTCGCGTTACCGGTCGAGACGATCCATTCTCGATTTGGCGACCTTCCAAACGGGCTTCCCTATCCGTCACTGCCGCCGATAAGTGTTGCGCGGATTAGCGAACTACTGCCTTCAGCCTTGGTGATTGCCTTTCTGGCGGGAGTGGAATCCCTGCTCTCTGCGATCGTTGCGGACCGTATGGTCGGTGGAGCGCATCGATCCAGCGCCGAATTGCTTGCCCAGGGCGCCGCCAACATCGCCTCGCCCCTGTTTGGCGGGCTTCCTGCAACCGGCGCGATCGCTCGCACCGCGGCCAATGTGCGGGCCGGCGGGCGCACTCCTGTTGCGGGCATGGTCCATGCGATTGCGATCCTGATTTTCGTTGTCGCGGCTGCTCCGCTGGCGGGATATCTCGCGATGCCGGCGCTCGCTGCGCTATTAGTCGTAACTGCATGGTCAATGAGTGAGCCGCACCGCTGGCGCCAGCATCTCCGTGCGCGTCCCGCAGACCGGTTCCTGCTGCTCCTCACCATGACGCTGACCGTTGTCAGCGACCTCACGGTGGCAATCGCGGTCGGGACGGCGGTGGGCCTGGCTCAACGCCTCATCCGACGGGATGTTGAGCCCGCTGAGTGGACACCACCCGATCGATAGACCGGCGCACCTGCGTTCGGTTTTGACCGCGAAGATAATGTCCGCTTTCCACCCATTCCGGCCATTAGCGTAATGATCGCTTTCGACCCATTGCGGTCTTTAGCGCTTCGCATTGCCGCCGGCCGATAAGCGGCCTACCGCTTTGTCTCACATGTAGCTTAAACCGCCGCATGCACTTCGGGGGGAAGCCCAGATGAACGCACCGTCGTCAGCTGCCCGCTCATGGACCTTTGCCGGTCTTGCCATCGCGTTGTTCGGGGCGCCGGCGGTCGTGATCCTGTTCAAACTGGCTGGCTTCACGCGCGCCGACTTCGGGGCAACAATCGTTCGCGAGCTGATCATCCTCACCCTGGTCGCGATCTTGTTCTGGATCATCCGCTCGCACGAGAAACTGCCGCTCTCGTCGATCGGCCTAAGGCCGCAAAAGTTCGTCCCGGCGCTACTCTGGAGCCTTGCAGTGATGCTGATGTTCGGGGTCGGGATCGCCGCCTGCCTGGTCGTCTTCCCGTTGATCGGCCTCAGCTATGGGTCGTCCTCAGGACCCGCCATGCCGATAGGCGTCAGCCTGCTGCTCTATGCCCGCGCCGGGATTGCTGAGGAAATCTTCTACCGCGGCTATGCGATCGAACGGATCGAAGCGCTGACGGGCAACCGTGCAATCGCCGCCGCCGTGCCATTATTGATCTTCGCTGGCAGCCATTTCAGCCAGGGAGTCGCGGGTATCTTGATCACGTTCGTCATCGGCGCGATCGCTACCGCGATCTATCTGTGGAAGCGCAACCTGCTGATCCTGATCATCGCCCATTTCATGGTCGATTTCATTCCGAACGTCCTGTTGCCGCTTATTTTCGGGGACTGACGCGGTCGAAATTCAACCATTCGGCACAATGACCGTCGGCCAGGTCAGGATTAACCGCAGTGTCCGCTTTCCACCCATTGCGGTCATTACGTATCGTCGTCGGAGTTCCTGCTCGGGTACCGTTAGCTAACGAAAGTAGATGAGCGTATAGTTGCTCATAGGGCTAGGATTACCGCCCCGAAAGGAGGGGCCAATGGCTACCTCGCAACCACCCAATGTTGCCAACCAGCCTCACCAAATTGGAGTTGCACGGCTTGCTGCAACGCTTGGCGTTGGAGCCGCCTTGATCTTGGTCCTCTGCTGGGTCGGAACGTTCATCCCGGTATCGAGCCCTACCCACGCCTACATCGGTCTGTTCACATCGGCTCAAGCCAGTTCAGGCGCTGCGCTGTTGGAGGGCAGTGTTTGGTCCTTCCTGTTTGGCGCTCTGACCGGCACCGTGCTGGCTGCACTCTACAACCTGTTTGCGCTCTTCGACCGCCGATAGCAGTGAGCTATCGCCGCTCGCGGTAACTCGAAGGAAAAGAATATGATCAAGAACCTGAAATCAGGGACGTTCGGCTTTGCTTTTGGCATCGCAGCAGCGGCAGTAGCAGCGCAGGCCACGCAACCAACACAACATGAGCATCAGACAGCCCCGTCAGCGCAGGCTGCGCCCTCCGAGAGCATGGAGCAGATGCACAAGATGATGGCTGACCCGGCGAAACGTCAAGAGATGATGGACCATATGGCCCAGTGCCGCGACATGATGTCCATGATGATGGAGCACATGAAGCATGAGGGGATGATGACGAAGGACAAGCCCGCCCCTCATCGGTAAGGCAGCCTATAGTCGAACTCGTCTTAGTCGGAGCGAGTTTCCAATGACTGCAACTGAGCTGAACGCCATGGCGGCCCCAGCAATGATTGGGCTCAAGAGTAGCCCCACGGACGGATAGAGTACGCCCGCCGCAATCGGTACGCCCGCCGCGTTGAACACGAACGAGAAGAACAAGTTCTGGCGAATGTTGCGCATGACGGCGTGGCTGAGCTTACGGGCACGGACAATGCCGCCGAGGTCGCCTTTGACGAGTGTGACAGCGGCGCTTTCCATCGCAACATCGGTTCCTGTGCCCATGGCGATGCCGACGTCCGCTGCGGCCAGGGCGGGCGCATCATTGATGCCATCGCCCGCCATTGCAACGCGACGGCCCTCGCGACGTAATCCTTCGACTATGTCCTGCTTCTGCCCCGGCAATACATCCGCGTGCACTTCGTCTATTCCGCCCACCCGGTTGGCCACAGCTTGAGCGGTGCGGCTATTGTCACCGGTCAGCATTACTACCCGAACCTTGTCCCGGCGGAGAGCAGCCACGGCTTCGATCGCGCTTTCCTTTATCGGGTCGGCAACGACCACCAAGCCAGCGAGCTTCCCGTCAACCGCAACGAACATCACTCCATGGGCATCAGCACGGTGAGCGTCGGCAGTGCTCTCCAAGGGTGCTGGGTCAACTTCGCTGACTAACATTAGCGACTGATTGCCCAGAGCAATCTTACGACCGCCGACGGTGCCCGTAACGCCTTTGCCGGTTATGGATCCGAAATCTTCCACGACATCGATGGTCAAGCCGCGCTCAGATGCACCCTCGACGATAGCGGCGGCCAGCGGATGCTCGCTGTTCTTTTCGAGCCCGGCAGCGACGGCCAGCACCTCGCCTTCACTGAAGCCAGTAAGCGATTCGACCGCGATGAGCTTTGGTCTACCCACGGTTAAGGTGCCGGTCTTGTCTACTACCAGAGTATCGATTTTCTCCATGAGTTCGAGCGCCTCGGCATTTTTGACTAGCACACCGAGCGTCGCTCCTCGTCCGGTCCCGACCATGATCGACATTGGCGTTGCCAGGCCCAGCGCACAGGGGCAGGCGATGATAAGGACCGCAACGGCATTGATCAGCGCGTGGCTTAGACGTGGTTGAGGGCCGACGAGCGCCCAGACTATAAACGTCACAACCGCGACCTGGACGACGGCGGGAACGAACCAGCCGGAAACCTGATCGGCAAGCTTCTGTATCGGTGCGCGGGACCGCTGTGCTGCCGATACCATGCGGACGATCTGCGCCAGCATCGTGTCCTTGCCGACCCGCTCCGCCCGCATCAGCAGGCTCCCGGTTCCGTTGACCGTCGCACCAGTCAGCTTGTCACCAACTAGCTTCTCGACCGGCACTGGTTCGCCGCTGATCATCGCTTCATCAACTGAACTGTGGCCTTCCACCACAATGCCGTCGGTGGGCACTTTTTCGCCGGGGCGCACCCTTAAGATGTCGCCAACTTGGACATGCTGAAGCGGAACGTCTTCCTCGGTTCCGTCGCCGCCGACACGGCGCGCAGTCTTGGGCGCGAGGCCCAGCAATGCCCGTATCGCTCGACCCGTCGCGTGACGGGCACGGAGTTCGAGGACTTGCCCGAGCAGCACCAGAGTCGTGATGGCAGCAGCGGCTTCGAAATAGACCGGAACCAGACCCCCCATTGTGTGGAGGGAGGGAGGGAAAGCGCCGGGCGCGATCGTTGCTACCAAGCTGTAGGTGTAGGCGACACCCACCCCTAGGCCGATCAGCGTGAACATGTTGAGATTGCGGGTCCTCAGCGAAGCCCAGAACCGCTCAAAGAATGGCCAGCCTCCCCAAAGGACTACAGGGGTTGCAAGCGCAAGCTGTAGCCAGATCATTTGACGCATCGGGAAAGGATCCCAGCCAGCCACCTCAGTGGCCATGACGAGCACCACCAGTATCGCGGAAAGAACCGCACTGACCCAGAAGCGCCGGGTCATGTCGATCAACTCTGGGTTCGGACCCTCTTCGAGGCTCGGCTCCAGCGGTTCCAGGGCCATTCCACAAATCGGGCAATTCCCCGGTTCCGAGCGCCGGATTTGGGGGTGCATTGGACAGGTCCAGACCGTCCCGTTCATTAGATGATCGACGTCGGCCCCGGCGCGTGGCTGATCCGCCGAAGAACCGCGTTGGTGGCAATGCGTGTCGCGTAGGGCAGTCAAGTGGGTGGTCTACGCGCTGGACTATGCAAATGCTATCGTTGGCCGGTTCTGTGGAAGTCGCACGTTCGAGTGTTGTCGTCGCCAAATCTAAAACTACGTTGAGACAATTCGCCTCTTTGGCTTCGTGGCCTACTATCGCTTACTTTACCTCGACCTTCGTAACGACGTCGTGCACGTCTACGATTTCCGCTCCCGTAACGACATGGAAGCCATCCACATTGCCGAGGCAAAGCGCGGACTTTCGGCTATGGAACTCTGGGAGGGCGGACGAAGGATTGGGCACTGGGATTGCTTCCCCCCGACTGAATGATTGGGCGGTGCTAACCAATCCTAAGGGATGTCCGCTTTGGCACAAATTTAAAGCCCCCGGTCGATTGCTCGGACCAGTGGCTTTCGGTGCTGTGGAGGACACCGATTCCACAACATCGCAGAAGTAGTTTTCCAACTGAGCGGCAAAAGATCGAGACAGATGCTTGTGATCGGTTTCCACCGATTGCGGTCATCAGCCCCTGCCCGAAGATGATCACTCAGCTAGCTGCGAAAGCCGCCGTGTCATTGCGATCGTCTGGACGATGAAAAGCAGGATCAGCACCGCCGCAATTCCCCCGACGACGAAATCAAGCGGGCCAAGCGACATGAAATGCGGGCCGGACTGCCCAAAGACATACATCGCCAAGGTGATGCCGATCAGGATCAATCGCAATTCGGTCGGGCCTGCCGATATATGGGAGAGTTTTAACTCGCCTACGACGCGCGCGCCGAGAAAGGAGTGGATTGCAAGCAGATAGTATCCGGCCAGTGCAATAAGGGCGAAATCCATTCGAACGAAGGGGCTGGCGCCAATACCGCCGACGATGAACAGAGAGCCAAGCGCGTCGGCGCTATGGTCAACGAAATAGCCGTAACGAGGTCGCTCGATTGAACGGAAGCGGGCAAGGCTTCCATCCAGGGAGTCGCCAAACCAGTGGACGAAATAGCCGGCAATCGATGCAAACAACCAGTTAGGATCGATCGCACTGAGAACATATCCTACGAAGATTATGAAGGCGCCGACCAATGCCAACCCGGTTAGGAGGTCAGGCGTCACCCAACTCGGCAATTTCGAACAAATCCAAGTCAGTAGTCGCCGTTCTTGAACAGCAAGCAAGTTCTCCTGAATGCGCTTGATTGGCGTGGAATCGTTCAAAGCTAGCTTCTTTCAAAGGAGGAGCAACGCGCCCATGGCACGACTATCGTTGGATAGCTATGGATTGGTGCTACGGCGAGTAGGCTGGACCTGTCCAAATCCCGAGGGAGCGTGGCCTAGCTGCGCTCCCTCTTTTGGATGTTAGCCCCCGATACGGCCCCCGACGTTCGGGGGCTTTCCGCGCAATGTCCGCTTTCCACCCATTGCGGTCGTTAGGCTTATTGGTGGGCGAAACTGCGGATGGCGGTCAGAGGGACCGGCCACCGGGATGCATCGGCGCTCCTAGTCGCATCCCCGACGAGGCGAATGGCATGACCCTCCACCGCAACTTGCGAGTGACGCAACACCCATAGCTGCCATGAGGGGCCGCCATCCACCCGCGGCCGCTCCTCAAATTTTCCCCAACGCCTCCTTCCACCCGGCGAGCCGGCGCCGGCGCTCGGCATCGTCCATTGCCGGCTCGAACAGCGTCACCGCGCCGCGCATCGCCGCGGCCGCTTGCGCCAGGTCCTGGTAGGTTCCCGATCCCACCGCGGCGAGCATGGCCGCGCCGAGCGCGGTGGTCTCGATGAAATGGGGCCGCTCGACGGTCAGGTCGAGCATGTCGGCCAGATCCTGCGCCAGCCAGTCGTTGCAGACCATGCCGCCGTCGATCTTCAGCCGTTCCCAGCGCACGCCGTCGGCCGCATAGGCGGTCATCAGGTCATGGACCTGGTGCGCCTGCGCCTCCAGCGCCGCGCGAACCAGGTGCGCCTTGGTCGTGGCGAAAGTGATTCCGCTGATCTGCCCGCGCGCTTCGGGCAACCAATGGGGCGCGCCGAGGCCGGACAGGGCAGGGACCATATAGACGCCGCCATTGTCGGCGACCGACCGCGCCAGGGCTTCGCTTTCGGCCGCGGTGACGATCAGCCCGACCGAATCCCGCAGCCACTGCATCAGGCTGCCGGCGACGAATATGCTCCCTTCCAGCGCATAGCTG
>Ga0207650_10003546_pt1 | contig 10708 bp, 10 predicted proteins | sample KBSS63metaG_FD_184325 | JGI IMG/M metagenome (GOLD analysis project Ga0207650, IMG submission 184325) | Switchgrass rhizosphere microbial communities from Kellogg Biological Station, Michigan, USA - KBS S6-3 metaG (SPAdes) (version 2) | ecosystem: Host-associated > Plants > Roots > Rhizosphere...
TGCGCAGCACTTCGTCGCCGCGCGACAGCGGCGGACGGTCGCTTACCGTAGCGAAATAGTTAAAGTCGGTATGGACCGGGACAAAGCAATTCGTTTCATGATGAAAACCTCCCACGGCAATTCGTGCCACTCTTATTCCTCCTTGACGTTGGCCGCGCGCGCGATCTTGTCGATGAGCTCGGCTTCTTTCTTCGCGACCTGCAGCATCTGCTCCGGCGTGTTGACCACGACATCCGAGCCGACGATTTTAACGAACTGCTCGCGGAATTCCGGCGTCGACATCGACTTGGCGATCGCGTCGGCGAGTGCGCCCATGATTTCGCGCGGCGTGCGTGCCGGCACGACAATCGCGTAGAACGGCTCGAACGCATAACCGGCAAGCCCCTGCTCGGCGATGGTCGGCACGTCGGGCAGTTGCGGCGAGCGCTGCGCGCCGCTCACGCCGAGCGCGCGCACCCTGCCGCTGCGGATATGCGGCAGCGCGCTGCCCAATACCGCCGAACCCATTTCGATGCGCCCGCCGATCAGGTCGAGGTACATGGGGCCCGCGCCTTTATAGGGCACGTGGTTGATTTGGATCTTGGCCATCGCCTTGAAGTATTCGGCCGCCAGGTGCGGCGTCGCGCCCACGCCCGAAGTTCCGTAGCTCAACTGACCGGGACGGCTGCGCGCGAGCGCAATCAGCTCCTTCTGCGTGCGCGCCGGCAGCGACGGATGCACAAGGATCACCAGCATGAAGCTCGTCACCTGCGACACCCAGCCGAAATCGCGAAACGGATCGATCGATATTTCGCCCCGCAGGCTCTTGACCGCAGCGAGACCGGACGCGGCGAGCATCAGCGTGTAGCCATCCGGCGGCTGCTTCGACACGTACTCCCACGCGACCAGGCCGCCGGCGCCGGTCCGATAGTCGACGATCATCTGCTGCCCCAGCGTTTTGCCGATTGCCGGCGCGACCAGGCGCGCGATCAAATCGTCCGTGCCGCCGGGCGGCGCCCGTACTATGAGCCGCAGCGGTTTGGACGGAAAATTCTGGGCGTAGACGACGAACGGCGCGGCGAGCGAGGCGACGGCAATGGCAATGGCAATGGCAATGGCAACGAGTAATTGGCGGCAAAGATTCATTTCATTTCTCGAAATTGCGCGCCTCTATTATGCCGAAGTTGCGCTATTCCGCCTTGAGCCCGATCAGCTTGATGAGCTTGGCGTTTTCCATGATGTCGGCCTGGATGAACGCCCCGAACTGCTCGGGCGTCGTCGTCTGCGGCTCGAGACCCTGCAGGTTCAACGCGGCTTTCATGTCGGCGACATTGACGACTTCGCTCAGCGCGGCATTGAGCCGAGCAATCACTTCTTTCGGCGTACCCACCGGCGCCAGGATTCCATACCAACCATAGCGGTCGTAACCCGGCACGCCGGATTCGTTAAGCGTCGGCGTCTCCGCCATCATCGCGACGCGTTTTTTGCTCGTTACCGCGAGCGCACGGATTTTTTTTGCATAGAGAAACGGTAGCGCGCCCGGAATACCCGGAAAACTCAAGCCGACTTCGCCGGACGCCGTCGCGCGCGCGCTGTCCGCCGAACTTTTATAGGGAACGTGAAGGATTTTCAGATTGGCTTTCACGTTCAACAATTCTCCGGCGAGATGAACCGAGCTGCCGACCCCGGACGATCCGTAACTGAGCTTACCTGGATTCGCGCGCGCGAGGGCGATCAGTTCCTTCACATTGCGTGCTGGCACCGACGGATGCACGATAAGAACGTAAGTGCCGGTCGCCGCCAGCGACACAGGCGCGAAAGCCAGTTCGAGATCGCGCGGCGCTTTGGCGAACAGCGCTTGCACGATTGCATCTCCGCTAGACATCACGAGCAGCGTATAGCCATCCGGCGGCGATGAAGCGACCCGTTCCTTGCCGAGTGTGCCGCTCGCGCCAGCGCGGTTTTCCACGATCACGGACTGGCCCACGTGCTCGGACAATTTTTGCGCGACCATGCGCGCCGTCGTGTCGGTGGGCCCGCCGGTCGTGTAGCCGACGATCAGGCGGATCGGTTTGGCGGGATATGGTTGCGCAAGCACGTCGCAAGACGTTACGACAACTAACACGCCCATCACGCCGATGCAGTTCCCTCGTTTCATTCGATCACCTTGTCGGCGCTGATTAGCAGTGCTTGCGGAATCGTCAAGCCCAGAGCCTTCGCAGTCTTGCCGTTGATGAACAGCTCTAATTTCGTCGGCTGCTCGACCGGCAGGTCGGCGGGTTTAGCGCGCTTGAAAATTTTGTCCACGTAACTTGCGGCACGGCGCGCTAGGTCGCCCCTGGTGCCAAGCGCGATAACCAGGTTGCGGCATTTATTCAATCTATTCATCGTCCGCCTGCAGTATTAGTCGGGAATCTACTCGTGAGGCGGTAATCACGCGCCGCTATGTGGGTGGGCGCACAGACGCGAGGGGCGCGATACCCCATATTACTAACCTTACCGCATGGCTGTGGGCGATGTCATACGGACGGTTTATCCGAAGCCCGCAAACGCGAGGTCGCGCGCGCCCCGATGAAATGCCGATGCGATAAGAACGCGGCATTTCGATAATAATTAAAGGAGAGAAAACAATGAAAACCATTCTAAAGAGCGCATTAGCGGCAACCGCACTGATCATTTCCGCGCAGGCTGCGGCCGACGTGACCTTTTACGAGGGCGAAAACTTTCGCGGCAAGACATTTACCACCAACAAAAAAGTCGGCAACTTCGAGCGTTTCGGCTTCAACGACCGCGCATCATCGGCAGTAGTGCTCGGCGACCGCTGGGAAGTCTGCGAAGACGCACGCTTCAGCGGGCGCTGCAAGGTGCTGCGTCCGGGACGCTATCCGTCGCTGGCCGCCATGGGGCTCGGCAACAGCATTTCATCGGTGCGCGAGGTCCCCAGAGCCGCGCCAGTCGAAGACACGCGTTACGCACCGGCGCCGATTGCCGCTTACGACAATCGCCGGCGCAACAACGAGCGCGTATTTGCAGCGAACGTGACGGCAGTGCGCGCGGTGGTTGCGACTCCGGAAAAGAAATGCTGGGTCGAGCAGGAGCAGGTCCAGACTAAAGGCGGCTATAACGTCCCAGGCGCCGTGATCGGTGCCGTAATCGGCGGTGTTCTCGGCCACCAGATCGGCAACGGGCGCGGCAATGACGTCGCGACGGTTGGCGGCGCAGTTGCCGGCGGCGCCGTGGGCGCCAACGTCGGGCGCGGTCAGCAGACGACGACCCAGGATGTGCAGCGTTGCGAAAACGTTGCCAGCCAGACTCACACCGACTACTACGATGTTACTTACACGTTCCGCGGCCAGGAACACCGGGTGCAGATGACAACGGCTCCGGGTTCGACCGTGCAGGTTAACGAGCGCGGCGAACCGCGCGCTTAATGCTCCGGCAGTAGCGTCAGCAAAACGGCCCTGCAGGGCCGTTTTGTTATTCATCAATCACTTTGCCGGTCCTACAGCACGACCTTCTGCCGCTGTCCTGTTTCTGAAGCCTTCACGATGGCATCCAGCATCCGGTGGCGGCGCACTGCGGAATCGAAGTCGGGCTCGATGCGCGTGTTAGTGCGGATCGCCTCTGCAAATTTCACCCACATCTGGCCCACGTCGTAACCCGCGCCCAAGCCGCGCACTTCTTCCGGCACCCACTTCAGGCGGTCGGGTATCCGCAGTTCCTGCAGCGCCTTGTCGTCCTTCTTCCCGCCCATGATCTTGCGTTTCACTTCTTCGCCGGCGTCACCGCCGCCCACGAGCGCGAGCGTGCCTTCCGTGCCGTAGATCTCGAACCGGTAGCCGGTGCCGTGGTACGGATGCACGCCCAGGTTGGCGGTTACCACCGCACCTCCTTCGAGCCTGCCCGTCAGCATGATGTTGTCGGGTGAATTCACATCCACGTATTTTTTTGTATCGGTCTCATACCACTGTGGTACCTGCGTGCTGACGACGGCCGCCACTTCGGTGAGCTCGCCTACGACCATGCACACCGCGTCCATCGCGTGTCCGAACGTGATCGTCAATGAGTTCGCGCCCAGGCTGAAGTCGCGCTGCCAAGTACGGTCCGACGTGCGGGTCAGCACCCCATCGCCCATATGCGTCATGTTGACCGAGAGTACCTTGCCGACGTATCCCTCCTGCACCAACTCGCGCATGCGCATGTAAGCGGGCGACGCGCGCCGCTGCAGGCCTACCATCGTGCGGACCTTCATCTTGCGCGCGAGCGCCGCGAGCTCTTCGGCCTCCTGCGTGTTTTTTCCCAGCGGCCATTCGCAGTAGACGTGCTTGCCCGCTTCGAGCGCATTCTTCGTGAGCATGTAATGCGCCGGCACGCGTACGGCGACGAGCGCCGCCTCGACTGCGGGATTCGCGTCCATCTCCTTGTCGTTGCTGTAAGCGCGCTCGACCTTGTATTTCTCGGCCGCCGCTCGTGCCGTGTCCTCGTGCGCCGTGCACACGGCGTAGATCTCGGTCTCCGGCAGACGTTGCAGCGCGGGAACGTGTGCGCGCGGCCCCCATCTGCCGTTCGCACCGATGAAACCTACACGCAAGCGATTGATTGATGTCATGAGGGATTCCTTGGCAGTTGGGTAGCACAACATGGTAACAGGAGACCGGAACCGGACGCCTGGACCGTGCACGGAACAAAACGGCCGTGCGGGGCCGTTTTACTATTAGTCGATCACCTGCTTGGCGCTGATCATTAATGACTGCGGCACCGTCAGCCCCAACGCCTTCGCCGTCCTGCGATTGATCACTAGCTCGAACTTTGTCGGCTGCTCCACCGGGAGCTGGGCGGGCTTGGCGCCTTTCAGGATTTTGTCGACGGCCGTCGCGGCACGCTGAAATAGATCCAGGTAGTCGACGCCATATGCGATCAAACCGCCTTCAGCGGCCATATTGCCGACCCAGTACATGGCCGGCACTTTGTGGCGCGCGGCCAGGTCTATGATCAGCTTCCGGTGGACGGTCAGGAAGCTGTCCGTCATCGCGATGAGCCCGCCGTTCGGCTCGCGGCCGAGATCGGCGATAGCTTTCTCGATTTCGGCTTCGCTGCGCACCGTGACGGCGAACGCCTTCACGCCCAGCTTGGGCGCGGCGAGCTTCAACGGCTGCAGATAATATTCGGCATACGGCGCCGTCTCCGGATTGAATATCACGGCGACGCGCGAAACGCGCGGCGCGATTTCCTTCAGCAGCTGCAGCCATTTCTCGACGAGCGACGACTCGAAATTGATGTAGCCCGTGATGTTGCCGCCGGGCCGGGACAGCGACTTGACGAAACCGCTGCCGACGGGATCCGAGACCACCGTGAACACGACGGGGATGGTGGCAGTTTCGCGCTGAACCGCGGCAGTCGCCGGCGTGGTGTTCGCAAGGATCACCTCGGGCTTGAGCGCCACCAGTTCCCGCGCAAAAATCGACGCACGCTTCGCGTCGCCCGCGCCCCACCGAACATCGATTTTCAAATTGCGGCCGTCGACCCAGCCCTGCGCTGCAAGCCCCTCCTTGAAGGCCGCAAACCGCAGGCGCGCTTCGGGATCGTTCTCCGCATAACCCATGAGCACGCCGAGCCGGCGCACCTTGCCAGCCGGCTGCGCAAGCGCAGCCGGCGATGCCGCCAGGGCGCCCAGCGCGATTAGAATTTTGCGGCGATGGTTCATGTGCCCTTCCGCCTGCGTGCTTTGCCCGATGATGCACATGGTAACAGGCCCGGCCTCCGCGGAATAAGGCAACGCACATAGAACGGTTGCTGCGTGGGAGCCGCGCGTATCAATTCAATTGTCATACTGCCGTGATGGCGAGCTGATGTTGCCACGACGCGTCAGCCCTGTCCTACCGTAATTTGAGCCGTTCTACCGCAACGCGGCGCCTGGACTGTTGTCTCAAGGGAAGGCGTCGTCCCGGCATGGGCCCGGCGTTTACATTTAGTTACAGGAGAGAGCGATGAAAACCGTATTGAAAAGCGCATTGGCCGCAACGGCACTGATCATTTCCGCGCAGGCAGCGGCAGACGTCACGTTCTATGAGCGCGAAAACTTTCGGGGCCGATCGTTCACCACCGACCAGCCCGTTGGCAGCTTCGAGCGATTCGGCTTTAACGATCGCGCGTCGTCGGCCATAGTCAGGGGCGATCCAGTCGAAGTCTGTGACAACGTAAGATTCAGCGGGCGCTGCGCGGTACTGCGCCCCGGCAGCTATCCATCGCTGGCCGCGATGGGCCTGAACGATCGCGTTTCGTCGGTGCGCGAAGCCGCCCGTGCCGCGCCGCCGCCGGTGGCCAGCTCCGGCGCTCCGCAAGTCACTTTCTACGAGCGCGAAAATTTTCGCGGCCGCACTTTCACGACCGACAAGCAGGTCGGCAACCTCGAGCGTTTCGGCTTTAACGACCGCGCCTCGTCTGCCGTAGTGCTGGGCGACCGCTGGGAAGTCTGTGAGGATGCGCGCTTCAATGGCCGCTGCAGGGTATTGCGGCCGGGCAGCTATCCGTCATTGGCAGCCATGGGAATGGGCCGCAGCATCTCGTCCGTGCGCGAAGTGGACCGCAATGCGCGCTTCGATGACAGCCGCTACGCGCCCCCTCCGCTGGCGGCGTACGACAATCGGCGGCGCGACAACGAGCGCGTATACGAAGCGAACGTGACCTCGGTGCGCGCGGTGGTAGCGACGCCCGAGAAGCGCTGCTGGGTCGAGCAGGAGCAGGTCCAGGATCGCAAATATAACGTCCCCGGCGCAGTTATCGGCGCGGTAATCGGCGGAGTGCTAGGCCACCAGGTCGGCAGCGGGCGCGGCAACGACGTAGCCACCGTTGGCGGCGCGGTTGCCGGCGGCGCGGTGGGCGCCAACGTGGGACGCGGCCAAACGACGACACAGGACGTGCAGCGCTGCGAAAACGTGCCCGGTCAGGCGCAGGCTGACTACTGGGACGTGACGTACAACTTCCGCGGCCAGGAGCATCGCATGCAAATGACTACGCCGCCGGGCTCGACGGTGCTGGTCAACGACCGCGGCGAACCGCGCGCTTAACGTATCGCGGCGACGAAAGAAACGGCCCTGCGGGGCCGTTTTTTTATCGACGGCTGGAGATAGTTCTGATTTGCAATCAACCGGGCGCAAGGGCAACATGATTGCAGCACCGGGCCGGCAGAGCCGCCGCCCGCGGCCCGTACCCGCACTGTGACGAGGAGAACGAGTTATGACCAAAATCGCGATCCCATGTGGCGTCGCCATGTTGATGATTGCGGCGGCGAGTGCCTGCCGGGCGCAAGACGCAACGAAATATCCCGCCAAGCCGATCCGTATGGTCATTGCGCTTGCGCCGGGCGGCGGCGTGGATACTTCGGGGCGGCTGCTCGGGCAGAAATTCACCGATGCGTGGAGTCAGCAGGTTGTGGCCGAGAACCGGCCCGGTGCAGGCGGCACCATCGCCGCCGAGGTCGTTGCGCGCGCCGCGCCCGATGGTTACACGCTGCTCATGCAGTCAATGAGCCACGCCATCACGCCCGCGCTGTATAAGCTCCCCTATGACACGCTCAAGGACTTCGCCCCGATTTCGCTGTTCGTGCAGTCGCCCAGCATATTGGCGGTGCATCCCTCGCTGCCGGTGAAGAACGTGAAAGACTTGATCGCGTTTACCAAAAAGCATCCCGATGAAATACTTTTTTCCTCTTCTGGCACCGGCAGCGGCCAGCATCTGACTATGGAGCTGCTCAACCGGATGGCGGGGCTGCAATTCGTGCATATCCCGTACAAAGGCACGGCGCCCAGCATCCTCGACCTCGTCGCCGGGCGGGTTTCGGTTACTTCAGCGAGCGCGATCTCGACCATCCCGCATGTTCGCGCGGGCCGACTGCGTGCACTGGCAGTGTCGAGCGCAAAGCGGTCCCCGTCGGTGCCCGAACTTCCCACCATTGCCGAGGCCGGCGTCCCCGGATTCGCGGTGGACCAGTGGTACGCGGTGTTTGGGCCGGCCGGCATGTCGAAAGAAATCATCGCCAAGCTCTATGCAGAAATTGCCAGGACCGTCGCCAATGCGGAAATCCGGGAGCGTTTGCTGGCGATGGGACTCGATCCGGTCGGCATGCCGCCCGATGAGTTTACGGAATATCTGAAGACGGAAACCATCAAGTGGGGAAAGCTGGTTCGCGAAGCCGGCATACGCGTGAATTAGCAGTGCGGAGGCACTCGACCGCCGATGCTCTGTTGACTGCGCTTCGACGCGTATAGATACTCCCGTGCAACGCGTAACAACGGGAGGCGTAGCATGCACCAAAGCAAAATCGACCGGCGCACCGTACTAAAAACGGCAGCGGCGCTCGCGACAATAGGACTCGCACCGACAACGTTGCGCGCGCAGGCGGTTGCGGGGCGTGCCGCGAAGGCGCTGCCCGCGCGCGGCGAGTTTGTGATTCGCGGCGCGACCACCTTGAGCATGGATTCGGCAGTTGGCGATTTCGTGCGCGGCGACGTGCACGTGCGCGACGGCGTGATCGTCGCGGTAGCATCGGACATCGCAGCGCCGACAACAACCGTCATCGATGCGCGCGGCATGATCTGCCTGCCCGGCTTCATCGACACTCACGTGCATCTATGGACGAGCGCGCTGCGCGCTGTGATCCGCATGGACGATCCCAAGGCCGGCTACTTTCCGGTTACCAACCGCCTCGGACCGCATTACACGCCCGAAGACAGCTATCGCAATGTCCGCGTCGGACTCGCCGAAGCTCTGAGCGCCGGCGCCACGACGGTCCACAACTGGGCGCACAACGTCCGCTCGCCCGAGCACGCCGACGCCGAGCTGCGCGGCATGCGCGACATCGGGCTGCGCGGCCGATTCTCCTACGGACCGGCGCAGAACATGCCCAACGACCAGCCGATGGATCTCGACGGTCTCGCCAAAATAAAGCGCGAGTGGATGCCCAACGACGGCCTGCTTACGCTGGGCATGAACTCACGCAACGTCGGCTCCGATCCCAATCCACTGCGCGGCAACGTCCCGCTCGAAATCGCTCGGAAAGAATGGGGCGCCGCGCGCGCGCTCGGTTTGCCGATCACGCTGCACACATCTGGCCCGAGCCCGATCATGTACTTGAACGACGCAGGCCTCCTCGGCCCGGACGTGCAACTCGTTCATCCGCTGCTGACTACCGCGGAGGAACGGCGGATCTTGAAAGAGCGCGGCGTCAGCTACAGCACGTCGCCCGTCGGCGAAGCGCGGCGTCCGGCGAGCGCCGGGCTTATCCAGTTCGCGGAGCTGCTCGAAGCCGGCGTGAAAGTCAGCCTGTCCACCGACAATGCCAGCAGCTACAGTTTCGACTATTTCGCCGGGATGCGCATGCTCTACGCGCTGCATCAGCATCGCGTAGGCGCGCGCGTGCCGCTTACCGCCAAGCGGCTCGTTCAACTCGCCACACTCGATGGCGCGATCGATCTCGGGATTGCCGACCGCACCGGTTCGCTAACGCCGGGCAAGCGCGCCGATATTATTTTGGTGCGCGCGGGCGACATCAACATCGCCCCCGCCGGAACACCTTATGAAGCGCTCGTCGGGTTCGCGCAGCCGCGCAACGTGGACACGGTAATCGTCGATGGCCGCGTCCTGTTGCGCGCAGGGCAATTCACCGCGCTCGATCACGCCGAGGTCCTGAAGGAGGCCGCTGAAACCGTCAACTCCCTGCGTACCCGCGCGAACTGGACGTGACGCAGATCAACCCAGGCTCGGACACTTACAATACGATTTCGCGCGCCACGCTCCGCACGTCCATCTCGAACTCGAGGCCGATTACGGGTGGCCGCGCGTAATACCAATTAAGTCCGCCCCGCATAGCGCCGCGCGCGTCGAGCATTTCGCCGACCAGAGGGCCGATGTCCTGCACCGTATAAGCCTGCGTCGCAAGCGCATCTGCCCACGAAAAACCCAGTAGCGCGAGACGCCGCTCCATTTCCTCGATCACGCAGGCAACTTTCTCGCGCATGCCCGTGAGCGACGTATCATTCAACCGCACGATGCGCTCGGCGTAGCTGCTGCCTTTTGCGCCCACTTCACCGGCGCCCGAAACAATGAACGTCGGTCTCGGATTGCGTGCGGGCACCGTATATGAGAACGCATACATTATGGGCACCGGCGGCTTATCGTGCACCGGGCTCACGTTGGTCCGGGCCACCGGATTCAGCGTCTCTGCGCCGTCGCGATAAATGCCCCAGCGCGCGAGCGTTTTCACATAGACACGGTTGAAATCGATGAAGCCCTGGTCGGTGACCTGCTCGGGCGTGCGCAATTCGCAGGCGGCAAATGCGGTCGTCGGCCGCCCGAGCGCTTTCAAGTGCGCTTCAACCGCCGCGTAGGCATCGTTGAGCGGAAGCGGCTGCGCAAAGCGTGCGCGCTCGAATTCATAGCCCGGCTCGGCGGCGACGCCGCCGGAATACTGGAAAAAAGCCCTGATATAGCGGTAGTTGCCCGCCGCGAACACCGGAACGCTCATTTTTGCTCCTTGCAGTTTTCGATTTGCCGCACTTGATCGATGCAGCTATGCGCGCCGAACTGGTCGGCCGCGACGACCGCCGCGGCACGCCAAAAATTTACCCGCGTCTCAACTCGACCAAGGCCTCGATCGCCGCGGCGACTGTGTCGGGCTCGCGCGCGTTGAATTTTTCACGCAATCCCAGGTTGGCGAGCTCGACGAGATTGG
>Ga0207650_10003550_pt1 | contig 10702 bp, 10 predicted proteins | sample KBSS63metaG_FD_184325 | JGI IMG/M metagenome (GOLD analysis project Ga0207650, IMG submission 184325) | Switchgrass rhizosphere microbial communities from Kellogg Biological Station, Michigan, USA - KBS S6-3 metaG (SPAdes) (version 2) | ecosystem: Host-associated > Plants > Roots > Rhizosphere...
GTGGAGGATCCCCGCATCCGCGCGGCCGCCGTGGTGGCGCCCGCGCTCGTCGTCCTGCAGGTCGCCCTGGGAGTGTTCAACGTGCTGCTCGCCGTGCCCGTCTGGATCACCGCCGCGCACCTGGCGACCGCGACCGCGCTGTTCGCCGTGCTCGCGCTCGCGGCGCTGCGCGCGCACGCGCGGCCGCGCGCGGGGAGCGTGCCATGAGCGAGCTCCTCGTCGAGCGCGCCTCGCCCGCGCGCGTCCTGCTCGCGCTGCTCGAGCTGACCAAGCCGCGCATCGTGATGCTCGTCCTTTTGACCGGCGTGCCCGCGCTGCTCATGGCGGCGCACGGCTGGCCGGAGCCGAAGCTTGCCGTCGGGGCGCTGCTGGGCACGGCGCTGGCGGCGGCATCGGCCGCGGCGTTCAACCACTACTTCGATCGCGACATCGACGCCTTGATGGCGCGCACGAAGCGACGTCCCCTGCCGCTCGGCACGCTCAAGCCGGCGCACGCGGTGATCTTCGCGTTCGTGCTCGGCGGGCTGGCGCTGTGGGTGCTGCTGGCGTGGACGAACCGCGTGGCCGCGCTCGTCGGCATGCTCTCGATCGCCTACTACGCGGTCTTCTATACGGTGTGGCTCAAGCGCGCGACGCCGCAGAACATCGTGATCGGCGGCGCGGCCGGGGCGACCGCGCCGCTCATCTCGTGGGCCGCGGTGACGGGATCGATCGGCCTGCCCGCGGTGCTGCTGGCCGCGATCGTCTTCTTCTGGACGCCGCCGCACTTCTGGGCGCTCGCGCTCTACCGGCGCGAGGACTACATGAGGGCCGGCATTCCGATGCTGCCGGTGACGCACGGCGAGGAGGAGACGCGCCGCCAGATCATGCTCTACACGCTCTGCCTCGTTCCCATCACGCTCGCCCCGGCCCTGATCGGCGCGGCCGGGCCGGTGTACTGGGTGCCCGCGCTGCTCCTGGGCGGAGCCTTCGCGTACTTCGCATGGCGACTGCTGGCGACGGGGGAGACCGCGCGCGCGGTGCGGCTGTTCCGCTTCTCGATCGCGTACCTGTTCGCGCTCTTCCTCGCGCTCGGGATCGACGCCGGCCTGGCGGGTCGCTCGCGCGCCGCGTTCGCGCCGGGCGGCGCGGTCACGATCATGCTCTCGGCGCACTCGATGGGGCCGCTGCCGGTGCGCGCCGAGCCACTGGTGCCGAACGTGCGGGTGCGCCGCGGCGAGCCGACGACGATCGAGTACCGCTTCGACAATCCATCGAAGCGGCCGGTCGAGTTCCAGGCGGTCCACCGCATCACGCCGGCCTCGGCCGACACCATGTTCCACAAGCAGGTGTGCTTCTGCTTCTCGCGGCAGAAGCTCGCGCCCGGCGCGTCGCAGACGATGCCGGTGCGCTTCGTGGTCGATCCTGCGCTGCCCGACTCGGTGGACGTGCTGGTGCTGGACTACGCGCTGTTCGAGCTTCCGCCCGCTTCGTCGCGCTGATCCTCATTCCGGGCAAGCACTCCCTCGACCCACTTGCGCACGCCCACGATCCCCTCGTTCTCCTTCGCCGAGGTCGTGAGGATCGTCGCGTCCTCGCGCCACGGCAGGAGCTTCTTGAGCTCCTGCGTCTTGGCGGCGAGCGGGCCGCGCTTCGTGCGGTCGGCCTTGGTGTAGACGAGCGCGAACGGCACCGGCTCGCCGAGCAGCCAGTCGAGCATGTCGAGGTCCGACTCCTGCCAGGGCACGCTGGCGTCGACCAGCTGCAGCACGGCGCGCACGCGCCGCTCGTCGGCGAGCAATGCGCGCGCGGCACGGGAGAAGCGCTCCCGCTCCGCGCTCGGGCCCGAGGCGTAGCCGTAACCTGGCAGGTCGACGAGGTAGAACGGCTTGCCCTTCGCGCGCTCGACCGCGAAATAGATCAGCTGGCGCGTGCGCCCCGGCGTCTTGCTGGTGCGGGCGATGGCCCGGTTCAGCACGCGGTTGAGGAGAGTCGACTTGCCCACGTTGGAGCGCCCCGTGAAGACGATGCCCGGCCGGTCCGAGGGGCATTTCGCGGGGTCCATGAACGCCCCCACGAACTTCGCATCGAGGATCTTCATGCGCGCAAGGTAGCACGCCGATCCGTGTTGCGACCGCGGGTTCGCGGGCGTAGGGTCGTCCCATTCACCTGCGGCGCTGGCGGCGCCGCTTTCTCCCCCGAACATGGAGGTCAGCATGAATCCGGACTTCAACCTGGAGCTCGAGATCGAGGAGCTCGAAGCGAAGGCGCGCCCGGGCTGTAACAGCTCGAGCACGTCTCCGCGTTGCACCTGCCCCGTCATCGTCGACGAGAACGATCCAGCCTGATGCAGCGGGGGAGCGGGCCATGCGGTCCGCTCCCTTCCCGCCCATGTCCGAGCCGGCCTGCCACTACGCGCTGATCGAAGCCGCGCGCGAACACCACGAGACGATCCTCGAACGGGCGGTCACGCCGCTGGCCGCGCGATTCCGCGGCGCGGACGGGCTCGAGTCGCTGTTCTTCGTACGCTATTCCGAGCCCACCTGGCAGCTGCGCTTCCGCGTCCTCGGCGATCCCGCGTGGATCGACGGCACAGCGCGGCCCCAAGTCCGGGCCGCGCTCGCGCCGCTGCGCGAGGAGGGTCTGGCCACCGCCGTCCGCGAGGCGACGTACGACCGCGAGCTCGAGCGCTACGGCGGCCCGGTCGGCATGCGCCTGGCCGAGCGCGTCTTTCACCTCGATTCGCTGGCGGCGCTCGACTGGATGGAGCTCGAGCGCACGGGCCGCACGCAATGGGGACGGCGCGAGTTCAGCCTGTTGCTCGCCGAGCGGATCGCGGACCTGTTCGGGTTCGACGAGGAGGCGCGGCGCCTGTTCTACCGGCAGGGCTACCGCTGGGCGTTCGACACCGGGCTGTGGGATGAGGCCGCGCGGGCGAAGCTCGAGGAACGCGCGCAGTCGAATCGCGCCGGACTCGCCGCGCTGCTCGATCCCGACGAGCCGGCGACCGGCACCGCCGAGGAGCGGGCCTTGCTGCACGGGTACGGCGCGGCCCTACGACCCGCCGGGGAGTCGTTGCGCGCGGGGCTCGCGGACGGTTCGATCCGCGCACACGCACCCTACCTCGCGTGGTCGCTCGCCCACATGAGCACGAACCGCCTGGGCATCGATCCGGCCGCCGAGGCGATCCTCCGCTACCTGGCCGGCCATCGCCGGGACCCGGGGTGACCGACGTCTCCCGCGCGCTGATCGCGCGCATCGCCTGCGCGCGGTTCGACAGCCTCGAAGGCTTCGCGGCTCCCGCGGCGGTGGAGAAGGCGCGCGCCTGGACACGCGCGGCGGCGGGCGCGGAGCATGCGCGCAGGGACCTGGCCGACCGCCTTTACGTGCTCGCGGGCGAACCCTCGTCCGACCCCGCCCGGGCACGGGCGCGGTTCGGGATTCTCCGCCAGCGGCGCGCCGTGCACCGCGGAGCGGTCGACGCCGCGGCGATCGCCGCTCTGCCAGGCGCGGGGAAGGAGGACGCGGCGGCGGCCCAAGCGCTCGCGCGGCTCGAGACGGCGGAGCGCCGCTCACGCGACGAGCTCGAGGAGGCGCTGGCCGAGGCCGCGCGCACCGCCGCGCGCACGCTGGAATTGCTGGTCGCGGATCCCGTCTTTGCCGAGGGCCTGTGGCTGGTCGGCCCGGCGCTTCATGCGGGCGCACTGCGTCTCACGTCCGGCAGGGCGCGGCACAACGCACGCTCGCGAAGGGTCGCCGATACCGTCGCCGAGTACGCGGTGCGCGCGGCGACGAAGACGAGCCCGCAGGGCGTCTTCTGCGCCACGGCATCCGCCGCGTTCGGCGCGTGCTCCGCTCTCGAGGGAGACGCGCGGCCGGCACGACTCTCGGTTCGCATCAACGTGGCCGAGGCCCGCAAGCTCCTCCGGTTTCAACCAGTCGACGATTCGCGCCTCGAGCTCGATCCCGCGCTGGTACGCGGCGAGGACGCGTTCGAGTTCTGGCGTGCCGAGACCGGCGCGGCCGGCGAGGACACCGACCGGCACGTGCGCATCAAGGCCGGCCCGGCCCTCGATGCCCTCGTCGCACTGCTGGAGGACGCTCCCCGGGGAGCGGTCGAGCGCGGCGAGCTCGCAGCGTGGGCCGTCGCGCGGATGGGCGAAGGCGCCCGGCCCTGGCTCGAACGAATCGCCTCTGCCGGGCTCCTGCGTCCCTGTGGCGCGTTGCCGTTCGACGAGCCGCGCCCGCTGCGACGCGCCGCGCGCGCGCGCACGAAGGATGCCCTTGCCTTCGAGCACATCGAAGCGCGACTGGATGAAGCCGGAGGCGAGCCGGATCCCGCACGGCGGGTCCGGACCTACGAGGCCGTGCGCAGCGAGCTCGCGGCACTGCCGGCATGCCCGGAGCTCGACCTCGACGGGGCGCTGCGGGTCGACGCGGCCGCCGCGCTCACCGCGACGGTCGACCTGCGCCACACACGCGAGCTCGCGCGCGTCGTGCCGGCGTACGCGCGCTGGTTCGCGGCGCTCTATCCGCGCCGGCTCCTGCTGGATCCCTGGGTGCGGCGTTTCCTCGCGGTCGTCGGGCCGGAGCGGGAGGTGTCCCTGGCGACGCTCGTGCACGGGACGTTCGACGAGCCGGGCTCCGCCGCGCGCGCCTCGTTTCCGGATCCGTCCGCGCTCGGCCTGGCGGGCCTCGCTTCGGCAAGCGCGCGCGACGCCCACGCGCGGCGCGAAGCCTGGATCGAACGCCGCCTCGAAGAAAATGCCGGTGAGATCGGGCTCGACGACGCGGACTGGTCGCATCTCGCCGGCGACACGGCCCCGCCGCGCTTCGCCTGCGGCGTGCTCTTCCAGGAGGACGCTGCGCGCATGGTGCTCAACGCGCTCTATGGTCCGGGTCTTGCGGCCGCACGATTCGCCCGGCTCCATGACGGCGAAGCCGCGTTCGCCGCAACGGTGCGGAAGGCCGCCACGAGCCTCGCGAGTCCCGGCGCAGTGATCGCCGAGATCGCCTACCGGCACGGCGGGCGGACGGCGAACGCGGGACTCCATCCGCGCGTGTTCCCGCACGTGATCGTGCTTCCCGGCGAAGACGCGGACCCGGAAGCCGAGCCGATCCCCTTGCGCGATCTGTTCGTGCGCTGGGACGAGGGACGCGAGCGCTTCGCCCTGCGCTCGCGCAGGCTCGATCGCGAGGTCGTGCCGCTGCTGGCGAACGGCCTGAGCCCGGACGGCTTCGTCGCCTTCCTGGTCGCGATCGGCCAGCAGGACGCGCAGCCGCTCGCGTGGTTCCGGGACCTCGCGCCGCGGCGTGCCGGCCCGGTGCCGCGCGTCGCCTGCGGGGACACCGTGCTGTTCCGCCGCCGCTGGCAGTGGACGCCTGCGGACACCGCCCGGATCCTGGATCCCGCCGAGGCGCCCGCCGTGCGCTTTGCGCGCGTGCAGGAGTGGCGCGAGCAGGCCGGCGCGCCACGCCACGTCTTCGTCGATTTCGCCCGGCGCGCCAAGCCCGTCCATTTCGACCTGACCGCGCCCGGGCGCATCGAGGCATTGGCGCGCAGCGCGGCCGAGTTCGGCGCACCGACCGTGCGCGAGATGTGGCCCGTTCCGACGGGCGACGGTCCGGCCGGACACGCGGTCGAATACCTCGCGGACGTGCTCGACGCGGGCGAGCGGGCTTGACTTGCTCATGCCGCGCGATGACGATCCCGCCATGCAGCCGGAAACAACCCCTCTCGTCGGCGTGATCATGGGCAGTTCCTCGGATGCGGACACGCTGGCGCCCGCGCTCGCGCTGCTCGCCGAGCTCGGCGTGCCATACGAGAGCCGCATCGTCTCCGCGCACCGGACGCCCGACTGGATGTTCGAGTACGCCGAGACCGCCGAGGCGCGGGGCCTCAAGGTGATCATTGCCGCGGCCGGAGGCGCCGCGCACCTGCCCGGCATGACCGCGGCGAAGACCGTGCTGCCCGTGCTCGGCGTCCCGGTGGCCGCGACCGCGCTCGGCGGCGTCGACGCGTTCCTCTCGATCGCGCAGATGCCGAAGGGCGTCCCCGTCGGCACGCTCGCGATCGGCCAGCCGGGCGCGGCGAACGCGGCACTCCTGGCCGCGCGCATCGTCGCGCTCGCGGACCCCGCGCTGCGCGATCGCCTGGTCGCATGGACCGAGGCGCGGCGTGACGCCGTGCTGAAGGAAGGAACGCCTCCCTGAGCGACGCCGCGACCGCGGGGCCGATCCCGCCCGGAAAGACGATCGGGATCCTGGGTGGAGGACAACTCGGGAGGATGACGGCGCTCGCCGCGCGGCCGCTCGGCTACCGCGTGCACGTGCTCGATCCCGATGCCGCATGCGCCGCCGCGCCCGTGGTCGAGCGCGTCTTCGCCGCGGCGTTCGACGATGCGACGGCGTTCGCCGAGCTCGCGCGCTCGGTCGACGTCCTGACGATCGAGATCGAGAAGCTCGGCCTCGACGCCCTGCGCGCGGCCGCCGAGATCGCGCCCGTGCGGCCGTCGCCGGATGCGCTGCGCACGGTGCAGGACCGCCTGCGGCAGAAGCGGTGGCTGGTCGAGAAGGGCTACCCGGTGGGCCCGTACCGCGAGGCCTTCGACGAGGACTCGTTCGCCGGCGCGGCCCGCGCATTCGGCGGGCGCGTCTTCGCGAAGTCCAATTTCGGCGGCTACGACGGCCGCGGCCAGGCGCGGCTGGGCGACCCGGCGCAGGCCGGATCGGCCTGGAAGGCGCTGGGCGAGGCTCCCTGCGTCGTCGAGGAGGCGCTCGATCTCTCCGCCGAGCTGTCGGTGCTGGTCGCGCGCGGCCCGCACGGCGAGACCGCCGTCTACCCCGCCGCGCGCAACCATCACGAGCGCCAGGTGCTCGCCTGGTCGTGCCTGCCCGGCGACTTCGCGCCCGCACTCGAGCGCGAGGCGCGGAACCTCGCGCAGTCGATCGCGCACGCGCTCGGCGTCGTCGGCCTCCTCTGCGTCGAGATGTTCCACACGCGCGATGGCCGCCTGCTGGTCAACGAGCTGGCGCCGCGCCCGCACAACAGCTTCCACGCCAGCGCCGCGGCATGCGTCACCGGGCAGTTCGAGCAGCTCGTGCGCGCGGTCTGCGGCCTGCCGCTCGGCGCGACCGACATCATCCGGCCCGCCGCGATCGTCAACCTGCTCGGCGAGGTGTGGGCCCGGGAGAGCGGCCCCGCGTTCGAGCGCGCCCTCGCGCTGCCGGGCGTGACGCTCACGCTCTACGGCAAGGGCGAGCCGCGGCCGGGGCGAAAGATGGGCCACCTGACCGCGTTCGGCACGACGCCGCACGAGGCGCGCGCCCGCGCGCTCGAGGCCTTCGCGCGCCTTGCCTGAGCACGCCTTGCGACCCGGCCGGGCCGCATGGTAAAAACGCGACGACCGCATCCAACCGATCCCTCGTCGCCCCCGGTCCAGCGCCGGGCAAGGAGCCTCCTTCATGCCTGAGTTTTTCCGGACCGAGTCCGGCAAGAAGCTCGTCACGTTCATTCCCGGCGACGGCATCGGCGCCGAGGTCACGGGCGCAGCGCGCCGCATCATCGAGGCGACCGGCGCGGCCATCGCATGGGAGGACCGGGAAGCCGGCGCGAGCGTGTTCAAGAAGGGGCTGCCGTCGGGCGTGCCGCAGGACACGATCGACTCGATCAAGAAGACGAAAATCGCGCTCAAGGGTCCGCTCGAGACGCCGATCGGCTTCGGCGAGAAGAGCGCGAACGTCACGCTCCGCAAGCTGTTCGAGACCTACGCCAACATCCGGCCGGTGCGCACGCTCCCGGGCGTCCCGACGCCGTTCGCCAACAAGAACATCGACCTCGTGGTCGTGCGCGAGAACGTCGAGGACCTCTACGCCGGCATCGAGTACATGCAGACGCCCGGCGTGGCCGAGGCGCTCAAGCTGATCTCGCGCAAGGGTTGCGAGAAGATCGTCCGCCTGGGCTTCGAGTTCGCGCGCTCCGAGGGCCGCACCAAGGTCCACTGCGCGACCAAGTCGAACATCATGAAGATGACCGAGGGCACGCTCAAGCGCACGTTCGAGGCGGTGGCGAAGGAGTATCCCGAGATCGAGGCGCAGCACATCATCGTCGACAACTGCGCGCACCAGCTGGTGCGGTTCCCCGAGTGGTTCGAAGTCATCATCATGACGAACATGAACGGGGACATCCTCTCGGACCTGACGTCCGGCCTGATCGGGGGACTTGGATTCGCGCCGTCGGCGAACCTCGGCACCGACTACGCGATCTTCGAGGCCGTGCACGGCTCGGCGCCCAAGTACGCGGGCAAGAACGTGATCAACCCGACCGCGGTGATCTTCGCGGCGGTGATGATGCTGCGCCGCCTCGGCGAGTTGAGGCCGCCGGTGCGGATTGAAAACTCCATCATTCATACGTTGGAACAGGGCAAGTTCCGCACCCGCGACATCGTCGGCGACGCCGGCTCGTGCTCGACCACGGCCTATACCGACGCGATCATCGCGAACCTCGGGAAGAAGCCGTCGAAGGCGTTCGTCCGCGACTACAAGCCGATCCGGATGCCCGACGTGCCGACGGCGCCCGACTTCGTCAAGGTGAACGAGCGCAAGGTCGCGGGCGCCGACGTCTACGTCGAATGGGCCGGCACGGTGGATGCGCTCGGCAAGGCGCTCGAGGCGGCGGCGCAGGGCTCGCCGTTCAAGCTCCACATGGTCTCGAGCCGCGGCACCAAGCTCTATCCGGGCGGCAGCGCGATCACCGACACGGTCGACGCGTTCACCGGCAGGTTCGTCAAGGGCGACGGCTCGGACACCAGCGACGCCGAGCTGCTCGACCTGCTGGCGCGCGTGGGGGCGAAGGCGCGCTGGGCGCACGTCGAGAAGCTGAACGTCTTCGACGGCGTGCTCGGCTACACCAAGGCGCAGGGCGAGGACTGACGCCCTCCGTGCTGACGGTCCTCGTCCTGCGCGAGACCGCACCCGGCGAGACGCGCGTCGCGCTCGTGCCGGAGACCGTCGCGCGCGTGAAGAAGGCCGGCGCGCGCGTGGTGGTCGAGAGCGGGGCGGGGGACCTGGCCGGCTTTCCCGACGCCGCCTACCTCGATGCCGGGGCGGAAGTCTCGGGCGCGCGGGCGGATCTCCTCGGCGGCGCCGACGTCCTCTTGTGCGTGCGTGAACCGTCCGAGGGCGACGCGGCGCAGCTCCGCGCCGGCGCGGTCGTGCTCGGCTTCCTGCGACCGGCGCGCAACGAGGCGCTGTTCGCGGCGCTCGGTGCGCGCGGCGCGGGCGCATTCGCGCTCGAGCGGCTGCCGCGCACCTCGCGCGCGCAGAAGATGGACGCGCTGTCGTCCATGGCCACCGTCGCGGGCTATCGCGCCGTGCTGCTGGCGGCCGCCCGGCTCCCCCGGTTCTTCCCGCTGCTCATGACCGCCGCCGGCACGATCCCGCCGGCGCACGTGTTCGTGCTCGGCGCGGGCGTCGCCGGGCTGACCGCGATCGCGACGGCCCGCCGCCTCGGCGCCGTGGTCGAGGCGTTCGACGTGCGCCCCGCGGTGCGCGAGGAAGTCGAGTCGCTCGGCGCGACGTTCGTCCAGGCGCCGCCGCACGCGCCCGCGCCGAACCCGATCGACGAGGAGCTGGGGGGCGGCTCGGGCGCGTACGCGAAGGAACTGAGCGCGGCCGAGGAAGCGCGCGAGCGCGAGCTGCTGGCCAGGCACGTGGCGCAGTCGGACGTCGTGATCACGACCGCGAACGTGCCCGACCGCAAGGCGCCGGTCCTGGTCACCGCCGCGATGGTCGCCGCGATGCGCCCGGGCTCGGTGATCGTCGACCTCGCGGCCGAATCGGGCGGCAACTGCGAGCTGACGAAAGCGGGGGAGGACGTCCTGGCGAACGGCGTGCACGTGCTCGGCCCGGTCAACCTGCCTGCCGGCCTGCCCGGCCATGCCAGCCAGATGCTCTCGCGCAACCTGAGCGCGCTGCTGATCCACCTCGTCAAGGACGGCGCATTGAACCTCGACTGGAGCGACGACATCACCGCCGGCGCGTGCGTCGTCCGCCCGCGCGCGATCGGGGCGCCCGCGTGAGCGGCGACCTGCTGACCCTTTTGACGATCTTCGCGCTGGCCGTCTTCGTCGGCTTCGAGGTGATCTCGAAGGTGCCGGTGGTCCTGCACACGCCGCTGATGTCGGGGACGAACGCGATCCATGGAATTGTGGTCGTGGGCGCGATCGTCGTGCTCGCCGAGGCGCAGAGTCCCCTGATGCTCGCGCTCGGCTTCGTCGGCGTCGTCTTCGGCGCGGCGAACCTGGTGGGCGGACTCGTGGTGACGGACCGGATGCTCGCGCTCTTCCGGAAGAAGAAGCCGTGATCGTCCAGCGCATCCTCTTCCTCGCCGCCGCGGTGCTGATCATCCTGGGCCTCAAGCAGTTGTCCTCGCCGAAGACGGCGAAGGACGGCAACACGGTCGCCGGCGTCGGGCTCGGCCTGGCGGTCCTGGCGACGTTCGTCGCGGGCGTGCCGATACCGTCCGACGCAGCGCCGGCCAACAACACGGACCAGTCGCTCGTCGTGTGGCAACCGTCGACGGATCGAATGTGGGAGTTCTTCATGCTCCGCAGGGACTCGGACGGCTGGCATGCCCGGTGGGGCGGCGCGATGGACGGCGTGTCGAGCAACAGCGGCATTTTCGATGCCGACGCCTTCGTCGGCGCCTCGAGTCGCTGGGGCG
>Ga0207650_10003551_pt1 | contig 10702 bp, 5 predicted proteins | sample KBSS63metaG_FD_184325 | JGI IMG/M metagenome (GOLD analysis project Ga0207650, IMG submission 184325) | Switchgrass rhizosphere microbial communities from Kellogg Biological Station, Michigan, USA - KBS S6-3 metaG (SPAdes) (version 2) | ecosystem: Host-associated > Plants > Roots > Rhizosphere >...
CATGGCGCACCTTGACGAACACGAGCTTGCCGGTGCGCCCCTCCTTGACCGAGACGTCCGCGATGGTCGACGTACGTTCCACCGAGTCGCCGACACGCAGGGGCGAACGGAACTCGAACTGGCTTCCGGCCCACATGCGGCGAGGCAACGGCACCGGGGGCAGGAAGCCGCCGCGCTTGGCGTGACCGTCGGGGCCGATTTCGCTCTGGCGATGCAGCGGCAGAAAGTACAGCCAGTGCCACAGCGGCGGTAGCGGCGTTCCGGTGTCTGCTGCCGGCATCGCCGGATGGTCGAGGGTGGCGTTGAGCGCCTTGACCGGCGTCGCGCCGATCTGATCGCGCCAGGTTTCGCTGCGTCCGATCCAGGCTTGCAGCTCGCTGAGTGAAGTGTCCATGTTTGAAGCCTCTCTTCTCGTTTACTCAGCGGTCAGCTTGGCCCGCTGCACCACGCCTTTCCACTTCGCCAGCTCGCTCTTGACCAAGGCCCCCAGTTGCTCCGGAGTGCTGGTCTCGACATCCGCGCCGTGCTCTTCCATGCGCTTGACGATCTCCTTGTCGGCGAGCACCTGGTTCAGCGCCTTGTTGAGCTGGTCAACGATTGCCTTGGGCGTCTTGGCCGGGGCGAAGAAGCCGTACCACTGCTGCACGTCCACGCCATCGACGCCGGCTTCCTTCAGCGTCGGCACGTCGGGCAGCAGCGCTGAACGCTTCGGTCCGGCGACGGCCAGCGCGCGGAGCTTCCTGGACTTGACGTGCGGCAAGGCCGTGTACAGGCTGGGGAACATGAACTGCGTCTGCCCGCCGATCGTGTCGCTGATCGCCGGCGCAGAGCCCTTGTACGGCGCGCCGAGCATCACGACGCCAGCGTTGAGCTTGAACAGCTCGGCCGCGTAATGGGGGGCGGTGCCGTTGCCGGCCGAGGCATAGGTGTACTTGTCGGGCTTGGCCTTGAGCTGCGCCACCAGGTCCCTGACATCCTTCACCGGCACGTTGGCGGTCGCGACCATCAGCGTCGGCGAGGTGCCGACCAAGCCGATCGGCGCGAAGTCCGCGACCGGGTCGTAGCGCAGCTTCTGCAGCGCCGGGTTCATCGCGTGCGTGGCGATGTAGCCGAACATCAGCGTGTGTCCGTCGGGCGCGGCGCGGGTCACGAACTCGCTCGCAATCGCGCCGTTGGCGCCGGCGCGGTTGTCGACGATCACCGTCTGGCCGAGCAGCGGCCCGAGCTTCTGGGCGATGGTGCGCGCCATCGCGTCGTTGCCGCCGCCGGCCGCGGTCGGCACGACGATCGTGATTGTCTTGTCCGGGTAGGCCATGGCGGCCGGAGCTGCGGTAGCCAGCGCTGCTGCGAGGGCGGGTGCGATCAGACGTTTCATGGGTTTGTCTCCTTCATTGGGATTCGAGAACACATAGGGCGGGATGTGAAGCTCGCCTTGCAGGATCTTTCGGGCGGTGCGGACGAGCGCTGCGCGTTGCACGCGGGCGTCTGCGCCGAGACCCTCGACCGCCACCTCGACGTCGATGCGGCCTTGGGGATGAAGCACCGAGACGACGCGCATGCCCGACCGGCCCGCCGCTCCGCTGACCACGGTGCCCGGCAGCGCGCATGCGGTGGCGACGCCGATTGCGCCAGTCACCGCGTGCGAGGCATGGCAGCGCCGGGGCGTGAAGTAGCGCGATGTGACGCTGTCCTCGTCGTCGCCATCGCTGGCGATCACCGGCTTAGGAATGACAATGTCGGAGACGTCGCCCAGGCCCATCGCAGCACCGGCGGCACGGCGCAGGCCTTCGATGCGCTCGAGCAGCGAGCGATCGGCATCGAGCTCGGCGGGCGTCTCTCGTCCGCTCAGGCCGAGTGCGCGGGCTTGCACGATCACGAGTGGCATGGCCGCATCGATGCAGGTGACCTGCACGCCGTCGATCGTGTCGATGCGCCGGCCGGTAGGAAAGAGCGATCCCGTGACCGCGCCCCAGGCGTCGAGGAAGTCGAGGCGGATCGGCGCCGCCGTGCCGGCCACGCCGTCGATTCCCGTCTCGCCCTCGTACGTGACGCGACGATCGGGGGTCAGCACCTTGACGTCGATCCGCGAGCGTGTGTTGACGTTGAACACGCGAACCGTCGTCTCGCCGTCCTGCGCCGGCACCAGGCCCTGCTCGATGGCGAAGGGGCCGACGCCGGAGAGCATGTTGCCGCAGTTGGGCCGGGTATCGACCGATTTCTGCCCGACGCCGACCTGGGCGAATAGATAGTCGACGTCGCATCCCGGTTGCGAGGACTTCGAGACGATCGCGACCTTGCTGGTCAGCGTGCTGCCGCCGCCGACGCCGTCGACCTGCAACAGGTCAGAAGCCCCGATCGCGCCGATCAGGGCTTCGTCGCGCTCACGGTCTCCCTCGGGCAGCCAATCGCGCAGGAAGAACGGCCCTCGGGAGGTGCCGGCACGCATCAGGACGCAGGGGATGGCTCGGTTCATGGGTTGCAATGGTCGGCGCGGCCATTGCAAAAGTGAATTGCATCTTTAAGATCAACTGATGCGTCACGGACATCAATGGAGTGCTCCGCCATGGCGATCACCTTCGACTTGAACGACCTGCTCTCCTTTCGTGCGGTCGCGGAGCTGAGCAGCTTCCGCAAGGCAGCCGAGTCGGTGCATCTCTCGCAGCCGGCGTTCAGCCGCCGCATCGACAAGCTCGAGCAGGCGCTCGGCGTGCGGCTGCTCGAACGAACGACGCGTCGCGTGACGCTGACCGCCGTCGGCCGCGACTTCGAGCGTAAGGTCCGCGAGCTCCTCGACGATCTCGACGCCGCGCTGCTCGGCATCCGCGGGGTCGCCGTCACGCGCATGGGCGAGGTGACCGTGGCCTGCGTACCGTCGACGGTGTACTACTACCTATCGCATGTGATCGGCCGCTACCATGAGCGCAGCCCGAAGGTGCGGGTCAAGGTGCTCGATGCGAGCGCCAACGAAGTGCTCGCCGCGGTGGCGCGCGGAGAGGCGGACTTCGGTCTCAACTTCATCGGAGCGCAGGAAGGCGAGCTGGAGTTCAAGCCTCTCGTGGAGGAGCGGTTCGTCGCCGCGTGTCGGCGCGACCACCCGCTGGCGAAGCTGCGCCGCGTGAGTTGGGCGCAGCTGAGCGACTACAACTACATTTCGGTGGGCCGCACGTCGGGCAATCGCGTTCTACTTGACCAGGCGCTGGCAGGCGTCGCGGGCCGACCGCAGGCGATCTACGAGGCCCAACACGTGACGACGACACTCGGACTCGTTGAAGCCGCGCTGGGCGTCGCCGCAGTGCCGTCGATGGCGATGCCGGCTCCCGACCATCCGCTGCTGGTGAGCGTGCCGCTGGTCGATCCGGTTGTCACCCGAAAGGTCGGGCTCATCAGACGTCGCGGGCGTTCACTGTCGCCCGCTGCCCAACAGCTGTACGACCTGTTCTCGGAGATGAAGGGACGACGAAGGGGGCGGCGCGCCACATGATGTGGACGCGGTGAATTCGTTCGCTTGACTCCTCATTGCGGACGATCGAGCCCGCTCGGACAACGACTGGATTGGGGACGGCGCGCAGGGCCGCGGGTCCGTGATCCGTCCGCGCGTCCACGCCGACCGATCCGACGCTCGTGCCGGGACACCCGGTCCGCCGGTGCTTTCGCCGTGGACGCCAGAAAACCCTCCGGTCCCGGTGCTCACGCCGAACACGCCGACATGCGGCGCGCTGCCGAGAACGCCATGTCCGTTGCCCGCGCTGATGGCGCGAACCGCGGCGGGACCGGTCTGCGTCTTCGCGTCAATTCCGACCGATCCCACGCTTGTCGCGGAGACGCCCGGTCCGCCAATGCTTTCGCCATGGACGCCCGAGAATCCTTCGGTCCCCGTGCTCGTGCCGAACACGCCGATGTGCGGTGCGCTGCCGAACACGCCGTGCCCATTACCGGCGCTGATGGCCCGCAGCGCGGCAGGACCAGTCTGGGTCTTGGCGTCGACACCGACGGAGCCGACGCTCGCGCCCGAGACCCCCGGCCCCCCCGTGCTTTCGCCTTGTACCCTGAGAACCCGTTGGGTCCCGCGCTCTGACCGAACACCCCTAGCCCGAGTGCGACGCCGGAGACACCCGTGCCTTCCTTCCCCGTCTGTTGTCCCTGAACCGCCGGAAACTTCGGATCGCTAGAGTCGCCACGCAACACAGCCATGAGACCTCCCGGTGGACTACGTCAGCCGCGATAGGCAGGAGGGACGACGTTAGACCAGCCTCCCGAAGAAGCCAATTGGAACTTTGTAACGCGGCGACGGCCCCAGCTCACAGCTGGTAGGCGCTACCCAAACCTAAGCGCCGAACTGACCATCTGATCCGCACCAAGCTGGGCACATCGAATGCCAGCCAATCGCTGCGCGGTGCGGCGGGCATGGTAACCATGGTTCGCGACATCACCCGCGACACGTACCTGGCCGCGACAGCGCTTCATGCGTCGCCAGCCGTCAGGAGATCGAACGACATGGAGACGACATGCACCCAGTTCTGCGACCTGCGATCGCGCAGGGATTTCCCGACAGCGAAGTGGTCCACGAAAAGCGCATCCATTCGCAGCGCGCGTCGCACGATTTCTTTCCCGCCACGCGATGGCGCCCCGTGTGGGGCGCCATCGCCGTGGCCTCGCTACTCGCCGCCTGCGGCGGCGGTCACAACGACAACGACAACAACGGCGTGCCGCCGGTTGAGCAGTTGAGCAATCTCAGCGGGGCGGTCAAAGATCTTACGGTCGAATTCCACGAAGGCACCAACATGGCGGCGACGCCGTCGCCCGACGGTCAGCGGATCGCGTTCACCGCGCAGGGTGCGATCTGGGTCGTCCCGTTCGCTGGAGGGACGGCGACGCGCATCACGCCTTGGACCATCGAGCCGACGGCGCCGGTCTGGTCGCCCGATGGCAAGGTCATCGCCTTCCAGAATTACACGCTCGACGGCAACTGGCACATCTGGACCGTGCAACCGGACGGCACGGACGCCAAGGAGATCACTACCGGGTTCTTCGACGACCGTGAGCCGGCCTGGATACCGGACGGCAGCGGAATCGTGTTCGCGTCCGACCGCAGCGGCGACGGGCAGTACAAGATCTGGAGCTACACCTTCGCTACCAGCGCGTACAAGCAGCTCACGACCGGCCCCGGCGCGGAAAGCAACCCAGTCGTCTCACCGGACGCCAAGCAGATCGCCTTCGTCGATACGGCCCGCGTCTTCGTCGCCCAGATGAGCGGCGGCGCGCCGGTGCAGGCTGCAGCGGGCGGCGCGCCCGCGTGGGCGCCGAACGGCTCGGGCCTGATCTACCAGTCGACGACCACGTCGCTCAATTCCGGCGGGAATAACGTCGTGAGCAACGAGGATCTGTTTCCCTTTCCGGTCCAACTGCTCCCGAACAACCGCTTCCTCTACACGTCCGACGGCAAGATTCGGGTCCGCAACACCGATGGGACGAACATGACCGAGGTGCCCTTCTCGGCGTCGCTCTCGGTACGCCGGCCGGCGATCACCACGCCCAAGGACCGGCAGTTCAGCAACTTCGCTGCGCGCACCGTGCGCGGCATCAGCGCACCGGCGATCTCGCCCGACGGCCAGAGCGTCGCCTTCGTCGCGCTCAACGACGTCTGGGTGATGAAGATCGGCGCGGCGCCGGTGCGCCTGACCAACGACACCGATCGCGACGGCAACGTGCAGTGGACGGCGGACGGCGCGGCGGTCTACTTCTCGTCGGAGAAGGGCAATGCCGGCGCGCTCGCGGTCGACAAGATCAACATCGCCACCAAGACGCGCACCCGGCTCGCGGCGATCCCCGGCAAGTCTATGGTGTCGCCGAAGCTCTCGCCGACCGGCGACCGGATCGCCTACACCACGCTCTCGGGTCAGCTCGAGATCTGGACCGTCGCCGGCGGCACGTCGTCGGTGATCATCCAGCAGGTCGGCAGCCAAGTCAGCACGCCGCAGTGGACGACCGACGGCACGCGCATCCTGCTGGTCGACAACGAGCGCATCAACAACCGTTTCCGCGAGGGCTACAACAAGCTGCGCGTGATCGACGTCGCCGCCAAGACGGGCACCTTCTACCCCGTGGCCGAGGCGCCGCGCCAGGTGTCCGACCGGGAGGAGGGCGCCGCTGTCCTCTCGCCCGACGGCAAGACCGTGGCCTTCGTCATGGACTCGGTGCTGCACACGATTCCGGTCAACGCCAACGGCTCGCCCGCGGGCCCGGCCAAGGCGATCACGACCGAGGTCGCCGACCTGCCGTCCTGGGCCGGCGACTCGAAGACGATCCTCTACAAGTCGGCCGACAAGCTGCGCATGGTCAACGCCGACGGCACGGGCGCCAAGGACGTGCCGGTGAACCTGCAGTGGACGCCGGCGATCCCGCCAGCGACCACGATCGTGCATGCCGGCGCGTTGTGGGACGGCGTCAACGCCACGCTGCAGACCAATGTTGACATTGTCATCACCGGCAATCGCATCACGGCGATCCGGCCGCACCAAGCCGACGCGGCTACCACGGCCACCAAGTTTGTCGATGCCTCGAGCCTGACCGTCATGCCCGGACTGTGGGACCCGCACATCCACCCGCTCACTCTGTACCAGGGCGGCCAGTACGGACAGATCGCGGCGCTGATGCTGTCGTATGGCATCACGGCGACCCAGTCCGTCGCTGGTCCCCTCCACCAGAGCGTCGAGATGCGCGAGGCGCTGCAGGCCGGCAACCTGATCGGGCCGCGCCTGTTCATCTCCCCGCCGCTGTGGGAAGGCAACCGCCAGTTCTACAGCTTCGCGCGAACCTTGCGCACGCCCCAGATCGCCGACATGGAGATCGCCAAGGCGAAGACGATGGACGCCGACTTCCTGAAGTCGTACGTGCGCGCGCCAATTCCGATCATGGTGAAGATCGCGCAGGGGGGCATTGATCTCGGCGTCCCGACCGGCACGCACATGCTCCAGCCCGGCGCGGCGACCGGGATCGGCGGGACCACACACCTCTCGGCGACGCAGCGCATGGGCTATGGCTGGTCGAAGTCGATCAACGCTATCACGTACCAGGACGCATTCGACCTGCATGCGAAGGGCGACTTCCACAACATCGACACGTTGTTCTCGTCGCTTGCTCTCGTTGGACAGGATCCGGCCTTCGTCAATGACGAGCGATTCCGGGTGCTGGTGCCGCCGAATTTCATCACCGGCCTGCAGACCACCGCGCCGCCTACCGCAGCCGTACTCGAAGGTATCAAGCGCGACGCCGAGCAGTCGGCGAAGGTGCAGCGCGCGGGCGGGCTGCTTGCGCTCGGCACCGACTCGCCGCTCGTCACACCCGGGATCGCCTTGCACACCGGCCTGCGCGCTGGGGGACTGGCCTACTCCAATCACCAGGCGCTGCAGAACGTGACGATCAATGCCGCCAAGATGGCGTACGTCGACAAGGATCTCGGCACAGTCGAGGTGGGCAAGCTGGCCGACCTCGCCATCGTGCGGGGCGATCCCGTTGCCGACCTCAAGAACGCCGCGAACGTCGAGTACGTCGTCAAGAACGGCATCACTTACTCCCAGGCCCAGATCCTCGCGCCGTTCAAGACGCCGCTGGCCCTGGCGGCGCGCAAGAAGGCGATGTATGCGTACATGCGCGAGTGCTCGCGTGATCCGCATCGATGCGAGGTGCTGGCACACGCCGACTGAGAGTCGCCGCCCGGGCCGTCCCGGGCGGTGGGCTTCACAGGCGAGGGTGTCGGGTTTGAGATTGATCGCTTTCACTTGTAGCCAAGTCGTGCTATCGAGTGAGCGTTCGACGCGCAGCGCCGATCCCTAAAGCAGCTCGTTGCACGCGAACCGCCGTCGATACGAGCGCTCGAACGCCTGCTTGCCGGCGTTGCTGTCTTCGCTGAAAAGCAGCTTTCGGGCGTTTGGCGGCGCGGCTGCTCACCCCGCCCTGCTGATGGTGGCCAGCGCCGCGCTGGCGCGCTTCGCCGCATTGGTCGCGCCGTCGCGAGCAGCCGTCGACCAGGGCTCGATCGACCCGCGCTTCGAGTTCCACGCCGATGCCGGGGTGGCGCTCGTATGGCACCCGGGCAGAATGGAGATCAAGCAGTCGCGTCCTGGAGGCGAGGCGAGGTGCGGAACGAGCCATTTCTCGAAGGTGCGGAGCAGGCGCTCCCACGCTATGGCCTAGGCGCGTTGACGAGACGGAAAGTTCTCGCGGTGCCGTGGCCTTGGGAGTCGCCTCCCCGGCGCTGTGCGCTCAACAAGGCCAGCGTCCGTTCCGCTTAGGCACATTCCCGCATAGCTACGAACCCTGGCTCACGTGGGTTCGCGACGATTTCGGAGCGCATGGCTGGCAGCACGGCATCGAGTACGTCAACGTGAACTCCGATGCGGGATACGGTGATGCCGTGACTGTCGATGCGGCACGAGCTTTGATCGGGCAGAAGGTCGATATTCTGACCACGTACTCGACAGCGCACGCTGTCATGCCGCTCACTGGCTCGCCGAAAGGATGACTTTCGAACGACGCATTGCTCGACGACGACACTGGACGAGAAGCCCCGAAACGCCGGTTCCCAGAAGGAGCAGCGATGCCGGTTCCGGAACCGCTGGTCCGATCACAGTCAGGTCGAGCAAAGGGTGGACATGCGTTCTCGGCGGCGGGGTCTGCGGAAACAACACCGATTGAAACGGCTCGAATGACGCGTCGTACGCGAGGGGATCCGAACTCAGCGGTGACACCAGCGTGGGATCGAAGAAATGGAGGCTGAGACCAAGGTTCCCGACGTTGACTAGAAGCCCGACCTCCAATGCTGTCAGTGGTCGTCCGTCACCGGTCATCGCTGGCGCCGTCGTGACGTCACTGAGGGCAATGTGCGTGCCCTCGAAGGTGAGGTCGTGAGCGGCGTTCAGATACACGCCACGAACGGGCGTGTTGGGATAGAGAATGGGGTCATACGTGTTGGGGACGCTGGTATCCAACGCGAAAGTCGCGATCTCGCCGTTGTCGGCCAGTAGAGAGAAATAGAGGAGCGTGGGGTCGGCAAACGCAAGACCGAACGTTGTCCAGATGGCGCCCCCGATAGCTGCTCGATTCAGGAATCTCATGGCAACAACTCCCTTTCATTGGAGGCTGAGCATTGCCTGGCAGCCAAGGCAGCCGAGGCAGCAGAAACGTGGCGCACTGTGCGACGTTGTCTCTGTCGAGCAGGGCGAGGTCGGCAAGGGCGCTTTCCTCGACCACCCCGTGGTGCAACGAGCGTCCTCTGGCGCTCTCAGGCGAGGGGTCGGTACGCGATCATGTCGATCTCGACTTTCGCATCGACCATCAGGCGTGCTTCGGTCGTCGAGCGCGCCGGGCGGCCGTTGCCGAAGTAGCTCATGTAGACGCGGTTGAACGCGCCGAAGTCGCGCGCGTCCTGCAACCAGCACGTGCTCTTGCAGACGTCGTCAAAGGTGGCTCCGGCGAGGGCGAGCACAGCTTTCAAGTTCTCCATCACCTGACGTGTCTGTGCTTCGATGCCACCGGCCACGATCTCGCCGTCGGCACCGGCAGGCACTTGCCCCGACACGTAGACGAAGTCACCGGCGCGCACGGCAGGCGAGAACGGTCGCACCTGGCGATCCGATGCAAGGGGCGGGTTGCCCAGATATTCCAGTGGCATGACGCCTCCTTGAGCCACGGAGTGGCGATGTAGTGAAATATATTTTCAGATCGCAGGCTGCGGGCCTCGGGGTTTCCACTGGACCTCGCCGTTCCGGAGCTGAACTAGTCTCGAAAGCTGAAATTTAACTTCACCAGGAGTCATCCATGACCGATGGGATTCATATTCACCGCCGCACTGCCGTGTCGTCCCTGTTGGCCCTCGCTGCCGCAGGCGCCGGGTTCCCTGCGGGCGCGCAGGCCGGCAAGTCGGCCCTCAACCTCGCGATGGTCGCCGAGCCACCGACGCTCGACATCCAGTCGACGCCGGCGGATCTGGTCTGCATCATCATGCAGCACGTCTACGAGCCGCTCTACACCTTCGACGCGAAGGCGGCGCTCGTGCCGATGCTGGCCGAATCGATGCCCACGATCTCGGCCGACGGCAAGGTCTACAGCATCACGCTGCGCAAGGGCGTCAAGCTGCACAGCGGGCGCGACCTCGATGCCGAAGACGTCGTCGCCAGCCTCAAGCGCTGGATGGAGGTCTCGCCGCGCGGCAAGTCAGTGGCGGCCCAAGTGGCCGACCTTTCCGCCAAGGGGCCGCTCGCCGTCGAGATCAGTCTCAAGAACGCCTACGCACCACTTCTCTCGCAGCTCGCGATGGCTTCAGGCATGGCCGCCATCATGGCCAAGGAGACGCTCGCCCAGCCGCTGCGCGAATTCGTCGGCACGGGGCCCTACCGGTTCAAGGAGCGCAAGCCCGATCAGTACGTGCTGCTCACCCGCTTCGACGCCTACTCGGCGCGCAAGGAGGCGGCCAGCGGTTACGGCGGCAAGCGCGTGGCGACGGTGGAGGAGCTCCGCTTCGTGCCCGTTCCGAACGCCAACACGCGCGTCGAGGGCGCACTCGCCGGCCAGTTTCATTACGCGGACCTGCTGCCGATCGAGGCGCTCGGGCGGCTCGAGAAGGCGAGCGGCAAGGCCGTGCCCATCATGACGCCGTCGTTCGGCTTCCCCTACCTGGTGTTCAACACCAAGGAAGGCTCGATGG
>Ga0207650_10003554_pt1 | contig 10698 bp, 5 predicted proteins | sample KBSS63metaG_FD_184325 | JGI IMG/M metagenome (GOLD analysis project Ga0207650, IMG submission 184325) | Switchgrass rhizosphere microbial communities from Kellogg Biological Station, Michigan, USA - KBS S6-3 metaG (SPAdes) (version 2) | ecosystem: Host-associated > Plants > Roots > Rhizosphere >...
CACGTCGCGCCGCCGCACCAGCGCCGCCCGCGTATCGCGCAAGTGCCGCGACCAGACAGGCGAATGAACGATGTCGAACGCCGTCTCCTGCAGCGGACCCGACACGAAGAAGTCCGCCGCGGCCCGCGTGGCGGTCAATCGCGCCAGTGCCGCGCCGCGCGCGGCAATCGCCCCGATGCGCAACCCGGGCGCCGTACTCTTGGTCAGCGACCGCAGATAGACGCAGTGTCCGTTGCGATCGCTCGCCACCAGCGGGCGCGGAGGCGTCTTCTCGAAGGACAGGTCGCGGCACCAATCGTCCTCGATGACGATGGCCCCTGCGTCGGCCACCACCTCCATGACCTGACGCCGGCGCTCGGCTGACAGCGAGGCGCCGGTCGGATTGGAATAGGTCGGCTGCAGATAGAAGAGCCGCGCACCGGAGGTCGCAAACGCCTGCGCCAGCATGTCGGGACGGACGCCGTCACGATCCGTCGGCACCGGCACCAGTCGCAGGCCCGCCGCGCGCGCGGCGACCATCGCACCCGTGTAGGTCGGCGATTCGACCAGCACGGCCGCGCCCGGCACGGCGAGCGCATTGAAGGCCGTCGTGATCGCCGACTGCGAACCCGGCGTGATCAGCACCTCGTGAGAGGAAATCGACGGGGCGATCTGCCGCGCGAACCACTCTCGCAATCCGTCGAGACCTTCGGTGGGCATGCGCCCCCACGCTCCGGACCGCCGTGTGGCGCGCGCCATCGCGCGGGCCACCAGGTCCACCGCCTGCAGGTCCTCGGAGGGATAGCCGCCCGCCAGGTTGATCGTCCCGGGGCCCGGGACGACGAGCAGACTACGGACGGCGTCCGCGGCGATACGGGAGGCGCCCAGCGCCAGTCCCTGCCACGCGAAGTCCGGCACCTCCGGTGACGTCTCGGTGGCCTTCGGCGCCACGAACGTCCCGTGCCCGGGGCGGGCCACGATCACGCCGTCGGCCGCCAGGCGCGCCATCGCCAGGCGCACGGTCCCGGGGCTGACGCGGTACTGCTCCATCAGGCTGCGCACCGATGGCATCCGCGCGCCCGGCGGGAGCCGTCGGGCTTCGGAGTCCAGCGCTTGCAGGAGTGAAGCTACGCTGCTACTCTCGTGCATGAGATCCAATAGTAGCGTTACTCACCACCCCAGGGAAGCGTTTCCCGGCGCGGATCTCCTGCTCGATGCGGCCGCGCGCGGCATCCGGTATCGCGCCTTCCTCCCCACGCGCCGTGTGGCGCCGACGCCCGAGGCCGTTGCCCAACTCTCAGGTCTGGGCGGCGCGCTCCCCGAACGCGGCCGCGATCCACGGTTCGTCATCGCCCAACTCGACAACCTGGGCTCGCCTGCCACGGTCGGCATGGCCGGTGGCCGGTACTTCGGCTTCGTGAACGGCAGCTCCCTGCCCGTCACGGTGGCCTCGAACTGGCTGGCGACGGCGTGGGATCAGAACGCGGCGCTCCACACCATGTCGCCGACCGTCGCCGCCGTCGAATCGATCGCGCTGCGCTGGACGCTCGACGCCTTGCGCCTGCCGGCTGACGCGGCCGGCGCATTCGTCGTGGGCGCGACGATGGCGAACTTCACGGCGCTGGCGGCAGCGCGGCACGCGGTGATGCGCCGCGCGGGGTGGGACGTGGACCGCGACGGACTGGCCGGCGGGCCGCCCGTCACGATCGTCGTGGGCGCCGAAGTCCACGCCACCGTCCGGCGTGTGTTGGGCCTGCTCGGCTTCGGACGGGCACGGACCGTCGACCTGCCCGTGGACGGCCAGGGCCGGATCAAGGCCACGGCGCTGCCGCGACTGTCGGGGCCGGCAATCGTCTGCATCCAGGCCGGCAACGTGAACACGGGCGCGTTCGACCCGGCCCCCGCGCTCTGCGATTGGGCCGCGGCACACGGCGCCTGGGTGCACGTGGACGGCGCCTTCGGCCTCTGGGCCCGTGCCACGCCGCGCCTCGCGGCACTGGTGGATGGCTTCGAGCGAGCGGATTCCTGGGCCACCGACGCCCACAAGTGGTTGAACGTGCCCTACGACTGCGGCATGGCGCTGGTCCGCGACGACGCGGCCCTTCGAGCGGCCATGGCGGTGAGCGCGGCGTACCTGCCGCCGTCCGGCATCCGCGATCCGATGCACTACTCCCCCGACGGATCGCGGCGGGCGCGCGCGGTGGACGTGTGGGCGGCGCTGGCGTTCCTGGGACGGGACGGGCTGGCCGCGTTGGTGGACCGCTGCTGCCGCCACGCGGCCCGGCTGGCGGAGGCACTCTGGAACGCCGGACACGAAGTGCTGAACGACGTGACGCTGAACCAGGTGTTGGTGGCGTTCGGCAGCGCCGAGCGCACGCGGCAGGTAGTGGCCGCCATCCAGGAGGACGGCGTGTGCTGGTGCGGCGGCACCACGTGGCAGGGACGCGAGGCGATGCGGATCAGCGTGTCGTCGTGGGCGACGACCGACGAGGACATCGAGCGTTCGTTGACGTCGATCCTCGCGTGCGCGCGCGCCACGACAGGGCGGGCGGCGTCATGATTTCCGCGCCACTCGGCCGGACTCTCAGGATTCTCGGCTACAGCCATCTCGACGCGGCGAAGGTGGCCGCAGCCGTGGGTCCAGGCGCGCTGGCGGGCTGGGCGGAATTCGCTCGCAGCTGGGATGATCTCGAGCTCGATGGCTTCATGGCCGACGGCGGCGCGTACCGTCGACGGCGCTACGCGTGTTACGCGGTTCGGGGAACGCACGTCACGCGGCTTGCCCACCAGCCGCACTACCAGACGACGCGGGCGAATCCGTTGAACGGCGGCATCGACCGCTGGTTTGCCCCGGTGGACGAAGCGACGGGACGCCATCCCGTCCTGCGCCGTCTGCTCACCATCTGCGCGCGCACCTTCGCGGCCGGCGCGGGTCTGTCCGCCGCCCGCCAGGACTGGATGGTCGAGACGCACCAGTTCCGCATCGAAGCGACTGCGGACGCCGACGGGCTTCCGACACCGGAAGGCGTGCACCGCGACGGCGTGGATTGGGTGTTCGTGTGTCTGATCGGGTCGTCGAACGTCGGGGGCGGCGTCACGTCGATCCACGACGCAGACGGCCGGCCTCTCGAGGCGTTCACGCTGAAAACACCGCTGGAGGCGATGGTCCTCGACGACCACCGCGTGCGCCACGGCGTCACGCCGGTGCGCGTGCAGCGCCGTGACGCTCCCGCCTGCCGCGATGTGCTGGTGCTGACGTACCGCTCGGGGTGTCCGAGTGAATGTGCGTCGGACGACTATGGGGCAGGCGTAGACGCACCTCGCTCGAATCTCTGCAGCTCGGCACGCGCGAGCTCGTACTCGGTGTAGTTTCGGGCCCCCTCGCTGACCACCCATCGCAGGTGGCGGATGGCTTCGTCCCGCTTGCCCGCGATGTCCAGGATCAGGCCGATGTATGCGTGCGCTTCGGTACGCTCGCCAAGGTCGGCGGCCTTCGCGAGAAAAGCATCAGGCTCGATCTTTCCCTGAAGGAAACGGAGCACGGTCGCCCTCCAGGTGTTCGGCGCAATGGCTTTCTCGGTTTCCTTGAGGAGTGTCTCGGCCTGGTCCGGATGCCCGTCGCGCAGATCGGCAATGGCACCAAGGAAGGCGATGTACTGCGCACCGGTGTCAGCGAGGCCGGCTTCATCCAGATACCTGCGGACGTTGGCGCTGGCGGCGGCGTTGCGCCCTAGACCGAAAGCTCGGCGGGCGTAGGAAGCGTAGAACCAGGGATTGGCTTCCAGTTGGGTCGCGATCCGCAGGGTCGCGGACGCTTGCGCGTCGCGGCCAAGCGCCAACGCCGACTCGCTGAGCGCCAGCCAGCCATATGGGCTGCGGCGGTTGGCCTCGACGGCTTTGTCGAAGGCCGCCAGGGCTTCCTGATGCCGCCATAGCCTCGCCAGAGCGTTCCCGAGGTAGTAATGCGAGGCGAAATCGGCCGGAGCGGACGCACTGACTTCCTGCAGGATCGACACGCCTTCCTCGTCCCGTTGTTGACGCAAGCGCAAACGTCCCAGAGCTGTTCGCGCACCGACATGGTTCGGCTCGACCGCTAACGCCCGACGCAACTCCTTTTCCGCATCGTCCTCGTCGAGGGTATGGAGGAGTACGCCCTGCAACCGGCGCGCGTCGGCCTCCGGCATTGGTGTCACCGCCACTTCCTCGTCGGCCAGAGACGTTTTCGGAATGGCCAGGCCGTTGAACGAGACGAGCCTCACGTAGGCGCGCAGCTCTCGATCCATGCCCGCTACGTCGACGCCGAAGGCGGCCTTGAACGCTTCATCCTGTGAGTCCGTCTCCGCCAGCGCGAGGACGTACTTGGCAATTCCCAGCCCCGGATCCTTGCGGCCGACCATCAGGTAGTGCACGAGCGCCCACGACTCGGCGTAGTACGTCGCAATCCGGTCCGACCTCCACATCTCTTCCATGTTGCGCGGCGACACGATCTCACGGAGCGGCATGTAGGTCACACCCCGCAGCCAGCGGATACGGTCGGCAGGGGGCGCGCCCAGCAACGCCCTGCCCTTGTAGTCGGGCTCGAACGTCGCATAGAACTCGGCCAGGCCTTCGTTCAGCCAGTTGGGGACGGGCGTGTGCACGTTTTGATGCACGAAGTGATGGACGTATTCGTGAAAGACAACCCGGTAGTCGGCGCCCTCTCCGGCAGGGAGGACCAAATAGTTCGCGTCGGGTTCCGAGTTGAAGTACCCACCTACGTTCTCCATGCGCTTTCCCCTGCCGTCGAGAGGCTGGAAGCGCTGGAACGCCTTGAAGTCTTCGAGAACCACGACCCATGTCGGCGTGGCACTCGTTTGGCGCGAGTTTGGAAAAAGTGTCTTCAGCGCCCCGCGAAAGGTGTGGAGCGCGCGGGCCGTGTTCTTCAACGCCCCACTACTGGCCGAACCGACGACCGTGAAGTCCGGAGTGCGGATCTGCCGCCAGGAGGAACTCATCACCGGCGGCGCGGTGGAGGTCTGCGCGCCGGCCGGCTGCGTCAGGAAGAACAGAACGCCGAGAGCGACGGGAAGACCCGTGCGGAACGGCTTCATGGGGGCGACTATAGCCGAGGTTGCCACGCGCCGGATGACACAATCGCTGAACAGGGCCAGCACCCCATGCTGCGATGAGCATCCGCGCGCCGCCACGGGCCGAACGCGCGATGCTCACACCGCGGGGCGATCAGAAGTCGAACTGCACGCTTATCTTGAACAGCCGTGGGTTGAGGACGCTGAGCGGCACCAGCCACCGCGCGTACGCGGCGTTCAGTGTCAGGACATCGGCCGAGTTGAACACGTTGTTGATGTCGAGGTTGACCGTGGTGCGCGTGTTCGAGAAGCGGAAGGGCTTGCCGAACCGCAGATCCAGCGTCGTGATGCGGTCGCCGTACATCGTCCCCGGCTGCACGATGTTCACGGTCGTATTGGCGGCGCCACCCGACAGCGGCCGCCCGAGTGACGGCTGGACCTCCGCATTGGACGCCACGTAGTTGGCGGCGATCGGCGGGCCGGGCAACGCCTGCAGCGTCGCCGCGACGTTCACGTCCACCTTCGGCACCTGATACGTCCCGAGCAGCTTCACCTGGGTCAGGAAACCGGTGGACAAGTGGCACATGTCGATGCTCTGGACCGTGCCGATCGGATTGGCGTTCGAGGGGATCGCCGTATACGGCGTCACCGAGTTGCGGTATTGCCGGACGATGTTGCAGTTGTCGGTGACGGAACGGCCCGTGCTGACGCCGCCCTGCAGCAGGACGCCGTCTCGCGGCCGCGCGTTGATGGTGAAGTCCATGCCGTTGAAGACCTCGCTCTGGCCGCCCAGGTTGTCGGCGAACGTCACGAAGTTGTCCACCGCTCCCACCTTGTTCGGGTTCAGGTCGAACAGTCCACCCACGACGTAGCCTCCGCCGCCGGGCAACCGCGGGTCCGTCGGCGCTGTGATTTGGAAGGGGGAATAGTCCGAGGGCAGCACGGCGCGGTTCTGCACCACCATGAAGTTGAAGAACGTCCGGCGGAAATAGGCCACGTCGATGCCGACCCGCGGCGCCAGTTCGTGCTGGACGCCGACCGAGAACTGCCAGTCGCCAGGCCTCTTGCCCCAGCCCTGCAGCGTGTCGGGATCGGTGGTCGTACTGGGCAGCAGACCGCCGAACCGCAGGTCCGAGATGGTGCCGCACTCCCCGTTGGTCTGGGGGTCGAGCAGATTGCAGTTCGGCACGTAGTCCCGGTTGGCGTCGCTCCACGAGCGCGTGACGAAGTTCGCCAGGTTGAAGTACGGGTTGCCCGTGGTCGGATCGACCGCCAGGGTGAAGCGGCTGGCGCTGCCTTTGATGGCGGTCCGGCCATTCCCGAACAGGTCAAAAGCCGCGCCCAACCGTGGAGAGATGTTTTTCCACTGGTACCAGTCGGTCTCGGCGAACGTGATGTTGCGGTTGGGTACGAGCGGGCCCGGCCCCAGGAACTGTTCCGGGAAGTGGGTGTAGTAGTAGTCGAAGCGCAGGCCGGCGTTGACGGTGAGACGTTTGACCGTCCACTTGTCCTGAGCGAAGACGGCGCCTTCGGTCAGATGGCTCCGCCGCGCATTCGGCGTGGCGTACTCGGTGATCAGGTTCGGAATGCCATTGTTGAACCGGTAGCTGGTGGCCGAATCGACCGTCCGGTTCGCGTTCAGGTTGTAGCCTGAGAGATTGTTGAAGCCGATCTTCAAGGCGTGCGCACCGGTCACGTATGTCGCGGACGCCTTGCTCATCCACAGGTTCGGTCCTTCCTGCCGGCTGAACAGGAAGTTCGGTCCTTGGGCGATGCCTGCGCCGCGGTACAGGCGGCCGCTGGACTGCTCGAGGACGGGAACCAGCTGATTCCAGACTTCTCCCTCAGGACGGTAGTCGGTGCCCGCCGGAGGCGTCACGTTGTAGAGGATCTCCGAGTGGTCGGCAAAGCTGGCCTCCACCAGAAGCTTCGAGCTGAGGGGCGACGAGTAGCCCACGGTCCACAGCCGATTCTTCGGGTAGTTGAAGATGCTGGCCGCTTCCGGCGACTGCGTCGACGTCGCGGTCCCCCACACCCGCGGCTGCGCCTCGCCGTAGAAGCTCAGCTTGTGCTTGGCGGCCGCTTGCAGCGTGAAGCGGGCGTTGATGGACTTCTGCGTCGTGGTCGCGAACGCCTGGCGCGAGAGATCGGGTTCGTAGATCCACTTGTTCGCATCGCCGGCATTCAAGTTGTAGAAGTTGCCGGCCAGGTAGTTGGCGTTCTCCTGCGCACGAGCCGACGTGAAGTACCAGAACCGGTCGCGCACGATCGGCCCCCCGACCGAACCGTTGACGTCGTAGAGGCGCTTGATCGAATTCGGCTGACCGAGCCCCGCGGCACGCAACTCGTCCGAATAGTTGCTGTTCTGGAAGTCGGGCCCGACGTAGGTACCGAAGAAGGAGCCCGACACCCGGTTCCCGCCTTCGCGCGGGACGTAGTTGATCTGGATGCCGCTGGATTCCTGCTCCGCGGAACTGCCACCGAAGTCGACCGTCACCTCCTGGGTCGCACCCATGTCCGGCTGGATGCTGATCAACTGACCCGGGGATCCAATGTTGCGCAGGTTCACGCCGTTGGCCGTCACGCGCATGTCCGTCGGCCGGCCGCCGTGGATCGTCAGCGCCACCAGGCCCAGCGTGTTGGAACCGCCGACGTCCGGGGCCGTCCCTACGACGCCGGGAATCAGCACCGCCAGTTGCTGGTGGCTGCGGCCCGCCGGGATCGCGTCCACCACGTCCTTGCCGATGACGCGCTGCGACTGGGAACTCTGCACGTCGACGATCGGCGATTCGCCGGTGACGGTCAGCGTCTCGGCAATCGAACCCACGCGCATCTCGGCGTTGACCGTCGCGGCGAACGACCCGGTCAACTCGATGCCCTCGCGGGTCACCGTCGTAAAGCCCTGCAGCCGGAAGCTGACGGCGTAGGTGCCCGGACGGAGATCGACGATGCGGTATTGACCGTTGGCGTCGCTGACCACCGCGCGAACCTTCTCGATCAGTGCCGGACTGGCGGCCTCGACGGCTACGCCCGGTAGCACCGCACCGGACGTATCGCGAACGACGCCCGTGATCGACGCCTGGGCCATGGCAGGCGACGGTGCGAGCGCCAGGAACATGGTGAGCACGAGCCCGAAGGCACGCAAGAAACGGAAGTATGGATACCTCACGCAACCCTCCTTGTCGGCCCCGCTGGTCGCGCTACGGTAGTGCACGGTCCGACGGCAGTCAACACGGAGACAGCCTTCCTGCGCTGCTGTTGGCGGACCTGTGAGCTCATCGGTCTGCAACCTTGACGGACGAGATACGCGCGACGTATACCTGCCATCCGATGGGCCATGGTCGATGGTCCATGGTCCCTGGTTCGATAGATCAAAAGACCCAGGACGCAGACCCGGTGGCTGACGACTTCGACAAGTGAGGGGTGAGTGATGGCGGAGATCTCCAGGAGACAGTTCATCGAGGCCGCCGGTCTGGCTGCTGCGGCACCGGCGTTCGCGAACGCGGCTGCGGCGGCCCAGCGCGGCGAGAATCGCGCTGACGCAGCGCGCCGCACCACGCGCGCAGCCGATCTGTCGGACGCCGAGCTGGAGGCGATGTTCAAGCGCTGCTCGAATACCGGCAAGTGGGGGCCCAACGACGAGAAAGGCACACTGAACTACATCACCCCGGCCAAGCGCATAGCAGCGGCCGCCCTGGTGAAGACCGGCGACGTCGTCTCGGTCGGACGCGATTTGTCCACCAAGCAGACCAAGACCGACAACCGGCCGATGACGCACATCCTGCTCTACAGCGACGGGCCCAGCGCCGGCGACTACTACACGTTCGCGCCGCACGGCATGCGCATGACCCACATGGATTCCCTCGCCCACTTCTCGTGGCACGACCAGTTCTACAACGGGCGCAAGCGCTCGCAGACGCTGTCGCCGGGAAGGGCCTCGTGGGGGTCGATCTTCGCGCAGAAGGACGGCATCTTCACGCGCGGCGTGCTGCTCGACGTGGCCGCGGCGCGCGGCATCAAGTGGTACGAATCGCACGAGTACGTCACTGTCGCCGACTTCGAAGCCGCGGAGAAGCGCCAGAACGTCAAGGTCGGATCGGGCGACGCGATCTTCGTGCGAACGGGCATGGAGCGCATGGAGGCCGAAATGGGCGAGCAGGACACCTACCCGCGCGCCGGCCTGCACGCTTCGTGCGCGGAGTGGATGCACCAGCGCGAGGTGTCCGTCTACGGCGGCGACTGCATCGAGAAGCTGCCCTATCCGAGCGAGAGCTTCACATCTGCGATCCACATGATCGTGCTGGCCTCGATGGGCCTGCCGATTCTGGACTGGCCGGCCCTGACGGAGCTGGCTGCCAAGTGCGAACAGCTCAAGCGATGGGACTACCTGCTGACGACCGCTCCGCTCCGGATCCCCGGGGGCACGTCGTCGCCCATCAATCCGCTGGCCCTGTTCTGATCGCTCAGCGCCGTTCACACGCCGCCGGTGGCTTCCAGCCACCGGCGAAAACGGTTTGGAGACCCGGGCGCAAACGCCGGGTCACACCATCGTCGGGCCATAGTCGCACCCGCGAAACAGCCGCTCGATAGATTCGCTCCAAAACGCACGCTGCGCCGGCGCCCGGTCATTCCGGGGCGCCTGTCGCGTGCCCGACCTGGAGCATTCATGCATCGAGCCGCCTTTTCGCTTCTTCCCGCACTGGTACTGGCCGCCCTCGCACTGTTCGGCACGCGGGCCGTCGTTGCGTCCGACACGCTGCTGCAGCTGACCGGCTGGGCCGAGATTCCATCCACCTACCGGCGGCCGGGCAGCCCGGTTTCCGGACAGTTCACCACCGGACCGGTCAATGGCGTCACGCCGCCCTATGCCGGCCAGCCCATTCCGGGCTTCTCCGGAATGATTCCCGGTCCGGATCCGGACACCTTCTATGCGTTGCCGGACAACGGCTACGGCGCGCAGAACAACAGCGCGGACTTCGTGATCGGGTTCTACGTCGTGAAGCCATGGTTCAAGACCACGGGCGACGGCACTACGTCGCGAGGCCCGGTCAGCGTCCTGAGCTATACGCCGTTCAGCGATCCGAGCGGCTACTTGAACAAGTCCTACATCACCGACGGGCCGGTCTACGCCCGGACGAACTACTACTCCACGGGTCTCCAAATCGCCGTCGATCCGTCGATCAAGAACGGGCGTCTGCTGACGGGTGCGGACTTCGACGTGGAGTCGATCACCCGCATGGACGACGGAACGTTCTGGGTGGGCGAGGAGTTCGGGCCCTACCTCCTCCACTTCGACGCGCAGGGCCGCCTGCTGCGTGCGCCGGTGCGCCACCCGGTCCTGCGGGCGCCGCAGAATCCCGACAACGCGGCGCTGGGCCCGGCCAACCTGCCGAGCTCGCGTGGTTTCGAATCCATGACGCGAAATGGCGATGGCAGTCGCCTCTATGTGACGACCGAGTCATCGATCGACAGCCAGCCCGACAAGCGTCTGCTGAAGATCTTCGAGTTCGACACGGACGCCGAGGTCTACACCGGCCACGACTTCGTCTACGCGAAAGACAGCTCGGATCCGATCACCGGCGGCATGCACGATACGACGAACGTCTTTCTGACCGGCGATATGACGCACGTCTCGGACGACCGCTACATCATC
>Ga0207650_10003556_pt1 | contig 10692 bp, 11 predicted proteins | sample KBSS63metaG_FD_184325 | JGI IMG/M metagenome (GOLD analysis project Ga0207650, IMG submission 184325) | Switchgrass rhizosphere microbial communities from Kellogg Biological Station, Michigan, USA - KBS S6-3 metaG (SPAdes) (version 2) | ecosystem: Host-associated > Plants > Roots > Rhizosphere...
TTCGTCAAGGAACTCGAAGACGCGCTGGCGGCGGGCACCGCCGATATCGCGGTGCATTCGATGAAAGACGTGCCGATGGATTTGCCGCCGGGCTTCGCGATCGCGGCGATCACCGAGCGCGCCGACCCGCGCGATGCGTTCGTCTCCAACGAGTACGCGGATTTCGCCGCTGTGCCCGCCGGCAGCCGCGTGGGCACGTCGAGCCTGCGCCGCGAAAGCCAGATTCGCGCGCGGTTTCCGCAGTTAATCGTCGAGCCCTTGCGCGGCAACGTGCAGACCCGATTGAAAAAACTCGACGATGGCCAGTACGCGGCGATCGTGCTCGCCGCGGCGGGCTTGAAGCGGCTGGGACTTGCCGATCGCATCACCGCGATCCTGACGCCCGAGCAAAGCCTGCCGGCGCCGGGGCAGGGCGCGCTCGGCATCGAATGCCGCGCCGACCGCGCCGACCTCTTCGATCTGATGCGCGCGCTGCACGATCCGGCGACCGACGCGTGCGTGCGCGCCGAGCGCGCGCTGTCGCGCGCGCTGGCAGGCAATTGCCAGTTGCCGCTCGGCGCGTTTGGCGAGCTCGAAGGCGGGCGTCTGCGGTTGCGCGGATTTGTCGCCAGCAAGGATGGCAAAGAGTTCGTGCGCGCGGAGCTGACGGCCGACGCGCGGGATCCGGAAGCGCTGGGCACCGAGCTCGCCGCGCGGCTGCGCGCGCAGGGCGCCACGGAAATTCTCGCAGCACTCGGTGCGTGATGCGGCGAGCGGGCGGCGCACTGCCGGCGCGCATATGACGGACAGCAACGCCGCGCTCGCGGGTCGCGGCATCGTGGTGACGCGTCCGGCGCATCAGGCGGCGCCGCTGGCGACAATGATCCGTGCTGCAGGCGGCCGGCCCCTGCTGTTTCCCGTCATCGATATTGCCGATGTCGTGGATCAACGGCCGCTGACCGAACAGATCGACCGGCTCGATCAATTCGACCGTGCGATATTCGTCAGCCCCAATGCGGTCTATAAGGCGCTGACCCTCATAACGGCGCGGCGCGCGCTGCCGGTCGGTCTCGCCTACGCGGCGGTCGGCCGCGGCAGCGTGCGCGAACTCGCCAGGTTCGGCGTGACAGAAGTCGCCGCGCCCGCGCGTTTCGATAGCGAAGCGTTGCTCGCGCTGCCCGAGTTTGCCGACGTCGCAGGCCAGCGACTGATCATCTTTCGCGGCGTTGGCGGTCGCGAGGTGCTCGGTGAAGCGCTTGCGGCGCGCGGCGCGAGCGTCGAATACGCCGAATGCTACCGGCGCGTGCTGCCGTCCGCCGATCCGGCGCCATTGCTCCTGGCCTGGGAGGCGAACACACTGCATGCCGTCACGGTGACCAGCAGCGAGGGCTTGCATAATTTCTGCACGCTCATCGGCGCACGCGGCCGCGCGTGCCTGCAGCAAACGCCGCTCTTCGTCCCGCACGCGCGCATTGCCGCGACGGCCGCCGAGCTGAAGCTCGCGTCGGTCGTGCAGACGGCGCAGGGCGACGACGGACTGGTAGCCGGTATGCTGCAATGGTTCGCGGCGCGCAGTTGAATATGCACGCCTGTTTACAGCCGCACCGGCACTGATTAGAGTCCCTGCATGGAAGAATCCTCGAAGCCGGCGGATGTGCCTGCGTCCGCCCCGCCGCCCCTGGTCGCGCGGCCGTTGTACCTGCATCCCGTCGCAATCGTCGCCGCGCTCGCGCTCGCAGTACTCGCGTGGCAGTGGTACGACAGCCGCCAGCAGATCGGCGCGCTGCAGCACGAGCTCGCGCAGCGGCTGGCCGCCGCCGACGTCGAGAACAAGCAAAGCCGCGGCTTGGCGGAGCAGGTGCGCGAAGCTACGCGCGAGGCGCAGGTCAAACTGGGCGTGCTCGAAGCAAAGCTGCAGGAATCGCAAAACCAGCAAATCGCGCTCGAGGCGCTCTATCAGGAACTGTCGCGCAGCCGCGACGAATCGCTGCTGGCCGATGTCGAGCAGACGTTACTGGTGGCGAGCCAGCAGCTGCAGCTCGCCGGCAACGTCAAGTCCGCGCTGATCGCATTGCAGGCAGCCGACGCGCGGCTCGCGCGGCTCGACCGCCCGCAGCTCGCCGGGTTGCGTAAGGTCATTGCGCGCGACGTCGAGCGGCTGAAGCTCGCCCCCTACGTCGATATGATCGGCATCAGCGCGCGCATCGACAACCTGGCGGCCTTGGTCGACAGTCTGCCGCTCGCGATGGAAGTGCGCGCGCCGGACCCCGCGGCGGCCGCCAGGGATGCAGCCGAACCGCCGGCCAGCCCGTGGCTGCGCTTCACGCGCGAATTGTGGCGCGACATGCGCGAGCTGGTGCGGATTGAAAGAATGGAGCGGCCCGATATTCCGCTGCTGACGCCGGGGCAGACGTATTTCCTGCGCGAAAATCTGAAGCTGCGCTTGCTCGGCGCGCGGCTCGCGCTGCTCGCGCACGACGAGAAGAGCTTCAAGGCCGACCTGAAGGCGGCGCGCGAGTGGCTCGTGCGCTATTACGACGGGCGCAACCCGGCAGTGGTCAATGCCATTGCCGCCGTGCGCCAGTTGAACGACAGCCAGATCAGCATAGAAGTGCCTGACGTCGCGGCGAGCCTCGACGCCGTGCGCAACTACCGGCTCGTGCGCGAACGCGCGCGCTAAGGCCCAGGGTCGCCGATGCGCTGGGTATTCTGGATTCTCGGGCTCTTCGCGCTGGCGGTGGCCATCGCGCTTGCGCTACGCTTCAACGACGGATACGCGCTCTTCGTGTGGCCGCCTTATCGCGTCGAGCTCTCGCTCAATCTGCTCGCACTGACGCTGGGGGCGGCTTTCGCCGCTGCATACCTGCTCGTGCGCTTCATTTTCGGCGCGCTCGCGCTGCCGGCGAAGGTGCGCGAATACCGCGAACGGCGCCGGCGCGAGAGTTCGCACCTCATACTGCGCGACGCGGTGCGCGCGTTTTTCGAAGGCCGTTTCGGACGCGCCGAGAAATCCGCCGCCGCCGTCGCGGAGTCGCCGGATACCACCGCGGTCGGGCTGGTGCTCGCCGCGCGCGCGGCGCACGAGTTGCGCCACTACGACGAGCGCGATGCCTATCTCGCGCGCGCCGAAGAGCTGGCGCCGGCCGAGCCGGCAGTGCGCATTATCGCGGCGGCCGACATGCTGCTCGACCAGCGGCGTTTTCAGGAAGCGCTGCTGACTTTGAAGACGCTGCCGGAACGGCACACCGCGGCGTTGCGCCTCGAATTGAAGGCGCAGCAACAGGCCAGCAACTGGGAGCAGGTGCTGCAGCTCGTCGACCAGCTCGAAAGGCGAAGCGTGTTCGACGCGACGCAGGCCGGGCAGTTGCGCCGTTACGCGCACGCGGAAAATCTGAAACGCAAAGCGCTCGACCGGCGCGAGCTCGACGAATGCTGGCAAAAAATTCCGGCCGAGCAGAAGCGCGACGGCAAAATTGCGGCGGCGGCCGCGCAATGCTATCTCGCCCTGGGCGGCATCCCGCAGGCGCAGCAGATCATCGAGCAGGCCCTCGCGATGGAGTGGGATTCCGAGCTGGTCGGTCTGTACGCCGAATGCGAGGGGCCCGACACCGTCCGCCAGATCGAGCGCGCCGAACAGTGGTTGACGGCCAACCGCCGCGACGCTGTGCTGCTGCTGACGCTCGGGCGGCTGTGCGCGCGCCAGGAATTGTGGGGCAAGGCGCAGAATTACCTCGAAGCGAGCATTTCGGTCGAGCCGCTTTATTCGGCACACCTGATGCTCGCTCAATTGCACGACCGGCTCGGCAATGCCGACGCCGCGCGCCGCCACTATCGCGCCAGCCTCGATCTGGCCATCAGCCAGTTAAAGCAAATGACCGGCGGCCGCCGGCGCACGTTGTTGTAACCGCGATCACTGCTAGTGGCCGATGTCGCGCGGTCCGCGCGGCAGGAGTTCTGTATGTTGTTCGTAGCGCCCGCTGAATCCGACGATGCGCAGGTCTTGACCGGCGCGCAGGTCGCGTGCATCGATGTGCGTGCCAGTCGCGACGAATATCAGCAGAGGCCCCGAGCCGTCATCGAGGTAAAGTTTCCAGCCCCACGGCTGGTCGTCGATTACGTCGCCAGTCACTCTGCCGCGCACCGCGATCAGCCGGCCTTCGGTCGCGGGCCCGACTGCTCCGGTGGTGGTTTCCAGCGGCGCGGGTGAATTGGCGATTCCGAGCGCAACGAGCGCGGCGGGCTCGATGCCCGCTTGCGCGTGCGGCGCCACCGCGCGGCCTTCCACGCGTAAGCGCTCGCCGAGCTCCGGCGCCGTCCCGCGCGCGTGCGTGACGTAGATTCCGCCCGTGGCGTCTTGCAGCGCAAAGCCGGCATCGAAGGTGCCCGCGCGCACGGTGACTACGCCTTCGATCGTCACCCGGGCACCGGGGGCAAGTTCGCGGGCAGCGGCGATAGGCAGCGCTGCTGGCGGCAGACCTGCGGGCGCGGCGCAACCCGCGGCGACGATCACGCAGAGCATCACGCGTATACGCGCCGTCAGAGCAGGAAACATTGCGCAGTGCGGCGTAATTCGGCTCGCCGGCAACCGCCGGCACAGGTTCACGGCGTCGGCGTGGCGGCGGTGAACGCGTCCGAGAAAAATTCATCCTCGGGCATGCTGCACCGTGTAGTGAAATCGCGATGCGCCGATTCCACCATGATGGGCGCGCCGCACGCGTAAACCTGGTAGCCGCTCAAATCCGGCAGGTCCTGCATGACGGCGTGATGGACGAGTCCTGTGCGGCCGGTCCAGTTATCGTCCGGTCGCGGTTCCGACAGCACCGGCACGTATTTGAAATTGGGGTGCTCGCGCGCCCACTGCTCGGGCAGCTCGTTCATGTACAGATCGGAGCGGACACGCGCGCCCCAGTACAAAACCATCGGCCGCGTCGTGTTGACGTGGAACGCGTGCTCGACGAGCGATTTCACCGGCGCGAAGCCGGTGCCACTCGCGAGCAGCACGATCGGCTTGTCACTGTCGTCGCGCAGAAAAAACGTGCCGAACGGCCCTTCGAAGCGCAGGATGTCGCGCACTTTCATCGTGGTGAATACGTGCTGGCTGAACGGCCCGCCGTAATTGCGCAAATGCAATTGCAGGAGCTCATCGTCGTGCGGACCGTTCGCCATCGACAGGCTGCGGCGCGAGCCGTCTTTCATCAGGATGTCGATGTACTGGCCGGCGAGAAATTGCAGCCGCTCGGATGCGGGCAGCTTCAGGTACAAAACCATGATGTCGCCGGCGACGAGCTCCATTTTCTGTACGCGGCACGGCAGCGTCCTGATCTGAATATCCTTGACGGCGTTGACCTCGCGGCACTCGATCACGAGGTCGCCGGACGGCCGCGCCTGGCAGAAGAGCGCGAGTCCGAGCCGTTTTTCCGCTTCGGTAAGCGCGCTTTCCTGGTACGTCCCGTAATCGACATTGCCGGAGAGCACGGTGCCCTTGCACGTGCCGCAAGCGCCATTGCGACAACCGTACGAAATCACGAAGCCCTCGCGCAGTGCAGCGTCGAGTATCGTTTCGTCGTCCTGCACCAGGAAAGTGTGGTTGCTCGGACGAATGGTTACCTGGTTGGGCATGTCAACGCGTAAATATAGGTGGTACCGGCGAGGAGCCGCTTTTTTAAGTTAGAATTTGCACCCTATGCGACGCTTACTGATCATCGGTTGCGGCGACGTGGCGTTGCGCGCATTACCGCAATTGCGCGAACGCTACCGCATTTACGGCCTTACCCACAACCGCGCGCGCGCGCCGCTGCTGCGCAGCCACGGCGTCGTGCCGATCGTGGGAGACCTCGATGATCCGGCGAGCCTCGACGGTCTGGCGGGCATAGCCCATGATGTTCTGCATAGCGCTCCGCCGCCGTCGCAGGGCGCGCGCGACACTCGCACGTCCCACCTGATCGCAACGCTGGCAAAGGCCAAAAGTCTACCACAGCAATTCGTCTACATCAGCACGAGCGGCGTCTATGGCGATTGCGCGGGCGCGCTCGTCGATGAGACCCGCTCGCTGCATCCGCAAACCGCGCGCGCGCAGCGCCGCGTCGACGCCGAGCGCCAGCTGCGCGTGTGGGGCAGACGCAGCGGCGTGCGCATTTCGATCCTGCGCGCGCCCGGCATTTACTCCGAAGCGCGCCTGCCGCTGCAACGCCTGGCGGCCGGCATGCCGGCGCTGTGCGCCGACGAAGACGGTTACAGCAATCACGTGCACGCCGCAGATCTCGCGCGCATGGCGGTCGCGGCGCTGCGCTTCGGCCATGCCGGCCGCATGTACAACGCGAGCGACGACAGCGTGCTCAAGATGGGCGACTACTTCGATCTCGTCGCAGATCATTGCGGGCTGCCGCGCCCGCCGCGCCTGTCGCGCGCGGAGGCGAGCGCACGCCTGCCGTCCAACCTGTGGTCGTTCATGAACGAATCGCGGCGGCTGTCGAACCGCCGTCTCAAAACCGAGTTGCGGTTCAAGCTGCGCTATCCGACGGTTCGCGACGGCATTGCCGCAATCGCGCCGGCGGACGGACGATGAATGCCTTGTCACCCGATGAACGCATTGGTCGTCCCATGAACGCAGTGGTCGTCTTAACCAATGCGCCCGACCGCGCGGTCGCCGAAAAAATCGCGCGCCTGCTCGTCGACCGTAAGCTCGCGGCATGCGTCAACATCCTCGCGGAATGCTCGTCGGTATACCGCTGGCAGGGCAACGTGGAAACCGCGGCCGAGGTGCCGCTGCTGATCAAGACGCGCGGCGATATTTACCCCGAAGTCGAGGCCGCCATCAAAAGCGTGCATCCGTATGAACTTCCGGAAATCGTCGCGGTCCCGGTGGCAGACGGGTCGCGTGAATACCTCGACTGGATCAACGCGGCGACCGTAACCGAGATCGGCTGAAGCGAATATGGCGAGACTCCTTTTCATCCTCACGCTGCTGCTGGCGATCGGCACGCAGGCCTTCGCGCAGGAATTGCTCGAGCCCGAAAAGGCGTTTCAATTTTCGGCGCGCCTGCTCGACGACCGGCAGGTCGAGATCAAGTACGTGATCGCGCCCGGTTACTATCTTTACCGCGAGAAATTCAAGTTCACGGCCGAGCCGGCGAGCGTCAGCGTCGACGCGTCCCAATTGCCGCCTGGCAAGGTTAAGAAGGATGAATTTTTCGGCGAGGTGCAGACTTACCGCGGCGAGCTGCGTTTCGTGCTGCCGGTCAAAGGGCTGGCGGCGCAGGCGCCGCAGTTCACACTGAAGGCGGTTTCGCAGGGTTGCGCCGACATCGGCGTGTGCTACCCGCCGCAGGAGCAGACGGCCAATGTCACGCTCGCCGCCTTTTCGCCCGCGGGCGCGGCGACGCCCTCAACGCCGTTCCTCGCGAATGCGCCGCCGGCGCGCGCCGCGGGCCCGCAATCCGAAGACGCGTTGATCGCCGGTTTGTTCAAAGGCGGATTCTGGGTATTGATCGCCAGCTTTTTCGGCTTCGGCCTGCTGCTCGCGCTGACGCCGTGCGTGTTCCCGATGATCCCGATCCTGTCGGGCATACTCGTGCCGCATGGCGCGCACCTGACGCACGTGCGCGGCTTCGTGTTGTCGCTGGTGTACGTGCTCGGCATGGCCATCACTTATGCGGCGGCGGGTGTTGCTGCCGGGTTGCTCGGAACGATGCTGTCTTCGGCGCTGCAGAACGTGTGGGTGCTGTCAGGTTTCGCCGCGATTTTCGTGCTGCTCGCGCTGTCGATGTTCGGGTTTTACGAGTTGCAGCTGCCTGCCTCGATGCAAAGCCGGCTGGCGGCGACCAGCAACCGGCTGCACGGCGGGCATTTCGCCAGTGTGTTCGTGATGGGCGTGCTCTCCGCGCTGATCGTCGGCCCGTGTGTGGCCGCTCCGCTCGCCGGCGCGCTGCTCTACATTAGCCAGTCAGGCGACGGCGTGCTCGGCGGCGCCGCGTTGTTTGCGATGGCGCTCGGCATGGGCGTCCCGCTGCTCGCCGTCGGCGCGTCGGCAGGGACGTTGCTGCCGAAAGCCGGCCCGTGGATGGATACCGTGAAGCGGTTTTTCGGCATCGTGCTGCTCGGGGTTGCGATCTATCTGGTCTCGCCGCTGTTGCCCGCGGCCGCCCACATGCTCGCATGGGCTGCCCTGCTGATCGTGTCCGCCATATATATGCATGCGCTCGACCCACTGCCGCCCAATGCGCCGGGTGCGCACAGGCTCTTCAAGGGCATCGGCGTCATCAGTCTATTGGCGGGCGCGGCCTTGCTGGTTGGCGCGTTGTCGGGAGGGCGCGACATATTGCAGCCGCTCGCCGGTTTGCGCGGCGCAGCCGGAGCGGTCGAGCATGCGCCGGCGTTTCAGCGCATCGACAGCTCGGCGCAACTGGATAGTGCGATTAGCGCGGCAGCGGGCAAGCCCGTTATGCTCGATTTTTACGCCGACTGGTGCGTGTCGTGCAAGGAAATGGAGCGCTACACTTTTACTAACGAGGCGGTGCGCACGCGGCTCGCCGGCATGGTCGCGCTGCAGGCGGATGTCACGCAGAACAACGACGAGCATAAGGCATTGCTCAAGCGGTTCAGCCTGTTCGGCCCGCCGGGCATCATATTTTTCGACCGCCAGGGCAAGCAGCTAAACGATCTGCGCGTGGTTGGTTTCCAGCCCGCGGATAAATTTGCGGCGACGCTCGATCTGGCCTTGCGATGACGCGCCGCTGGCAGGCGCTGCTCGCGGGCGGCGTCGCCATCATCTTCGCCGCCGCGGGGTTCCTGGCTCACCAGTGGCAGGCCGCCGATGCGCCGCCCGACCCGGTTGCCACGGGCCGCATGGTCCTGGCCGCCGAGCTCATGGGACTCGACGACAAGCCTCAGCGCTTCGAGCAATGGCGCGGCAAGGTGCTCGTAGTCAACTTCTGGGCGACGTGGTGCGCGCCGTGCCGCGAGGAAATTCCCGGTTTCATCAAGTTCCAGGAACGTTATCGCGCGGACGGCGTGCAGTTTGTCGGTGTCGCGATCGATCAGAAGCAGCGGGTCGTGCCGTATGCGAAGGAAATGGGCATCAATTACCCGCTGGTGGTCGGCGGCATGGAAACCATGGATTGGACGCGCGAGTTAGGCGACCGGGCGACCGTCCTGCCGTTTACGCTGATTCTGGATCGCGCCGGCCAGGTGAAACTCTCTAAAGTAGGCGTTTTAACGACCGAAAAGCTCGAAGCGGCGATTAAACCGCTTCTGTAAAATCTCCAAGGTGCCTTCAAGTTCGCCTAAATTCGGCGAAACAGCCAAATACAGGAACTTTCATTTAGACCCCCGCCAACTCCGGTAAAATTGACGCCATCGACCAAGGCGCCACTCACTTAACGGCGCGGCCGCCGAAGCGGCTTCAGCCGTGGGCCGCGTGTGGCCGGGCTGCGTAAGCCAAACTGGGCGCAACCGCACCCAAAGTTGGACAAAATGCGGCGATCTGCTGCAAAATACCGACAACTCGCGTAATGAAGTGTGGAAAATTTCACAGTTTCGCTCTACCGAGGCATTACACTCCGCAACTACCACCCCTCTATGCCCGCACCCGCCAACATCCTCGTCTTGCATGGGCCCAACCTTAATCTCCTGGGCGAGCGTGAGCCAGAGCAGTACGGATCGACGACGCTGGATGCCATCAACAAAAAACTCGCCAAGCGTGCGGCTGCCGCGGGCGTCGCACTTACCGTTTACCAGACCAACATCGAGGGCGACCTCGTCAGCCGGATCCAGCAGGCACGCAACGAAGCGGTCGACTTCATCATCATCAATCCGGCGGCCTTCACGCACACGAGTGTGGCGTTGCGCGATGCATTGGCCGCCGTGCGGATTCCGTTCATCGAAGTGCATCTGTCCAACGTGTACCGGCGCGAGGAATTTCGCCGCCACTCGTATGTCACCGACCTGGCAGCCGGCGTCATCAGCGGACTCGGCGCCAAGGGGTACGAACTCGCGCTCGACTATGCACTGCAACACTCAGCGGGAGGCTGAATATGGACTTGCGTAAACTGAAAAAGCTGATCGATCTCGTTGAGGAGTCAGGAATCGCCGAACTCGAAATTACCGAGGGCGAAGAAAAAGTCCGCATCAGCCGCAACAATTCCACCAATGCACCCGCGACCGCGACGGTCACCCAGGTCGCCGCGCCGGCGACCTCCGCGCCGGTTGTCCCAGGCGCTCCGGCTGTCACTGGCGAGCCGGCGGCGGCAGCACCCGAAGGGCATGTATTGAAGTCCCCAATGGTTGGCACTTACTATCGCGCTCCGACGCCAGGCGCCAAGGCTTTCGTGGAGGTTGGGCAGACGGTCAACGAAGGCGATACGGTGTGCATTATCGAAGCGATGAAGCTCTTGAACGAGATCGAAGCAGACCGGTCGGGCGTCATCAAGGCGATCCTGGTCGAGAACGGGCAGCCCGTCGAATACGGTCATCCGCTGATGGTGATCGGGTGATGCGATTGCGGGATGGAGCCAACCTAGCCGTCACTACAAATCCGACCGGGCGCATCCCGGTCGGCGCCGGCCGCCCTGGCGGCGCGGCAACGGACGAGCGCTAACCGGTGTTCGAAAAGATCCTGATCGCCAATCGGGGCGAAATTGCGCTGCGCATCCAGCGCGCCTGCCGCGAGCTCGGCATCAAGACGGTGGCCGTGCATTCGGAGGCGGACGCGGAAGC
>Ga0207650_10003562_pt1 | contig 10689 bp, 12 predicted proteins | sample KBSS63metaG_FD_184325 | JGI IMG/M metagenome (GOLD analysis project Ga0207650, IMG submission 184325) | Switchgrass rhizosphere microbial communities from Kellogg Biological Station, Michigan, USA - KBS S6-3 metaG (SPAdes) (version 2) | ecosystem: Host-associated > Plants > Roots > Rhizosphere...
TTGTCCCCGGTACAACGATTATGTCGGCATCGTCATTCGTGAGGTGAGACGGAACATCCCGCTGCAGGCCGTGAATGGTCGCTGCCAGCCGGTGTACTTGCGGATGGCATAAATTGTGAGCAGAGGGAAAAGAGTCATCGACAGATAAGGTTCACAAGGCAAATCGGTCGTAGCTTTAAACGAGACCTTATGATGATTGATGATGACACTCTCAGACACCTGTTACGGATCTACGATGATCTGGTTTCAGCTATGCAAATGGTTGAATGAGAAGCACGACATAGAAGTGTCATCGCGCCTTATTCCGCTTGTCGATGAACACACTCATCTGCTGATCGAAGCGGAAAAAAACAAATGCAATGAGCGTCACGAGAACGCTGAAACATGTCGAAGGCTGTACCTCGCTGTTGTGGTCTGCGGTTATTTCTCTCTCCTGTCCGCTTTTTTATGCTGTTTTTCTTCGTACTGAATCAGACTGATCTGTCCGTCACTCTCTATATTTGCCAGCTTCACTTTTGAGAGATCCTCCACTCCTTGCTCGCGGAGTTTTCCAAGCAACTCGGCTTCGGTGATCAACTCGCGTCGCATGTTCCGGCGCAACAGCTTGCCGCGTTTCACCAGAGGAAGTGGCGGCGGTTCTATTAGCCGCTCGAACCACTCAGATTTGACAGTCAGCCAATCGAAAAAATAGTTCCAGAAAATAATGGTCGCGACTAGCACAATGCCATCGGGCAAGGATCTGTACTCGCCCGCCATAGCATTTTGTGAAGCATCGGCGAGCAGAGTGATCAACAATAAGTCTGTCATCCCAAGTGTGCCAGTTTGCCGTTTCAACACGATGCGGAGCAAAATAGTGAGCGCAAGATACATCACAGATCCGCGCACGATGATCTCCAAAAAAGGGGTGTCCGGCACAAATATCGAGTTCCAGTCGATATTATCAAACATACCTATGCAAGCTTGGCGTCTGAGAAAATGTCGCCGTTTGAGAGCTGAGCATAGCGCAAAACCAAAGAGGCAAGAGCAAAGTAGGAACTGCTTTTGTCATCACCTGCCCGTGGAGAATTGATACTCATCACCTGATCACCCGATCAGCTCTCGCCAGCACGTTGGGCGGAATCGTGAGGCCGATCTGCTTGGCAGTCTTAAGGTTGATCACCAGCTCGAACTTGGTGGGCTGCTCAACGGGAATGTCGCCGGGGTTTGCGCCTTTCAGAATTTTGTCAACGTAGGGCGCTGCACGCCTATATGAGTCCGTAATGCTCGGTCCATACGACATCAGACCTCCGGCTTCGGGATATTCCTTAAACAAAAACGTAGACGGCAAGCGATGCCGGATTGCAAAATCCGCTATGACCTTTCTTTGGGTGAAGAATAAGGGATCTGGGGTGAGAAGAACCGCGCCTGAGCGCTCCTTGTCGATGCTAGCAAGCGCCGTATCGAGCTGCGTTGGATCATGGGCCTCGAAGAATTTGAGGCTGATCCCCAGAGCTTGCGCCGCCAACTCGGTTTGTTTCACGAACACACTCGCGACCGGATGAGTCGTATTCCACAGGACTGAATAACTCTTAATGTTTGGCACAATGTCCTTGAGCAACTCCACCCATTTGCCGCTAAAGCCTTCCCCGACCGCCAAAGACGTCCCCGTCACATTGCCGCCGGGTCGGGACAAACTGTCGATGAGACCACGCTCGAAAGGATCGGTGACCGCATTGAAGACGATTGGGATCGTACTCGTCGCCTTCTTTGCAGCCACCGCACCAGTGGCACTACTGACGACGATCATATCGACCTTCAACCGGATCAGTTCATTGATGAGATCGGAGACACGTTCTGCCCAGCCCTCAGCCCAACGTTGCTCGATCGTAATGTTAGCGCCTTCAATATAGCCTAAATCGCGAAGGCCTTGGCGAAATGCTTCGAGGTTTTGGCCGCCCGCTGCGGCAGAAGTCATTGCCACGAATCCGATCCGGGGAGCTTTTTTCGGCTGCTGCGCTTCTGCGCTTTGGCAAAACGCAAAGAGCATAGCGCAGAGCGCCGCACAAAGTACTGAGTACTGAGCTATCAGTGCTGAGTTTCCGGTCTTTGGCGAGCGTTTCATATCTCAGTCCTCAGCACTCGTTACTCAGCACTGTTATTTGATCACCCGATCCGCCCTCGCCAGCACGTTTGGCGGAATGGTGAGGCCGATCTGCTTGGCGGTCTTAAGGTTGATAACCAGCTCGAATTTTGTGGGTTGTTCAACCGGAAGATCATCAGGCTTTGCACCTTTCAGGATTTTATCCACGTAGATGGCGGCACGGTGATAGAGGTCGCCGATCAGCGGACCGTAAGCCATTAGTCCGCCTTCCTCGGCGAATTGGCGGGTTGGGTACATGCCCGGAAGACGCTGCTTCAATGCAAGGTCGACGATAGTTTTCGAGTGAAGAGTCGTTTGGGGACTCAAGACCACCAGCAAAGCATTGACGTTTGCCTTCGGTAGCGCCGCAAACGCCTTTTCAATGTCGGCTCGTTCCTCAATTTTCACCAGATGCAGCGGTATTGCCAACGCCTGAGCTGCTTCTTCGGTTTCCTTGAGTCCCGCCACCGCTTCGGTCGCACGCGGGCTCCACAGCGTCGCTACACGGGTGATCTTTGGAAAGCCTTCCTTAAGGAGCTCAACCCGTTTGGTGCTGAGGTCAGATACAAGCACGCTGAGGCCTGTCACATTTCCCCCCGGCTTTGCGAAGCTTTCAGCCAGGCCTTGTTCCACCGCGCTGCCGCTGGTCATAACAATGGGAACCATTCGTGTCGCCTTGCGCGCGGCCCGAGCGCTTTCTGATGAAGTGGTGACGATCACGTCGACTTTTTCACGCGCCAACTCCATCGCCAACTCCGGTAGGCGCTCGTACTTGCCTTCTGCGTAGCGGTATTCCAAGAGGATATTTTTGCCTTCCGTATAGCCGTGCTCTCTCAATCCTTCTTTAAACTCTTGCAGATGCGGTTGATCGCGGCCGCCCATGAAAAGAATGCCTATTCGGGGAATTCTTGATTGCGCCTGAGTGATCGCGCAGTGCACAAAAACCATAGCGCTGAGCGCAAGAGCACACACGCCCTTGCTAACTATTGACCACGGACCGCCCGCTACTTTCACTTAACCACTCTATCCGCCCGCGCCAGCACATTCGGCGGAATCGTTAGGCCGATTTGTTTCGCGGTTTTGAGATTGATGGCAAGCTCGAACTTGGTCGGTTGCTCCACTGGCAAGTCGCCGGGCTTCGCGCCTTTCAGTATTTTATCGATGTAAGTGGCGGCGCGCCGGTAGATGTCCGCTTGATCCGCCCCATAGGACATGAGACCGCCAGCATCTACAGCTTCTCTGTTAGGGTGCACCGACGGTAAACTGCTCTTTAACGCAAAACCGACAATACGTTTTTGATTAGTACGCATCAGCTGGCCACCGAGGATGTACAGACCATCCGAACGTTCGTTGTTTAGGGCAGCGAATACCTTCTCAAAGGCGTCTGCATCTCGTACCTCCCAAGGCCGAACAGTCAATCCGAGTTCACGCGCCGCAACTGGGATGTTATCTTTCACTTGGAGTACATTGAGCTCAGTGGCCGGATCGTAGAGAACCGCGACACGCATAACTTTGGGAACGGTTTCTTTGAGCAGCTCCAGGCGCTTCCCACCTAGTTCTCTGGCAAGATTTGTTAGGCCGGTAATATTTCCGCCGGGATGGGCAAGGCTTTCAACTAGGCCTGCCTCGACAGGATCGGAGGCCGAACCCAACATAACGATAGGAATTGTCTTGGTCGCGCTCTTGGCCGCGCGGATGTTGTTGGGGTCTCCCCCTGCTACGAGAATAATGTCAACCTTGAGACGGACCAGCTCGGCGGCAAGCTCAGGCTGCCCACCTTGTTTTCCCCCTGCATATCGATACTCGATGCCGATGTTCTGGCCTTCTGTGTAGCCAAGCTCGCGCAGAGCCTGTCTAAATGGCTCGGAACGGGCGGATTCTCGAGCGGGCTCGAGCGATGATAGATAGCCAATCCGGGGGATTTTGTTCGGCTGCTGAGCCTCAGCAACAGTAAGTAGTAAGAGAGTAAGCAGTAAGCAGATAAAAGCCATGGCACTTCTACGCGTGCGTTTCTGCCTCGCTGTCTTGCTCGTTACTGACTTCTGCTTCCTGCTTGGTGTCACCGAATCACCCGATCCGCTCTCGCAAGCACGTTCGGCGGAATTATGAGACCGATCTGCTTGGCGGTTTTCAGGTTGATGACCAGCTCGAACTTGGTCGGCTGCTCCACGGGAAGATCGGCAGGCTTTGCACCTTTAAGAATCTTGTCCACATAAGTGGCGGCGCGGCGGTACAACTCGGGAGTGTTAGTGCCATAGTACATGAGGCCACCGGCTTCTGTATATTCTGTTTGGGGGTAAATCGCTGGGAGCCCGCTCTTCACCGCGAGGTCTGTAAGCTGTGCTCGTTGTGAAATGAGGACAGAGCCTGGAAGCATGAGGACTGCGTCAGCACGCCCCTTCCTCGCGGCTAGAAATGCCGTCTCAAAACGCTTGGGACCTAGTACGTCGAGATATTGAAGCTCCACTCCGAACGTCTTTGCGGCGAGTTCCGCCTCTCTTAAGTTTTGTGCGTTGCCCGGGTTGATTGAAGTCCCGAAGACCGCCAATCGCGAGAGCCTAGGGATCATCTCCTTCAGAAGCTCCAGTTGTTTTCCGCTTAACTCTGGGGCAAGGCTGGAAAGCCCTGTAATGTTCCCGCCAGGTTGCGCAAGGCTGGCGACGAACCCGTTTCCAACAGGATCGGGGTCCTGCGCCATCACGATGGGTATCGTGGAAGTTGCTTGCTTGGCAGGACGGGTTGCTTGGGGACCACCCGTGACGATGATGTCTACCTTGAGACGCACTAGCTCCGCCGCAAGCGCGGGGAGGCGATCAAATTTCCCCTCTGCATATCGCCACTCAATAACGATGCTCTTCCCCTCAATATAACCGAGTTCCCGCAGACCTTGCTGGAATGCCTCGCGACGGGCCGGGGAAGTGGAAGGGGATTGACCAGATAGGGATCCTATCCGGGGAACTTTCGTTGGCTGCTGTGCCTCGGCAGACGAGCCAAACGCAGTAACGATGGTGGCGAAAACCACGAAACGAATTAGTTGGTCTCTGGCCTTGTTCACTTGATAACTCTATCCGCCCGCGCCAGCACATTCGGCGGAATCGTTAGGCCGATTTGTTTCGGTGCCGTGAGATTGATCATTGCTACCTGATCACTTGATTCGCCCGTTCAAGGACTCGGTTTGGAATTATTAGACCAATCTGTTTGGCTGCCTTGAGGTTGATGACGAATTCAAACTTCGTTGCTTGCTGCACCGGCAAATCACCCGGTTTGGCTCCTTTCAAAATTTTGTCCACGTAACCAGCCGCGCGTCGATAGAGATCATCGTAGTCCGCCCCGTAGGACATGAGACCGCCCTCATCGACAAACTCCTTCTCGAAGTAAATAGCTGGCAGCCGGTATTTGCCGGCAAGCTCGACGATCCGCTTTCTCTCCGCGAAAAAGGGTCGCTGGGCGGTCGTCATGATCGCGTTAATCTGCTTCTGCTTTGCGGTTTGAAAGGCATTCTCCAAACCTTTGGCGTCGGCCTGAGTCTCGATCTCCTCCAATTTTACCTTAAGCGCCACAGCCGCAAGTCTGAGTTCTTTCAGTTGGAGTGATGATGCGCTGATTCCAGCGGGCCACAGCACTCCCACTCGGGCGAGCTTTTGGAGCGTGTCCTTGAGTACCTCCAGCCTTTTGGTACCTAGCTCGCCTGCTAAGAACGAAAGCCCTGTAATATTGCCTTCCGGCCGCGCCAGACTGCCGACCAAACCTTGACCCACAGGATCGGAAAGGTTCACCATCACGATGGGGATCGTAGTAGTTGCCCCCTTTGCCGCTAACGCCGCCGGTCCCCCTGAGACCACAATTAGATCAACCTTTTGACGGACCAGATCCGCCGCAAGCTCAGGCAGCCGGTCATTTTTACCCTCTGCAAACCGATCCTCGATGGTGATTTTTTTTCCCTCAAACCACCCAAGCTTGCTCAACTCTTGCCGAAACGCGTTTACGCGGCCCGCGCTGCCAGCAGCACTGCTTGAATCCAAAAAACCAATGCGGAGGACTTTCCCTGTCTGCTGCGCCTCGACAGCAGGGGTGGTTATCAACAAGATAGTTGTCATTAACCAGAAAAGAAATCTGGAATGCATAGTGTTTGCTGCTGGCTCTTTCTGACTACTGATCACTAACTCCTGATGACTGTCACTTGATCACGCGGTCCGCTCTCGCCAGCACGTTCGGCGGAATCGTAAGACCGATCTGTTTGGCCCTGTTCATTTGATCACTTGGTTGGCCCGCTCAAGGACTTGGTTGGGAATTGTCACACCGATCTGCTTCGCCGTTTTGAGATTGATCACCAGCTCCAATTTGCTTGGCTGCTCGACGGGCAGGTCAGCCGGTTTGGCTCCCTTCAAAATTCTGTCCACGTAAGAGGCGAGGCGTCTGGGCCAGACTGCGCGGTCCATTCCGTAGAACATGAGCCCACCGGCCTCTACGGCATCCCTGTAGAAATACGTCGACGGCAACCGGTGCTTGAGCGTAAAACCGATGATCCGTTTTTCGTTAATTCGCATTGGCAAGTCTGGGGGTACGTAGAGTCCATCTGGACGCTGCTTGCTCATCGCTGCAAAAACTTTATCGAAATCGTCTGTGCCTCGGACCTCCCAAGGCTGGAGATTTAACCCCAGATCTCGCGCGGCAACCGGGAGAACCTCTTTCACGTCCAATGCACTGACCCGATTACCCGGATCGTAGAGAACCGCCACACGCGCAATTTTCGGAACCGCTTCTTTGAGCAATTCCAGCCGTTTACCGCCTAGTTCTCTGGAAAGAAGAGTGATGCCCGTGACGTTGCCACCGGGATGGGAAAGGCTTTCGACCACGCCTGCCCTCACAGGATCGGTCCCACCGCCCATCATAACGATGGGAATCCTTTTCGTCGCATCAATGAGTGGTCGGACGAGCGTGTCGCCTCCCGCTACGACGATGAGATCAACCTTGAGACGTACCAGCTCCTTCGCAAGCTCTTGAGCCCGATCGCGTTTCCCCTCGGTGTATCGGTACTCGAAAGTAATGTTCTCTCCTTCGATGTAGCCAAGCTCGCGAAGAGCCCGCCGAATTGCATCAGCCCATGAGTCACTAGCCGGGTCGGCCACTGATAGGTGTCCTATTCGCCAGATTTTCTTCGGCTGCTGCGCGTCGGCTGGATAGCAAAGCGCAAGAAAAATGGCGCAAAGCGCAAGAGTAGCGTTGGTTGCTGCCCACCGATTACTGACCAGCATTATCGAATCACCCTGTCCGCTCGTGCCAGCACATTCGGCGGAATAATGAGACCGATCTGCTTTGCGGTTTTGAGATTGATCACCAGCTCAAAATTGGTTGTTTGTTCCACCGGTATTTCCGTCGGCTTGGTTCCCTTTAGGACTTTGTCCATTAGAACGGCGGCGCGCCGGTAAGTCGCAGGAAAACTCGGACCGTATGATATAAGACCGCCAGCGTCGATCCAGTCGCTATTTTCGAACATCGCCGGCATCCGATGTTGCACGAGGAAATCTATAATCCGCTTCCGGTAAGCATTGAGAACAGGATCCATTAGCGCTAGAAACCCATCGGGTCGATCCTTCGTCATCACCGCAAAGACCGTGTCGAGCTCGTTAGGGTCTTTCACCCCTCGATCTTGTAGCGAAAGGGCCAGTGCTTCTGCCAATGCTTGAGTCTTTTTTGCTTCGAGCGCCATACCGGCGTTGCCCTTGTTCCAAAGCATCGCAACGCTTGAGAGCTTCGGAAAGATTTCCTTGAGCAGCTCTAGGCGCTTTGGCCATAGGTCAGAGGCTTGCGCAGTTATGCCCGTGATGTTGCCACCGGGATGAGCGAGACTAGCGACAGCACCGGTTCCAACCGGATCGCTAGTGCCGAAGAAAACAGTGGGGATTGTTTTAGTCGCTCGCTTAACCGCAAAAATGGCCGGCGTTCCTGCGGTGAAGATCGCATCGACTTTCAGTCCGACCAGTTCTATTGCAAGCGCAGGAAGACGATCTTCTTTTCCCTCGGCAAACCGGTAGTCGATGATAGTGTTCTTCCCCTCAATATGGCCGAGTTCCCGCAGCTCCTGAACAAACGCATCGAGGTTGGCGTTGGGAGGTGCACCGAGATATAAAATACCGATCCGTGAAGTCGTTGCTTGTTTCTGCGCTTCGGCCGCCTGCAGTGAGATGAGAATTAGGGCCGCTGAGAACAGTGTGAAGACCGGTTTGATCATTGCAATTCCTCCAGCGAGAAGCCAACTCTTTCACTTATGCGACGCTTTCACTTAATTACTTTATCCGCTCGCGCCAGCACATTCGGCGGAATTGTCAGGCCGATCCGCTTGGCGGTTTTGAGGTTGACGACCAACTCGAACTTCGTCGGCTGCTCAATGGGTAGTTCGGCAGGCTTGGCACCTTTCAAAATCTTGTCGACGTAAGTTGCCGCACGACGAAATAAGTCGGTAATACTTACGCCATAGGTCATAAGCCCGCCCTCTTCCACATATTCGGTAGTGTAGTACATCGCCGGCAGCTGCCTCTTTGCCGCGAGGTCCACAATCTGTTTTCGGTGAGAGAAGAAGATTGAGGCGCGCAGCACCAGGACTGCCTCAGCACGGCCGTTGCTTGCTGTTCGGAATACGGGTTCAATATCCTTGGGACTTAGTACGTCTAGGTATTGAAGCTTTACCGCTAAGGCCCCTGCCGCGACTTCCGCTTCTCTTAACGATTGTGCGTTGCCCGGTTGGGTTGAAGTCCCAAGCACGGCCACGCGAGAGAGCCGAGGAACGATCTCCTTGAGAAGTTCCAATTGTTTGCCGCCTATCTCCGGCGCAAGGCTCGCCAAACCGGTAATGTTCCCACCCGGTCTCGCCAGGCTCGCGACGAATCCATTCCCAACAGGGTCATCGTCAACTCCCATTACAATGGGAATCGCATGAGTTGCTTCCTTGGCGGGACGGGTTGCTGCCGGACCAATAGTGACAATCACGTCTACCTTGAGACGCACTAGTTCGGCCGCAAGCTCATTCATGTGATTGAGTTGTCCCTCAGCATATCTTTGCTCAATGAGAATGTTCTTCCCCTCCACGTACCCAAGCTCACGCAAACCTTGGCGAAAGGCCTCGATACGAGCCGCAGCCGCGGAGGGTGTCGCCGTAAATAGCAACCCTATCCGGGGGATTTTGGTCGGCTGCTGCGCATGCGTAGAGACGCAAAGCGCAAAAAGGACCGTGCAAAGCGCCATAGCAAAAATCCTTCGCTTCACTTTTTTCTCGTCGCGCCTCACCACTCACGCCTCACAACTATATTCATTTGATCACTCGGTCCGCTCTCGCCAGCACATTGGGAGGAATGGTGAGACCGATCTGCTTGGCGGTTTTGAGGTTAATGACCAACTCGAACTTTGTAGGCTGCTCCACGGGTAACTCAGCGGGCTTTGCGCCTTTGAGTATCTTGTCCACATGGCTCGCGGCGCGGCGGTAGTTGTTTCTTTCATCCGGCCCATATGCCATAAGTCCGCCTGTGAGGACGTACTCGCCGGCCTCGTGCATCGATGGTATTTTTTGCCTTAACGCAAACTCGACGATCTGCTTCCGACTACGTTCGTCTTGCCGCAGAAGTGGGTTTGGCAACGTAATGAATCCCTCTGTGCGTTCACGGGTCATTGTCTCGATGGCACTTTCCAAATCATCGGGCACGTGCACCTCGACGGGCTGTAGTCGGAGATGCAGAGAAGGAGCCGAAACCTCCAGCTGTTTCATGGCTGGCCCGTGCTGTGGCGCGTTCCAAATAATCGCCACTCGAACTAGTTTTGGCGAAGCTTCCTTGAGCAATTCGAGCCTCTTTGTGCTCACGTCCGGAGAAAGGTTGGTGAATCCAGTGATGTTGCCACCGGGCCGTGCCAGACTAGCGACGAACCCTTGGGCTACTGGGTCACCGACATTTGCCATAACGATCGGAATGGTTTTTGTCGCTTGCTGGACCGCACGGATCGAGGGTGTCGATGCTGTAACGATCACATCGACTTTCATACGGACTAATTCATCTGCAAGCTCGCGCAGTCGGTCCCTTTTGCCGTCTGCATATCGCCACTCCACAAGAATATCCTTCCCCTCGACGTAACCTGATTGTTGCAGCCCTTGACGAAAGGCTTCCACGTTGGAAGCGGCAACAGAGGCAGAGCCGGCCGTCAGATAACCTATGCGCGGAAGTTTTTTCGGTTGCTGAGCCTCAGCTCGAAAGTTAAGGATCAACAAACCGTACAATGCTAATCGAATGACGCTTTTCCTTAGGTTCACTTAATCACCCGATCCGCTCTCGCCAACACGTTCGGTGGGATGGTCAGGCCGATCTGTTTGGCGGTTTTGAGATTGAGGACCAGCTCTATTTTATCGACACCCTGCACCGGCAACTCGCTAGGTTTCATTCCGGCAAGTACGAGCTGAACATACTTAGCCGACAGGCGACCCACCTCGTGTAAGCTCACTGTGTAAGTGCTGAGACCTCCTTTGGTAACATGAAGGCGGAAATCAAACATGGTCGGTAATCTCTTCGTTATGGCCGCCTCAATAA
>Ga0207650_10003564_pt1 | contig 10683 bp, 9 predicted proteins | sample KBSS63metaG_FD_184325 | JGI IMG/M metagenome (GOLD analysis project Ga0207650, IMG submission 184325) | Switchgrass rhizosphere microbial communities from Kellogg Biological Station, Michigan, USA - KBS S6-3 metaG (SPAdes) (version 2) | ecosystem: Host-associated > Plants > Roots > Rhizosphere >...
TTAGACAATACAGGCAGCAGGTTTCCCTTCCATTGCTGTAGTGCTGCTTCTATATGCTGTTGTGCCTTGTTTTGTTCCAGGTAGCTTAAATATTCCTTTGCGTTGTTTTTAGTAATCTCAAGCCGTTGTTCCCTGGTCATTCCTTCGAAAAAATGCATCATGGGAATTTCAATTTCCTCAGCACTCTTTAATAGGTACTGACAAAAATCGTCTAATCGATGCTGTAGTATATATTGAGCATACGAAGGCAGGAAAGATAAATGCTCTATAGATGGTTTGGTTTTCGTAGTTGTTTCCACAAACAAATAAAATAATTAACAGCCTTGCACTGCACGTGGACGTGCTCAATTAAAGGTAATGGAAAAAATAACTAGCTCCATCTTAACAATACAATCCCATTTCCAAATAAAATACTGCGCAAGGCCTTCATCTGATAATCATAAATTTCCTCTATCCGGGCCTGAATAGGGATCTTCTTCCTGGCTCTCGTGTCTATCGCCGCCGAGACTGTAATAATTATTTTCTTCGTCTTCCTCACCTATGCTTTCATTATCATCATCTAATTCACTTCCGGGTATATCCAGGTCTGTATTCAGGTCTTCATTTGAAACATTTTGAGGCGTGCCGATTTCGTCATTTGTGGAATTAAGTATTTCAAGATCATCATCGTTTACATCTGCTTCAGTTCCAGGCTTGATTTCCAAATCATCATTCGCTTCTTCAATTGGTTGCTGATTTTCACGCCCGGAATTTTTCTTCCCTTCGTGAGCAGTGGCAAACCGCTGACTTACTCCAGTTGCATTACGGGCACTGGCCAGATTTTCCATATCGACATCAACTTTGTGCGAACCTGTTCTTTGATCCATAATATCTTCCCGTGCAGGGTAGTGAGGATAGCCCGGGAAATCCTGGTCAGTTTTCGGATCTTTAGATTGCTCTACTTCTCGTTTGCTGTCCATGGCTTTTGATGGGTTGTTGTCAGGAACGTTTGTATTTCTTTCTGAATTTTTATCATTATCCCTTTTCATGGCTGTTTATGTTCAATACAGAAAATGTTATGCCGGGCCAGGGTTTTACGCCAAATAAATATTTATTTAAAAAAACGGTTGCTGATTAATAAGAAAACCGTAGAAGAGGTTGGTCAATATCAAGTATGGAAATGTAACAAATACGCATCTCACTTCATTAAAACTGCGCATGAAACAAAATTGGTATTTGATTTTGATGTTGGCATTTATGAATTCTGGTAATTCATCCGTTTTTGAATTACAAACTAATAAACAAACAGATCACATAACAGATACATCCAATAAGTATAAGGCAAATAGCTGGCAATATTTTCTTCAACATTTGCCCATTGTTGATCAACCGATTCTTGATTATAAAGGCAGGCCAATTGATTACCAGCAAAAACACGTCGGCATCGTGCCTTACGATGTTGGCGCAACTGATCTGCAGCAATGCGCTGATGCTCTTATGCGGTTAAGAGCTGAATACCTGTTTCAGCAAAAGCGCTATGATGAAATTGGATTTCATTTTGTAAGCGGAGATTATTATTCATGGAATGCCTACTGCAATGGTTTGAGGCCAGTACCTAAAGGACGAGGAATTAAATTCATAACCGCTTCGCATAGCCAAAAAAATCACGAGAGTCTTCGGCACTATCTTGATATTGTTTACAATTATGCCAGCACCATTTCCCTGGCTAAAGAATTAGAACCGGCAAATCGTTTTGAAATTGGAACAGTGGTTATTCATGCTGGAAGTCCCGGGCATTGCTTCATCATCATTGATGAAATAAGAAATAATAAAGTGGATACCGTTTATAAACTTTTAGAAGGCTACACTCCAGCCCAGTCAATTTATGTATTGCGCAATTTGAGTGAGCCGGGGATTGTTCCCTGGCATAAACTAGAAATGGGAGTTATTGAAACGGCCAGCTACAGATTTGATAATTATAAACTGGTAAAGTTTGAATAGAAGTAAAGCTGGGACCATCAATCATTCGCGAGCCTGTGGAATTAATAAAGCAGTCTCTAAAACCAAAGAGGCCAATTCTATCAATTATACTCTTTTCAATGAAAAATCTATCTAACACGTTTTGAACAGAAGGCAAATAAAAAGTCCCGATTGCTCGGGACTTCTATAACCTTTACTTGAGGTCTTATCTTTTCTTAGCGCCGCCTTTCTTAGCACCGCCTTTCTTTGCTCCACCTTTCTTAGCAGCACTTTTTTTAGCGCCACCCTTTTTTGCTCCACCTTTTTTAGCTCCGCCTTTTTTAGCGGCTTTTTTTGCTGTTGCCATTTTGTTTGAATTTTAATGGTTAGTAATAAAAATTTAACAACAGTAAAATTATAAACAAATTTTAAACTGTCAAATTTTTTACTAACAACTTCAGAACAATTATGCAGATGCTTCTACAGCAGCAACAGAAACGAATGTTCGGTTTTGTCTTCCTTTCTTGAATTCAACCACACCATCAGCGAGAGCAAACAGCGTATAATCTTTACCTACACCAACATTTTTTCCAGGATGATAAACAGTACCACGCTGACGAACGAGGATGTTACCGGCAATGGCAGGTTGGCCTCCAAAAATTTTCACGCCCAAACGTTTGCTGTTTGAGTCACGACCATTCTTTACACTGCCTTCACCTTTTTTGTGTGCCATAAAAATTGAAGTTTTTAAATTTCAAATTCCAAAATCCAGATTAGGTGGAGATTTGGAATTTTGTTTTGGAATTTATTTATGCAATATCAGTTACCCTGATTTTTGTGTACTGAGTGCGATGACCTTTCTTTTTACGAAAACCTTTTCTGCGTTTCTGTTTGTATGCAATTACTTTTTCGCCTTTTACCTGGTCTAAAATTTCTGCTGAAATTTTGAGGCCGCTATTGCTGAATTTTAAATTGCCGTTGTTGTCGGAAAGAATGACATCAGCAAATTCTACTTTATCACCGGTATTACCCGTTACTTTAGGAACATATAAGGTTTGATCTTTCTCAACCCTGAACTGTTTACCGGCTATTTTAACTACTGCGAACATGGTTCAAAAATTAGGTGGGCAAAGGTAAGGTTAAAACTCGTAGCTGCCAACAAAAACTCCCTCTAAAAAGCCAAATTAGGAAGCTCTTAACCTCTATTCTGTATATTCGTGCCCGTTTTAGCTTGCCATGAAATTCAAATCTTTTTTAGCAAAACCATTTGCATCCTATACATCTGCGAAAATCCGTAAAGGAATGTCGACTGCCCTGTCGGACCAGGATACAGTCCTTAAGGAATTATTAAAAGTGGGTAAGACCACTGAATTTGGCAAAGAACACGGGCTGGATAAGGTCACGTCCTACGAGGAGTTTAAAAAAGCCATTCCTGTGAGGGATTATGAGAGCTTTAAACCCTACGTCGAAAAAATTAAGGAAGGCAAGCACAATATTTTATGGAGGGGAAAACCAATTTACCTGGCCAAAACCTCTGGCACAACCAGCGGTGTAAAATATATTCCTATTTCGAAGGACTCTATCTCCAATCACCTTAACACGGCCAGAAATGCACTGCTTTGTTACATGGCAGAAACCGGAAATTCATCCTTTGCCGACGGGAAAATGATTTTTTTATCGGGGTCACCCGAGCTGGAAAGAGTGGGAGGCATACCCACTGGCCGGTTGAGTGGAATAGTAAACCATCATGTGCCCAGTTATTTAAGATCTAACCAGCTACCGAGTTATGAAACCAATTGTATTGAAGACTGGGAATCAAAACTGGACAGGATTGTGGATGAAACCATCAATCAGAACATGACACTTATTAGTGGTATACCACCATGGGTTCAAATGTATTTCGATAGGCTAATAGAACGAAGTGGAAAGAAGATCAGTGAAATCTTTCCGAATTTTTCTGTACTGGTTCACGGCGGTGTAAACTTTGAACCTTACAGGGCCAGGATATTCGAAAGCATAGGAAAGAAGATTGACAGTATTGAAACGTTTCCGGCTTCGGAAGGATTTTTTGCCTTCCAGGATTCTCAAAAAGAGGAAGGCCTTTTATTAAATACCAATAGTGGAATATTTTATGAATTCATTCCAGCGTCACAGATTTTCGATGAAAATCCAACAAGGATTTCTTTACACGATGTAAAACCCGGTGAAAATTATGCCCTCGTTATTAATAATAATGCTGGTTTGTGGGGATACAACATTGGAGATACGGTAAAATTTTTAAGTGTTAATCCATACCGGCTGGTGGTAACCGGGCGAACAAAACATTTTATTTCTGCATTTGGCGAACACGTGATTGGTGAAGAAGTGGAACAAAGTTTGCTCAAAGCTGCGGAGGAAGATAGAGTGCACATAACAGAATTTACAGTAGCACCAATGATTCAGCAGGGAGAAGGAAAAAGTTATCACGAATGGTTTGTTGAATTTGAGAACGAGCCCGCCAATATGGAATCGTTTGCTATGAAAGTGGATCATAACCTTCGTGAAAAAAATATTTATTATGATGACCTCATCTCAGGAAATATTTTGCAGCCACTTCAAATACGGGTCATCAGGAAGAATGGATTTATCGATTATATGAAGTCAATTGGTAAACTTGGCGGACAAAATAAAGTTCCCCGCCTAAGCAACGACCGAAAAATTGCTGATGAAATAATTAAGTGGACAAAGTCTTCAATAATTAATCGCTAAATCATTTGTGATTTCCAGCTGTCGATTAAAATCTATACCTGGTTTATTGCAGCCTAATTCACAAGATGTGTATTTATAAAGGCAAAATTTTTATGAAGCTACTCACGATAAAACGGCGTCAGTTGGCTGTTAGTTTTCATTTAATTAACTTGTTGTCTTAAATCCACCATGAATCAAACTACTCCCGTTAAACGAATTGCTTTATTTGGTTCTACCGGTTCTGTTGGCACACAAACGTTAGAAGTAATTGCTGCCAATCCCGACAAATTTTCTGTTGAAGTACTCACTTGCGGTAGCAATGACGAACTGCTGGTAATGCAGGCTTTAAAGTTTAAACCAAATATTGTTGTAATAGGCGAGGAGCGAAAACTCGCGAAGGTAAAAGACGCATTGTCTCAAACAGACATTAAGGTTTTTGCCGGAAATAAAGCACTAGAAGAAGTGGCCTCTATGGATGTTTACGACATGATGCTGGCGGCAATCGTGGGTTATGCAGGCTTAAGGCCAACTCTGAATGCGATTGACAATGGTAAATCAGTGGCATTAGCAAACAAGGAAACACTGGTAGTTGCCGGCGATTTAATCATGCAAAAAGCAATTGAAAAAAGAGTTCCCATAATCCCGGTAGATTCGGAACATTCGGCCATTTTTCAATGTTTGGTAGGAGAAGTAAGAAATCCGATTGAAAAAGTCATTCTGACTGCATCCGGCGGACCATTTTTAGGAAAAAAACCGAATTATCTTTTAAATGTAAAAAGAGAGCATGCGCTTCAACATCCTAACTGGAGCATGGGTGCGAAAATCACGATTGACTCAGCAACGCTCATGAACAAAGGTTTGGAAATGATTGAAGCAAGATGGTTATTTAACCTGCATGCCGACCAGATTGAAGTTTTGGTTCACCCACAAAGCATCATTCATTCCATGGTGCAATTTCAGGATGGCAGCATCAAAGCACAAATGGGATTGCCGGATATGAAATTGCCAATTCAATATGCCCTGTCTTTTCCGCAACGCATACCCAATGATTTTCCCAGGTGTGATTTTAAAAAAATAAAGAGTCTTTCTTTTGAAGACCCCGATGTTAAAACCTTCCGCAATCTTAGTTTAGCAATGGAAGCGTTGAGCAAGGGAGGTAATCTTCCCTGTATTATGAATGCTGCCAATGAAATTGCTGTCTATGCTTTCTTAAAAAACCGCATTGGTTTCCTCGACATGACCGATGTAATTGAAAGGACCATGCAAAAAGTACATTTCATCAACAAGCCTAGCCTTGAGGAATATTATGAAAGCGACGGCGAAGCCAGAAGTTTTGCCGCTGATCTTATCAAGCTTTAGCGGTTATACTTATAACTAAGATTTATATTTTCCTATGTTATATTGCACCAATTTTAAAAGGCATTGGCGATGCGTGACTAATAAGTATGAGTGATTGGTTCATTTCAGCCTTCAATTGTTAATCAACAAAAACCCTGGCGCCAGCGCAAGGATGAATAAAGAAATATGGTTTTACTTGCAATAGATTGGTCAGCAGTAGGTGTTAAAGCAGCACAATTTGTTTTGTCGTTTTCCATCCTGGTTATCCTGCATGAAATGGGTCACTTTCTTCCGGCCAAATGGTTTAAATGCCGTGTAGAAAAATTTTATCTCTTTTTCAATCCGTGGTTCTCGTTAATCAAGAAAAAAATTGGTGAAACAGAGTATGGACTGGGTTGGATTCCGTTGGGTGGATATGTAAAGATTTCAGGGATGATTGATGAAAGCATGGATCGTGAGCAAATGAAACAGCCCGCACAACCTTGGGAATTCAGAAGCAAGCCTGCCTGGCAACGGTTAATTATTATGCTGGGCGGTGTTACTGTGAATGTTATTCTGGCCATCGTAATTTTTATTATGATCACCTGGGTTTGGGGAGAAGAATATTTGCCCCCACAAAATGTGAAATATGGAGTTTATGCTGATAGCCTGGGAAAATCAATGGGTTTAAAGGATGGAGATGTGATTTTGAAAGTAGGAAATGAAAATGTAAGAGACGAATTTAAGGTGCCTTCGCAATTGCTTACTACCGATGCCACTAACATGACTGTTCTTCGTGATGGGCAACAATTGCAATTACAGGTTCCACATACCATGATCAAATCATTAAGCAAAACCAAGGGAACAAGCTTGTACTCCATTCGTTTTCCCGGGATAGCCGAAGATTTTCCAAAGAACTCAAATGCACAAAAGGCCGGAATTAAAAAAGGCGATCAACTCATTGGCGTGGATACAATAAGCACGCCCTATTTCCAGGATTTTCAAAGAGAGATCAGGAAAAGAAAGAACCAGGATGTGAGTGTGCTGGCATTGCGAGGAACCGATACCGTGCGAATAAAGGTAAAAGTAAATGAAGACGGAGCGATTGGAGTATGGCCGCTTGGTGATATTAAAAAGCTGGGATTACAAACGGAAACTAAAAAATACTCATTTACTGAATCAATTCCTGCCGGTTTTCAACGTTGCTGGAAAACATTGTCTAATTACATGACGGGATTAAAACAAATCTTTACTGGAAGGGTAGCAGCGAAAGATTCCTTGGGTAGTGTTATTAGTATCGGAAACATTTTTCCGGGGGTTTGGGATTGGGAAAGTTTTTGGACATTAACCGCTGTGTTCTCTATTATTCTTGCCTTCATGAATGTGTTACCAATACCAGGGTTAGATGGTGGACATGCTTTATTTACTGTTTATGAAATGATAACAGGTCATAAACCAGGAGATAAGTTTATTGAAGTGGCGCAAATGGTGGGAATGGTGTTGCTGCTGGGTTTAATGTTATATGCCTTTGGCCTTGACATCTGGAGATTATTCAAATAAAACTTCCAAAATTTTAAGAATACCATTACTCGTCAGCCTGAAGAGTTTTTGTAAATTTGTCGGCTGGTTTTGAAACGTTGAACAGTTTAAAAATTTAATGGTTTAAAAGTTTTGACTTTAATGATGAACCTCTTGAACCTTTAATCTTCTTAAACTTTTTCAACTTTTCCTTTGGGGGCGTTTGGTTTTGACAGCATAGGTCTTTGAAAGTGTAAGCATGCAGAGCGTTGGATAATTAGCTCTTAAATCTGAATATTCGAACTACAAATGGCAATACTCAGTATGCCATGGCTGCCTAATTAGATTAGAGCATCCATTTTGGCCGGGAAACGCAGGTTTGTCTGTACCTCGCATCCCCGCCTAAATCAAAAAGAAACAGGCTGCTGTAACCGAAGGCTGTGACGGTTGCTTAAGACTATTCAGCTAAGGAAATTGTTGGTTGGTTCCGTTCCTGCAATTTCCCGACAATTAATTCGGAAATAAGCATGTAGAAAGCTTTTGGAAATCATGTTTGGACACCGGTTCGATTCCGGTCGCCTCCACAACTGTAATATAGTAGCCCGGTCGCCTGGAGGGCTACTATCATTTTCTCCAAACCAGGGACGACTTTAATTTCTTAACTAACCCGTCAATTCAACTTATTTCTCTTTTTATTTTGTTACAATTATTTTTTGTGTACGAACTAATTGTGAACCCGACGAATTGATGATGATACGGCACAAATATATTCCTGGGGTTAAATGATTTGAATTTAAAACAGAAGTGTACTTGCCCGCTTTTTTCATGCCCTGTTCAACGGTTGTAATTTCCCTTTGCGTTAGATCCAACAGTTTTATTGTCACGTAGGCGTCAATCGGAATCCTGTAAATAGCAATTGATGTGCTGTTAATTGGATTTGGATAAATTTCAAATGGCAAATCGTTCGTCTCTTTTCCTTCTGTCTTTGATGTAAGGAGATCCGCAGCATTTTGATTTACCAGTACATAAGATCCATTATGGTTGTTTTCTGTGCAGCTCCCCAATAAATCACCATGATGTAGATGTTCCGCTACTGCTGTTGTTGCAATGCAAAGCTCCTGCCCTTTGTGACATATAAGCACCTTGTTCTCCTGGTTGCCGCATCGTACATCAATTACTTGTATTGCGGCGGCAGCGTTAGCTGTTGTGCCATTTGCATCTTTTACAGTTACGGTATAGGAGGATGTTGTTGTTGGACACACAGTAATAAATTGGTTGTTCGTGTTCATTCCGTGGGGTGACCAACTAAATGTATAAGGCGTAACGCCCCCAGCCACGGTTGCTTGTAATTGCACGCAATTGGACCCGTAACCATAATAAACAGTTGTATCTGGTTTGACCGTTACAACCAGTGGAGCTGTTTGTATGTACTTTATTGTGGCATAATCATAATCGTCTGCTTTATTATCAGCATAAGTACGAACACTACCTGTTACAAAAACATCATTGAACTTGTTAACAGCAATGCTTATTGCCGAATTAATCAGGTTAGAAACATCATATCGCTCTGCCCATTGTTGTACGCCATCAGGATTATATTTCAAAGTGATGTAATCGATAGAAGTGCTGGCACTGGAACTTTCTCCGGCTACATAAATATTTTCCTGGCTATCTAATGTGATAGACCATCCAATATTTTGACCGTCTGGGATGCCACTGTACAATTGCACCCACTGTTGAATGCCATCGCTGTTGTATTTAATAGTGGTACATAAATATTTATATTGGCTGTTCAAAGTAAACCCTGTAATATAAATATTGCCGGTCTTGTCAGCGATCATTGAATTTGGCTGGCAAATAATATTGGCAGGGCCACTATATCGTGTAACCCAAAGTATGTCACCCGAGGGATTATATTTTATGGTTGTACAATCATAAACATTGCCCGGTGCCCTGCTTGACCCGCTAACATATACATTGCCCAGGGCATCCAACGTAATTACCCTTCCGTCATCAATACTATTTGCAGTTCCATTATAGGTCCTTACCCACTGTTTACTACCGTCGGTATTGTACTTGATGACAATATAATCTTCATTCCCGTTTTCACTCTCAGTATTGCCGGTTACATACACATCTGAAGTAGCAGGATCCAATGCCATGGCAAAAGCAACATCTGAGCCATGGCCGGAGCCATCATAAAAACGTGCCCACTGAAGCACGCCCGAACTATTGTATTTAACAACAGCGCAATCTGATGAGGAATCCTGTACGGTTGCAAAACCTGACACATACACGTTCCCGTCCTTATCTAACTTTATGGCGGTGGCATAATCAAGGCCATTCGCCGGACCATTGAAACGCATTGCCCATTCCTTTACACCGGCATTATTGTATTTGACAGTAGCAAAATCATACGATGCAGCACCGTTTTCACTAAAACCCGTAACATAAACATTTCCGGATTTATCAATGGCAATAGCTTGTGTTTCATCGTTGCCGCCAAAACCGTCATAACGGGCTATCCATTGCTGTTCGCCTGAATTATTATACTTGATTGTTAAGTAGTCTGGTTTGTTATTGGCGCCCGCACTGATACCTGTTACATATACATTGCCCAAATCATCCGCGACCATGCCTCGCGCCTGGTCATTCTGGTTGGAAGCATTACCATAAAATTTTTGCCATTGCAGGGATACCTGTGAAAAAGTGGAAATGGAAATGAATAGAAAAAGAAATACAAAAGTTGAAACAAACAGATTTCTGTAATGTGATAAACTCTTCATGACTGAAAATTTTGTTTATGATCAAATTGTTCCGAAGAGTGTGCAGAATGGCGGAGCGTTAGAACTAGCCTCAAAATTGAAAGATGGACTACATAAAAACAATGACAGCTATCAGCGATAACCCTGACTATAAATTTTGTTTATCCATTTAAAGAAATATGACAAGCACATAAGGCAATTAAAAAAGCTATTGTTTTTTCTATTTTAGAAAAATAGCAATATTGAGCAAACCTTTGGGTCCTACTCGAAACAGTACTTCTGAATGTGTCTTAAAAAAAATTTCGACTGCTTAACAGAGATAAATATTCCATATTCTAAATAGAGAAAGCCACCTCCAACAAATGGTCTGTGCTTTGAACCTTTGTATGTTGATAAGTAAGGTTAAGACACTCTACCT
>Ga0207650_10003571_pt1 | contig 10664 bp, 12 predicted proteins | sample KBSS63metaG_FD_184325 | JGI IMG/M metagenome (GOLD analysis project Ga0207650, IMG submission 184325) | Switchgrass rhizosphere microbial communities from Kellogg Biological Station, Michigan, USA - KBS S6-3 metaG (SPAdes) (version 2) | ecosystem: Host-associated > Plants > Roots > Rhizosphere...
ATAAGAAGTAGTCGGCGTTTGCAGTCGGTTAATTGCCACGCATTCATCGAGGAGGAGTTATGAAACGTTTCATCGGCTTCATGCTGGTTGCGATTGCTTGCGCGGTCTTGCCTGCACACGCGCAGGATTTCCCGAACAAACAAATCGTCCTGGTCGTGCCGTTCGCCGCCGGCGGTCCCACCGACACGCTCGCGCGCAACCTCGGCGTGACTTTGACCGGCCTACTCAAGCAACAGGTAATCATCGACAACGCGGGCGGCGCGGGCGGCACGATCGGCATCAACAAAGTCGCCAAGGCCAAGAACGATGGCTACACCCTGCTCCTGATGCACATCGGCATGTCGACGTCGCCGGCGCTTTATCGCAAACTGCCGTACGACACGCTGAACGACTTCGAATTCATCGGCCAAGTCGCCGACGTGCCGATGACCATGCTCGGCAAAAAAGCGCTGCCGCCAAACAACCTGAAGGAACTGCTGCCGTACCTGAAGGCGAACAAGGCCAAGCTCAGCTACGCGAACGCGGGGCTCGGCGCAGCCTCGCATCTGTGCGGCCTCCTGTTCATGAGCCAGAACGAGATCGACCTGACGACCGTGCCGTACAAAGGCACCGCGCCGGCGATGACGGATCTCATCGGCGGGCAAGTCGATTTGATGTGCGATCAAACCACGAACACGACGCAGCAGATCAAGGCCGGCACCGTCAAAGTCTACGGCGTAACCTCCGCGCAGCGCGTGCCCTCGCTGAAGGACGTCCCCACGCTCGCCGAGCAGGGCATGAAAGGATTCGAAGTCGTCGTGTGGCACGGGCTGTACGCGCCGAAAGGCACGCCCAAACCGATCATCGATAAGCTCGTCGCCGCGCTGCAGTCCGCGGTGCAGGATGCGCAGTTCGCGGCGCGTCTCGCCGACCTCGGTGCAGTACCGGTGCCGGTCGCCAAAGCGAATCCCGAAGCACTGCGCACCCACCTGCAGGCCGAAATCAAGAAGTGGGACCCGATCATCAAGAAGGCGGGGCAGTACGCTGACTGATACACCGGTTTATTTAAAAGGCCGCGGCATTGCCGCGGCCTTTTTTGTGCGGATCGCAATACGGCATCGACTCACGTGGCAGGCTGCCAGTCAGGATGAAAGTTCGCACCGCCATTCCTGAAGCACGGTGAACGACCCCTCGTCGTCTTTCAATCGCTCGTAGCCGCGCAGTACCAGCGCCTGGTCGCCCAGCATCAGCAGTTGCGGCTCTATCAGTTCGATACCGGCAGCCGTCGGGCTTTCACCCCTCAACACGGCGACCGTATACGGCCCCTGACTGCCATAGTTGCACGAATGCGTGCGGATTGTTCCGACCAATCCGGGTTCGTTGACCAATGTCTCCCACGGAATACGGCGCCCGGCTTTCCGCATCAAACGCACTCGCCATTTCATAGCCGCTATGCATAACTGGATGGATATCCAGTATACAGAAAGGCGCAATGCGCGGGCATACACAACGCGGGACGTTACGGAATGGCTTCGAATACCTCTATCGACACATTGTTCTTCCCTGCGGACTTCACCCGGTACATAAGTTTGTCGGTGAACGAAATCATCGCGTCTTCCGAGGCGAGAACACTGTTGAAAATGCCCACTCCGACGCTGAATGTGACCGGCCAGCGATTCCCGGTCATTACCGCGTCCAGCTCTCTCCTGAGCTTGCCAACTGCTGCGATGGCATGCTGCTCGCCCGTGTTGCAAAACACTATCGCAAACTCATCCCCTCCCAAACGCCCTGTCACATCGGTCTTGCGTAAATTCGCCTTCAATGTTTTTGCAACCATTTCAAGCAACCGGTCTCCCTCCCGATGACCAAACCGGTCGTTGACCTCCTTGAAGTTATCGCAATCCAGGTATGCAATCGAAAGCGGAATATTTTCCCGCCTGTGCCTTGCTATCTCGACAGTGAAGGCTTCATAAAATCCCTTCTGGTTGGCGAGGCCGGTCGTGTAGTCCTTGCGCGCAGAGTCCTTTTCCTGCTCGTGCTGCTTCTTCAGTTGCGCCGTAAGAGCCCACGCCACGAGGTAAGAAATTAGGCGATTGGTATTGTCGACGTAAAAATACAGCGGCTCGGAGTAGGGATTCCCGAATTCGATTCCAAGGATCAGCGGCGTGATGAAAGACAGCACGGAGAACACGAAGCCTGACGTAGTCCCGCAATTCCAGGTGACGAGCAATACCACGAACAAATAGAACGGCGTGAGGCTGAGTTCGTAGCTCGAGACGTAATCGGTAAAAACGATCAATACAAACAGCAAGACACCCAAAGTCAGTGCGACGCGGGGCGCAAGCACGAAGATATTGACTCTTGTTAGATTGATCACCGCCCCCCTGAAACCTCGCTGGTCCAACAGTGCGATCCAACGATGCTTACGCGAGAATAGCATGCTGGGACAATGCGGCACGCGTGGGCCAAGCCGCACGAACTTCGAACAAGCTCGGCTTGAAGCGCAGCGCGGTATTTGTAGCGCACCGCGCCTGCGGCAGGCAAATGTTTGTCTATCGCGCTGCGACGCAGTATAGTTTCCGAAGGTCGGGGCAGCGGGCGAAGAAAAATACATGGCTCCGCGCATATTCTGCTGGTTTGCCTCACTTTTTTTCGCCGACACAAAAACCAACTCGAGGAGAAGCAATATGTCCGTTAAACGCAGATCCGCATTTACATTCCTTACCGGCAGCATCGTCGCGCTGGGCCTCGGCGCCTGCGCGACCACGAGTGAACTGCCGTCGATGGGCAATGCATTTTCGCTAACGTCGTCCACCTTCAAGGACGGCACGATGCTCGCGGTCAAGAATGCCGGGAACATCAAGACCAATCCGAATTGCATTGGCGACAACGTGTCGCCTCCGCTGTCATGGTCGAACGTGCCTGAGGGAACGAAAAGTTTCGCGCTGATCATGTACGACCCGGAAGGCCGCGGCGGCCTCGGCGTCGATCACTGGACTGCGTACGGCATACCGGTGACGACGACCGGCTTCGCCGAAGGCGAGACCAGCCAGCTTTCGAACAAGTACGTTCCGGGCAAAGGCACGGCGGGACTCGGCCATTATCTCGGCCCGTGCACGCCGCCCGGCACGGGCCTGCATCACTACACGTTCACACTGATCGCGACCGACCTCGAACCCAACGCGTTGCCACCGGGTCTCACTCGCGCAGAACTCTTCGCGAAGCTGGCCGGCCACAGTAAAGGATCCGCCGGCCTCGTCGGACTGTTCGGGCGCGCCAAGCAATAGCTGCCTTAGGTGGCTCGCGCAATGAAGGCCGCGGCAATGCCGCGGCTTTTTTTGCCAATCGATTAGCCGGCGTCGCCCCCTCCCCCATCGCTGGAGCCGAATATCGAGCGCAGCCAGCGCCACCACGAATAAACCGCGCCCGCTGCGAGCAGCACGGCGAAAAAGCCAACTGCTAGGCTCCCGAAAATTTCACCTGGATGAGTGGTACTGGTAATCCCGCCGAATGACATCGAGCCACCAAACTCGCGCGGACCCGCGCCGAATCCTATCCATCCGGGAACCGCGGCAAACAGGCTCAGCAACGCTGCGCCCAGAAAGTTTTTCATATGCGGCATCGTGTCGGGCACGACCACGAGAAAGCCGGCGATTACGAACATGAAACCGCACGCGCCGATCACCCAGTGCGGCGCATGTATATCGGATTCCGATGTCGGGATAATACCGACGGCCACCGCGACGATCAGCACGCCGCCGGGGACAGCTTATCCGGCGTCAGCGGTTCTTCGTCATCTTTCGGAATCGGCATCGATCAGCACCGTGTCGTCATGCGAATAAGCCGGTGAGCACGTGCATAAAATCCTGAGGGGCGTGTCGCCCGTATTTACGATGCAATGCGGCGTGCCCGGTGCAATGCAGATCGTATCGCCCACTGCGACCGCAAACTTTTGCGCGCCCAGCGTCATCATGCCGGCGCCGCGCGTGATGTGATAAATCTCTTCGGTCACCTGATGCAAATGCAGCGCGGTTTTGCCGCGCGCCGGCACCGTCGCTTCGGCCACGCTCTGGTTGCGGTTGCCGTGCACGGACGGATGCATGAGCTCGCGGATCTGCGAGCCGTCTTTCGTCACATACGGCTTGACTGAGCGGTAGGAGCTGCGCATGACTCATTGTGTCCGGACGATGCGCTAGTCTGCCACAAGCCGTGTGGCGGGAGTCGGCACGGCGAACCGGCGTTTCGTGCAAATCCTCAAGCCGTCCGTAAAAAGGTCAATTGTGATCCGGTGCCGCCAGTTTTTTGCGCAGTGCTCGCAGGCTGTCCTGCAATCCGTCCATGAAGAGTTTGCGCTCGCCGTTCCAGTGCAACGGAAGACCGACAAAAACATCGCAAAAGAACGGCACGGGCAACCATTCGCCGCGCGGCATCGATTTGCCCAGACCATGCATGAATACCGGCACCACGGGAACAGCGGGAAAACGCGCCGCCAGGTGCGCGATTCCGGACTTCAGTTCGCTCATCTGCTCCGGTTCGCCGCGCGACCCTTCGGGGAAAATCAGCAGGACCTCGCCGCGCTCGAGCGCGGCATAGCAGGCGGCGAGCGGATCGCCGCTGGCGGCCGCGCGCTTGCGCTGCAGCGGGATGATCCCGATCACGTTGAGCGCAAACCAGGCGATGAACCGGTTGGCGAGGAAATAATCGGCGGCCGCCACCGGCCGCACGCGTGGAATGCTGAGCAGCGGAAACAACGTAAACAGCACCAGCGTGTCGAGATGGCTGTTGTGGTTTGCGGCGACGATCGCCGGTCCGCCGCGCGGCAGCCGCGCGCGATTGCGCACGTTGAGGCCCAGCATGACGAGCACGACCGGGTACGCGACGAGCGCCACGAACAGTATTCGCAGCAGCGACATTAATAATGCAGGTAGCGGACGAAATGAAAGAAAAGCGGCGCGGTACACGTGAGGCTGTCGAGCCGGTCAAGGATGCCGCCGTGCCCGGGCAGCAGCGTACCACTGTCTTTCACGCCGATGTCGCGCTTTATCGCCGAGATCGTCACGTCGCCTATGAAGCCGAATACGCCGATCAACAGGCCCGCCGCGACCGATTCATAGCGCGTGAATGGCGTCAGCCAGGGCGCGAGCGCGACGGCCAGCACGACGGTCGTCGCGACCCCGCCGACGAGCCCCTCGAACGTCTTGTTGGGGCTCACGGTCGGCGAGACCTTATGGCGCCCGAACAACTTGCCCCAAACGTATTGCGCGACGTCGTTGATCTGGGTGAGGAATACGAGGTAGAAGAGCAGCGCGTCGCCGCCGCCCGCCGGATTGCCCGCAGCGGGCAGCGCGAGCAGGTACGCCATGTGGCTCAGGCTGAACACCGTCGTCATCAGCCCCCAGTGTACGGTGCCGGCGGCGCGCAGAAAGCCCTGGGTCTCGCCGATCAATACCATGCGCATCGGCAAAAACAGGAACACGAACACCGGGATGAAAATGATGAACATCCCATACCACTCGATGCTGATCCAGTAGTACTGAATCGGAATCGACAAGTAGGCCCAGAACAACACGCGATGATCGGCGCGCCGGGTCGGAATCAGCGACAGGTATTCCTTAAATGCGAGAAAGCTCACGAACGCAAACACCACCAGCGAGACGTCGTTGTCGAACGCGACCGCGAAGCAGAACACGCCGATGATCAGCCACCACGTTTTCAGCCGCAGCCGCAGTTCGGTGTAATCGCGCTGGGGATTCAGGTGCGCGAGCAACATGGCGACGATGCTCGCGATTATCAGCAGCGCAAACGCGCCTATCAGCGCGTGCATGACCTGCGGCGGCAGATGGAATTTCATTTGGCGGCGAGTTCCTTCAAGCCGTTGCGCAGGCGATTGACGATCGTGACGGCCGTGAGTACCGCAAGCGCTGCCATCAGATAATCCACCCAGCGCCCCGCTTCGACCCCGACTCCGAGCACCAGCGCGAGCGCGCCGAATACGAATGCGCGGTCGCTTTTACCCATCGGGCCGTCATAGCGGCGGCTGGCGCCGAGCGACTGGGCGACGACGCCCGTCATTTCGCTCGTCACGGCGAGGACCACGAAGATCACGACCGGCGCCGGCGCCACGCCGGGCAGCAAGGCAAACGGAAGATAGATCGCAGCATCGGATATTACGTCGGCGAGCTCGTTTAGAAAGCCGCCGAGCGCCGATTTCATCCCATGCTCGCGCGCCAGCATGCCGTCGATCGCATTGAGCGCCATGCGCTTGAACAGGACCAGCGGAACGAGCAGCAGCGGCCACTGCTCGTGCGGATACACGGCGACGAGCAGGCCGACGACGCAACTCAGTACGAGCGCGAGCACCGTAATCTGGTTCGCCGTGATGCCGGCCGCCGCCAGCACGCGCACGAGCGGACGCAAATAACTTTGAAACGCAGGCTTCAGAGCGTAAATGCTGGGCATGCCGCTACCCTCCCATTCGAGAGTCTGTCTCATCAATATCCGCGTGTGCGACGGCGGTCATTTTCGTCCAGTTCTAGGAGAACGACTACAGCAATATGTCAATATTGCAAAGGAGGCCGACACCGAAATGGGCGAAAATGGCCCCGTCCCGAAGGGTTGCCGCCAGAAAAGCCGATTGCAGCGTTGCTCGTCTTGGCAATAGAGTGACTATTGCCTTCGCCGGGCGCCTTGCCCTCGACATTTCTGACGACAACGCATCACGTGGATATTGATGAGACAGACTCTAAAATATAACGCATATGACAACGAATCCGCAGACCACATGAAACCCGTGCTCGGCGTGCTGGGCGGCATGGGCCCGCTCGCTACGGTGGATTTTTTGCGCAAGCTGATCGAAGAAACGCCGGCCGCGCGCGACGAAGATCACCTGCCGGTCATCGCGTGGTCGGTGCCGCAAATCCCCGACCGGCCGTCGGCCATCACGGGCGATGGTGAATCGCCGCTGCCCGCGCTGCTCGCTGGCGTGAGCACGCTGAAGGCAGCCGGCGCGGTCGCGCTGGCGATTCCGTGTAATACGGCGCACTACTGGTACGACGACATGGTGCGCGCAGGCGGGCTGCCGATACTTCATATCGCGGATGCCGCGCTCGCCGAACTGGAATCGCGTCATATTGCGGGCAAAACCGTCGGCCTGATCGCGACCAAGGGCACGCTCGCCGCCGGATTTTTCCAGGAACGATTGGCGGCGCACGGATACAAACACGTGACCAACACCGATAGCGAGATCGACGAACTCGTCCTGCCCGCGATCGTTCACGTCAAACGCAACGAGCTCGAGGCGGCGGGCGCGCTGCTCACCACCGCGGTGGAGAAGGTCATCGCCGGCGGCGCGCATGGCATTATCCTCGCATGCACCGAGACGCCGGTGGTGCTCGACCGCCTGCCGCTTCAACTATCCGCGCAATGCGTCGACGCAACCCGCGCGCTTGCGAAGGCGTGCGTGCAGTGGTGGAAGGAAAATCAGGCTTGAGGAGCGACCATTGAGGATTGAGAAAAAGTATTAAAGCACAGCGAAACTCAATCCACTATCCTCAATCCTAAAACTATCTCGGCTGCGTCAGATTCTCCGGGCGCAACAGGTCGTCGAGCCGTTCTTTGGAGAGCAGCTTCTTTTCCAGCACGAGCGCGTATACGCTTTTGCCGCTCGCCAGCGCCTCCTGCGCCACTGCAGTCGCGTTGGCATAGCCAATATGCGGATTCAGCGCGGTGACTATGCCGATCGAGTGCTCGACGGATCGGCGCAAGTGATCGGTGTTGGCGGTGATGCCCTTGACGCAGCGCATGGCCAGCGTGGCGCAGCCGTTGCGCAAATGCTTGAGACTTTTGAACAGGCTGTGCGCGATCACCGGCTCGAATGCATTCAACTGCAGTTGCCCCGCCTCCGCGGCGAAACTCACCGTGACGTCGTTGCCGATGACCTCGAATGCGATCTGGTTGACAACTTCGGGGATCACGGGATTGACCTTCCCCGGCATGATGGAGGAACCCGCCTGCATCGGCGGCAGGTTGATCTCGCCCAGGCCCGCGCGCGGCCCCGACGACAAGAGGCGCAAATCGTTGCAGCTTTTGGAGAGCTTCACCGCGACGCGCTTCAACACGCCGGACACCTGCACGAACGCGCCGCAATCCTGGGTCGCTTCGACGAGATTGCCCGCGGTCTCCAACTTGATGCCGGTGATGTCCGACAATTTGCCGCACACGATGCGCGCGTAATGGGGATGCGCGGTAATGCCCGTGCCGATCGCGGTCGCGCCGAGATTGATTTCGTGAATCAACAGGCACGCTTCGCGCAGGCGCTGCTCGTCCTCGCCGAGCATCACCGCGTACGTGGAAAATTCCTGGCCAAGAGTCATCGGCACCGCGTCCTGCAGCTGCGTGCGCCCCATTTTGAGCACCTGCGCGAATTCCTGCGCTTTCATCTCGAACGCCGCTCGCAGCTCCGCCATCGCCGCCACCAGCCGCTCGATGCTGAAGTGCAGCGCGAGCTTGACCGCAGTCGGATACACGTCGTTGGTGCTCTGGCTCATGTTCACGTGGTCGAGCGGATGCAGATATTTGTATTCGCCTTTGTGGTGCCCGAGCAGTTCGAGCGCGCGGTTGGCCACGACTTCATTGGCATTCATATTGGTCGACGTGCCCGCGCCGCCCTGGATGACGTCGACCACGAATTCATCGAGCAGCCGGCCTTCGCGGATTTCCTCGCATGCTTTGACGATTGCATTGGTCTTCTCGTCGTCCAGCAGTTGCAGCTCGTTGTTGGTCAGGGCCGCGGCCTGCTTGATGCAGGCGAGCGCTACCACCAGGTCCGGATAAATCGATATCGGCGTGCCGGTAATCTCGAAGTTTTCGAGCGCGCGCAACGTGTGCACGCCGTAATACGCATCGCCCGGGACGGTGCGGTCGCCAAGCAGATCGTGTTCGATGCGGGTGGGCGGGAAAGCCATCGCGAATCTCCAGGTTGTTAATGTCTTCGACAGTCTTCAGACAGTATTCAATATGAAAGCCGGCGGCACGGCCGGCAAGTCTGTGCCCGATTCCAGTGCCGCACCAGCGGCGGGCACGCGTTGCACCAGGGTCTGGCCATCAGTCATTCGATCGTTTTGACTCCCATACGAATCATGGCTTTACCTTGCGCGGCCAACGGCATGGCGATTGCTGACCAGCACCCGATGCGGGGCGCCGGCGCTCAGGCGACAGTGCTGGACAAGCCCAAACCGTTCGGCTAGATTGTGTTCCTCAATGCGTAAATCGCCTGATTGCATTGATAAAACTCCGTCACAAAATCAGACAATGTGGAGAAACACATGAACCGTATTTCCAAAATGTTACTCGCCTTCACCGCATGCGCGTTGTGCGTCGCACCCGCCATCGCGCAGGACGGCACGCTGAAAAAAATCAAGGACAACGGCTTCATTACGATCGGCCATCGCGATGCGTCGATACCTTTCTCCTATTACGATGACAAGCAGCAGCCCATCGGGTTCGCGATGGACTTGTGCGCGAAGATCGTCGATGCCGTCAAAGCCAATCTGAAAATGCCCAATCTCCAGGTCAAGTATCAGTTGGTGACGTCAGCGAACCGCATCCCGCTGATCGCCAACGGCACGGTCGACCTCGAGTGCGGCTCGACCACCAATAACGTCGAGCGTCAGAAACAGGTCGGCTTCACCATCACGCATTTCCTGACCGCGAACCGTTACGTGACCAAGAAATCGGCCGGCATCAAGTCGGTCGACGATCTCAAGGGCAAGACGATCGTATCGACTTCGGGCACCACCAACATCAAGCAGGCGACCGAACTCAATACCGCCAAGAACATGGGCATGAACATCATCCCGGCGAACGGCCATCCCGAAGCGTTTCAAATGGTCGAAACCGGACGCGCGGTGGCGTTCGTGATGGACGATATTCTGCTCTATACGCTGGTGGCGCAGGCCAGCAATCCGTCCGACTATGTGATTTCGTCCGATGCACTGTCGCTGCCCGAGCCGTACGGCATCATGATGCACAAGGACGATGCGGCGTTCAAAAAAGTCGCCGACGATGCGATGACCGCGGTCTACAAGAGCGGCGAGATCAACAAGATTTACGCCAAGTGGTTCACTTCGCCGGTACCGCCAAAAGGCATCAACTACAACGTCCCGATGTCGGCGCAATTCAAGAACCTGATTGCAAATCCCACTTCCTCGGGCGATCCCACCGTCTACAAGTAACTTAACGCGCATGACACGGGGGACTGGGGAGTCCCCCGTTTTGTTTCTGCCTCCGGGAGGTCAAGCTTGAAGTACGATTGGCAGTGGAGCATTTTCATGCAGCCCGCCGCGGACGGTTCGGGCACGTGGCTCCAATATCTGCTCGGCGGCCTAGTGTGGACGATGATCACGGCGCTGGCCGCCTGGGTGCTCGCCCTTTCGATCGGGTCGGTGGTCGGCACGCTGCGCACCACGCCCATGCCGTGGGTCGTGCGCGCGGGCAATGCCTACGTCGAAGTTTTCCGCAATATCCCGCTGCTCGTGCAGATGTTCCTGTGGTTTTTCGTGCTGCCCGAACTGCTGCCCAAGCAGCTCGGCGACTGGATCAAGCAAATGCCGCCGCCGTGGGGGTCGTATCTACCCGCGGTGCTGTGTCTCGGCATCTACACCTCCGTACGGGTGGCCGAGCAGGTA
>Ga0207650_10003577_pt1 | contig 10659 bp, 8 predicted proteins | sample KBSS63metaG_FD_184325 | JGI IMG/M metagenome (GOLD analysis project Ga0207650, IMG submission 184325) | Switchgrass rhizosphere microbial communities from Kellogg Biological Station, Michigan, USA - KBS S6-3 metaG (SPAdes) (version 2) | ecosystem: Host-associated > Plants > Roots > Rhizosphere >...
AAGTTATCAAACTCAATCGCAAGCGTTCCAACGTTGTCTTGTCCCGCAAGGCGGTAATCGAGGAAGAGAACGCCGGCCGCAAGGGACAAACGCTCGGACACATCGAAGAAGACATCGTGGTTGAAGGGCAGATTAAAAATCTCACTGACTACGGTGCGTTCGTCGATCTCGGTGGCGTTGACGGTCTATTGCACGTCACCGATATGTCCTGGGGTCGCCTGCAGAATCCGAACGAACTTTTTCACGTCGGCGATAACATCCAGGTGAAGGTGCTGAAGTTTGATCGCGATCGTGAGCGTGTGTCCCTCGGCTACAAACAGTTGCTGCCGGATCCGTGGTCGAGCGTGGAAGAACGTTTTCCCGTCGGTGCTCGCGTAAACGGCAAGATCGCCAGCGTCGCTGACTACGGCGCCTTCGTTGAACTGGAAAATGGCGTCGAAGGACTAGTCCATGTTTCAGAGATGAGCTGGTCGAAACGTGTGAAGCATCCGAGCAAATTGGTTAACCCTGGTGACCAGGTGGAAGTAGAAGTTCTAAGCGTCGATCCCAAGGCGCGTCGCATCAGCCTGGGGATGAAACAGATTCAGGACAACCCCTGGCAAACTCTGCACGAGCGTTACCAAGTCGGGACGCGTGTGCATGGCCGGGTGCGAAACCTGACTGACTTCGGCGCGTTTATTGAAATCGAAGACGGCGTGGACGGCCTGGTCCACGTGTCTGACATTTCGTGGTCGCGACGCATCAAGCATCCGAGCGAGGTGTTGAAGAAGGGCCAGGAGATCGATGCCATCATTACCAGCATCGACGCCGACAACCGCCGGCTATCGCTTTCGATCAAGGACCTCGAGCCCAACGCCTGGGACCGCTTCGTCAACGATCATCATCCCGGCGACGTGGTGCGCGGCAAGATCGCTCGCCTGGCCAACTTCGGCGCCTTTGTAGAATTGGACGACGGCCTGGAGGGTCTGTGTCACATCTCCGAACTTTCTGACGAGCGCGTCGATAAGCCTGAGGACGTGGTCCAGCTCGGTCAGGAAATGGAGTTTAAGATCCTGAGAATCGACTCCGAAAACAAGAAGATTGGACTTTCGGCGCGCGCGGTCGGCAAGGATGAGCCGATTGTCGACACGAAGGTTTACTCGTCTCAGGTTGGCAGCGGCATGGCATCGTTGGGAGAGCTAGCTGGTCTGGCACGACCGTCCGAGCCGGAACCAAAGCCGGAGCCGGAACCCAAAGCCGAAGCCAAAACTCAAGCGGAAGCGCCCGAGACCGAAGCTAGTGCTCAGCCCGAAGCGCAGGAGCCTGCGCCGGAGCCGGAGCAATCCGCTCCCACGGCGGTGGAAGAGCCTGGACCTGAGCCGGTGAGCCAGGACGAACCGGAACCAGAGCCTGACTCTGCGCCGGCGCCCGTCAGCGAGCCTGGGCCAGAGGACGCAGCGGCGTCGGCAGAAGCTGATACCGCCACGGCTGCGAACGAGCCAGATTCCGCAGCATAGAGAGAGCCGCCCCTGCGCAATTTGCGGGTGGCTATTTCTTGCCGCACTCAATTGTTTCTGATAGGGTACGGATTTGAACACACCTCGCAACTGTTAACACTTTGAGTTTTGTTATCACCTAGCTAAATTTCGGTTTGTCCCTGGGCCATCATTTCTCGTCTGAGGTGTTGCATGACAAAAGCGGAACTCGTGGAAGACGTCGCCGAAGCGGCGGAACTTACCAAAAAAGATGCCGAACGGTTGGTCGAGATCGTTTTTGAGAGCATTATCGAGACGCTCAATCAGGGAGAGAAAATCGAACTGCGGGGCTTCGGCAGTTTTCGCGTTCGAGAACGCGGCGCCAGGCGCGGTCGCAATCCCAAGACCGGCGACCCGGTTAGCATTCCCGCCAAACGTGTTCCTTACTTTAAGCCGGGCAAGGAACTCAAAGAACTGATTAACGAGGACAACTCCCACCAACCCGCAACTGAGCCTTCAGCTACTGCCGCGGCCGACGAGACCCGTCAACCTCCTGTTTTGTAAATCATCACCGCTCCGGAGATACGACATTGGATACGCTGTGGAGTCCCTGGCGTTACGAGTACATTGCCTCCGCCGGCGCTTCACAGCCTGAATCCAATAAATGCATCTTCTGTAGTCTCCGCGACGATCCTGACCATGACGAACGCAATTTCGTCGTCCATCGCGGCCGGCTCAATTTTGTCGTTCTCAATATCTATCCTTACATCAGCGGACATTTGTTAGTCGTCGCGCATGAGCACGTCGGTGAACTCGATGCGGCTGCGAAAGAGACGACTGACGAGCTAATGGATCTCACCAAGCGGTGCCAGACGGCGCTGCGCGAGGCCTACCAGCCGGCCGGGTTTAATATCGGCATGAACCTTGGCAAGGCGGCGGGCGCAGGCGTGGCGGACCACATTCATATTCACATCATGCCGCGCTGGATTGGCGATACGAATTTTATGAGTACGGTCGGGAATACTCGTGTGATTCCCGAAGACCTCACTACCACCTACCAAAAGCTCCGTCCACGGTTTTGAGTTTGATTATCTTGCGCCGCGGACCGGCGTGAACAAGATCAGCCGCGGAGCGGCCCGAAGAGGGTAGCCAGACGTGAAACGTCTGGATCAAGCATTAGTTTGCATAGCGCGTTGAAGACGCGCTACGAAAACCTTCTCGCGCACCTCCGGCGCGCCGCTTGTTTAGACTGCTATCCAGACGTTTCACGTCTGGCTACCTTCTTCGGGCCGCTTCGCGGCGTAAAGGAGTTGTGCGGTGACAAATGCGAAATGAGAAATGTGAAATGGAAAATGAAAGCGACCACGAACTTTGGCGGGTTGACTGTTCCCGATGGCTCTCAGCGTTTTCCGGCCGTGCGGCTGATAGCTTCGTCTTCAACTTCACCCGCTTTATTGATCGGCACGTCGGCGGCGCGGTTGTAGGAGACTCCGCGTTCTTCGCTATCAATTTCGGGAGCCGGCAGCTTCGGTAGCGGCCCGGTCATTTGCGGTGGATTGAAACCGGGGTAATCAATTCGTGCGTGGTAGATGGCCGTGAGCGCGCTGATTATCGCTTCGCGAATTCTGGTTATTTCCTGAAGCGTCAGATCGCATTCATCAAGCTGGCCGTCAGTGATAACAGCATCCACGATCTTGACGACGATGGTGCGAATGTTTTCCGGGTCCGGACGCGCGAGGGAACGAGCCGCAGCTTCACATGAATCCGCCAGCATCATGATCGCCGCTTCCTTGAACTGCGGTTTCGGACCAGGATAACGAAAATCCTTCTCCTCAATTTTCTCGCCAGGCTTCGCTTCGCTCTGGGCCTTGCGCAAAAAGAAATGCAACGTCCGGGTGCCGTGGTGTTGCGGAATAAAATCCGCAATCTTCTTGGGCAAGTTAATTTCCTTTGCCAACTTTATGCCGTAGGTCACATGGCTGGTGATGATTCGCGCGCTTTGTGACGGTCGCATGCGATCGTGTGGATTATCGCCCTGCTGGTTCTCGACGAAATACTCCGGCGCGGCCACCTTGCCGATGTCGTGATAAAGCGCGCCGATGCGGGCCAGCAACGGATTCGCGTCAACAGCCCGGCAGGCGTCTTCCGCGAGTTGTCCGACCGCATGCGAATGCTGATTCGTGCCTGGCGCTCGCAGGGCCAGCTGGCCCAGCACCGGCAAATCCGCATTCGACAGCTCCAGCAGTTTTACGTCAGTCAGGATTCCGAATAGCGACTCGTTGATCGGCAAGCCTCCGGCGGCGAAGATTGCCGTCAACAGTCCACCGACAAAGCCGCAGCCAGCCGCCAATAGCATCGAGTTCAGGGTGAACGCTTGTTCCGCGTAAGCCAACAGCGCGAGCGCCATGAAGGCGTTTGCCAGCCCAACCAGCAGGCCGGCGAGCGTCACCGATTGCCGTTCTCGATAACGGCCTATTCCGTAAACAGCGGCGGCGCACGAGATGATCGCAAAAAGCGATTGTTGAATTCCCGACGGCGCCAGCATGCCGGCAAACAACGCGGTCACGATGCCAGTGAGAAATGCGAGCTGCGTGTCGACCAGCATGACGACCAGCAGGGAAGCGGCCGCGAAGGGAATTGCAAAGTTCCAGAGAATCGGATCGTTGAAAGGCGCAGACTTCATGCCGTTAGCCACGCTGTCGCTGAGCGTGAAGCCCACGCGCATGAAAGCGGTCTCGACCACTATGGCCGAGCCGACGAGAGCAAATGCCCGACCCTTTGAAAGCGACAACGCCGCCACCGTGCTGCGGTGTTCTGTGAACTTCCAGACCGCCCAGTAAACCGCCATAACTATCAAGAGCAAGCCGAGCAAGTTATGCCAGGGCCGGCCTGAGCGCCCGGTCGCGTTCAGGGCAGCGAGCTGCGCAAGTATCGATGGAGTAACCGTGTCGCCTTCGCGCGCGATCATCTGATTGCGTTTCAGCGAGATTGTTACCGGCTGAATCTTGTCCGCCTCAGCTTCGCGGGCGCGCGCCGTGGCGGTTTGGTCGAGCACAATGTTTGGACGGATAAGCGGAACGATGGCCGCCACCAAAGCGGATTTTTGTTCCTGAGACCAATTGGGCAGGCCCAGCAGCTTGAGTTCTATTTCGTGGCGTGCATCGGTGAGAGACAACATGCGCGTGCGCGGCGCGGGCATGATCATTTGCGCCGCCGGATTGCGCACGTCCACCAAAACAATTTCCTGATTCAGTCGATCAGTTTCGGCGTCGTCATAGATGTAGCGGTCGCCGGTTTCTCTTGTTAGGGTAGTGAGCTGCTGTAAGTCCTCGTCTTTTAGATTGTGGGCCAACAACGCGCGTGCCACCCCAGCGCCGCCTTCGCCGCTCCAGCTGGGAGGCTTGCCTCCCGTTTTCGATGCGGCGTCCGTTGCCAGTTTTTCCCAGGCGGCGCGAAAACTGCGCGCCGAGTTTTCCCCGCGCGTCGAGTCATAATTGAAGATGGGGCGCGTGGCCTGCCTCGCAAGGTTGCGTCGCTTTTCAGTCTCGACAATATCGAACGCATTGACGTCAGACCGCGCGACCACGTTGCCTCTTATCACTTCGCCTTCACGGTAATCGTGCGAGTAACTGGAAGCATAACTGGTGACCAGAAGCGGCACCGTCACCACCACCAAGAATCCGTAACCGATCAATAGTCGCGTGCGAGGTTGGAAAACTTTCAGCGGGCGCACCAGATATTGGAACGCCAGTTCGCGGGCACGACTGAGCGGAGTTGTGAATCGGGGACGAATGGCCATGTTGGTTTACGCGATTCGCGAGATTCGCGAGGTGTTTGCTTCGCTGTCACTCGGTAACCCGAGGTCCTGCGAGAGCATGTGCCCCAGCATTTCGAGGAGCGGAGGCAGCGTCTTACGATCGGTCGCGGATATAGCGACCACCTCGCGCGCACCGCCCTGGGCAAGTTGGCGCTGGGCGGTTTCCAGCATCTCGGCGTCGACTAGATCGGCTTTATTCAGGACCAGGATTGAAGGAATGTCAGCGCTATGAAGTTCTTCAAGGATTCGTTCAACCGATTGAATATGCTGGGACCAACGCGGATTGGAGATATCCACGAGGTGAAGCAACAGGCGGCTGTCGCCAATTTCTTCGAGCGTGGCCCGGAAGGCTGAAATCAGCCCGGGCGGCAAGTCGCGAATGAAGCCGACGGTGTCGTTGATGATTATTTCCTGCTCGCGCGGCAAGCGCAGCCGACGCGAGGTGGGATCGAGCGTGGCAAACATTCGCTGCTCGGCGCGCACATCGCTGTTGGTCAACGCGTTCAGCAGGGTCGACTTGCCGGCGTTTGTATAACCAACAATCGAAACGATCGGAAGCTGATTCCTGGTTCGAACTTTTCGTCTCTCCTGACGCCGCTGCCGTTGCGTCTCGATTTCGCGTTCCAGACGCTTGATGCGATCGCGAACGCGGCGACGATCCATTTCGAGTTTTGTTTCACCGGGACCACGGCCACCGATGCCTCCGGCCAGGCGAGAGAACGCCGAGTCTTGTCCGGCGATCAGCCGCGGCAATAAATATTTCAGCTGAGCAAGCTCCACCTGGATCTTGCCTTCGCTCGACTGCGCGCGTTGCGCGAAGATGTCGAGGATCAGTTGGGAGCGATCGATAATCTTCAAGTCGGTTGCTTCCGACAACGACCTGACCTGCGCCGGGCTTAATTCACGATCGAAGACCAGCATGTCTGCGCCGAGCTGCAGCGACCTGACTAGAAGCTCGTCGAGCTTGCCGCGGCCCAACACCGTCCGCGGATCAATCGCCTGGCGTCTTTGAATAACTTTGTCCTGCACGACAATTCCAGCCGCGAGCGCGAGCTCCTGCAACTCGGCCATCGATTCTTCAGCATCGGCAATCGGTCCGGTTGTGACACCGACCAAGATGCTGCGATCTTTCAAACTATCCTGGCGCGAAGCCCGGCGGTTGCGCGCCATCTCGGCTTCGAGCGATTCAATCAACGCCAGAAAATCGACCTCCAGTTGCGAGGCGACCCTCGGAGGCAGAAAGGCGTAAGGCTGGTGATGACTTTGGGAATTCAGGTCGAGGGAGGCCAGCGGCAGCAGATGCGCGGCGTTAATTAGCCCAGGCAAACCATCGTCCGGATTGACATCGATGGCGACCATTAGATCGAGTCGCAGCAGCGCGAGGTCAGTCAGGTCGTCTTGGGTTAGCTCCTCGCCGCGCAGATGGGTGTGGACGCAGCGCAAACCGCGAAAACGATCGACAGCCACACGGACACGTTTGAAGTCAGGCAGCTCAATCCGGCGATGGTCGCCAACCATCACGTATTCCACATGCCCACTGCGATCTATCAGCGCGCCGATTTGTCTGCGCGTCTCATGTGAAAGTTCGGCAAGCTGCCGCGCAAATTCCGGCGTCACAATCTGGTGAGGAGCAATGCGCCGGGTGTAAAGCTTTTCAATGCGACGCAATTGATTGGGCTTGAGCCCAGCCGTGTTTCCGATTAGTTCCTTGATGAGTGTCGCCCTCCGGTCAGGTTGTTTGCGGAGGGAAAGCCGCCGGTTTCCGGGTCACTGAGCGGATTCGCTTGGAAGTTACAGGAGGAGTGATGCGAGCAGTGGATGTCCGACGCCAGTGGGTTGCTTTGGATGTTGCTCCGCGATATCGCTTCGCTTAGTCGCTTGAGCATTACAATGATTTTCTACAGCGGCTCACAAAACCGCCGAACCGAATAGGCCGCTTTTGCAGGCGGATTATAGCATAGCAGACGGCGGAGAATAGGTAATCGGTTCGCGCCGCAAAGCGGCGAAGCGAAGGTAGCCAGACGTGGAACGTCTGGATGAAAAACGAGGAGTTCGATATGCCCGCTGGAGGCGGGCAGAGCCTGCTGGGCGCACTTTTGGTGCGCAACTTTCGAAATAAAGGGGATCCAGAGGTTTCACCTCTGGCTATCGTCGCTGTGCGCCTCCAGCGCTACCAAATTAGACACGACTCGGAGCGGCACGTATGATTGTGCGTTTTGGCGTCGTAGACTTTGTTAATAATTCGTATCAGGAACAGATGACCGGGAAAGTAGTAACAATCACGCGCGTTGATCCGCCGCTCGCTTTGCCGGGCGGCGAGGTGATTATCGACTGCGAAGGCTTTGATACCGTGGATCCAACCCTCTGCGCTGTTTGGTTTGAAAACCAGCAGGCAGCGATTGTGGCGCTGTCACCACGACGCATTCTGGCGATTGTCCCCGAACGCAAACACAATGGCCCGACTAACGTCGTGCTCGAAAGCCGCGGTCTTCGCAGCGATCCCTTTGTTGTCACGGTGGGCAGGCAACTGGCTGAGGATCTTCATCCGGTGGCGAACCCCGCTTTCGATCCTGATGACGGTTCGCTGATGGTGACGCGTTCCGGTTCGCGCGGCGAGCAGTTGCCAGTGACAATCTTTCGCATCGCCCAGAACGGCGAGGTGGCGGAATTCTCCGGCGATATCAAGAATCCCACCGGCATTGCCTTCGACAGCAGCGGACAGATGTTCGTTAGCAGTCGTCTCGATGGCACGATCTATCGCATTACGTCGTTCAAAGATGCAGTGCCGTTTGCGAGAAATCTGGGTGTGGCCACGGGCATCGCGTTTGATCGATACGACGCCCTGTACGTTGGCGATCGAACGGGGACGATTTACAAAGTTAATGGCATTGGCGAAGAAACTGCCTGGGCCGAACTCGAGCCGTCGGTCTCCGCCTATCACCTGGCTTTTGGTCCGGACAACGCGCTGTATGTCGCTGGGCCAACGGTGGCGAGTTTTGATTCCATCATGCGGGTTGACGAAGATGGCGAGGTCAGCGTCTTCTACAAAGGACTGGGACGGCCACAGGGGCTCGCGTTTGACGACGACGGAAATCTCTACGTGGCCGCGGCCCTGCGCGGGCGTCGCGGCATCGTGAAGATTACGCCGGACGGAGCGTCGGCGGAGATGTTTGTTGCCGGTATGAACCTGGTGGGCCTGGCGTTTGGTCCAACGGGCGAGCTGGCGGTTGTATCGACTGACGCTGTTTATAGTGTTGAGCCTCGAGTCGGGGACGCATGAGCGCTTTATGAGTTTGGGACTACTTGTCCGCTGGTTTCTTGCGGCGACGAATTGGAGTGCGTTCTTTTAGTAGTTCTTGATGCCGTGTTTGAATCAGATAGGCTAGCGCCTGATAACTCATTCCCAAGAGCGAAGCGGCTCCAGTCAAACTGCCATTTGCTTCCGCTAGTGCCTTTCGAATCATACTCTTTTCCACGTCCAGCAAGTCTTGCTTGAAATTTCTCGGCTTGCTGAATAGCGACTGTGGCGCATCGGCACCCTCACCTCCATGTAACCTCAGAGCCAGTTTCGTACCTGCGTTTTTGAATCTAAGTAACAGTTCTTGACTTTGACACTCAGCGAGCCATTCTCCGGCTTGTTGATAAGCACTTGATAACAGAGCCGGTGAGAGGTCGTCTACTTCCTCGATCAAAGTAAGAGCAGCTATGCCCGCTCGGTTTAGCGCGCCGGCTTGATGCGCTACTTCAATGGCCTTTTGAAATGTGAATTGCGCCGGTTCGCTCTTGCCGAGTCGCGCTAAGGCGACACCCTGAGTAGTAAGAGCCTCAGCTAACAGGCTGTAGTGTTCGCCTTTTTCGAGAGTCCTGACCGCGTGCCTGGCGGCGGCTTCGGCTTCGACGAACTTCCCCTGCTTGATGAAGAGTTGTGCGCGACTCTCATCAAATTGTGCGGTCTTTACTTTGTCCTTGAGATTAACGGCTAAGCGGCGAGCCTCATCCAAGTATTCTTGAGCTTGTTTGAAGCGCGACAGTTCGCGAAGAGCGTTTCCTATATTGTTCTTAACGGTTGCGCGGTAAAGATTATGGTGAGCCAGCTTGAACAGGCGATCCGCCTCTTCATACTCGCTGAGGACTTTTCTCAGTTGAATCGACTTGTTTTGTGGGGTAACCAGCTTCCGCAGAACCATTGCTAGTTGCATGTGGTAAACCCCTTTAAGAGTGCGATTGGTGATTTTCTTAAATAGCGGCGCGTTGTCTATGAGGATGGTTAAGGCTTCGTCATAACGTGATGCTGACCACTCCACAACGGACAATCCAAACAGTCCGTTAGCTCGCGTGTTGCCTTCAGTCGTGAGCCTCTGTAGAGCTTCAGTAAACATGATCCGCGCTTCGTCTAGTGCGCCCGCGTGCCAATAACAGTAGGCAAGCTCGACACGCGCGGCGGCAACCCTCTTCAAGTCTCCGATCGATTCAAAGTAAGTAATGGCGTCGGTAATTAGATCTCTGGCGGCGTTGTTCGCTTCGGATATTTCATCCTTACTTCCGATCCAGCGAGTCAGTATCCCAACACAAAGCAAGACTTCAGCGACAACGGACGGATAAAGATCGGTGGTCTCTGGTTGTTCCCCAACACGCTTCCAGAGCGGACGCATGATCTCTTGTGCGCCTGCATAGTCGCCTCTGTCTTTCAACTCTAGTGCAATCTGGCAACGGGAGCGCGCCTGCTCATTGGCCGGTAGGTGGGATAAGTCCAACTTCAGAGAGGACGTTCGCATGATACGGACTTTCCAGAAGTGAGTTAAGTCGAGACTGCGACGGGATATTAGTGAGTAGCTAGCTTCCTTGCAAGAAATGTTTTGTTCTTGTCTACTGCTTTCGATGTAAAAATTTTTGCATCGCCTCAGCCCTCTAAGGAGAAAACCCATGAAAAGAATACTGAGAGCAGCCGCCCTCGCCTTTGTACTTACAGGCACCGCATTCGCCGGAGATGTACCTGGTGTGGACACTCCAGCGCCAGGGACTACACAAGGGCCCAGCATCACGGCAGCGGTGATACTGACACTGATTAATTTAGCTCGCGGCTAAGAACTTATTCATATTGAAATGAAGTTAAGCTGTCTCTGGCGGTTAGGTGGAAGTGTGTTTGTTACTTGCTCGGTCCTGTGGCGGCCATCGCGCATTAAAGAGGTTGGTTGTCAATGAGGTCAATACGCCAGCGGGGTAGCGCGTGGGTCAGTAAGACGTGATTGCTGACGCAACGGACCCACCCGCTTGTATGTTAACCGCAAGCCAGTTAGAAAGTGTTTATCAGTTGTGCCAATCGGAAACGATTGGAGCAAGGGTGCAGCAGATCGTTCATCCGTTAGGTTGCTTAGAGCCCGTGCGGTA
>Ga0207650_10003580_pt1 | contig 10657 bp, 9 predicted proteins | sample KBSS63metaG_FD_184325 | JGI IMG/M metagenome (GOLD analysis project Ga0207650, IMG submission 184325) | Switchgrass rhizosphere microbial communities from Kellogg Biological Station, Michigan, USA - KBS S6-3 metaG (SPAdes) (version 2) | ecosystem: Host-associated > Plants > Roots > Rhizosphere >...
GGACGAGTTGGGAATTGTGACCTTCCCTGGTGGCGCGAGCGTGGCATGGTTCAAAGATCCGGACGGCAACACGCTCTCGCTCGATGAGTTCGCCTAATTGAGCGGTGGTTCGTTTCAATAAAGGGCTGATTCTTGTTCCGGTTTATTCCGTGTCTTCTGTGTATTCCGTGGTTCTTGCCCTCAAAGATAACCACGGAATACACTGAAAGCACGGAGAAGAAACGGAATAAGAAAGGCAGAAATCGGTGATTGCACGGCTGCGCATTTGCTCTTGCCTGGTGAAATTCAAGCTGAACTGTTACCAAAAATCGACCATGTCGTGAAACCAATTCCCCGGTTTGTTAGTATTAAGCAACCGGCATTTCAGAGATCAATTCGCATACAGGAGATAGAAGTAATGTTTCGACGCAAAGTAATGGGCGTTTTTTTGCTCAGTAGTTTTTTACTGCCGACTCTGGCATTTGGCCAGACGACAGCATCGGTTGGCGCAAAGACGGCGGCAGCGCCCGCGCCTACGACAAAAATTTATGCGGCTCCGAAGGCGACGATCGATCGGATCCGCGACGAGGGGATGAATCACTCGCAGGTGATGAATACGCTCTCATATCTCACCGATGTCATCGGCGGACGCCTGACGAATTCCCCGAACATGAAACGCGCCAACGAGTGGACCCGCGACACGATGGCGAAGTGGGGTATGCAGAACGCAAAGCTCGAAGCATGGGGACCGTTCGGCCGCGGATGGTCGCTCAAGAGTTTCTCGGCGCAGGTGAATGAACCGACCGTGTTCCCGGTCATCGCGTATCCGAAAGCCTGGTCGCCTTCGACAAAGGGCGCCGTGACGAGCGATGTTGTCTTCCTCGACGTCAAGACGGACGAAGATTTCGCAAAGTATAAAGGACAGCTCCGTGGAAAGATCGTGCTGGCCTCGCGTCCACGCGAATTGAAACCCGACTTCACCGGAATGGGCGAGCGTTACAACGACGAAGCTCTTGCCAAGCTCGCCGCAGCAACTCCGGATGCGAACGAAGGTCGCCCCGCACAGCCCGCCGGAGCTCTGACGCAGATGACGCCGCAGCAGCAGGAGCGCATGCAGCGCTTCATGATGCAGTTGAAGGCCGCGAATTTTCTTTTAGAAGAAGGTGCCGCAGTCATTGTCGATAACAGCGGCAATGGAAGTGGCGGAACGCTGTTCGTCCAAAGCGCGAACGTTGCTCAGGAAGTTCCCGCAACGCCGCAGCAGGCATTTGGAAATCGCAATCGCATGCAGCCGTACCAGAAGGAAGCCGAGGCGAAGATGCTGCCGCAGATGACGATGGCGACCGAGGATTACAACCGCCTCGTACGGATGATCCAGAACGGTGCAAAGCCGAAGATGACAGTCGATATTCAGACGCAGTATCACGACGAAGATCTGATGGGATACAACACCGTCGCCGAGATTCCGGGAACGGATCCCGTGCTCAAAGATGAGATCGTCATGCTCGGCGGACATCTCGATTCATGGCACTCCGGCACCGGAGCAACAGACAACGCCGCAGGATGCGCGGTTGCGATGGAAGCAGCGCGAATATTGCTGACGTCCGGTTTGAAACCGCGTCGCACGATCCGCGTCGCTCTGTGGAGCGGAGAAGAACAGGGCTTGAACGGCTCGCGTGAATATGTGAAGCAACAGTTCGGCGAGCGCAAACGCGGCGAGAATGGGCAGCCCGGCGAGCTCGTAAAGACAGCGAATTACGATAAGCTGTCGGCGTACTACAACCTCGATAACGGAACCGGAAAGATCCGCGGAGTCTACATGCAGGGGAATGCTGCGGTTCGTCCGTACTTCGAAACGTGGCTCGCTCCGTTTGCAGATCTGGGTGCAACGACGCTGACGATCTCCGACACCGGTGGAACCGATCACCAGTCGTTCGATCGGATCGGTCTTCCCGGATTCCAGTTCATCCAGGACGAGATCGAGTACGACACGCGAACACACCACTCGAACCAGGACAACTACGATCGCATCCAGGCCGAGGACATGAAGCAGGCCGCGACGATCATGGCCGCGTTCGTCTATCAGACCGCAATGATGGATGAGAAGATGCCGCGGAAGGTAGTCAAGTAAAGTTCGTTCAGTCCGAACGATGTGAAGCCCGCTGAGAACTCAGCGGGCTTTATTTTTGTTCGCGCCTTCGTATCCGACCCGCGCCAGCAAGTCACCTAATCGCGGATCATCGCGCAAGGGATCGAGGCGCGGGTCTACTTTGATCCACAGGATAAACCCTTCACGGTTTGTGTACGAGCGATCGAGGCTGGCGAACGCAGCGTCTTTTTCACCAAGGGCCGTCTGATAGACGGCGAGATAATAAATCGGTAGGTTAGCCGGTCTCCGATCACCGGTCATCTCATTTAGAAAACCTTCCCAGCCGCCCCCAGAAAAGCTCTCGCGCATCTGCTTCGCGAAACCCGGTTCGCCCAGCGCTTCTTCAACTTTTGCGATGCTCTCCACGCAGCCGGCATGATCACCTGTCGTCTGGTACACGTACGAAAAACTATCGTAAGCGTGAAAGAACGTTGGATCGAATTCAACGATCTTTCTCAGCTCCGCCAAACTCTCGTCGTATCGACCGGCATAGTAGAGGGTATCCGCGTAGGTTCGGGCGATTGATGGAGAGAGTGGGTCGAGTTCGATGGCCTTCCTCAATTCTTCTTCAGCTTCTTCATACCTCCCATCTCGAGCAAGCATCTCGCCATACCAATGATGAGCCGTGGCGTAATTCGGATTTAGCTCGATCGCACGTTTGTACTCGCGCTCTTCACCGGCGTAGTCGAAATTAAAATCTCCAAGTATACCGCCCAACGACGTATGTGCCTCGGCAAGATCGTTATCCATCGACAATGCTTTTAGCGCCGCCGTCAGGGCCTTCGGCTGCAACTCAGTTGAAGGGCCGCCGCCGTAATTCCCAAGCAGTGAATAAGCGTCGGCGAGTCCTGCGAACGCGAGGGCATAATTCGGATCGAGCTCGGTCGCCCGTTGGAAAAACTCAATAGCTTTGCGCAGGTCAGGGACCGTCCGTTTGTTCCAGCAATAACGGCCCTTCATGTAAAGCAGATACGCCTCGGTGTTCGACGTGTATTCCTTGGCGACTTTCTGCTCATCGGTAGTTGAGAGTTTTGCGCGAAGCTTGTGCGAAACCTCACGCGAAATTTCCCTTTGAAGAGTTGCTGCTTCGGACATCGGCCGATCGTATTGCTCGCCCCAGATCTGATCGCCTGTCCGGGTGTCGACAAGCGAGACATAAACAATTATTCGGTCGGCGCGTTCTGCAAGCCGTCCCAACAACATCGCGTGCACCTTTAGATCCCGTCCGATTTCCATCGGCGTGACATCCTTTCCCTTGTATCGGAAAACGCTGCTTCGCGCTTTCACCGACAGGTCCGGGAGTTGAGCCAAACTGCCGATCAGTGTTTCGGTGAGTCCGTCGGAAAGATAGTCGAGATCGGAATTACCGCTTTCGTTTGCAAATGGCATGACGGCGACCGACTCGATCTGTTTTTTCGCCGGACCGTACAGTCCAAACCAGTAACCGAGCCCGAGAGCCGCGATCGTCAGGATCGCGAGACCTAACATGATGGGCTTCAGCGAACGCCGTGATCCGGCAAGTTGCGCTGGTGCGACGGTGATTGCATCGGCTGGCGCAAATACATCTTCTTCTTCCTCTTCAACCACGATCGTCGAGACGCGATGATTCTCGACAACTATTTCTCCGCTCACCTGATCATCAACATCCGCGACGAAGCTGTAGCCGCGTCCAGGTACCGTGACAATGAACCGATGCTCATTCTTCGCCTCGCCAAAGATCTTTCTTAGTGTAGAGATCTGGACTGTTAGGTTTCCTTCCTCGACGAACTGGTCAGGCCAGACAGTTTCCAAAAGCTCGTCCTTAGTTAAGACTTCGCCGCGCCGATCCAGCAGAGCCAACAGCAGATCGAACGTCTTAGAATTCAAAGACAGAGGTGTCCCCTCGCGAAGCAAGAGCCGCTTCGCGACATCCAACTCGAAGTCTCCAAACCTGAAATGCTTTTGCGTCAACGTCTCCATCCATTTTGGAAGAATTAGGACTAATTAATCCGCGATTTAAGGACTTTTGATCGGGTTGCGGACAAGACTGTTCGCGACCTGCACGAATGCGTACTGAACTTTTTTGTCCCGTTGAGTAGCGCATTTTAGCAGACAAAACAGAGGTCGGAGAAAGAAATATATGTCAGCAAGGCGCCGAAAAGAGATCCATATGGAGACGCACGAACGAAGGGTCATTCGCTACAGGATCATCCGGTCGTCGGCTCGTTGTGATCGATGCCAACAAAGCGTCCCGGCGTTCACGCTCGAGGAGTGTGCAGCGCTTCTTGAAATGAATCTCGACGACATTACTCGCTGTCTTCAGGCGGATTCTTTTCATTTTGTTGCTGACCGTCGGGAGCCAAGACTTCTTTGCGGGAACTCGCTCGGAAACGGATCGACAGTGGCGTGAATAACACGCTTTGAAGAGAAAAAAGAACGGAGGTCATTATGAAAACACGAATCTATTTTGGAGATAGCAATGAGATCGGAGTCCGCAGATTGAGGATGCTGCTCGCTGTCGTGCTCTACGCACTCATCAGTCTGTTCTCCGGAACTGCAGCCGCACAGGTCATCACATTCACGCCGCCAGATCCCGGACCACCCTACTATGCAGTCCTCGAGCCGGGCTTCGTACCGCACACAGACGACTGGGCTGCGGTCATATTTCTGCGCGAAACGAGTTGTGTTCCTGCCGGCTTCAACTTGCTGAACGTCGTCAACATTCCCGCGGTGTTTAGCTGCGGGCTCGACGTTGAAGGACACGCCATCTGGAAAAACGGGCCGCCGCCGGTCGATTTCGTTCCGATCCAGACTGTGCTGCACGGAACAGGGAACGTGCAGATCTGGTTTGTCAGCTGGAGTGAGATGGAGTCCGCCCTCGCCGACAACGTGCTGACCATCACCGAACTGTCGGCCCTTCCGTCGCTGCGTGTGGGAAGCGCGAGCTTCTTCAAGTTAACCCAGCAGCCGGGACCATACAGACCGCAGGGTCCCGGAAACGGAAAGATCGAGCTCAACGCAACCGGCACGCTTGAAGACGGGCGCGGTTTCTCGGTGCAGATGAGAGAGATGGGTGTAGATCAGCAAAGCACTTTCAAAAGCATGAAGATCAGCTTCGGTCATTGAGCACCGAAACCAACATGTGGCTAAGCCAGTGTTTCGATCCGCATGCGAAACGAGTAAGGCCCGCTGGTATCAGCTGGCCTTTCTCACCACAGAGATCGGAAAAATGATCCGCAGGACGTTAGAACAAACGGAATCAATCCAGTTCACAGAATCTGCTCGGGCCCCAAAACGAACAAACAGAAGGAGGTAAAGAAATGAAGATCAAACGAAGCCTAACGACTATAGCCGTCGTCGCATCAATTGCAATCGCGTTTGCAGTGCTCCGGCCCGCAAGGTCGGCTCAAGCAAAAGTCCGATCGGCTCTGTCAGTCCTCCCACCCGAACCTACGCCGACACCCTGTCCGAACAATGGACCCGAATGCTACACAGTCCTGCCGAGCGACACTGACGGCATTAGCAGCCCCTTTGACTGTTTGCTTCGGCCGACCATGGCGATCGGGTGTGAAGGTCTCTGGCCGAACGGTGACGAGGATGATGCGAACAACAATCTGCATTACCTCTATCTGCCTCCGATCTTGACCGACACCGGCAAATTGCTCGTCATTCTCGGCGGCGGTAGCGGCGATTCCGAGCGAATGACTACATTTATTGGCCCGGTGGCGGCCTCGCGAGGCTACCACGTCATCGGACTAACTTATCCTTCTGCTCCCGCAAATGGCTGCGGGACCATACACAACCATCAAAGAGTGTTGGACTGTTTCGGTGATGCCTTCTATGAGGTCGCCACCGGCATCGAGAAGAGTCCGAGTGATGGCGGCGACAGAACAAGCGTTGGCCAACATCCGCAGGATTCCATTGCGAATCGTTTGCTTCGAGTTCTTCAGTGGGCCTCCGCAAATAAGCCAGGTGACGGATGGGGAAAGTATCTAATTAACGGCACTCAGGTGCGCTGGAGTGAGATCCATCTCGCCGGCCACTCAAATGGCAGCTCGAACGCCAGCTTCATGGGATCGATCGAGGAGTTTAAGGACGTCGGGCGCGTTTCACTTTTTGCGGGCCCGGACGACGGCGACGGCGAAGGCGGGACCGAGGCTGAATGGGATCCCGCAACTTACATCCAGGACGCGACGACCGACACGGCCACGCGGTACTACGGTCTCGTCCACTACTTGAACAAAGCAAGAAAGCTAACCAACGGTGACGAGGTCGATCCTCCTCCGGCATACCAGGTTTACAAGAACTGGAACACGTTCGGGATGGAGGAGCCGTATAATCAGCATCGATTCGAGTTTGATCCTGAACCCGGTTTTACACCCAACTTTGGAAACGCGCACATGCTGATCAGTGAGGATCCGGAGCGCGCGACAGCAACCGCGGACGGATTGGGAACAACGAAAGCGGAGGCGCACAACTCCGTAATAAAGGATCTGTACTGTGCCGAAGAAGATGTTGCCGGCGACCATCACTGCATTGAGTTTGGAGTGCACGTGATCGGGTATCGGCCCGCCTGGAATTGCATCCTTGGATCCGGCGACAGGTATGCGAGCAGCCGACCGATCTCGAATGCAGGACCGAATCAGATGGTCGAGTGTGAAGGTAATGGAGGTGCGACCGTAGAGCTCGATGGCTCAGCATCACACGACGATGATTGCGACATTCTGACGTACGCCTGGGCTGGTCCGTTCGGATATAAGACCGGACGTAACCCGAACGTATTCTGCTCCCTCGGATTCAACTTCATAAGCCTCGTCGCGTCCGACGACTGGTGGTCGTCGCTCGTTCCAACGACGACTCTCGTAAACGTCCTCGACACGACGCCGCCCTCGCTCCAAATGACACTTACACCGACGGTGTTGTGGCCGGCCGATCATCGACTGGTGCGCATCGATGCGACGGTGACGTCGTCGGATTCATGCGGCTCCGCGCCGGTCCGGGTCGTGCTCACATCGATCACGAACAGCCAGGCGGACAACGGTCTCGGCGACGGAGACACGGCCCGCGATATTCAGGAAGCAAGTTACGGGACGTTCGACACGACCTTCTTGCTCCGTGCCGAGCGCGCTGGCAACGACACGGCCGGGCGCACATACACGATCAAATACACAGCTACCGACGCAAGCGGAAATCAGACACCGATGACCACGACGGTAAGCGTGCCGCTCTCGCAGTAACAATCCACACAAACAAAAAAGGAGACCACCATGAAAGCAAAAAGAATAATAACGATCTCTGTACTCAGTATCGCCGTGGCTATCGCCGCGACGTTCGGAATCATAAAACAAACACAGTCGGTCAAAGCGCAAGATCAAGCAACGCCACCGGAACCTGAGCGTATTTCATTCGGAATGGTCGGTATCACATCCGGGCAGACGATCCGCGTCAGCGTTGCGAATACGCTGATGCCGAACGACGCCAGTCTACCGCCGGGACCGGTTCGTGTCGTGATGACGTTTCGAGGGATGAATGGCCAGCTTATTCGAAATCGAAACGGCGATGTCATCCGGAGGGCTGTCGAGCTCGAACGTGGCGAAGCCGCACTTCTCGATGTAGATTACGACCAACTACCTCCGAGTCCGATTCGCGTTCAGGTACGACCGGTCGTGACTCTTCAGTATCCGAGCGAGGACATCGCCGAGCACAAACCTTTCGTCGTCTCCACCGAAGTAATAAACAACGCGAACGGTCGGACACAGTTCGGTGCGTTCCCGGATCCAGCCGTGATACGCGGATTCAACCCGCAGCCCGATCCGCCAATCGGCGATTAGGCCGGAATTGCATCCGGCAAAGTGCCGGTGGATTAAACGTCTGAACGGGTATAATCTTTTCGCCGAAGGAGAGCAGGCTTAGATGATTAAAAACCGTTCGGGCGTTTTTGCGTTGGCCGTTGTTACTTTTGCGGTCGTAGGTTGTAGTGGCCTAAAGAACATGTTGCCTAAGAAGGGGCAATACTTCGAAGGCGACGGCGCGCAGAAAGCGGCGCAGGCGATCAAGGAGAAGATCGGCAAACCGTTCAAGGTCATCGAGATCTTCATCGACGACGATGAGTTCCGCGTCCAGGCACAGGATCCAAACAAACCGAAAAACGTAGACGAATATAAATACGTCGCGGGTTTTGTTACCGGACCGACACCGGTCCAACTCGGCGGTATGGTCGACGATGCCGAGAAAAGTTCATTCCCGTTCGACGACATCGATTTCACCGCGGTGCCGAAATTCTGTAAAGCCGCGCTCGATCGCGCGAGCATCGAAGGCGGCAAGATCTATCGCCTGACATTTCAGCGCGGCTTTGCGCTTACCGACAACGGCGCCGGAGCGCTCGGTGCACCTCGATGGCATATCGAGATAAACGGCGCGCGAGAAAATGTCACAGCCGCCGCGGACCCGAAAGGGAATTTGCTCGGCGTCGATCTGTCACGAACGTCGAAGGCAGCCGATTACAAACTTATTGACGAAGCGGAGCTGCAACGCGGGCAGAATCTGGTCAAAAGTTCGATCGGTGAGAAGACTGAACTCATAGACCTCGTTTTCTACGACAAGTACTTCATGTTCAAAGTACCGAACGCCGAGAACCCGAAGGTCAGCGACGATTACAAGTACGACATCAACGGCATCTCGCGGTCGGGGTTTGTGAAAATGCCGCACATGAAAATTCCCGGTGAGTCTAACTACTCGATCAACGATGTCGACTTCGCGAACGCCGCCCGCTTTTTCGAAAAGGCAAAGACACGAGTCGGTATGCCGACCGCGTCGCTCGCGAGCATCAGTGTACGCCGGCGAAGCTCGCCGTTCGACAAAAAAGGGTTTCGGATACAATGGGACGTCGGCCTCAAAAGTGGGGTAAACGAAGCATCTGTCGAATATGACAACGACGGCAATGAAATTAGAGTACGGAAGAATGGCGATACGATCAGCGAGGAAAAATAAATGAGCACTGTTCAATATTTAAGCGGGGCGATCAACCCGGGTGACTGCATCAGCGGTGCGTGGAATCTGGTTAGTCGGCAGTTCTGGATCTATATCGGAATCGGGCTTGTAACGATCGTCCTGATCGGCTGCATTCCGTTTATCGGAACGCTATTGTTCGGGCCCGTTCTTGGCGGCTTCTACTATTTCGTCCTTCGCGATATGAGGAACGAACCGGTTGATTTTGGAATGATGTTCAAGGGCTTCGAGAAGTTTCTGCCGTTGATGCTCGTCGGACTTATCCAAGCCGCCCCGAGCCTCATCGCAACGATTCTTCAATATACCGTCGATGTTGCCCGGCTCTTCGGCGGTGCTGCCGGTCGCGACGCAAATTTGTATCAGTCGAGCAGCGATGCGGTGTTCGCCGGTCTATCGATGGGGATATTGATCGTCGTGGTCGTGTTGAGTCTCCTCGGAGCCGTGTGGAGCGTCATACTGACTTTCGCGATTCCGCTGGTTATGGAACACGATCTAAGCGTTATGGACGCGCTTTTGACAAGCGTGAAGGCGTCATTCAGTAACCCCGGCGGACTGATCGTGCTGATCATACTCGAAGCCCTCGTCGGCCTCCTGGGCTTCATTGCTCTTTGCGTCGGGATATTCGTCGCGATACCCGTAGTCTATGCCGCGAATGTTTTCGCCTATAGAATGGTTTTCCCATACTCCGATGGTCCCAATATCAACACCGCTCCGCCGCCGCCCACCGAGTATGGCGGAACTTACGGAACAAACTATTGATGTTGTTTATCGGCGATCGCCGAGAGCTCTAGTTCCATGAACAGAACTCCGTCGTTCGGATTGTTGTAATAGGGTTCGATCTCGCGAAAGCCGTATGACTCATAGAGCTGTACGGCTTTTCCCATCTTCGGTGGGAAAGTATCGAGCCGCATCGTGGCGTAACCGATGTCGCGGGCGTCATCGATCACGCGCTCGATCAAGATCCGTCCGATACTCAGTCCGCGAAATTCTTGTCTCACGAAGAGGCGTTTCATCTCGCATGCATTCGAATCGAGAGGACGCAGAGCGATGCAGCCGGCGATCGCGTCGTCGACCGTAGCAAGGTAAAGCCGACCGTCCGGAGCTGAATATTTCCCCGGTAAATTCTTTAGCTCATCCTCGAAGCCCTGAAAACAAAGATCGAGTCCGAGCGATGATTCATACTCGCGAAAGATCGCTCGTACGTCTGCGATGTCGCTTTCCGATTGCGCTTGCCGGATTGTTACAGGAGCGTCCATATACTTTGAAAATTGAACGTGCCAGGGTTAATGTTAATTTAGTCGGTCAGCCGATTCAAAAGACATGGAAAGACGTTCCTTCATCTCCGTTCTCGGCGCTTCATCCGCGGGCCTTGCGCTTGCGTGCAGCGGACTCTCTCGCAGAGCCGAGACTCTCGCCGCAACCGGCGATACATCAACATTAAAAGCTCCGGGTTTCGGCGAACTGATCCCGACCGCGAGTAAGAACACCGGTGAGACATTGCTCAGACTCCCGCGAGGCTTCGAATATAACGTCATCGGTAAA
>Ga0207650_10003582_pt1 | contig 10655 bp, 8 predicted proteins | sample KBSS63metaG_FD_184325 | JGI IMG/M metagenome (GOLD analysis project Ga0207650, IMG submission 184325) | Switchgrass rhizosphere microbial communities from Kellogg Biological Station, Michigan, USA - KBS S6-3 metaG (SPAdes) (version 2) | ecosystem: Host-associated > Plants > Roots > Rhizosphere >...
GTTGCGGCGCAGTCGCCGGTTGACCTGGGTGATGCGGTGGGGAATGCGTATTCCATCAATTCGGGCCTGAAGGCGGGCGACGAGGTGGTGGTGTCGAGCACGCAATTTCTTGTGAACGGGATGCCGGTTTCTCCGCTCCCGAGTTGAGCAGATCCCTGCATGACTGGCTAAGGAAATCGAGATAGCCAAACTGCGATCAGGGACACAACGAAAGAGGGCTCATCTTGTTTGTAGATTTTTTTATTCATCGTCCGGTATTTGCGACTGTCTGCGCCCTGCTGATCATTCTGTCGGGAGCGGTGTGTATCCCGAATCTTCCGATCGCGATGTACCCGACGCTGAATCCACCCCAGGTATCGGTGGCGTGTAACTACGTGGGCGCCAATGCGGACACGGTGGAGAAGGCAGTAACGATTCCGCTGGAAGAAGCGATCAACGGCGTAGAAGGCATGCGGTACATGTCGTCCTCCAGCACCAACAACGGCACGAGCATGATCACAGCGACGTTCCAGACGGGCTACGACCTGGACATCGCGGCGGTGGACGTGCAGAACCGAGTGGCCAGCGTGACGGGACGGTTGCCTTCGGCAGTGAATGCAACTGGCATTTCGATCACGAAGGCGAATCGGAATTTTGTATTTGGCGCGGGATTTTTCACAAGGGACGGACGATATTCGAACGAGTTTATCTCGAACTATCTGGACGTTTATGTAAAGGATGCTCTGAAGCGAGTTCCAGGCGTCGGCGATGTGAACATCTTTGGCGAGCGCAAGTATGCGATGCGGGTGTGGATCGACCCGCTGAAGCTAGCATCATACAGTCTGACTGCAACGGATGTGATCAGCGCGTTGCAGGAACAGAACGTAGAAATTCCGGCTGGGCAGCTGGGTCAACAGCCGGCTGACCAGAAGCAGGCTTATCAAATCCCTGTGCGCGTGGTGGGGAGACTCTCGAGCCCCGAGCAGTTTGAGAACATCATTCTGAAGAGCAACGCAAATGGGCTGATTCTTCTGAAGAACGTGGGACACGCCGAGGTTGGAGCTGAGGATTACAGTTCGGCTCTGGAATATAACGGGCACGTGGCACAGGGTGTTGGCGTGCTGCAGTTAACGAGTGCGAATGCGCTGGATGTGGACCGAAAGGCAAGAGCGGTACTGGCGCAGCTCTCGAAGAGCTTCCCGCCGGGGCTGGAGTATGCGATCGCGTTCGATTCGACGACGGTGGTGGGCGAGTCGATTCATGAAGTGCTGGTCACGCTGGCGGAGGCGATTGGGATCGTCATCCTGGTGATCTTCCTCTTCCTGCTGGACTGGCGCGCAACGATCATTCCGGCGGTGACGATTCCGGTTTCTCTGATTGGAACGTTTGCGTTTATTCGAATTTTCAATTTTTCCATCAATTCGCTGACACTGTTTGGAATCACGCTCGCTACCGGTCTGGTGGTTGATGACGCGATTGTGGTCATCGAGAACGTGCAGCGACATATTGCAATGGAGCACTCGGATCCGCACGAGGCGACGTCACGCGCGATGAGCGAAGTGACGAGCGCCGTGATCGCAACGTCTCTGGTGTTGATTGCGGTGTTTGTGCCGGTGTCATTCTTTCCGGGCACGACGGGCATTTTGTACCGGCAGTTTTCGCTGACGATTGCGTTTTCGATTGCGATCTCGGCGTTCAACGCACTGACGCTGTCGCCGGCTTTGTCGGCGCTGTTTCTGCGTGGTGAGGAAGCGCGGCCGAGGCAGCTGGACTTTCTGCACATCAGGCCGCTTTCGAGGGCGTTTGCGGCGTTCATCCACGGCGCAGACGGTTTTGTGACATGGCTGTCGAAGACGTACGCGAAGGTCATTCACTTCGGTCTGCAGTTGAGGTATGTGCTGGTCGTGGTGTTTTTTGTCGGACTGTGGGGGACGTGGTGGATATACAAGACGGTTCCGACCGGGTTTATTCCGCAGGAAGACCAGAGCTTTCTGATGGGAATCGTTCAGGCACCGCCGGGATCATCGCTGGCGTACACGGAAGCACTTACCGATAAGGCGCAGGCGATCATCTATTCGAATAAGGACGTTTTAGGTGCATTCTCTGTGGTTGGTTTTAGCTTTGCAGGGAACGCTTCGAATGCGGGCATGATGTTCATCAGCACCAAGCCGGCTGGGGAGCGGCGTGGGAAGGGGCACTCTGCCGCGGATATTGTTGCGGACCTATCGCCGAAATTGGGCGGTCTAATGTTCCAGCCGGACGGGGGAATGGTGTTCGTGATTCAGCCTCCGGCGGTGAGTGGTGTGGGAAGCTACGGCGGGTTCACGTTCATGCTGCAGGATACGGGCGTCAACACGCTGTCGGATCTGGACCGGGTAGCGCACCAGATTGTGAACACGGGACGGGCGCGCAAGGACCTGACGGGTCTGCTCACGACTTACTCGGCAAATGATCCACAGGTGCTGGTGACGATCGATCGCGAGAAAGCGAAGTCGATGGGGGTTCCGCTGTCGCAGGTGACGACTGCGCTGGGTGTCTTCATGGGGTCGCAGTATGTGAACGACTTCGACTTCAACAACCGGACGTACAGGGTGTATGCGCAGGCGGACCAGAAATATCGGATGACTTCGAAGGATCTGCATTCGTTTTATGTGCGTTCGGATGCAGGACAGATGATTTCGCTGGATAACCTGGCGACGGTTGCGGAGAGCGCGGGTCCGCCGGTGATTACGCATTACAACCTGTTCCGTGCGGTGGAGATCGACGGTTCGCCGGCGGCAGGATATAGCTCGGGCCAAGGCATTTCCAGCATGGAGGATCTGGCGAAGCAGAACATGATGCCGGGGATGCAGTATGAGTGGACAGGATTGACGCTGGATGAAATTGAGTCGAGCGGGCGCGCACTGCTGATCTTCGGATTGGGAATCCTGGTGGTGTATCTCACGCTTTCGGCTCAGTATGAGAGCTTCGCGCTGCCGTTCATTATTTTGCTGGCGGTTCCGATGGCGGTGCTGGGTGCACTGGGTCTTGTAGCTCTTCGCGGATTATCGAATGACGTATATTGCCAGATCGGGCTGGTGATGTTGATCGGTCTGTCTGCGAAGAACTCAATTCTGATTGTCGAGTTTGCTGAGCAGTTGAGGGCTAAAGGCCGCTCGATTGCAGATGCTGCGATTGAGGCCGCTGAGTTGCGGCTTCGTCCGATTCTGATGACGTCGTTCGCCTTCATTCTGGGAGTGATGCCTCTTTACTTCGCGACTGGCGCGGGTGCACTGGGCAGGCGCTCGGTGGGAACGACGATCGTGGGAGGCATGTTGCTGTCGACGGTGCTGAACCTGGTCTTCATCCCGGTGCTTTATGTGCTGTTGAGCCGGTTGCTGAGGCGAGGCGATGTGCACAGAGGCGAGCACGGTGTGGCTCTAGAGAGCTAGTTTCGCGGGCGGTGGGCAATGATGTGGTCCTTGATGCGGGCGTAGACCTCAGCACTGACGATGCCGCGATCGAGCAGCTCATTTTTGCCACGGTAAGGACGGGAACGGATGATGCGTGCCGCCCAGGTGCGCGTCAGCCCGGGGACCTTCATTAACTGTTCGAGGGTGGCAGTATTGATGTCGGTGGGGTCTGCAGCGAGCGGTGTTCGCGTTGCATGCGCCTGTGCCTGAACGGGTGAAACGAAGCCGCGATCAGAGAAGTTGCAGGCCAAGGCGAGAACTGCGAGAGTCAGCGAGATTTGAGCGGATAATCTCATGCCATTGATTCTCTACTGCCGTGAATTCCGAGTAAATAGTACTCATCACCTGACCAGATTCTTGTGGAGAGAAGCGGGTTTGTCCTGCAACAATTGGGCATGGCAATCCCCCAAATTGCTTCCTCAGCAGGCCAGAAGCTGCGCAGCCGTGTTTTCGGCAGCACGCGGCTGACTATCCTTCTATCCCTGATTGCAGTTCTAGTTGTCTGCCTGATTTTTACCTGGGAAACGGGCGACGTGATGAGCAACCTGTCGTTCCTGAATCCCAGGAACAGTACCAACCGTTCCAACGGGACCAAGAAGGCGCTCGTCGATATCAAGCCGTGGCAGACGGCGCAGGCGCTTGCGGCTCTCGCGTACACGGCGGAAGAGAAGGAGTACGCGCAAGAGGCGGAGAGGCTTGCAGATCACGAGGTGGACCAGGCGTTTGCCTCCGCGCTGCGGCAGGCCACCCTGGATGCGCAGCACTTGAAGCTGAGCGGCGATGCTCAGGCGCTCTCGAAGAAGGTGGGCCAGCTCCAGCAGCTCATCTCCCAGGACAAAGATGATATCCAGACAATCACGGCAGCGCTGAAGGCGCCGTCGCCAAAGGATGGCAGGCCCGCGGAATACGATGAGGGCGATCTGGAGGTAGCGAAGGCGCAGCTCGCGCTCGACGCGGATGAACTTGTCGATATCCAGCACGATTTCGATCAAGCTTCCGGAGATCAGACATCGCAGATCCAAGCGGAGCTGACCTCGCATGAGGCCGCGATGCGCGGCTATGACAAACAGGTGCGCGAGGGTGGGCAGATTGCCACGGTTTCAGCGCGACGGTTCGGAACACTGGCCGGACGGCTGGGAGCGTGGTCCAGATTGGGTAGCCGGACGGCACTGCTGCAGCAGGCGATCGACCAGACGCGCAGAGATGTCGGGATGTTGAATGCGCAGCAGAGCGCTATTGAGACCAAGATCAGCACCATGGGCGCTGTCAGCACAGACGATCTCGATGAAAAACTGCAGGGATTGAGAGACCGTACGGCGCTGCGCCAGATCCTGAGCATCGCGGACGATCGAATCCAGACTGAACAGCAGCTTGTGAGCGTCTACAGCAAGTGGTCTGCGCAAGTGTTGCTGCAACGGCGGATCATTGTGCACCTGCTTCTGCAATCGCTGGCGCTGATTGCTTTTATCGGAATATGCATGGTGTTTGCGGACTGGCTGGTGCAGCGCTTCATGTCGAAGCCGTCTCTTGACAGCCGGCGATCGCAGACGCTGCGCAGCATTCTGAAGATGTCAATACAGGCCGTTGGCGTAGTTGTGATTCTGCTGGTGATTTTCGGTCCGCCGCAAGAGACGCCGACGATTCTGGGATTGGCTACTGCAGCGCTGACGATCGCGTTGCAGGACTTCATCATCGCGTTTCTGGGTTGGTTTGTGTTGATCGGGAAGAATGGAATTCATGTCGGCGATTGGGTAGAGATCAATGGCGTCGGCGGCGAGGTCACGGATGTGAGGCTGTTCACGACCACGCTGCTGGAGACGGGAACGCTTTCAGACAAGGGGCTTCCGACCGGACGCCGAATCACGTTCATGAATGGATATGCGATTCGCGGCAAGTATTTCAATTTCTCCACCAGCGGCCAGTGGATGTGGGACGAAATAAACCTGAGCCTGCCGACGAGCGATAACGTGCACGAAGTGCTTGAGCGCATTCAGAAAGCCGTTGTGGCCGAAACGGAGAAGAATGCAAGCCAGGCGGAGGCGGAGTGGAAACGAGGGGCACATGGCAGCAGCCTTAGCCGATTCAGCGCGACGGCGGTGGAGAATCTGCGGCCGTCTGCCAATGGAATCGACGTTGTGGTGCGGTATGTGACGCGGGCATCGGATCGGTTCGAGCTGCGCAATAAGATGTATCAGAGGTTGATCGAGGTGCTGCGGGATCCGGGAACGGGTACTGGAACGGCGACTGTGATGGCGGCCAAGGATTGAGAGCGAGGTTGTGACGCTGGAATCTACGATTGACACGATAAGGTCGATACCGTAAGTTTGAAAGAGATGCAGAGCCACCGCCATCACGGTCATCATCACCATCACGGGACCAATGTGCCGGCGGACTGCGATGGCCTGAGCTAAAGAAGGCCAGAGAGATCTAAAGAATTCCAAGCCCGCCGGCGAAGCAGCCGACGGGCTTTTTAGTTTGTGCAGCGGAATTGAATCCAAGTTCAGGAAGAATGATGAATACGCAACCGGAAGTTGATTTCGAGAAGATGGACGGGCTGGTGGCGGGGATTGTGCAGGACGCCAGGACTGGCGAGGTGCTGATGCTGGGTTTTCTGAATCCGGAGAGCTACACAAAGACGCTGGAGACAGGCTTTGTGACGTTCTGGAGCAGGACGCGGCAGAAGCTGTGGATGAAAGGCGAGACGAGCGGGAACCGGCTGCGCGTGGTTTCGGCGGCGACGGATTGCGACAATGATGCGCTATTGTTTCGCGTCGAGGTAGAGGGCGATGGGCTGGTGTGCCACGAGGGAACGGTGAGCTGCTTTACGAAGCCGCTGACGTTTGCGAATGCAGTGGAGGTGAAGCGTGGGTAACAAGCTGCGACTGGGATTGCCGAAAGGGAGCCTACAGGACTCGACGATTGCGCTGTTCAAGCGGGCGGGCTGGAACATCTACGCGGATGGGCGTTCGTATTTTCCGTCGGTGGATGACCAGGAGATCGAGTGCATGCTGATTCGCGCGCAGGAGATGGCGCGGTACGTGGATCACGGCGTGCTGGATGCAGGGTTGACGGGCATCGACTGGGTGGTGGAGAGCGGGCTCGAGGTAACGAGCGTGACGACATTGACCTATGCGAAGCAGAGCCGGCGGAAGGTGCGATGGGTGCTGGCCGTGCCGGAAGCGAGCGGGTTCCTGAAGGCGGAGGATCTGGAAGGGAAGATCATCGCGACGGAACTGGTTGAGGTGACGAAGAAGTATTTCGCGGATCGGGGCGTGAACGTGAAGGTGGAGTTCAGCTGGGGCGCCACGGAAGTGAAGCCGCCGATGCTGGCGGACGCGATTGTAGAGGTGACAGAGACGGGGAGTTCGCTGAAGGCGAATCACCTGAAGATCATCGACACGGTGATGGAGAGCGAGACACACCTGATCGCGAACAAGGCGGCGCTGGACGATGAGTGGAAGCGGGAGAAGATCGACCAGATCGCGGTGATGCTGCGGGGGGCGATTGATGCGCAGAGCCAGGTGGGGCTGATGCTGAACGTGAAGCGAGAGGATCTGGAATCGGTGTTGGCGGTGCTGCCGGCGCTGAATTCGCCAACGGTTTCGCAGTTGAGCAATTCGGAGTGGGTTGCGGTGAACACGATTGTGGAAGAGCGCGTGGCGCGGGATGTGATTCCGAAGCTGAAGGCGGCGCGGGCGACCGGGATTGTGGAGTATCCGCTGAACAAAGTTGTGCTGTAGGACTTCTGCTTAGGACGGGACGGGATGAGGCTGATTCGAACGCAGGGTCGGGGGGCGCGGGATGCGGCGGCAGTTCTCGCGCAGTTGGAGAGGCGCGGCGGGGCGGCGCTGGATGCGGTGATGCCGGCGGTGCAGCGCATTGTTGCGGATGTGCGGCGCGGCGGGGATCGGGCGCTGTTCAAGTATGCCGCGAAGCTCGATGGGCTGACGGATCGGGCGCGGTTTCGGGTGACGCAGGAAGAGATGGCGGAGGCGTGGGCGGAGACGGATGACGGTCTGCGCGATGCTCTGTCGACTGCGGCGAGGCAGATTCGGGCATTTGCGAAAAAGCAGATGCCGAAGGCCTTTAGCGCGAAGGCGGGGAGTGCGAAGGCGGGCGCAGGTCTCACGGTGGGGCAGGTGGTGAGGGCGATCGATTCGGTGGGGTGCTATGTGCCGAGCGGGCGGCATCCGCTGCCTTCGACGCTGCTGATGACGGCGACTCCGGCGCAGGTGGCGGGAGTGGAGCGGATTGTGGCGGTGTCGCCGAAGCCGGCGAAGGAGACGCTGGCGGCGGCGCATCTGCTGGGGATTGCGGAGTTCTATCGCGTGGGTGGGGCTCATGCCGTTGCGGCGCTGGCGTATGGGACGGAGACGATTGCGCGTGTGGACAAGATTGTGGGGCCGGGGAATCTGTATGTGACGGCGGCGAAGAGGATGGTGGCGTTTGACTGCGCGATCGATATGCTGGCGGGGCCGACGGAGATTGTGGTGACGAGCGAGCGCGGAGATGCGGGGGAGATAGGGGCGGACCTGGTGGCGCAGGCGGAGCATGATCCGGAGGCGGTGGCGATCTTCGTGACGACGCGCGAGGGGTTGGCGAAGCAGGTGATGGCGGAGACGAAGGCGCAGAGCAAGGGAAATGCAGTGGCGTGGGAGTCGCTGAGGCGAAATGGAGTTGCGATCGTGGCGGGGACGGTCGATGAGGCGCGGGAGATTACGAATCGGCTGGCGCCGGAGCATCTGACGGTGGATGCGGGTGAGGATGTGGAGTGGGTGAAGAGCGCGGGCTCGGTGTTTGTGGGGGGATGGTCTGCGCAGCCGATGGGGGACTACATCTCGGGGCCGAATCATACGCTGCCGACTGGCGGAATGGCGCGGGTGCGGGGCGGGTTGAGCGTGATTGATTTTGTGAAGCTGATCACGGTGCAGGAGTACGCCGCAGAGGGAATCGTGGGGCTTGGAGAGAAGGCGGCGCTGCTGGGAGATGCTGAGGGTTTAACGGCGCATGCGACGGCGATAAGGCTGCGGATGACGAAGGCGGCGCAGAAGTCGAGGGCAGGCGGGAGGAGTCGTGGATAGGAATGAGGCGGTTGTGCAGCCGGTTCCGCGGGCGCGTGTGCGGGCGATGAAGGAGTATCATCCGCCGCTGGGGAATCGCGATGCGATGCGGCTGGATTTCAACGAGAACACGATTGCGTGTTCGCCGAAGGTGAATGAAGTGCTGGGGCGGATTTCGGCGGGGGCGCTGACGCGGTATCCGGAACGCGAGCCGGTGGAGCGGATTGTTGCGGAGCATCTTGGAGTGGCGGCGGAGCAGGTGGTGCTGACGAATGGCGTGGATGAGGCGATTCACGTTTTGTTCGAGGCGTTTCTGGATGAAGGCGATGAACTGCTGCTGCCGGTGCCGACGTACACGATGTACGAGGTGTATGCGTCGGCTACAGATGCACGTGCTGTCGCGGTGAAGGCTGCGGAGGATTTGCAGTTTCCGTTTGAGAGGTTGCTGAGTGCGATTACGCCACAAACGAAGATTATTGCGATTGCGAATCCGAACAGCCCTTCGGGGTCAGTGGCTACGCGGAAGCAGATTGTGGAGATTGCTCGGCGCGCACCGGATGCAGTGGTGGTGGTGGATGAGGCGTACTTTCATTTCTTCGGCGAGACAGTGATGGACCTCGTTGGGTCGGTGTCGAACCTGATGGTGGCGCGGACGTTTTCAAAGGCGTACGGGCTGGCGGGGTTGAGGCTTGGAGTGCTGGCGGGTCCGGTTGAGCTGATGAAGTGGGTGCGGCGAGTGTTGTCGCCTTATAGCGTGAACTCGCTGGCGCTGGCGTGTTTGCCGCCAGCGTTGGAGGATACGGCATACCTCGATTGGTATGTGGGTGAGGTGCTGGCGGCGCGCGCGGAGTTTGAGGCGGAGCTGGATGAGGTGCGAGTCCGGCGTTGGCCGAGTGCGGCGAATTTTGTGCTGGTGGAGATTGGGGCGAAGCACGGGGAATTTGTGCGCCTGATGTCGGCAGGTGGGGTGCTGGTGCGGGATCGGTCGAATGATCCGGGTTGCGATGGGTGTGTGCGGATCACGATCGGGACCCGGGAGCAGATGGGGGAGGCGGCTGAGGTGTTGAAGAGAACGATGAAAGAGCTTCGAGACGAGGGGAGCAAGTGATGGCGAAGGCAACAAAGGGAGTGTCATCCCCGGTCCCCAAAGGCGAGGGACCGGGGGCACCCGCTTCTACGCGAGGGAAGAGTTTTCGTAAAGGTGTGGTGGTGCGGGATACGAATGAGACGCGGATTGCGATTTCGCTGACGGTCGAGGGGAAGGGCGTCTACAAGGTTTCGACGGGGATCCGCTTTTTCGATCACATGCTGGAGCTGTTTACGAGGCATGGAGCGTTCGATCTGGAGCTGAAGTGCAACGGCGATCTCGACGTGGATCAGCACCACACCGTTGAGGACGTGGGGATCGCGTTGGGTGAGGCCTTTGATCGCGCGTTGGGAGACAAGCGCGGAATTTTGCGAGCGGGGTACTTCATCATGCCGATGGATGAGACGCTGGCGATTGCGGCAGTGGATCTGAGCGGGCGCGCGGCGTTTGCGGTGGACACCAAAGTGAAGACGCGACTGGTGGGAGATCTGCAGACAGAGCTGGTAACGGATTTCTTTGAGGGGTTTGCACGCGGTGCTCGGGCCAATGTGCATGTGAAGACGATGTATGGGCGGTCGAACCATCACAAGATTGAGGCGATCTTCAAGGCGTTTGCGCGAGCGCTGCGAGTGGCGTGTTCGCGGGATAAGCAGTTGGGGGAGATGTTGCCGAGTACGAAGGGATTGTTGTAGGTTCCGGCCCGGGGGGAAGTTTCGTGTTTCCCACCCAAGAGACAAAAGACGTCGCTTGGATGGGGCACCCACCGATTGTCAGCGGGGAAGGTAAATGCGAGTTACGGTGATTGATTACAAGGCGGGGAATTTGACTTCGGTGCTGAAGGCGCTGCGGTATCTGGGAGCGGAGCCGGTGGTGACGGATTCGGCTCTGTCGCTGATCGAAGGCGCGGAGCGAATTGTGCTGCCGGGGGTGGGGCATTTTGCGGCGACGGAGCGGCTGGATTCGACAGGGATGACGGGTGCGATTCGTGAGGCTGTCGGGCGAGGCGTACCGTTTCTGGGGATTTGCGTGGGGATGCAGTGGCTGTATGCGGGATCGACGGAGGCTGCGGGGCAGGCG
>Ga0207650_10003593_pt1 | contig 10638 bp, 10 predicted proteins | sample KBSS63metaG_FD_184325 | JGI IMG/M metagenome (GOLD analysis project Ga0207650, IMG submission 184325) | Switchgrass rhizosphere microbial communities from Kellogg Biological Station, Michigan, USA - KBS S6-3 metaG (SPAdes) (version 2) | ecosystem: Host-associated > Plants > Roots > Rhizosphere...
CGTCCGGCTACGACAGCTCCAGCAACCCGAACCGTTCGTCCGGCAGCAAGTCGATGGGCAGCGAGTCATGGGACAGCAAGAGCAAGGATGAGTCGTCCAGCGGCAGCCGCCACTGACGACTGAAAACGCTTTCCACTGCAAGGCCGCGCGCGAGCGCGGCCTTTTTCATTGCGCCGATTCCCTCCGCCGCAGCTTCGATTTGATCTGATCGCGCGCGATCGACGCTCTTCCGCGCACTCCGTTCCACAACCACCGTCCCTCGGCATGCGAGGCGATGACCTGCCGCGATACGGCCATGTCGGTGAACGCCGGCGTGAGCAGCCGCGGGTCGTTGAAGTTTTCGACGAAGGCGTTGGCGATGCGCTGTTGCGGCGAATGATTTTCGCGTTCACCGTCGCTGCCATATTGCGCGATCAACAATTCCTTCGCCGGCGCGGTGATCGGCTCGAGGAGCAGGTTGCTGAAGGTGCAGGCGTGGCGCGCATGCGTGGCAAAGAAATTGTCGAAGGTCGACGTGATCCAGTCGCCGTCGAAGACGCCGTCGCCGCGCGCGACGATGTTTTCGACGAGATGGCGCGCCTGCTTGATGCCGCTGTTCGCGCCCTGCGCCGCAATCGGATCGTAGGAGATGGCCGTGTCGCCGAGCGCGGCCACGACCGCGCCGCTCGCAAGTCGCGCCATCGGTCGGCGAACGGCCGGCGTCACCGCGCCGACGAGCCATCCAAGCGGATCGGCGAGCTGCATGTTGCGGACGAACGGCTCATCCCACGGGAAGAGCGCGGCCACCACTTCCTTCATCCGCTGCACCGCGATGTTGCCGTCCGGGATGCCGCCGAATCGGTCCATGCGCGAGCCGGGCTTCGCTTCGACGAGGATGTTCCAGCATGGACCGGCATCCTTGTGGTGATAGGGGACGAAGAAGATCTCGCCGTCCGTGCCGAGGAAGTCGAACTTCACGGGAAGGAGCGGGACCTCCGCGACGCGCGACGGGCCGCCAGTGACGGTGACCATGGCCAGATTGCGCTGCGGCTTGTCGTACGTGCTGCGCGATTCATCGCGTTCGAAGATGCGGCAGAGATCGGCGCGGCCGGTGGCGACGATGGTCAGATCGTGCGCCGCTGCGATTTCGCCGAGGCGATCGACGGTGATTTGCTCGATGACGATGTTGCCGCCGCGCGCTTCGAATTCGTTCATCCAGCGCCACGACTGCATGCGCACGTCGACCGCCTGGAACGGCGCGCGGAATCGTCCCACCATTCGGATCAGAGGATTGTGCAGCGCCGGACAGAACGTGAGAAAAACGCCTTCCCCTTTCGGCGCGGCGTCATCCCAGAAATTGAGGCCGAGCTCGCGCTCGTACGACAGCGCCAGATCGAAGCGCGCCGCGGTGCCGGTGGGGCGGCTCGCGTTCAGCCACTCATCCGCGCTGCGATCCGAATAGAGATCGACGCGATGGCCGGCGCGCAGAAGCCCGTGCCCGGCTGCCAGACCGCTGATTCCTGAACCGACGATGGCGATCGTTCGCATGTTCGTGATGTACGCACGTTTTTATGGAACGGCGTGAACGAAAGCGAACGGTTCCGTTACGGCGGTGCGTCACCACACGACGCAGCGGTTCGCGCGCACCATCGGCGAATCGGCTTTGCATCCGAACGCCTGCGCGAATTCGGGGATGTTCGAGAGCGGACCGATCACACGGTACTTCCCGATCGGATGCGGATCGCCCTGCACCATCAGCCGCTGCGTTTCCTGCCGGATTTCGTCGCCGCGGAACTGGCCCCAGGCGATGAAGAATTGCTGCGCCGGAGTCAATCCGTCGATCGAAACGGCGGGCCGCGTCTGCTGCGCTTTCTGAAACGCCAGCCAGGCGATCTTCGCGCCGGCGAGGTCGCCGATCGATTCGCCGAGAACGAGCCGGCCGTTGTGATGGATGCCGGGCTCGATGAAGTAGCTGTCGAATTGATCCGACACGCACGACGTCCGCGCCTGAAAGCGTTTCATATCCTCGGGTGTCCACCAGTTCTGCAGGCGGCCCTGCGCGTCGTACTTCGCGCCCTGATCGTCGAAGCCGTGGCTGATCTCATGGCCGATCACGACGCCGATCGCGCCGTAGTTGACCGCGTCGGCGGCGTGCACGTCGAACGCCGGTGGCGTGAGGATTCCGGCCGGGAAGACGATCTCGTTCAGCAGCGGGTTGTAGTACGCGTTCGACGTCGGCGGCGTCATGCCCCAGCGTCCGCGGTCGGCGGGCTTGCCGATGCGCGCGAGATCGTCCGCGGTGCCGAACTTCAGTCCCGCGACAACGTTTTCCCAATGCGACGACGGAGTAATGGCCACGCTGCTGTAATCCGTCCATTTGTCGGGATAGCCGACCTTCGGATTGAACGTGGCCAGTTTTTCCAGCGCGCGCGTTTTCGTCGCGGGCGTCATCCAGTCGAGCGCGCGAATGGTGTCGCCCATCGCCGACAGGAGGTTCTTCACCAGCTCCTGCATCCGCGCCTTGGCCTCGGGTGGGAAATAGCGTTCGACGTAACGCTGCCCGAGCGCTTCGCCGAGGAGTGCGTCATCGGCTTCGACGCAGAGCTTCCAGCGCGGCTTCATCTCCTTCGATCCGCCGAGGTATTTGCCGTAGAACGCGAACTGCTCCTCGGCGATCGGCGCGGAGAGATTTCCGGACGCCTTGCTGATGACGTTCCACTTCAGATACGTCTTCCAGGTGCTGAGCGGTGTGGAGCGGAGCTCCTTCTCGACCGCGCCCATGTACTCCGGCTGATCGACGTTGAGGTCGGCCGGCGCGACGCCGAAATGCTGGAGAAAGCGCGTCCAGTCGAAATGCGGCGTGAACTTCTGCAGCGTTTCCCCGGCGTACTTGTGATCCGTAGCCGCGGGATCGCGCAGCGCGACGTTGTCCATCTGCGCGGTGGCGAGGCGCGTCTCCATCGCGAAAATCGCGTCCGAGGCTTTCTGCGCGGCGGCGGAACTGGAACCGGTCAGCTCGAACATCTTCGTGATGTGCGCGCGATATTTTTCGCGCGCATCGGCGAAGCGTTTTTCGGGCTTGAGGTAGTAATCGCGATCGGGAAGTCCAAGTCCCGCCGCGAAAACGCGTGCGATGACGAAGCCGGGATTGTGGTTGTCGTACGTCGAGGTCAGGCCGAACGAGGGATAGATCTGCAGGTCGTGCAGCTCCGCAAAAACTTTCTGCAGATCGGCATTCGTGCGGATGGCGTCGATCTCGTTCAGCAGCGGACGGATTGGTTTCGCGCCGAGGGCGTCGATGCGCTTTTGATCCATGCAGGAGGAGTAGAAGTCGCTGATCTGCTGATCAATCGATCCCTTCGGCCAGTCGGTGCGCTTCGACTCATCGTCGAGCAACGTGCGCAACTGCTCCTTGCTCTGCTCGCCCGCGGCCCAGCGCCGGCTCCATCGCTGCATCGACGCCGGAATCGGATTCGCAGCGCGCCATGCACCATTCGCGTAATCGAAAAAGTTCGTGCAGGCATCGGCTTTGGTGTCGATGTCCTGCATGAACACCCCGTGCTCCGTCTGCGCGGAGAGGGTGGTGGCGAGGAGGAGAAGGGCGAGCGTGGTGAGTCGCATGGGCGCGAAGTTTCGCATAAAGCGATCTCGCGCAGCCTGTGACATTCGCGCGGCCGGTGTGGCACAGACACTCCTGTCTGTGCGGCTGGGAGGCTCGCGCATGACTTTCAAAGTTGCGCGACTTCCAAAGCACAGACAAGAGTGTCTGTGCCACATTCACGGCGCCGCGAATCGCGCGTCCGCGACGAACTCACGATCGGTCAGCGACCGCAGAAACGCCCGGAGGTCCGCGCGATCGGCGGCGTCGAGCGTCAACTTGCGCGCGACCACGTAACGCTCGATCACGTCGTCTAATGTGGCGATGCTGCCGTCGTGCATGTACGGCGCGGTCAGCTCCACATTCCGCAGCGTCGGCACCCGGAACGCGCCCTCGGTGACGCCGTTGCGGACCAGCACCGGCTTCGTCTGCGAATGTCCGGCGTATCGCGACTCGCCGCCGAAGTTGAATCCCTGATGGCACTCCGAACATCCTGCGCGCTTGCTGAAAAAGAGCCGCATGCCTTTCCATGCGGACGCTGAGAGCGCGTTTTCGTCGCCGCCGTAGACGAGGCGGTCGTACGGCGAATGTCCCGAGATCAAGGCGCGCTCGAATGCCGCCAGTGCGCGCGCGATGTTGCGGATCGAAACCGGATGCCGTTCGCCGGGAAACGCAGCGCGGAACAGCGCATCGTCGCTACGGAAGCGCGCCACGATCTCCTGCTCATGTCCCGCCACGCCCAGCTCGATCGGATGCGTGTTGAACATCGGCACGAGCGCCTGCTGTTCGAGCGAACGGACGCGCGTCGAGTCCCACGTGTAGCTGGCGTTGTAGCCGGCATTGGTCAGCGTCATGGCGTTGCGCGTGTGATGCTGGCCGGTCGATCCGATCGCCACCGGTTTGCCGTCGCTGAAGGCGCGGCTCTGCTGATGGCAATCGCCACACGACTGCGTGCCGCTGGCGGAGAGACGCCGATCGTAGAACATGCGCCGCCCCAGCGCGAACTTCGCGGGCGTCTGGATGTTGTCCGGTTCCGTCAGCGGAAGCGGAAACCCTCGGGGCAGTTGCCAGTCGAACCGTGTCTCAGGCGTCGCAACCGGTGCGCTGCCAACGCTGCACGCCGCGGCGACGATGAACGTCGCCGCGGCGATCAGGAGGCGCGGTTTCACCACGAGCGGAACGTGGAAGTCTGCGCGGTCAGCGGGGCGGTCTGGCCATGGATGATCTCGCGCTGGTCCACCCACTTCGCGAACGCGTCGAGCTGCCCGGCGTCGAGTCCGGCCGCATCGGCCTTGCGCGCGGCGACGAAACTCTTCATCGAGATCAGCAGCGCGTCGGCTTTCGGACGGTCGACGGAAAAAAGATCGGTGTACGCGGCGCGCGCCTCGTCCAGCCGGTTCAACCCCAGATACGCCTCGGCGCGATACTCGATGGCCGGAGTGTAGCCGGGAGAAATCGAGAGCGCCTTGTCGTACGCCTCCATCGACTCCTTGTACTTGCCCATCTTCCGATACGTGAATCCGAGCTCGCTGTACGCCTGGAAGAGCTGCGGATCGTTCTTCACGGCGCGCTCCAGATCGGCCGCAGCGTTCTCGAGGCCTTTGTTCAACTTCGCCTGCAGCTTGGCCGCCTTCTGCGGATCGGCGGTCATCGCCGCTTTCATCTCGTCGTGCGTCTTCGACAACCCGTCGATGCGGCGCTCGGCATTGTTGAAGTAATCGACGGCCTGATCGTGCGGAGAGCGCTGCTGCATGCTCGGCATCGGCGACGACCCCATCCCGCCTCCCGGCCCCGAGGCAAGGAGCGGCAGGGCAAATAACGAAAACACGGCGATCGTGGTAGCTGCTCGTTTCATGGACTTCCTCCTGTGCGGAGGATTATGGACCCAGCTTGTACAACCGCAACTTTGGCGAAGTCAGGAATCTGTGAGGAAGCGATCGACCCGTTGCGTTAGTCTCTTCAGATGAAGTTCACGATTCTCGGCGAGATTCATCACGTCGAGACGATCGCGTCGGGACACGGCATCCGCATTCTCGACCGCCTCGTTCGCCTGTACGGAAAAAGCAACTGGCGGAAGGTGAAGGGGTGGGCAACTGTCCGTCTCGAGGATGGTACGATTTCCGAGGCCGAGCTTCATTGGTTCGAGGCTCACGGCGTCGGCAAACGACTAATGAAGGTCAAGCGCGTTCTAGACTGAGATGAGCGAAAAGCCAAAGAAGTACGTCGTCTGTATCCATAACGATGAGAGCGAACACTCGCTCGAACTGCGGAAGATCTACGAAGTTCTGGAAGACGCCGTGGCGGCGAAGCACGACATGCTTCGCGTGATCGATGAAGAGGATGAGGATTACCTCTATCCGGCCGCGTGGTTCCTTCCGATCGAACTGCCGCACAACCTCGTCGAGGCGTTCGCGGAACTGTCGCACTAAGTCCGCGGCAATCGCAGGATCGCCCGCACGCCTCCCGCATCCGCGGCTTTCAGCGCGATCGAGCCGCCGTACAACTCCGCGAGATCGCGAACGATCGCTAATCCGAATCCTGATCCGGGCGCGGCTTCGTCGGCGCGGACGCCGCGCTGGAGGACGGCGTCGCGCATGGTGGGATCGAGGCCGGGGCCGTCGTCGTCGATGGTGATGAGGATGTTTGCGCCGTCGATCGACGAGGTGATGCTCACGCGCGACTTCGCCCATTTGCAGGCGTTGTCGAGGAGATTGCCGAGCATCTCGTCGAGATCTTCGCTTTGGACGCGGACGGTGTGGTTGCTATCGACATGCACATCGATCGTCAGGCCGCGATCGGCATGGAGGCGGAGGAGTGTTCGGGCCAGAGCGTTGGCGGATTCGGCGACGGAACTGCGCGCGCCGAGTGGGGCACCCGAGGCGGCGGCGCGGGCGTGTGCTAGGTGGTAGTCGAGCTGGCGGCGCATGCGGTCGAGTTGCGTGCGCATCTCGGCGGCGACGTCGGGGTTGTCGACGCGCGCGGTTTCGTTGGACAGCACGGCCAGCGGCGTCTTGAGGCCGTGGGCGAGATCGCCGGCCTTGCCGAGTGCGCGGCGGACGGCTTCATCGCGATGATCGAGCAACGCGTTGAGGTCATTCACCAGCGGCTGAACCTCGGACGGATAGCGTCCTTCCAGGCGCCGCTCGCGGCCATCGCGAACGCCGGCCAGCCGCGCGCGCAATTCGTCGAACGGCGAAAGGCCGCGACGCATCTGCGCAACGCCGATGATGATGAAGATGAACGACAGGAAAAGGATCCAGGCGTGATCGAGGCGCATCCTCAACGAGTGGCGGAACATCGCCAGCGATAACATGTGAAAAACGGCCAGCAAGCCGCCGGCGAAGATGATCGATCCGATCAGGAGCCGCGTGCGGAACGATTTCATCGGTCGCCCTCGATGCGGTAGCCGAGGCCGCGCACGGTCTCGATGAACGACGCCCCGAGCTTGCGGCGCAGGCGGGCGATGAAAACCTCCACCGTGTTCGAATCGCGGTCGAAATCCTGCGCGTAGATGTGCTCCGTCAGCTCGCTCTGCGGCACGACGCGGCCACGGTGGTGCATGAGATACGAGAGCACGCGAAACTCGTGGCTGGTGAGTTTCACCGGCGCGCCATCGAGCGTGACGCGCGCGTTGCGCGGATCGAGGATGACGTTCGCGGAGCGCAGCTCGGGGCTGACCTGACCGCTCGCGCGGCGGATCAGCGCGCGCAGGCGGGCCAGCACCTCTTCCAGTTGAAACGGCTTGGCGACGTAATCATCCGCGCCGCCGTCGATGCCGCGAACCTTCTCGTGCCACGAGTCGCGCGCGGTGAGGACGAGCACCGGCATCGAGAGGCCCGCGTCGCGCCAGCGGCGAAGGATCGTCAGTCCGTCCATCGCCGGCAATCCGAGGTCGAGGATGACCGCGTCATACGCCTCGGTGGCGCCGAGGAAATCGGCACGCTCACCGTCGAGCGCGCAGTCGACGGCGTAGCCGGCGTCGGTCAGTGCCGACGCCAGTTGCCGCGAAAGATGCGGCTCGTCTTCAGCGATCAGGATGCGCATTGCGTTTCGTGAATTAGAACTTTCATTCTGAACCGAACCTGAACAAGCCATTCACCAACCGTTCAGAACGGCGCTGCGAAGCTGCGCCCATGATTCAGCTCCAGCACATCTCCAAAACCTACGAAACGCCCGCCGGTTCCTTCAACGCGCTGCGCGACATCGACCTCGAGATCGCCAGCGGCGAGTTCGTCGCCGTCGTCGGAAAATCGGGCAGCGGCAAGTCGACGCTGCTGAACATGATCGGCGGCATCGACCGTCCGTCATCTGGATCGTTGAGCGTCGGCGGCGCGAGCGTCCAGAACCTCTCGCACAACGAGCTCGCCGCGTGGCGCGGACGCAGCATCGGATTCGTCTTCCAATTTTTCCAACTGCTGCCGACGCTGACCGTGGCCGAGAACGTCATGCTGCCGATGGACTTCTGCGGCACGCTTCCGCGCAATCAACGAAGCAAACGGGCGATGCGACTGCTCGAACGCGTCGGCGTCGGCAACCAGGCCGACAAACTTCCGTCGGCGCTTTCCGGCGGGCAGCAGCAGCGCGTGGCCATCGCCCGCGCGCTGGCCAACGATCCGCCGGTGATCCTCGCCGACGAGCCGACCGGCAATCTCGACTCGGAGACGAGCGCCGAGATTTTCCGTCTCTTCGGCGAGCTCGCCGCGGACGGCAAGACGCTGCTGGTCGTCACGCATGATCCGGAGGCGACGACGGCCGTCTCGCGCACGATCACGATCGCCGACGGGTGCGTGGCGTGATCGCACCGCGCTGGCGGAAAGTCTTCCGCGACATCGCCGGAACGCCGTTGCGAACGACGCTGGCCGTGGCCGCGATGGCCGCGGGCGCGTTCGGCGTGAGCATGATCCTGACGTCGTACTCGATCCTGACGCGCGAGCTGAAGACGACGTACACGGATACGTGTCCAGCGTCGGCGATTCTCACGCTCGACGGCGCGGTCACCGATTCGATCGTCGCCACCGCGCGGCACGTGCCGGGCGTGAGCGACGCCGAGGCAAGGCCGGTGATTTATGCGCGCGTGAAGGTGGGGAAGGATCAATGGATGCCCCTGATCCTCTTCGTCGTCCGCGATTTTCGCAATCTGCGCATGGACCGATTCGTCCCCGACTCCGGCTCCTGGCCGCCGGGCGACGACGAAGTGTTGATCGAGCGCGCTTCGCTGTCTGTCGCCCGCGCGGATGTTGGCGACCGCATCCTCGTCCGAACGATCGATCACGGCGAGCGGCCGATCCGCATCGCCGGAACGGTCCACGCAGCCGGCCTCGCGCCCGGTTGGATGGAGCACGCCGCGACTGGGTTCGTAACCTGGACTTCCGTGCTCCGGACAGGCGTCGAATCGCAGCAGTTGCGCATCCTGGTCAGCGGCGATCGGCTCGACGAGCACCACATTCGCGAAGTCGCCAAACGAGTCGAGAGCGCGATCGGCAAGGTCACGCGCATCGACGTCCCCACGCCCGGCCGCCACCCGCACGCCGCGCAGATGGACACCTTCCTCTTCCTCCTCGGCGCGTTCGGCGCGCTGACGTTCGCGCTCAGCGCCGTCCTCGTCGTCAACATGATCCACGCGCTGCTCGTCGAGCAGTTGCGGCAAGCGGCGGTCATGAAAACCATCGGCGCCTCGACGCGCCAGATCGCCTCGCTCTACCTCGGGCAGGTGGCGATCCTGGCCGTCATCGCCCTCGCGATCGGAATCCCGCTTGGCATCTCGGCCGGCCGCGCGTATGCCGGCTTTTGCGCGAGCATGCTCAACGCCACGATCACGAACGCGATGCCGCCGTTCTGGATCATCGCGTGCGAGATCGTCGCGGGGATTGCGATTCCGCTGCTGGCCGCGCTCGGACCGGTGTGGCGCGTCTCGCGGATCAGCATCCACGAAGCCTTCAGCAACGGCGCCGGACGACATCAATTCGGCACGCGCGCCTTCGACCGCTGGCTGGCGCGGATCACCTGGCTGCCGCGTCCGATGATGCTGTCGCTGCGAACGGCGTTTCATCGCCGCGGACGGCTGATCCTGACCGTGGCCACGCTGGCCGCCGGCGGCGCGGCCTTCATCGCGGCCCTGAATGTCTCCGCCGCCTGGACGCGAACGCTCGACGCCGACGCGCGTGCGCGCCGCTTCGACGTCCAGGCCGGTTTCCCGCGCGCCTATCCGATCGCGGATGTTGCGCGGGCGTTGGCGACCGTGCCCGATGTCGCGCACGCCGAGTATTGGGCCGAGAGCGGCGCGATGCTGGGCGATTACCGCGTCTCGCTCATCGGGCCCGATGCGAATTCGAAGCTGCTCGATCTTCCGCTGCTCGAAGGACGATGGCTGAAACCGGATGACGACGGCGTGTGTGTCGTCACGCAGTCCATCGACTCGCGCGGCGAACTGACTCTGCGCATCAACAACCGAACCGTGCGCTGGCGAATCGTCGGCGTCGTTAAAGAGCTCGTGCCGGGACGGACGGTCTATGCGCCGCGTCGATCGATCCTCGCAGCCAGCGGACAGTCGGGCGACCTGACGCGCAGCGTGCGCGCCGTCACGCGCAATCACGACATTCCGTCGCAGGTCGCCGCGTCGAAGGCAATCGAACGCGCGCTCGACCGCGCCGGTATCAGCGTCGGCGGCATCCACGCCCTTAGCGATTCGCGCAAGTCGTTTGCCGATCACCTGGTGATCATCAAGTCGGCGCTGATCTTCGCGGCGCTGCTGGTCGTTTTCGTCGGCGGATTGGGACTGACGACGACGCTGTCGCTCAACGTCCTCGAGCGCACGCGCGAGATCGGCATCCTCAGCGCCATCGGCGCGACGCCGCGCACGATCGCGCGCGGCGTGGTCGTGGAAGGAATCGTGATGGCGATCCTGAGTTGGTGCGTGGCCGTCCTCGTCGCCATCCCGATCACCTTCGCCCTCGATGCCGCGACGGGACAGATGTTCGTCCGCAGCGCACTCGATTTTTTCATGTCACCGGCCGCCGTCGCGGGATGGCTGTTGCTGGTCGTGGTTCTCGCGGCAATCAGCA
>Ga0207650_10003594_pt1 | contig 10637 bp, 10 predicted proteins | sample KBSS63metaG_FD_184325 | JGI IMG/M metagenome (GOLD analysis project Ga0207650, IMG submission 184325) | Switchgrass rhizosphere microbial communities from Kellogg Biological Station, Michigan, USA - KBS S6-3 metaG (SPAdes) (version 2) | ecosystem: Host-associated > Plants > Roots > Rhizosphere...
CCAGCGACCAACCGGTTAACAGCCGGTTGCTCTACCGCTGAGCTACCGGGGAACGATGGTAGCGGCATAGGCGCGACCGCATATAACAAAGCCCGGCCCGTTTTGAAAGCTATCTGGCGCCATTTTCTAGTTTAATTTCAAGGCGTACTTAGAAGTCCTTCACGCCGCAGGGCAGGCGCGATTCCCGGTCATATCTCTACGCGCATCCCGTGTTTGCGGTGGAGGACGTCGAGCAGACTTGGCGCTTTGTCGTGGGAAAAGATGATGCCGCGCGTCTCGCGCAGCCATCGCACGGCAGGCGTGGATCGATCGCAATGGTGATTTTCTAGACGACATGGTTCAGCAGCGCGCTCTCGCCGCGCCATAGCCGCGCGAGATTCTCCTGCATGATCGCCAGCACATTGTCCTCGTAGCGGGAGGTCTCGCCTGCGGTATGTGGCGTGATGAGCACGTTCTCCATCGCCCACAGCGGCGAGGCCTGAGGCAATGGCTCGTCGACCGTGACATCGAGCGCGGCGCCCCTGATTTGTCGTCGCGCGAGCGCGTCGACGAGGGCCGGCTCGTCGACCACGCGCCCGCGCGCCGCGTTGAGAAGATACGCGGACGGCTTCATGCGATCGAGCGCATTGGCATCGATCAGCTTCTCGGTTTCCGCCGTCAGCGGGCAGGTGAGGGCAACGAAATCGGCCTGCGGCAGCAGGGCGTGGAGGTCCGACATCCCGTGCACCGCGTCTGCGTGTCCGACACCGGCGCGCGGATTGCGGCGGATGCCGATCACCCGCATGTCGAACGCCTTGGCGAGCTGCGCGAGCCGGCCCCCGATCTGTCCGAGGCCGACGATCAGTAGCGTCTTGCCCGCGAGTTCGTCCTCGCGCTGCGTGGGGTCGCCGATCATCCCGCGCCAGACCCGTTTTGCTTGGTTGTCACGGGCCTCGGGAAGCCGGCGCGCGAGCGCCAAGATCAGCGCCATGACATGCTCGGCGACCGCGCGGGCATTGACGCCCCGGGCGCTCGCGAGCCGCACGCCTTGGTGCTTGAGCGCCTCGCGCGCGAACTGGTCGGTGCCGGCACCGATCGACTGGATGAAGCGCAGTCGCTTCGCGCGCGGCAACAGCTCGTTGCGCCAGAGCCCTGAGATCACCAGCACGTCGGCGTCGCCGATCCGCTGCTCGAGCGCGCCGCCGTCGCGCACCTCAAAACTCTCGATGCCGGTCGCGAGCGCGAGGAAGCGGTCACGCAGCCTATAGGCAACATGCGCAAAGCAGATCGTCAGGTGGTCCTTGGATGGGAGCATAGAGGTCACCTCGGAATTCTTGGTTACGCAGACGAGACCGCGCCGCGTCGCCCGGACAGAGAAATGTGGGGCGCCGCGCACTTTCGCCTTGTACTCGGTGTTGCGAAGGGAGCGAGTTGCGGTGTCGCTGAAGGCGAGACCACTTGGGGGACATTGTCGGTAGCATCAGCCCGGAGGAACAGCACCTTGAACGCTGACAATTCCACGGCAACTAATATCTGGCGCCAATACGACTTCGCCGGCGGAGCAGATTTGACGGAGGGTAGGGATGAGATACGCGCTGCGCGGTTGTCCCCGCTCTATCTCAGCAACGCCTGGGCATCTTCCCATAGCTGACGAACGAGCTCTCCGGCGGAAGTTGCTTTGGTCAGGCTCGCCGATTGACCCGCCCAGGCTTGAATTCGCTCTATGTCATTCTCCCTGATCGCGGCATCGCGCATGGCCTGCGTCAGTCCACGTTGCACAGGATATGGCGCTGGGGCCGGAGCACCCGGAGATGTTGCGGCTCGTGCGTAGGCGTTGGCGATGCCACGCGCCGGACGTCCCGAGAAGACGGCGCTGATCATCGTATCCTCCGGTGCCGTTCGCCCAATCGCGTCTGCCCATGCGCTGGCCACTTTCGCCTCAGGGCACCGCAGCAGCGCTGTTCCGATTTGCACCGCGGAGGCTCCCAGGAGCAGTGCGGCCGCAACGCCTCGACCGTCAGCTATTCCTCCCGCTGCAACGACCGGCACCTTCACGGCGTCGACGACTGTGGGAAGCAGGCTGAACAAGCCGACCATTCTCGCTTGAGCATGAGTAGCGTCGAACGCGCCTCGGTGACCGCCTGCTTCCATGCCCTGAGCGACAAGAATGTCGGCACCGGCGCTCTCAGCGGCTTTCGCTTCGCTGACGGTCGTCACGGTTGCCAGCCACTTAATTCCCTTGCCCTTCATTCGAGCTACAAATCGCTCTGGAAATAAGCCCATGATGGATGAAATGATCGCTGGTCCCGCCTCCAACAATGCCTCGCATTGCGCATCAAAGTTAGGCGGCAAGACATCGGCAGCCGCTGCCGGGACCTCTGGTCCCCAGTCGTTGAGAAAACGCCGGACCGCGGCTTCCGCCGCAGGATCGCGCTTGGGCGGCGGATCGGGAATCCAAAGATTGATCTGAAAGCCGCCGTTAGTCTTCGCCCGCACGTCGGCCGTCCATTTGTGGACAGCATCTGGTTGCATCACAAGTGCGCCGCAGCCTCCAAGTCCGCCGGCATTGGCGACGGCGATAGCGAGTGAGGCAGGACAGGCGCTGGCCATCGGCGCCATCAAGATCGGAACTCGCAGATTGTGCTGTTCACAAAACGCGATGGCGCGAGCGAGGTCCGGATGTTGTGACATGCGGCTGCAGACTATAGGATTAAGGTAGTGCGACGGATCGGCAAGTCCGCCTTCCTAAATGCACTCTAACACCGCCTAGGGTAAGGCGCCATGAAAGTCGAACTTCTGTATGGCAAGGCCACGATCGCAGCCGCGGTGCCGCCGGGCTGTCGCGAGCTGCTGATCCGAAAGCAGCCGCGCGCGCCGCTGGCCGACCCCCACTCGGCCATTGCGGAGGCTCTGGCACGGCCGATCGGCGTTCCGCCGCTCGCTGACTACGCGCGTGGTAAGCACAGCGCTTGCATCTTGGTTTGCGATATCACGCGTCCCGTGCCGAACCATTTGTTCCTGCGCCCGATGATCGAACAGCTTCTGGGCGCGGGTATTGCGCCCGACGCCATTACAGTGCTCATCGCCACCGGGCTGCACCGTCCAAACGAAGGCGAGGAACTCGCGAAGGTCATCGGCGATCCCTGGGTCGTCGACAAGGTCCGTGTGGTCAATCACTTTGCGCGTAACGACGCGGACCACGTCGATTTCGGCCGGACCAAGGGAAGGGGCGTGCCGGTGAAGCTCGATCGGCGTTTCGTCGACGCCGAGATCCGTATCGCCACCGGCTTGGTTGAGCCGCATTTCATGGCCGGGTACTCAGGCGGGCGCAAAGTGGTAGCTCCCGGCATCGCTCATGCCGACACAATCCGGACGTTCCACTCCGCAGCGTTCATGGAGAGCCCAGCCGCAGTGTCGTGCAATCTTGCCGGCAATCCCTTGCACGAGGAGCAGCTCGAGATTGTGCGAATGCTGGGCGACGTGATGGCACTCAACACCGTCATCAACGAGCAGCGTGAGCTTGTGTTCGTCTCGTATGGCGATGTCATCGCCAGCCACGATGCGGCCGTGCGCTTTGTCCAGGATTGGATACAGGTGCCGGTGCCACGCAGGTTCAAGACGGTTGTCACCTCGGCGGCAGGTTTTCCGCTTGATCAGACCTACTACCAGACCGTCAAGGGAATGGTGACGCCGCTCGACATCTTGGCGCCGGGCGGGACGCTCATCGTCGCATCTGACTGCTCGGAGGGGCTCGGGTCGAAGGAATTCCGAGCGTCGCAGCGTCGCCTCGTCGAAATGGGAACAGAGGGGTTTCTGCGCAGCATCCTGCCGAAAGCCTTAGCGGACATCGACGAATGGCAGACCGAGATGCAGCTAAAGCCAATGCGTCTCGGGCGAGTCCAGCTGTATACCGACGGTCTGCCGCGCGAGGATCACCCGCTCACCGGCGTCGAGGTGATAAGCGACCTCGATCTCGCCATCCGCAACGCCGTCGCAGCGGGTGGAGAGGGCACCGCCGCTTTCATTCCTGAAGGGCCGTACGTCATTCCAAAATACGTGGCGGCGTGAATGGCGAAGGACCCGCTTCCGTCGCTAGTCGTTCTCGATCCCGTCGGCGGCGTCAGCGGCGACATGTTCATCGCGGCGATGCTCGACGCCTGGCCGGGACTCGGTGCGCCGGTGATGCGCGCGATAAACGACAGCGGTCTCCCGCAGGGCAGCAAAGTGTCACTGGTGCAGCGCCGTAGCGGCGGCCTTGCGGCGGCGGGATTTGTCTTCGAGGGGAGCGCGGCCGTCCCTAGCGGCGCCTATCCAGATGTTCGCCGACGGCTCGCCGAGGCGCCGCTTTCTCCATCGAACCGCGACCACGCTCTCGGTATCCTGGCGTTGCTGGCCGAGGCAGAGGCAGCGGTGCATCGCGTTCCGATCGAGAAGGTGCATTTTCACGAGTTGGCGGATTGGGACACGCAGGCCGACATCGTCGGTGCCGCCGCCATCATTGATCTTTTCCAGGGGGCGCGATGGTTTTGCCGACCACTGCCGCTCGGAACCGGCACAGTGCGCGCGGCCCACGGGCTTTTGCCGGTGCCTGCACCGGCCGCCTCTCATCTGCTCGCCGGTTTCGCATTTCGTGCCGATGATGGCGCGCCCGGCGAGAGGGTGACGCCGACCGGGGCCGCCATTCTGCGCTACCTCAATCCGCGATTTGCCGGCGACGGAGCGCCTGGGAAATTGATCGCGACCGGCATGGGCGCGGGCAGTCGGCAACTGCCGGGTGTTCCCAACGTGTTGCGCGTCCTCGGCTTCGCCGCGGCGGAGCCGGCAGGCGATACGATCCTCGTGATCGAGTTCGACATCGACGATCAGTCTCCCGAAGAGTTGGCGACCGGGCTTGATCGCCTCCGGCTCGTTTCGGGCGTCCGCGACGTCGCCACCTTCCCCGGCATCGGCAAAAAGGGGCGATGGCTGCAAGCAGTGCGCATAATGGCTGATCCGACACACCGCGATGCGGTCGTCGCCGCGGTATTTGAGGAAACGGCGACACTGGGTCTGCGCCTGCGGTGCGAGGAGCGAGCGGTGTTGACACGCCGAACCGTCGTCGTCGAGGACGAAAGCGGTCCCGTGCGGGTGAAGCTCGCGGATCGTCAGGGGCGGCGAACCGGCAAGGCCGAAGCCGACGACGTTGCCGCCGCTGGCGGTTCGGACGCGCGCTCACGCGCGCGCCGCTCGGCTGTTGCCCGCGCTCTGCGCCGGGTGGGGCAGGAGGTCCCGTGAATCCGCTGGAGCGCGCCCTGGCGCAAGTGTTCGCGACGCTCGACCAGGTCGCCATCGCGGTAAGTGGTGGCGTCGACAGCATGACGTTGGCGCATCTTGTCCATCGTCACCATGGAGCGCGGGCGCGCATGGTCCACGCGGCATCGCCCGCTGTACCCGCGGAGGCGACAGCGCGAGTGCGCGCACACGCCGACCGCTACGGCTGGGCGCTTACGTTGATTGACGCCGGCGAATTTGCCGATTCACGTTACCGCACCAATCCCATTGATCGCTGCTATTTCTGCAAGAGCAATCTCTATGCCCGGATTGCCGGCATATTCGCCGGTGTCATTCTTTCCGGCACCAACACTGACGATCTCGGCGACTATCGCCCCGGGCTCAAGGCCGCCGGCGAGCATGGTGTCCGCCATCCCTTCGTCGAGGCGGGCATGACCAAGTCCGACGTTCGTGTCGTTGCCCATGCGCTCGGCCTCGATGATGTGGCGGAACTGCCGGCTGCACCGTGCCTTGCCAGCCGGATTGAAACCGGCATCTACATCAATGCGGCTGATTTAACGCTCGCCGATGAGGTCGAGCGTCGCGTGCGCGCGGAATTCGGTGCGGTCGATGTGCGTTGTCGTATCACCGCGCAAGGCGTGCGCCTCGAACTCGACGGCAACGTGTTGCAACGGTTGCAGTCTCCGATTGGCGGCGCGACCCGGGCGGCCGTGGAGGAGATCGTCGCCGGATCAAATCGCGCCTTTCTGGGCTATGCTCCCTACCGCCGGGGCAGCGCCTTTGTGCGCAACGCGCTACATGGGTGAGCACGGAATCAATCCTGACTGGCAGCGCCAATCCCGGATCGGTGTCGGCGAGGCGGTCTATTGCGCCGGCAAGACGGTCGCGCAGATCGGTCGGATCCTGGCGCTGGCAGATGAGCGCCAACACTCCCTGCTGCTCACTAAGCTCGATGCGAGCCATTTTGCCGAACTTGATTCGGATATGCAGGGGAGGCTCGACTTCGATCCTCTCTCGCGGACGGCCGTGCTCGACCATGGTGTGCCGGCTGCGGTGGCGGCTGGGGTTGGCATTGTGTGCGCGGGTACGTCCGACATGGGTGTCGCCATTGAGGCGCAGCGTGCACTGGCTTTCCACGGCGTATCGGCGACACTGATCGGCGATGTCGGGGTCGCCGGGCTATGGCGGCTTTTCGACCGTCTCGATGAAATCACATCGTGGCGCGCAGCGATCGTCGTCGCCGGGATGGAGGGGGCTCTGTTCAGCGTCGTTGCCGGCCAAGTGCCAGGCTTGGTGATCGCCGTGCCGACGTCCATCGGCTATGGCGTTGCGGCGGGTGGCATGGCGGCGTTGCATAGCGCGCTCGCGTCCTGCGCGCCGGGTGTCGTGGTGGTCAATATTGATAATGGTTTTGGCGCAGCCTGCGCCGCTCTAAAGATGTTGCGCGTTTTCGCGCCCAAGCCGGAGTAGGAGAAACAGTATGAAGCCTGGCTGCACCCTGATCGCGTTTCTGCACGCCAAACCCGAGAAACGCGACGAGTTGCTCAAGATCCTGCAAAGCTTCGTCAAGCCATCCCGTGCCGAGGCTGCCTGCGTGGAGTACCACTTGCATGTCAGCAACGACGATCCGAACCTCTTTGTCTTTTATGAGAATTGGCGGACGCGCGAGGAACTCGATGAGCACCTGCAGACGCCGATACTCACCAGCTTTTGGCCACGGCGCCTCGATTTTCTGCGCAAGGACGTGGAAATCCAATTCATCACCATGCTCAGCGATCCCGATTAAAGTCGAGCCCGTCACGTTGGCGGATGCTTGGCTGCGTCATTTGGGGCAAATGCCCTCGCTGCAATTGCGCCATGGCGGGCGGTTAGAGCCCTAACAAGACCGCAGCGGACAGGGAGGCAAAAATTGCTTCAACCCGTCTCGATGGGCAGCGAGGCGTCCTTCGCCCATTCGCCCATCGAGCCGTCGTAAAGCATCAGATTTTCGTATCCAAGCCGGCGCAGCAGGAGCAGATCAATCGTGGCTGAAATGCCGCCCCCGCAATAGGCGATGACCTGCTTGTCTCTGGTCACGCCTTGTGCGGCGAATTGACGTTCCGCATCGTCCGGACTTGCGAATGTCTTGGTCGTGGGGTCGTACAATTTCGCCGCCGGCACATTGACGCTTCCCGGGATGCGACCTGGCCGGCCGTAGCGACTCGGCTCAAGACCGTTGTGGAATTGCGGGCCAAGCGCGTTGATCACGACCACGCGCGGATCGTTCCGCGCCGCAAGCACCGTGTGCTTGTCGACAAAAAATCCGGGCCGCGGCGTCGCAGTGAAACTCCCGCGCGGATAGCCCCTTGGCGGCCCTCGTTCGATCGGGCGTTCTTCAGCGGACCACTTTTCAAAGCCGCCATCAAGCACCGAGGCGCGCTTGAACCCGAGCGATTCAAACATCCACCAGAACCGTGTCGCCCACATCGGGCTCCCGAGGCTATACAGGACGACCCGACTGTCGTTGGAGACCCCATGTCGGCGGAATGCGCCTTCCAGCTCCGCCGTTCCCGCCATCATGAAGTGCAGGTTGGTGCGCTGATCGGAGAATTCTCCTTGGATGTCCAGAAAGTCCGCACCGGGAATATGTCCGGCAGTGAACGTGTCGAGACCGGGTACGGGGATGTAAGGGACATCACGTCCCGGTGGTTGGTAGTCGAGACGGGTCGTACAATCGAAAATGCGAACGTCGGGCGCGCGCAAGATTTGCGCAAGCTCTTCGGTACTGATGAGTTCACCGCTCATCAATCCCTCAACGGCTATTGGTTGCCAGGATGGACAACCAAGCAGCGATCATGTCCGGCGCGTGTGTAACCGCCGCCGGACTGTTGATCCACTGCCCGCTCTCTATCGCCCCGTTCGTTGCCCGCGACAGGCTTAGCGAGGGGACTTTTACGGCGCAAGACGGACTTCCGGGCTAATTCGGCGGCAAGCTGCGACCCAGACGTCGCTCCTCGGCGGCAATCCAATCGAGTACGGTGATATCGGCATAGTCAAATCCGACCGGCAAGGTCGGCACTGCCCGAACCTGCGTTACCACAATCTGCGAATGCGCTATCGCCGCTGCAATGCATGCGATGATGGGGGAGGGACTGTCGGAGGCTAGCCGCACTTCAGTGACTCCATTGAAGCCAGCGTCTTTTAGCGGCCGTGGTGCGCGGGATTGGCCGGTACGATGCGTTCGACGGCAGCTTGCCGATGGTACTTCGCTTAAGGGTCTCCCCCTTCTGGCACAACTGCACTTTGGTATATCGTGCGAATGGATGCCGCACCTTCACGGCTAACACGATCGGTGAGCGCGCCCGGCGGGTCCGGCGCAGCCAGGCGGCGCCGGAGGAGCTTGGCTGCTTGCGAGGCTCCAGAGCTGCATGACGCACGATGGCTCGCTGATCCGAGGGTAGCAACCAGACAGGTACATTTTGCTCAGTCGACTTGTTCTTTCGTGTAGGATTTTGGCTTAGAGCCGATCGTCAAAACGCGGGCGCGGTAGGACGATGGACGCAGGGGAGGGGGCAATGACCCGGACGATCGAGCAAGCGACCATGCGCAAGGTCTACTGGCGCGTGCTGCCGATCGCAGCGGTGAGCTATTTCTTCTGCTACCTCGATCGCATCAACGTCGGCTTCGCGGCGCTCACCATGAACAAGGACCTCGGTCTCGACGCGGCGACCTTCGGCTTCGCCGCCGGCGTCTTCTTCTGGGGCTATTTCCTGTTTGAAGTGCCGAGCAATCTGCTCATGGAGAAGCTCGGTGCGCGTGTGTGGATCGCTCGCATCATGGTAACCTGGGGCCTGCTGTCGGGTGCCACCGCCTTCTGCACCGGCCCCTACAGCTTCATGGTCGTGCGTTTTCTGCTGGGCCTTGCTGAGGCCGGCTTCTATCCCGGTCTGGTGCTGTTTTTCACCTATTGGTTCCCGGACCGGCATCGCGCGCGGATTGTCGCCGGGTTCACGCTCGCGCTGCCGCTGGCGGTGGCGGCCGGCGCGCCGGTCTCGACGGGGCTGATGGAGCTCAATGGCATCTACGGCCTCGCCGGATGGAGATGGATGTATCTTGCTGAAGCGTTCCCCACCATCATGCTTGGCGTCTTTCTGCTTTTCTATCTGACCGACCGGCCGGAGCAGGCGCACTGGCTGAGCGAGGAGCAGCGCGGCTGGCTCACCTCGACGCTCGCGAATGAGCGCCGGCAGATCGAGGAAATGCGAAAGGTCTCGCTTCTGCGCTCGTTCTGGGATCCCAAAGTGCTGCTGCTTGCCCTGAACTATTTCGGCATCGTAACCGCAAGCATCGGCATGCTGATCTTCCTGCCGCAGATCATCAAACAGTTCGGTCTCACCAACATGCAGGTGGGCTGGGTGACAATGATCCCATACATCTGCGGTGCTATCAGCATGATCGCCTGGGGATTTGTCTCCGATCGCATGGGGGAGCGGCGCTGGAACCTCACGCTCGCTTGCGCCGTTGCCGCTGCGGGGCTCATTGTCGCTGGGCTTTGGACCGGTACCGCTTGGTCGCTCGTAGGGATATCGATTGCGGCGATAGGGTTCTACGGAAGCAAGGGGCCGTTCTGGTCGATGCCGCCCATGTTTCTCACTGGAACGGCGGCAGCCGCCGGCATCGCGTGGATCAATTCGCTTGGCAATCTTGGCGGATTTTTCGGACCGTCCCTCGTCGGCTGGGTGCGTGACGCAACGGGCAGTTATACTGGCGGCCTCTATCTTCTTGCGGCCTTTGCGCTGATGGCGGCAATCGTGTCCGCGCTGCGGCCACTAAGTTCAGGTGCGAGCAAAGAGGGGCAGACCAGGCGAGGCACGCCATCCGAAGCCACCTCGACGGCAAATTAGCGTTGGTCTTTTTCAGCGTCGTCGATGCGTGCAGCGCCCAGCGCCGTACATGTCTCGCACTTGATCGGGGATGACCGCCGCAGAGATCATCGAGGACGCCCCAGGCGAATCGCGAGCGCAATCGCGGCCTCCTCGTCGTCAGCGTGGACGAGGCCGATGAACCGAGCTGGCGTTGACTTGATTTGAAAGACTTCCCACTGCGACGGCTGCCGGCGAGCGGGTTTCTTCGATTTAGGCAACTCTCAACCTCACGCTACGCTCTAGACCGTTAAGATAGGGGCTTCGTTCCCAAAGTCGAATCGAGGGGCGGCCTTGCCACGTCGAGCCGTCGAAGCGGGCAACGTCAAATTTTACATGCTGACAAGCCGGGGTGACTTGCTACCGCATTTGCTACCCAATGCAACACAACAGGACCGCATCCAACATACAGCGGGGAGGGGACTTCGCTCGGTATTCGCCCGTTTTTCCGAATGCGCAAAACGGGCCGCTACTAGTCCTCACACG
>Ga0207650_10003598_pt1 | contig 10634 bp, 6 predicted proteins | sample KBSS63metaG_FD_184325 | JGI IMG/M metagenome (GOLD analysis project Ga0207650, IMG submission 184325) | Switchgrass rhizosphere microbial communities from Kellogg Biological Station, Michigan, USA - KBS S6-3 metaG (SPAdes) (version 2) | ecosystem: Host-associated > Plants > Roots > Rhizosphere >...
GATGCGTTATTTATTGGTGATGATGGATATAAGCTTTCGAAAGCAATGATTGGTACGTCACCAAGAATAGGTGTTGATTATGCCGGTAAACATGCTGAGTGGCACTACAGATTTTTTGCGAAGGGGAGTAAGTTTGTTAGCGGGAAAGTAAAAACTTAATCCAGTAATTATCGTTCTTACTAAATTCTAAATTGAATTATGCTAAAACTTCGGACAATTTAGCTTCTTTGCATTTGGATCCACTGGCCTTTTTACATAAATGAGAGAGAACTCGGCACCGCCTCGCATATTGGAAGCCGGCTTTAACCCAGACACATTAACATCATATGAAGCACCAACTCTAAATTCACCAAACTCTAATCCAACATAAGGAATGACAGCATCGCCAAAACGGAACCAGGTTCCTAAATATAAATTTGTGGGACTCCATTCATCCGGATTAATATTCAACATATAAGCACCACCGATAACCGTATTTACGGCATTAGCCTGCCGACTATGCATAGCGCTAAAATGAAAGCCATTGTAATCACCCAGGGGCACCATTCCACCAGCCTGTAAGGTCAACCTTGAGGCCATATAATAATGGCCGGTATCAGTAAAGGTTTCTTCGTGTTTATTGATGTGATACATGGATGCGCCTAAATAAAAATTGTTGGCGCCATCTGTGGTTCCATTATAAAAAAAACCGGCATTAAGGTCGAAATAAGAAAGGTTTAGATGAAAATTTGTAAAGTCTTCCTGGGTAAGACCTGTGAAACCATCAGACCGCAGCATATCCTCGAATTTGAGGGAATTAACGTCCAGTCTTTTACTCACATATACACCCTGAAATCCCAAACCAATCTGGTGAAACCCACTTTCATCCAATGCTTTATGGTAAGCAGTTGAAAGACCAACATAATTATGTTGTAAGACACCGTTTCCACTTTTATCAGTCAACGCCAAAGCGCCAATTCCAAATTGGTCGTAGTCAGGAATATGATTTTTTAAAATAGAAGCATCGAAAGATGCAGTGTAGGTTTTAAACGCATTGTTGATGGAAGGCCACTGGTTTCTAAAATTTAAGCCCAGTCGATAATTGCCGTCAAACTTGCCGGTAAGGGCTGGGTTCAATGTAAGTGGTGAAACAAAAAATTGCGAAAAATTTGGGTCTTGGGCTTTTCCAAAAAGGGTGCCGATTAAAATAAGGAACGTGAAAAAAAACTTTCTCATTCACACAACGGTTGAACAGGTAAATTACAAATAAAGGCCAGCCCAGCAAAGAAAAATCATGTAAAGATTGCTTTATATTATAAGAATAAGAATGTACTACAATAAACGCCCAGGTTAAGAATCAATTTTAAGATTGGATTTTTGCGCCGTACGCAAGGTCCCCGGCGTCTCCCAGTCCGGGTACGATATATCCCTTTGCGGTGAGTTCATCATCAATAGCGCCACACCATATGATGGCTTCAGGAACTTCTCTTCTTAGAAATTCGATACCGACCGTACAGGCTATAGCTGTAACAATATGAATTGCCTGAGGCCTGCCTTCTTCCTTCAAATATTGTATGGTTTTAACCAAAGAAGCACCCGTTGCCAGCATGGGATCAGAAATGATTAAAATGCGATCATCAATTTCGGGACATGATAAATATTCCAGAGCAATATCAAAACTTCCATCGGGATTGTGCTTTCGGTAAGCCGAAACAAAAGCATTGTCGGCTTTATCGAAAAAACTTAATAACCCCTGGTGCAAAGCAAGTCCGGCGCGTAAAATTGTAGTAAGAATCGGTTGTTCCTTTAACACTTCACATACGGCAATTCCAAGTGGAGTTTGTACTTCTTTTTCGATGTAGGCTAACCGTTTGCTGATTTCAAATGCTGCCACTTCTCCAACACGTTCGAGGTTGCGGCGAAACCTCAGGCGGTCGTTTTGGATGTTGACATCTCTAAGTTCAGCCACCCAGTTGCTAACCAGAGAATGTTCTTTACTTAAATTAATTACCATTAAGCGTCAAAGATAAGTATGAAGAATGAAGTATAGAGTCTACAATCTGGTCCAGGAATAAGAACTATTTAATAACAACATCTTATACTTCGAACTTCATTAATCATTCTGTTAACTTCGCGATTTAATGTAAACTATGGTTTATAGAACGATTGGTTTAATGAGTGGAAGTTCATTAGATGGATTAGATATAGTATTTGCAGAATTTCATGAAAATGCCGGGAGCTGGAATTTTGAAATTAAGGCGGCTGATTGTTACGAATATTCGGACAATTGGATAGAAAAACTAAGAAATGCAACCACTTTATCAGCATTAGCCTATCAACTGCTTCATGTAGAGTATGGGCATTATTTGGGTCAGCAAGTGAATCGTTTTATTGAGACCAATAACCTACATTACCAGGTCGGATTAATTGCTTCGCATGGACATACTACATTTCATGTGCCTTTGAAAAGGATGACAGCGCAATTGGGTGATGGTGCAGCTATAGCAGCAGAAACTACACTACCTGTAGTGACTGACCTGAGAGCAATGGACCTGGCCTTTGGCGGTCAGGGGGCACCAATTGTTCCTATAGGTGAAAAATTATTGCTGAAAGATTATTCCATGTTTCTGAATTTGGGCGGCATTGCTAATATTTCGTTCAGTTATCCCGATAATTATATTGCTTTTGACATATGTCCCGCAAACAGGGTTTTAAATTTAGTTGCCAACATGGTCAACAAAGATTATGATAATGGTGGCCAAATGGCAGCACTCGGAAACCTGAATGAACAATTGCTAAATAAATTGAATTCATTTGATTACTACAAGCTGCCATACCCAAAATCTTTGGCGAACGATTTTGGAACCGACGAAATCTTCCCGGTATTAAAATCTTTTGGGTTAACACATAATGATTTGTTGAGAACCTATGTTGAACATATTGTGCACCAAATAAAACTTTCGATTATCACAAATTCGAAATTGAAAGCCGCAAACTCAAAACTCTTTGTTACTGGTGGCGGTGCCTTCAATAATTTTTTAATTGAAAGGTTGTCAGAAGAACTAGCCTCCATTGAATTAGAAGTATTTATTCCCGAGGAGAGCCTTGTTAAATATAAAGAAGCACTGATTATGGGCATGATTGGCGTATTGCGGTGGAGGCAGGAATATAATGTACTGTCTTCCGTTACCGGAGCCGAAAGAGATAGTATCGGTGGTGCGGTATGGATAGGCCAGGAAGCATAACAATTAACCATTCACAATACACAAATGAATTTTCATTTTGTTGCAACCGTGTCAATTTCTTAGTTTCATAATAAACCTTTGTTCATGGGTCCGGAGATAATTGCCACCAATATGTTTTCACCAAAACCAATTGGCAAATCCACTAATATCGACGAAACTGAGTCAGTAATTTTTACTGCAATTCAGAAGCGTTTGGTAGCACAGTTTAACTCTTCGTTTCCTGATAAATTGGCCCCAAAAACTGTGGTGATTATACCATCGCTAACAATGGATGAGGAAATCTTATCCAAAATCAGTGGTATCACTCATTACGAGGAACGTTTACTTTGTTTGCTTCTGTTATTACGAATGCCCAGGACACAGGTCATTTATGTAACTAGCATGCCTATTGATCCAATCATAATTGATTATTACTTACACCTCCTTCCCGGCATCACCCGTTATCATGCAGAACAAAGACTAACGCTTCTTAGTTGTTATGATGCTTCATCAAAACCTTTGACACAAAAAATCCTGGAGCGGCCAAGGCTAATGGAAAGAATAAAAAAAAGCATTCGGCATGCTAAGGACACACATCTTTCTTTTTTTAACGTTACATCCCTTGAGCGAACACTTGCCATAAAACTGGACTTGCCCATTTTTGGATGTGATCCTGATTTATTTGAATTGGGCAACAAGAGTAATGGAAGAAAAATTTTTAAAGAGTGCGGATTGCTGTTGCCTGATGGTTTTGAAGATCTTTATTCTGAGCAAGACGTTGCGAAGGCATTATTTCTTTTGAAACAAAAACAGCCCTTGCTAAGAAGAGCCGTCGCTAAACTGAATGATGGATTTTCCGGGGACGGCAATGGCATATTCTATTACGAAGATGGCGACAGTGAGCAAAAAATCCACGACAGTTTAAAAAACCGTCTTCAACTAATAGCAAGTGATTTAAGTTATCAAATGTTTATTCAGAAGTTTAACGAAATGGGTGGTGTGGTAGAAGCATTTGTTGAAGGTGAAATTAAAACTTCGCCTTCGGTGCAATGTCGTATCAGCCCCACTGGAGATTGCCTTGTAGCATCAACACACGACCAGGAATTGGGCGGCGATACAGGACAAATTTTTCTCGGAGCTTATTTCCCGGCACATCCTGATTATGCAGCAGAAATAGGTAAAATGGGAAAAATTATTTCCGAAAATTTGAGGGATAAGGGAGTGTTGGGAAGATTTGCAGTTGATTTTATTTCCGTGAAAGAAAGAAATGAATGGAAACACTACGCAATTGAAATTAATCTTCGTAAAGGCGGTACAACGCATCCCTATATTATGCTGGAATTTTTGACTGATGGTATTTATGATGCTGAGAAAGGGATTTATCTGACGGCGACAGGTCAGCCGAGGTATTATTTTTCCTCGGATAATTTAAAAAGTGAAAAATATATAGGAACAACACCACATGACCTGATTGAAATTTCAATGATTAATGATTTGCATTATGATGGAGCATTGCAGGAAGGCGTCATGTTTCATTTAATTGGCGCGTTATCGCAATTTGGTAAACTTGGTGTAGTATGTGTGGGGAGCACTATGGAAAGGGTAAAAATGTACTATCAAAAAACGGTTGATATATTGGACTTAGAAAGCCGCTACGGATTTGACGGGGTTTGAGCAGCCGAAGTAACTTCATCAACAAAACTAAAACTGTCTCCATCGAACAATCCAAGGTCGCTCATTTTTAAATGGGGTATTACCAAAAGAGCCATGAAGGAAAGTGTCATATATGGCGCCGAAAGCTTAGAGCCGAGGTTTTTTGCTGCTTTGTCAATAGTTGAATATTTTCTTGCTACCTGATATCCATCTTCTGTGCTCATAAGCCCTGCAACCGGGAGTGGCAAAATAATTTCCGTTTCATCATCAATACAACTGACACCACCCTTATTTGCAATAACAAGATTCACCGCCTTGCAAATACTTTCATCATTAATACCTACAGCTACAATATTGTGAGAGTCGTGCGCAACAGAAGAAGCAATGGCACCCTTTTTAAGTGAGAAATTTTTAATGAACCCACAAGCCACAGCTGCGTTGTTATAACGATTGACAACAACAATTTTCAGAATATCATTTTGAACGTCAACGTCGCCATTGAAATTCACAGGAAATTTATTGGTGATTAGTTGTCCGTCTAAGGCTTCTATTGCCAAATTGTGAGAACCAGCTGTTTTAAATTCGGCAGTGGTTTTTTCTGTACACTTAAAATTATTAATTGTAGTTGCTGACTTGCTTTCAATTAATGTCTTTCCATTTTCGGCTACTAATTCTCCGTTGATATAAGTCTGGATAACTTCAAAATCTTTCAAATTTTTCACTACAATAAAATCGGCAAAGTCATTTTTTCTCAATAATCCCACCTTTAATTTATAATGGCCTACCGGGTTGACGCAGGCAGCTTTTAAAACTTTGAAAACATCAATCCCCTTTTTAACCGCTCTTGCACATAGTTGGTTAATATGACTTTCCACTAAACTATCAGGGTGTTTGTCATCGCTGCAAAACATAATCATATTCTCGTAATCATTCAAATGGTCAACGAGTGCTTCAAAATTTTTTGCGGCACTCCCTTCCCGAATGATAACTTTCATTCCATATTGTAACTTATCTAATGCTTCTTCTTTAGTGAAACATTCATGATCGGTGGAAATTCCTGCATTGATATACTTTTTTGCCATTTCACCACGTAAACCTGGTGCATGTCCGTCAACAGGCTTATTGTATTTTTGCGCAGAAGCAAGTTTCCTCATCACTTCTTCATCGTTATTTAATACGCCGGGAAAATTCATCATCTCGCTTAAATACAAAATCTCTTCTCTTCGTAGTAGTTTATCAATATCATTAGCCTCTATTTTAGCTCCGGCAGTTTCAAAACTAGTGGCAGGTACGCAGCTGGGCGCACCAAAATTGAATTTAAAAGGCACAGTTTTCCCGTTTTCGATCATATATTCGATGCCTTTCAGCCCGCACACATTGGCTATTTCGTGGGGATCACTTACTGTAGCGACAGTACCATGCACCACAGCAAGCCTTGCAAATTCGGAAGGAATAAGCATGGAGCTTTCAATATGTACATGAGCATCAATAAAACCGGGAAGAATGTAATTCAAAGATTCCGATTCAGAATTCTGAAGAGGTTCAATTGACTCGATTCGTTCACCGTCGATTGTTATTGTTGCCGCATAGATTTTTTTCTGATGAACATCAACTAAATTTCCGCTAATTGTGAACCTCTTATTCATAAATAAAGCTATAGAAATATTTCGTCGGTCATTCCTTTGACAACCAATTGTGGCAAATTTCTTTTTCTAAATTAATTCACCGTTGTAACTTTTGTGTTTTTAACCAAATATAGCCATGAGAAAAATTCTGGTTCTTTCGATTGCTTTTTTATGTTTTCAATCTAATGCGCAGAACAAAACAACACCCGCTTCAGCCTCAAACACCGAAGATGTGTTCTTTTCCAAAATGAAATATCGTTTAGTTGGCCCTTTCCGTGGTGGAAGAAGTGGCGCCGTAACCGGAAGTTATCAAAATAAAAACACGTTTTATTTTGGCGCTACGGGTGGCGGAGTATGGAAGACCACCGACGGTGGAAGCAACTGGAAAAATATTTCAGATAAATATTTTGGCGGCTCCATTGGGGCAGTGGCCACAGCACCAACTGATGATGATATTGTGTATGTTGGGGAAGGAGAAAATACGATGCGTGGTAACGTTAGTGAAGGATTAGGAGGAATGTGGCGAAGCGATGATGGCGGAAGAACATGGAAAAATATTGGCTTAAAAGATGGACGACATATTATTCGCATTGTAATTCATCCAAAGAATCCTGATATAGCATGGGTGGCTGTAATGGGGCACTTATTTGGCCCAAATGAAACCAGGGGTGTTTACAAAACGCACGATGGTGGCAAGAACTGGAAAAGAGTTTTGTACGTCAACAATCAAACTGGTGCATCGGACCTGGTGATGGAACCTGGTAATCCGGATGTGTTTTATGCTGGCATGTGGCGTGCTTTGCGTACGCCTCACAGCATGGAAAGTGGTGGGGAGGGCAGTAGTCTTTGGAAAAGTACAGATGGCGGTGAAACATGGACGAATTTTTCAACAAAAAAAGGCTTGCCAAAAGGAACATGGGGAATTGTTGGAGTAGCGGTGGCCCAATTCAATCCTGATAAGATTTATTCATTGATCGAAAACCAAAATGGTGGAATGTTTGTATCAAACGATTCGGGAGAAACCTGGACATTAACCAGTAATGATAACAATATTCGACAACGTGCCTGGTATTACACCAAGGTGTTCATTGACCCAAAAAATGAAAACACCGTCTATGCACCCAATGTAAATTTCATGAGAAGCAGAGATGGTGGCAAAACCTTTCAATCAATACGAACTCCTCATGGCGATCATCATGATCTTTGGATTGATCCTGAAAATGGAAACAGAATGATTGTTGCAGACGACGGTGGTGCACAAATTTCATTTGATGCAGGAGAAAATTGGAGCAGCATGAATAATCAACCTACTGCTCAAATTTACCGTGTGACAACCGATAATTCTTTTCCTTATAGAATCCTCGGAGCGCAACAGGACAATTCAACAATACGAATCAAAAGCAGAACAAGTGGACCTGTCATTACAGAAAATGATTGGCAAACTACTGCAGGAGCAGAAAGCGGATATGTGGTTGCAGATCCGTTAAATCCGGACATTGTTTACGGCGGTAATTACGGCGGTTACATTTCAAGACTTGATCATAAAACAGGCGAGAATCGTGCTGTTTCTCCCTGGCCCGACAACCCTATGGGTGCCGGTGCCGATGTTTTGAAGTATCGCTTTCAATGGAATTTCCCCATCTTTTTTTCTCCCCATAACGCTAAGCGTTTATATTCTGCAGGTAACGTTTTATTTGTAACTGAAAATGAGGGACAAACCTGGCAACAAATTTCTCCAGATCTTACAACAAACGATAAATCAAAACAAGGTCCGAGTGGGGGACCAATTACAAAAGACAATACTTCAGTTGAATATTACTGCACCATTTTCACGGCTATAGAATCGCCTTTCGAAAAAGATTTATTGTGGACAGGAAGTGATGATGGATTGATTCATGTTAGCAAGGACGGAGGAAAGAACTGGCAGAATGTTACACCAAAAGATGCACCTAAGTGGATAATGTGGAATTCTTTGGATGCTGATCCATTTAAAAAAGGTGCATTATATGCTGTAGGAACAATGTACAAAAACGATGATTTCAGGCCTTATATCTATAGAACCGAAGATTATGGAAAGACCTGGACGGCAATTTCTAACGGTATAGCAAAAACCGATTTTGCAAGAGTGGTTCGCGCCGATCAGAAAAGACCAGGCTTATTGTATTGTGGAACTGAATATGGAATGTACATTTCGTTTGATCATGGAACTAACTGGCGACGGTTCCAGTTAAATCTACCAATTGTTCCCGTTACTGATTTAACAATAAAGGAAAATGATTTAGTCGTAGCCACACAGGGACGGGCCTTTTATGTACTTGACGATTTAAGTGTGTTACAACAAATGAATCCAACTGTATCAAATAAAAATTTACATGTATTTGATGTAACGCCTGGTTATCGTATGCCTGGCAGCTCATTCAGTCAGAACTTCAGTATACCACGTAATGCAGGATCCAATCCGCCTCCCGGTATACTCATTAATTATTTTATTAAAGATGCGAATGATTCAACTAAGGGCGCAATGACCGTTTTGGACAAACAGCATAAAGAAATAAAGACCTGGTCGACAGAGTCAAAAGAGAGCAATACCAAATTTGATATTACAAAAGGAATGAATCAATTTTTTTGGGACTTGCGTTATTCTGAAGCTGATAGAATTGAAGGAATGATTCTTTGGAATGGAGTACCCGGAGCCATAATTGCGCCACCTGGAAACTATTTTGCAAAACTAAAAGTGGGAAAGGATTCGGTGGAAGTGCCTTTTACACTCAAAGCGGATCCTAATTATAAAGTGACTCCTGCAGAATATGATACGCAGTTTGCATTTCTGAAACAGGTACGGGATAAATTCAACGATATACAAAAAGCAATTAAGGATATCCGTTCATTACGTACGCAGATCAATTCTTTTATTGCTATGCAGGCAAAAGAGGTTCCAAAAGAAGTAAAGCAGATGGCGGACAGTATCAACAAGGGATTAACCTCAATTGAAGAGACTTTATACCAAACAAAGTCAAAGAGCGGGCAGGACGTACTGAATTACCCTATCAAGTTGAATGATAAACTGGCCGGTATTTTTGATGTGGCCAACAGTGGTAATTTCCCTCCAAGTAAACAAGTGCTGGATGTATACAATGATCTTGCTTCGCAAATTGATGTGCAGTTAAAAAAACTGGAACAGATCAAGAACAAAGACATTCCGGCGTTTAATGATTTAATCAGGCAAAAAGCCTTGCCTGTCATAGGCATAAAAAATACGTGAGCAAAATGCTAAGAAATCCATCATAGCTGAACTAAAGCATGCAATAAAAATGGCATTTTCATGTAGAATCATATTTACACGAACTATGCATACTGTTTACCCGGGGTGATTTACAGCACAACAAGGCTATAATAAAATTTGAAGATGCCGCCAATGTCTGTGATGGGTTAGCCACAATAAATTTTTTACGCAAAATTGGGCCTAATAAAAAAATAGGTATCTGTATATTTGCCATCCCTTAGCTATGAAGTGTATAATTGTTGACGATAATAAGATGGCCCGCATGGCCTTAAAACAATTAGTATCACAATTGTCAAATGTGGAACTAGTGGCCGAATGCAATGATGCTGCTGAAGCTCTTGATGTACTTAACTCTAACCAGGTCGATATTCTTTTGCTTGATATAGAAATGCCCGGGATGACAGGGCTTGACCTCATTAAAAAATTAGGCAATACGAAACCATTAATCATTTTCACAACCGCCAAAAAAGATTACGCAGTGGAGGCTTTTGAATTAAATGTGATTGATTATTTAATTAAACCAATTGCCTTGCCGCGGCTTAAACAGGCTATTGACAAAGCTCAGGAAGCATTGGACAGTAACAAGCAGGAAGTTAAGGTAGAAGAACAGGCGTTTGTTTTTGTAAAAGATAACGGCGTTCTGAAAAGAATTGCTATTGATGATATTCTCTTTCTCGAAGCAATGGGAGATTATGTAAAAGTGCACACACCGCAAAAATTTCATGTTGTGCATGCTACCTTAAAATCCATTGAAGAAAAACTGCCATCGTCAAAATTTTTACGTGTACATCGCAGCTTTATCGTAGCTATTAATAAAATTGATTACATACAGGAAGGCACCATTAGCATCGTAAAAACCACCATTCCTGT
>Ga0207650_10003599_pt1 | contig 10633 bp, 10 predicted proteins | sample KBSS63metaG_FD_184325 | JGI IMG/M metagenome (GOLD analysis project Ga0207650, IMG submission 184325) | Switchgrass rhizosphere microbial communities from Kellogg Biological Station, Michigan, USA - KBS S6-3 metaG (SPAdes) (version 2) | ecosystem: Host-associated > Plants > Roots > Rhizosphere...
AACTTTACCTTTCTCGGCCAAGTCGATTCACTCTACACGAATTCATTTCTGCCGAGTATGAAATTCTTGCTCTCTCACTCACATTCAGATACTAAAACCCTGTTGGGAGTTTTCACACAGTCTGGCGGCAGCGAGGAAACTTTCTTCGTCTATGAAAGCTCATTGCGAAATGGAATGAACCGACACAAATGTCAGCGCACCAAGGTTTCGCGGCCGACGGCTGCGAGTAACAGCGCAGATAAGATTAACAGCGGCGCATAGACCAGGAAAGGCACACCGGGATTGAAACTGTCGGCGAGATAGCCGCCAAACAACGGTCCGGCGACACCGCCGATCTCCGCCACGGTGCGGCGGGCGGCTTGCAGCCGGCCGCGCGCATGCGCCGGGACGACATCGTACGTCGATGTCGCCAGCGAGCCAAGGGAGAGCCCATTGGCGATGCCAAGAAACGAGATCAACACCGCGAGCTGAAAAAAACTTCCCGCGAAGGGAATCAGCAAAAATGCCAAAGCCGGAATACCGGTGCTCGGAACCGTCGCCCATTTTCTGCCCACTTTATCGATGACAAACCCCGCGGGCAAAATCATCGCGAACACCGAAAATCCCGATATGGTAAACAGCACGCCGACTTCTTTGGGCGACAAACCGAGCTTCGAAGTGGCGAGCAGCGGCAAAATGCTTTGGGTGGTCACTCGATGCATGAAGCTTGTCAGTGTGGCAAACACCAAAACGACATACGTGGCACGCAGAGCCGGTTCGATCTGGTGAAACAAATTCTTTAAGCCACGCAGGCGCTGACTGACAGCAGCCAAGCTCCAGTTAAAGGGCGCGCTCAAAATCGGTGCTACTCCCGAGGCGCCGACGGACGTGCCGAGGAAGGCGGCCGAGAGGGCACAGACTGCGTAGCTGAAAAAAACTGATCGGAAGCCGAGCGCCTCGGTAAGCAGCCCGCCGAAAAGAGGGCCCAAGGCAAGACCGAGATTGTTGATACCGTGAAACCCGCTCAAGATTCGGCCACGCTGATCCTGGCGCGCCAGGTCGATGCCGGCAACTTCGCGTGCGATCACCCAAATACTTTCGCCAACACCGATCAGAAACAGCAATGCCAATATCGCACCGAACCAGGGAGTCATGCCGGCCAAAGCGGCGGCGCTGCAAGCAATCACGGGGCCGGAGATCAAAGCAGCACGCGTACCGAGCCGGTCGAGCGCCGCGCCGCTGATCGGCATTCCAGCAAAGCGCCCGAGAGCGAGGGCCGTGATCGCTTGCGCGGCCGTGCCTGGGCTGACATCGAAGGCGCGTGCGATTACCGGCACAGCCGGCACCACCATCGACCACATTCCGGCGAGCAGCGCGCTGGTATAGAGCGTGGTGAGTCCGCGCACAGTCGGGCTAAAATTAACTGCGGATAGCATCAGCTTGCAGCGAGCATTCGAGTTCGCATGGGTTGGTTTGTCGATTCGTAATGCTGTTGGATAGCGCCGGATGCGATTTCAACGTCGTAATTATTTTCCGGCGCGTGCTAAGGAATGCAAAACGGGAATTCAGATGCGCGGAAAAGCCTCGTCGTCTTATTGCCATGCATCTCACTTCCGAGCAAGGTGTCCGACTGATTGGATTGCCGTTCACCACACTTTATCTATTTCGAGTAAACAGACACTGATGGGGCCGGTGCTTTTTTATCTCGGGGTATTCTTGATCAGCTTTGGCGCATTGGCATTGGAAATTGTGCAGACGCGGATTCTCTCGGTGGTTTTCTGGTATCACCTGGCGGTTTTGTGATCCGCCTGGCGTTGTTCGGCTAGCGCACGCCCGGTTTGGAATGATCTCAAGGGCGAGCGGTTCGGGGATCAGATTCCATTGCAAAGACGGCAGTCGGCCCTGTTTTTGGCCCGTGCGCCGGCGAGCGCTGCGCTAAAAAAAGCCAGCACGGTGCGGTCTCATCGCGCCGCGGAGCTGAATTACCGGCGCGCCGCTCATGCTGAACCTGGTATGGAGAAGTTTTTTTCGGTTGGCGCTGCGGTCTGGATTAAAACTCGGCGTTGCCCGGTGTACGCGGGAAGGGAATTACATCGCGGATGTTTTTGAGGCCGGTGAGGTACATCATCATCCGTTCCAACCCCAGCCCGAACCCGGAGTGAGGCACGGTGCCGAAACGGCGCAGGTCGAGATACCACCAATAGGGTTTTTCGTCCAAGCCGGTCTCCCGCAGCCTGCGCAATACAACCTCATAGCGCTCTTCACGCTGACTGCCGCCGATGATTTCGCCGACACGCGGCACGAGCACGTCCATTGCGCGCACCGTTTTGTCATCATCGTTGAGCCGCATGTAAAATGCTTTGATCTCTCGGGGATAATCGGTGACGATAACCGGCTTTTTAAATACCTCTTCGGATAAATAGCGCTCGTGCTCGGTCTGCAAATCATTGCCCCACTGCACAGGAAATTCCCAGGTCTTTCCGGATTTTTTTAGCTCCGCGACGGCATCGCTGTAGGTCATGTGGCCGAAATCCGACTCGGCGACATGCTCCAACGTGGCGAGCACTGATTTTTCGATGAACTGGTTGAAGAATTCCAGGTCCTCGCGGCAGTGCTCGAGCACGTATCGGATGATATACTTCAGGAACTCCTCGGCAAGGCGCATGTTGTCGTCGAGCTGGTAAAAAGCCATTTCAGGCTCGATCATCCAGAACTCGGCCAAATGGCGCGGCGTGTTGCTGTTTTCAGCGCGAAACGTTGGGCCGAAGGTGTAAACTTTGGAAAATGCCGATGCGAAAATTTCGCCCTCAAGTTGGCCACTCACGGTGAGATAGGCGGGCTTGGCGAAGAAGTCCTGCTGCCAATCGACATTGCCGTTGGCCGTGCGCGGTGGTTGCTGCATGTTCAACGTGGTCACGTTGAACATCTGGCCGGCGCCTTCGCAATCCGAAGTCGTGATGATCGGCGTTTGCACGTAGAGAAAACCGCGCTCTTGGAAAAACAGGTGAATCGCGTGGGTTAGCGCATTGCGGACCCGGAAGGCCGCGCCGAAAGTATTGCTGCGCACGCGCAGGTGCGAGATCTCGCGAAGAAATTCCAGGGTGTGTCCTTTTTTCTGCAACGGATAAGTCGCCGGGTCGGCCGAGCCATAGACCTGAATTGCCGTTACTTTAAGCTCGACCGCTTGCCCTTTCGCCGGGGACTCGACCAATCGACCGATCGCCTCGATGCTGCTCCCGGTGGTGACGTGTTTCAGCGTCTCATCGCTGATCGCTCCCGCTTCTACGACGAGCTGCATGCTTTTGAAGCGCGAACCGTCGTTCAACTCGATGAACGTCACGCCCTTGGAATCACGCCGCGACCGAACCCAACCGCGCAAAACAATTTCGCTTCCGACGGGTAGGTCGAACGCCTGCTTGACTGAAGAAAATTGTCCGGCCATATAAAGCCAAGTATCGGCTAACGTCTCACAATGTCAACGGACGCTCCGCTGATAGACATCTGTGCACAACGGCAGGGCCGATGATGATTTTCGTTTCGAGAGAGTGTTCGATGACCACGATCTCAACGCTTATACCTGAAGACGTCGCGCAATTCATTATTGAAAAAATCGACTCTGTAGCACAAATGGAAGCGCTGTTGCTGTTGCGCGAGAATCCCCAGCAGCAGTGGGATGTAACTGCCGTCGCGAAAAGGCTTTATATCGATCATGAGCAGGCGGGTAAAGTTTTGGCGCGTCTGGCCGAGGAAGAACTAGTAGTTGCCGAGCCGAGCCAATCGTTTGCGTATCGATATCAGCCCGGCTCGCTTGTGCTGAGCCAGATGGTCAATCGGGTGGCGGAAATCTATTCGGAACAACTGGTTCCCGTGACGAATCTGATCCATTCGAAACCGAAGAGCAGAGTTCAAGAATTCGCCGACGCGTTCAAATTCAGAAAGGACTGACATGGCTCCGCTGTTTTATGCGCTTTGCACCGTAACCGCCGCACTTTGTGCGTGGCTGCTGCTGCGCGGCTATTATCGAAGTCGCTACAAATTGCTGCTGTGGGGCGGGTTGTGCTTTGTCGGGCTGACGGTCAACAACGCGCTTTTGGTCGCGGACAAGCAGTTGTTTCCCGAGGTGGACCTTTATTCTTGGCGTCTAGTGGTGGCGCTGCTCGCGATGCTGGTGCTACTCTACGGAATCATCTGGGACAAGGAATGAGGTGAGGCTATGCAACCTGCTTTGCTCGGCGCCATTGCGATGGCTTCACTGGTGGCAGGGCTATTCTTCCTGAGGTTTTGGAAGGATACCAAAGATCGGTTCTTTCTCTTCTTCTCGATTTCATTTTTCGTCGAAGGTCTCAACCGTTTCGCGCTGGCGATGGTCAGCGACCCGAATGAAGACCGGCCGTTTTTCTATTTCGTCCGTTTCCTTTCTTTTCTTCTCATCGTCGTTGCGATTGTGGACAAAAACATGTCGAGAAAAACAATCCGACCGAATCTTCGGCCCGCCGCAAGCTCGCCGGAGCAAGCAGAAGCCGCCAGTGAACTGAGACGATTCTAGCGGACGAGTTCTCTCCGCGCAGAAAATATCGTCCGTAGAATCCCGGTTCAGGGGAATGAATCGATTTTCTGGTGATTGGATGCTTGCACCTCTTGGAAGTAAATCGCGTAGTTCTCGTAGACCGGCACGGCATGCAAATTCATCAATTTCAAATCTTGATTGGATTCGGGAAAATAGGGATCGGCCAAGTAGACGATACGGTCAACATTTGCTGGGACCCGGATGCGATTACTTAAAAGCGTTTTTCCTTTCCAAGCGCCGAAGGCATACCACTTTTCTCCGCGGACATTAACTTGCTGGTCAACAAGATACACCCGGTATTCGGGAAGATAATATTGCACATGTCGAAACCCCGAGAAGGTCGATCGTTGCCGGCCCAGAATAAGCGTGCTGTCACTCGGAAAGTTTTGTCTAATAGTGGTAAAAATCCGTGACAAAATTTGCTCGTGCTTCTGCAATGCGGCTACCGAAAAACCCGCTTCACTGAAACAGAAAACCACAAGATTTGAAATCGCAATAACCGATAAAAGAATGAACAACTGCGACTGCCGAACTCTTGCTGTTATCGCGGGCGGAAGCGTTCTGATCTCTGCAAACACCTGCCGAACTGCCACGGGAGTCAGGACCCAAAACGCCGGTAAAAGCACGAGGCCGTAGGAATACTTGTAGGGCGGGATGAAAACAAAAATAAAAAATAATACCGCAGGCGCTATCCAGGCGAAAAAAAACAGAAACTTGTCGCGGAATATTGTTCGCCAGCCGCTGGATCGAACCCAACAATATGCGCCAAACAACAAAAAAATTGTGCCGAGCCCGCTGCCGTAAGACAATACTCCGATCAGCGTAAGGAGAGTATCAATCCTAGTCGATAACGGAGCGTACCAAATGGTCATAGGCTCGTTGTTGTACTGCCACAGCTCGGAATTCGCCGCAAAGTAGCGTGCTGCTCCGCCGGTTGCGATCAGCATGGGAACAAACCAAAGGACAATAGTGATCACCGCCAATGCAACCGCGAAGACCATCACGCGCGGTTTGCAGCGCGATAGTGCAAGCAACCAAAGCGGTCCGAGAAAAACCCCAAGGTCCTGGCGGAAACCCACCGCGATTCCAAACAAAATCGACAGCGGATATGCCCACCGGTCTTCATAATTGAAAACCCGCCAAGCGCTGAGCGCGACTAAGCTGGAAAACAAAGTAGCGACTGGATAGCTGAGAGCAACCTCGCCAAAAAACCAAAAAAGCGGGCTTGTCGTTGCGAGGAGTGCCGCCCACCAGCCGGTTTCCCGGTCGAATACGGCGCTGCCGAGATTGTAAATAATGCCGACAGCAAGCGCGCTCGCGACGACGCTCACCAAAACAAGACTGGTATTCGCGTCATGTAAAGCGAAATCGATAAGCCTTACGGTGCAAACGTATAAGAAATAGCCGGGCGGGTGAGGCTGGTTCAGATAGACATCATAGTCTCTTAAGCCCAACGCGAACTGTACGGAATCGTGGTCGAAGAGCAAGTGAGTCCGGAAGGGAAGCCGAGTGAGCAGAGTCAGCCCGAAGAAAATTAGCGTGTGAATACACCAATTTTTGTCGGTGTTCGCCAGGTGACAGCGAGCAAAGCTGGAAATCCCTCGGATCATCGTGCTCCGAAGGTTACATTATCAGTGATGTGGGGCGATTTTTGAAGCCTAAAATTTTGCGCGGCAGCAGAATTTAGCTCGATGGCCGGTGCTTGGTGTGAAACTGCCGCTCGTAAAGCGCCTGCAGCTCGGACAGCGTGGTGATTTGCGCCGGTCCTTTATCATCGCGAATTCTGGTGATGCGCGCGAAGCGCAGGGCGAACCCCGAACTATACTGCGGGCTCCGCTGAATTTCATTGTAGGTCACTTCGACGATGACCTCGGGACGGACGCTTACGGTGTAGCCGTCGTCGTCGACTTGCAAGGATCGTAATTTCTCGGTCATCTCGATGAATTGTCTATCGGTCAAACCCTTGAAAGTTTTTCCCACCGGGGCATAACCGCCGGCTTCGTCGGCCACGGCCAGGTGATAATTGGAGAGCCAGCCGCATCGGCGCCCGGAGCCGCGATCGGCGGCCAGAATGACACAGTCGATGGTCTCGGCCGGCTTTACTTTGAACCAGAGCTTGCCGCGATTGCCGGGCATGTAAGGACTATTCAAGGCTTTGGCCATCAGGCCTTCGTGTCCGGCGGCGATGGATTGCTTCAGGAACGCTTCGGCGGAATTCTTCTCGTTTGTAATAAGCCTGGAGGCCAGATTTTTACCGGCGGAAATTTCGATGAGTTTTTGCCAGCGCATGTCATAAGAATCGTCGATCAGTGATCGACCGTTGAGATACAAACAATCGAAGAGGTAAAGCGAAAGAGGAATTTCGCCCGCGGCGATATCGATACCGTGGACACGCCGGAAACGGCGCATCAAATCTTGGAACGGAAACGGCCGTCCGTCGGGCCCGGTCGCGACCACTTCGGCATCGAGAATGAGTGAACTGCCATTGATATGTTCCCGCGCGATTTGGACAATATCGGGAAGACTCCCTGTGACTTCGGTCAGCCGCCTGCTCCAGATTCGTACTTGCTCGCCATCCTTGTGAATCTGCACGCGCGCGCCGTCATATTTGTACTCGAGCGCGGTTTGTCCGTTGTGTGCCTTGAAAATCTCCTCGAAGTCCTGCGAGAGCTCGGAAAGCATCGGCAGCAACGGAACGAAGAGCTTAATATCGACCTGCTCGAGGCCAGCCTTGCCTTCGGCCAACGCAATCGATGCGACCTCGGCGAGGTCGGAGAGAAATAGCGCGGCACGCCGGACCAGCTTGAGTTCGCTTCCCGAAGCCTTCGCGATCGCTTCCTGGATCAGGCCATCATGAACCCCGATGCGGAGCTCGTTGTGCAAAAGACGAAACAGGATCGGCCGCTCATGGGCGGACGCCATTTCGACGAGCTCTCTGAGACGAGAATGTTTCTGTTCACGCGACCCCTTGCCGCTGGCTTCGGCGATTTGGGCGAAATTTTGCGCGACATCGCGGATCGTGAGTGCTGGCAGAACAGACCGGTCATTTTCAGGGACTTCGGCAACGTGCGCAAATGCGCGTCCTCCGATGTCGAGGGTTCGCGGGTCGGAAACCGGAAACGGCCGCCCCGACAGAAACGCGACACCGGAACGAATCTCATCGCGGCTCAAATGGCGAAGATATTCGGCCGCGGTCGCGATTTTTGCCAACCGGCTCGGTGTTTTTTCCAGTTCGTAACAGAGTGAAGCAAATTCAGAAAACTCCACAGGATGATTCTAACATCCCGGCGCCGGACTAAACACGCCCATGAGCTGACAGAAAAAGGTCTGAGCTGTGATGTGGAAGCAGTCGCTCGGAAACAAAAAAAGCGGGCGGACTGATGCGGAATCCGCCCGGCTGCTGTCAATTTACTTGTGACCGGCGTTTACGTCGCCGGCATCACCGGCGTGAGCCTTATAAATTCGGAACAGCCCGCGACATGAGCGCGACTACGAGAGAAATCAACGTCGGAGCGGTTTTTGGCATCAGCCGCGCGGGACTCCGATCGGCCCGATTTGCTCGTTATACACCGGCCGGTTTGCCGCAAAAAATGCAGCGCTGCGTATTTTGATGGTGAAGCTTCGCACAAAGCACGCTTGTCACGCTTCGGGTTCGGAGGTAAATCTCGGCGGCGAAAGCCATGCCGATTACCGGACCAAGGAAGTAGATCCACAGATAAGCCCAATGATGCGCCGGGACGGCGGAAGCGAACGTGCGCGCCGGATTCATGCTCATGCCGGAAATCGGCGCTTCGACGGTGATATAGATCGCAACCAAGATGCCTGCGCAGAGCCCGGTAAATTTGTGCAGCCTCGGTGTACTGGAAACCCGCAGCACCACGGTCATTAGAATAAAAGCGATAGCCATTTCAGCAATCAACGCCACGAATGCGCCGGCGGCGCCGGGCATTGTCACCACATAGTTTACAGCGGGATGCGATACCCACGCCGAGAGAGCGACGGCCGCACTGATCGCGCCGATTAAGCCGCCGATAAATTGAGATGCCACATAGAACATGGCGTCCCATTTGTCTATTTTGCCGAGGCGAAAGAACGTCAGCGTGGTCGATGGATTGATATGGGCGCCGGACCGCTTGCCCCATGGAGAGTAGATGATCGCGATGGCCGTGCTCCCCATGGCGAGACCCATCAAAAAACGCCGGAAGAGCGGCTGAGGCAATGCGCGATGCACCGGAGATGCCGGATGCTCGAGGATGGTTCCGAACGTGAAGGCCGAGATCATAAAAAGCCCCAGAGAGGCGCCTTCGATCACGTATTCAGGCCAGTGGTTTTTTAATACCTCGGACATCGTTTTGACACGGTCATTGCCGATCAATTCAGTTTGATGACATTTTTGATGCCACCGCTCCTGCCGAGTAGGAGATCGCGGTGTGCTTCCATTGGAAACCGTCCGGTGATGAGCGCCTGCACGGCATCAGGCCAGCTATCGAGAAAAGCCGCGATATCGCGGATCGAAGCTTCGAAAGCGTTACGCCCCGCATTGACGGTCCCGAACACGACCTGATTTTTCAACACCAAGTTGCGCATCATCAAGTCGGTGTCGACTTCCACCGGCCCCTTGCGGCCCGGTACGCCTGTGAACACAAAAATACCATTGGTGCCGAGATGTTGGATCATATCGAAGGCCAAACGAGAAGCGCCGGTGGCTTCATAAACCAGATCGACGTTGCCAACCTGAGCGGCGACCGCCGCGAGCGAATGAGTTTCGGCGGAAAAGTAATGTGCGCCAATACTTTTCAGGATGTCGGCTTTAGCATTAGGTTCGGGCTCACGAGCGTAAACGTAAGTCTCGAAGCCGTTCCGTACCAACGCCATGGCGCCGAGCAAACCGACCGGGCCGGCACCGAGAACAATCACGCGATGACAATGCGCTGGCGCTTTGCCCGGTGTCACCGGGCAGTTCCATGGAAGGCGCTGCTGCACGTTCCAGACCTGGATGAGCGCCTTCTCGGCAATGGTTAGCGGCTCGACGAGTACGGCCACGTCATGCAGTTCGCGCGGCACGGGGTTCATATAACGCTCGTCATCGACAACGAACTGCGCCATAAAGCCATGGCGTCCCTTGATCCCACGCTCGGTGAAATCTCCGGTGAAGCAGAAGTCCTGACGGCCGGATCGACAAGCGGGACAGTAGTCGTGGGGGCAGGGCCGCCGCACCATCGGGACGACCAGGTCGCCCACTTTAACTCTCGTGACGGTTGAGCCGATTGCAATCACCTCGCCCAGAGATTCGTGTCCGATCACGAGATCGCTGGATCCTGGCGGCGGAGTACCGTACTCGAAGGCGCAGATCTCTTTGTCCGTGCCGCAAACACCGGCTTCGATCATGCGAAGCTTTACATCCGTCGGGGATGAGATTGCCGGCTCCGGCAAATCGATGATGGCGATTTTTTTCTCTGCGGGAGTAACCGCAATAGCGCGCATAACTGATCTCCTTTATGGCGGCGAATGCGAGGTCAATCGATAATGCTGCCGCCTTGGAATTAGATGCTATTTGATGATCAAGGGGTGCGGTGAATGGATCCGGCGGCGAGAGAAAGCCCGATTGCGCGCGGCTGAGGTCCGAGATCAGAGCGATGCAAAAGGCTTCGGGTGAGCTCGATGGTCTTTCGGTAGGTGCACAGAATCGCAGCACAGTCCGTGCAGCTATTAATATGGCTGTGAAAAGACATAGCCGCCGAAGCGCTCATGCTCGTCGATAGGTAAGCAGGAATCAAATCAACTGCAGTTCGGCAGGTCATGAGCGCCGGTTCTGTCCCGGAGGCGATTGTGTGGCGCGCGCGTGGGTCATTGTGCACTAGATCTCTCGTAGCGCAGTTAACGCATTTCTATTCTCAGCGAAATGGAATCATTCCCTAACTTACCGCGCGGCTTGCGCTGGCGGTCGAAAAACAAGATTATCGCGTTTCAATATCCGAATTTAGATGCCTGGTATGACTGAAAAGTTACGTCCGGAATCGTCTGGTTTGAGAGTACACGGTAAGGTAAGAGCACAGGATCCGCGAGATACTGTGCCGCCGAAATTCG
>Ga0207650_10003600_pt1 | contig 10631 bp, 8 predicted proteins | sample KBSS63metaG_FD_184325 | JGI IMG/M metagenome (GOLD analysis project Ga0207650, IMG submission 184325) | Switchgrass rhizosphere microbial communities from Kellogg Biological Station, Michigan, USA - KBS S6-3 metaG (SPAdes) (version 2) | ecosystem: Host-associated > Plants > Roots > Rhizosphere >...
GTCGACGCTCGGCCTTGTTCGCCGCCTTGGTGCCGAGGCCCTTCCACGTCGCCTGCTTCTTGGCGAGCTCGGCTTCCAGGTCGACCACGTTCTTGGTCGTCGACTCCAGCATCCGCTCGATCGTCTCGGGGTTGTTCGTGCGGACGGAGCGGAACCCTTCCAGCTGCGTCTTGTAGCTCTTGATCCCCTTGTCGATCGTGGCCAGCTTCTTCTCGACGTCCTTGGCGTCGGAGCGCACCTCGTTGAACAGGTTCTTGCGGACGTCGGCCAGCACCTTGCCGCTGGCCTCACCGGTAGCGACCGCCTCTTCACGCAGGGCTGCCTCGGTGGCCATCGCCTCGGGCGACAGCAGCTGGTCAGCGAGGCGCTGCTGGGCTGCCGACGACTCGGTCCGCTGGAACACCCCCGACGGGGTGTGCCCTGTCCCCGGCGGCACCTCGGCCAGCATCTCTTCCAGTTGGGCGATCTGGTCAGGCGTCTGGGCCGTGGCTCGCAGGGCCGGAGCCTGCTCGTGGATCGACGCGTTGATCACGTCCTGTGCGCCGCCGGGCACCACGGGTGGGGCGGGGACGGCGGGGGCTCGTTGGCCTGCGACCCTGGGCTCGTTGGCCGTGGCTGCCAGCCGGGCCTCCTGCGACTGCGCGCCGTAGGCCTCGTCGAGCCTCTGCTTCTCGTCCAGCAGTTCGCCGGTCATCCGCTTGGCGAACGACGTGCCGGTGTCGCCCATCCCTTCGAGCGCCCACAGTCGCGAGTCCTGGGCCAGCGAGTGGGCGTAGCCCTGCAGCAGCTTGCGCGGGTCGGTCTCGTAGACCTGCCCCTTGAACTCGGGGAAGGCGTCTTTGAACGCCGCGTTCAGCCCGTCGAGCGACGAGTCGGAGACGTGGACCATGCGGTCCCCGATGAGGAAGTCCTTGGTCTCGCCGGGCGCGACCTCCAGCACTCGCTTGTCCAGGTGCCCGCTGGTCTTCAGCGTGTCCTTGGTCTGGATGCCGGTCAGTTCGTCCCAGTCCTTCTTGGCCTGGTCGTCGAGCGTCTTGCGGAACTCGAACCACTCGTCGGTCTGCATCCGCGGGACGTAGGTGGCCGGATCCTTCATCACCACCTCGTTGAGCGGACGACCCGTTGCCTCGGAGAACACCTTGGCCATGTCGTTGAACGCCGTGTTCAGCAGGTTGGCCTCGGGGTTGACGTCCGCCTCGCGAACCAGCGCGGCCTGGGCTGCCTTGGACATCTTGTTGATCGGCCGCGCTGCCTGAGTGGCGACGGTGTTCGTCCCCCCGTGGACGATGTTCTGCGTGGTGTGCGCCAGGTTCTCGGCGTGGATCTCCGCCAAGGCCAGCGCCCGCTGCTCGGGCGTCGAGGACTTCGAGCGCACCGTCTTGTAGGCGTCGCCCAATTCGATCGGCGTGCGTCCCTCGCCCAGCTTCTGCAGGAACTTCGAGCTACTGCCTTCGAACCGCGTGCCCAGCTTGCCGAACCCCGAGCGCACCAACTCGCCAGGAACGTTGGCAGCCTTGGCCAGTCGCTCGGTGCCGGGCAGGACGGTGTTCGTGCCACGGATACGCAGGCCGGACTTGGTGACGCCGAGTGCTTCCTTGGCGGGCTCGCTCATCCGGTTGAAGCCGACGTCCACGCCCTTGGCGAACTCGTCGGAGAACTGCTTGACCAGTGCCTCGCCCTCCGGCCCGGAGTTGGAGAGTTCGGAGATCATCCCCATCCGGCCCTGCCGGTTGTGCGGGAGATCCTTGATCTTCGTGCCACGACCAGCGGCGGTCGACGCCTTCTCCGCCTTAGCCAGCGCTGCTTCCAGATCCTTCAGCGCCGGATTGACCACCTTGCCCGCGTCGTCGAGGAACTTGGGCGCCTGCTCCAGCGCTGCCCGGGCGGCGTTGACTTCCTCGGCAGCGCGAGCTCCGATCTCGATGGCCTTGCCGCCACCAGCGGTGAGGAAGGTCAGCGGGTCGTGGGTGATATCGAGCGTCAGGTTGCGCGCCCCGGTCATGAAGGGGATGTCGATGTCGTGGTAGATCGCACCGGAGCCGTAGTCGGACGACGGCTTCAACCGATCCCACCATGACTCGTCGTCGTGGGTCTTGGCCATGTCCTGGCCGAAGACGCCGCCGAGCATCATCGACGCCAGGGCGTTGCCGGTCTCGTTGTCCCCGAACGGCTTGGACATCCATCGTTCCCACGAATCGGGCAGCAGCTTGACGCCTTCCTCCAGCCCGAGGGTCACCGCCTTCAGTGGAACGCTCAGCGGCTGCAGCGGGGCGAGGATCGTGGTCAGAGCCTTCGACCACAGTGGAGCGTTCTCTTCGGCCTTGCGCTGCGCCTTCTTCTGGGCGACGACCGCTCGCTCCTGGATGACCTTCTCGTCGGCCAGGAACTTGGGGTCGATGTCGTCGAGCTTGCCCTTGCTCTGCTGCTGCAGCGCCCGCTGGACGACTGGACGCTGGGCAGCAGGGCGCGGCAGCGGAGGGTTGTAGACGGTCAGCCCGCGGCGGGGCTGGCTGTTGACGATCCCCCCGAGGGTGGTCACTAGTAGCCGATCAGGTTCCGCAGCGTCTGGCTACGCGCCGCCAACTGATCCTGCATCGGAGTGCGTCCCTGGTGGGCGAGCAGGCGCATGGTGGCAGCGAGCGAGGCCCGGCCCATCTCGTCATCGTTCATGAACTGCGAGCGGTAGTACGCCTGCTGTGCCTCCGACGCCTTCTGGTTGCCCTTTGTCTTGCGCGCCGTCGCCGCCTCGACCTCCTTGCGGCCGGGACCGGCCAGGCTGCCGAGGGCGAAGCCCGCGCCCAGGTCCTTGACGCTGGTGACCGCGCCCTTCGGCTTCTTCTTGCTGTCGGTGCCGTTGGGTCCGGTGTCGGGGATGACGTAGCCGGGCAAGCCGACTGCCCCCATCTGCTCTTCGGGGAAGGTGGCACCCAACCCGGTCAGCGGTCGGTCCGTCGTGCCGGTGATCGTGGCTCCGCTGTAGTGCGTCGACACCGGGTCGATCGGACCACCCACGGCTGCTCCCATCCCTAGTGCGTTCGCACTAGGGCCACCGAACTCGGTGTCCGACAGGCGACGCAGCAGTGCTGGGTTGCCCATCATGTAGTCGCTGCCGACAGCGGTCGCCGGACCGCCCGACCCCATCGTCCTGGGAGCGGACGGGTGGTTGGCCTCGTAGGCCCGGCGCACCGCGGTCATGTAGTCCTGGCCCTGGGTCGCCTCAGCCTGCGCCCGATCAAGGGCGAACTTGCTCTCGTCGACCCGGGCCTGACGATCCATCGCGTCGTAGGTGTCGTCACTGCCGAGCGTGCGCCGCTGGAAGTCCTTGACGTAGTCGTCGTCGGCGTAGCTCTGCGTCGGCAGGGCCAGCCCCAACTCCTTCGCTGCCTTCATCTGCGGCGTGTCCTCGTCAACGAAGCCCGAGTACACCTGGCCGGTCTTCTCGTCGCGGTAGCCCGACTGCTCCAGTGCTCGATCCTTGGCCAGCCCCTTGTACAGGTCGCTGGCCCAGCCCTGGATCCCCTTGACGTCGTACAGCGTGGAGAAGTCCCGGTCGTTGGTGATGTCCAACTCCCGGCCAGCACCGGTCGGATCGAAGTCAGCATTGACGTAGGCGTTGAGGCTGTCGAGCAGTTCGGGCGAGGCCTGGCTGACGCCATCGACACCCTTGATCACCTGCTTCAGCTTGGTGAAGGCAGCGGCCGGGGTGGCCCCCTTGAGCATCTCCGCGGCCATGAACGACTGGAAGTCCCCGCCGCCTGACTCGGCCAGCTGCTCGGCCATCGCCCGGTTCTCGAACGACAGCGGCGTGCCGGTGCCCTTGCGGACCGGCGTCCAGGCCGACGGATCGGAGCCTTGCCCGCCGGTCATCATCGTGATCATGTCGCTGCCCAGCCCACCGGAGCCGATCAGATCCTGGGCGTAGTTGGTCCGCTTCGCTGCCTGCTCCACGTTCTGCGGGTTGGGCACGCCCTTCGAGTTGGTCGAGATCGGGATGCCGCCGAGCATCGACGGCACGTCGTAGGCGAAGTCGGTCAGCTGGGGGGCCAGCCCGCCCGACGTGGAGAACGGGTTGCCGCTGGCCGCGTTCATGCCGAGCTCGCGCAGGATCAACTGCTGGGTCGGCTGGTCGTAGCTCCGCAGCCAGGTGACGAACTGCGGGCTGCTGGGATCCGGCATGGGACCGGGCATCGTTCCTCCTATGCCAGGCCGAGGGCGGCGAGGTCGGGCAGTTGCAGGCCGCGGCCGTACAGCTGGGGCAGCAGGTTGGTCAGGGCGGAGATGATCGACTGGTTGTAGCCAGCCTTGTTCGACACGTTGGTGTCACCGACCTCGTTCTGCCGCTGCCAGTTGGCCAGCGCTTCCTGCTGGTTGATCTGCGCCCGCTGCTGGGCGTTGAGCAGGCCGCGGTCGTCGGCTCGCTGCTGCCACTGCTGCTTGGCCGCGCCCTCTTGCATCCCGATCCCGGTCCGTCCCGACAGTTCGGCCATGTCGAGAGCGCGCTGAGTGGTGCCACGATCGGCCTGCACCGCGCCGAGGCGGTTGCGCTGGGCCACGCCCTCGTTGGCCCCGAGCAGGGCCAGCAACCCGGTGAACGCCTGGTCGCCTGACTGCCCCTGGCGATAGGTCTCATTGGACATGTTCTGGTTCTGGCCCTGCGACTCCAGCATCCGCTTCATCGCCAGCTGCGTCTGGCCGGGGACGTTCTCCGACGTGGCGTAGGTGGCCGACTCGTAGGGGTTGGAGTAGTTGCTCTGCAGATAGTTCGTCAGCTGGTCGTAGGCCCCGCTCGCCGCAGCCCGGTCCGACGCCACGGCTCCACTGAGCGCGCCACGCAGCCCTTCGTACATCGAGTTGTCGAACGGGGTCAGGTTGACGTCCTGCCAGTCGGGCAGGTCGAGGTTGCTCGCCGTCAGCTGACCGGGCGCCCCGCCGCGCAGCAGCCCGGCGTACCAGTTCAGCTGGTCCTGGTCGAGCCCCGCAGGGGCGGCGCCTCCCCCACCGCCACCACCGCCGCCGCCACCGCCGCCGGAGCGCTTGGTTGCTGGGTTCGGCGTAGGCAGGAGCGTGTTCACTCCCGCGCCGGTGCCGACCGCGTTCGTGGCGTCGCGGTACAGCTTGAACCAGTCACCCTGGGTGTTGGCCGTACTCGTTGGCAGCCACGACTTGGTCGCTTCGGTCGGCAGCCCCCCAGCGATCAGGCCAGGGGTGTTCGGCTTGGCTGCACTCGGCTGGCCGATGACGCCGCCGCCGATGTTGTAGGGGTTGATCGGCTTGGTGGCCATCTAGCTCGCTCCAAAGTAGGGCCTGAGGGCTTGGATTCCCAAGGCGGCGTTGGCGATCTCCTGCTGCTTCTGGACCTCCAGCTGGGCCAGGGAGTTCTGGTAGTTCGCCGTGTTCTGCAGGCCGGAGAGATCGTATTGCTGCAGGTCTTGGCTGAGATCCTGCTGGGCTCGGCCGTACTGCTGGGTGTAGTCACCGAGATAGTTGCCCATCGCCCGCTTCTGGGTCCCCGACTTGATCCCCGCCCCCGTCAACCCGCGCTGGTTGTACTGCGCGTAGGCGTTGGGTAGCTGCCGCTGGAACGACTGGGTCATGTCGCCCAGGCCGCGCTCGCCGCGCGACTGGGCCAGGAAGCGGCCGTAGGCGTTGGTCGCCTGGCTGCCCGTGTACTGGTAGCCAAGCGAGTCCGCGGCGCGCTGGTAGGCCCCGGTGTCGGGGATCCCGTAGCTGCTGAGGTACCCGTTGTCGGCCATCAGATCGCTCGGATGATGAACGCCAGGGCGAAGTAGGGCGGCATGTTCTTGCCAGCGAGGGCCTCACCGGCGTTCGACGTCGCCCCGTTGAACGCCTGGATGCCGTGGCCGTGGGCGGCGGAACGGTCCTGCCAGCCGGTGCCGGGAGCGGTGTTGTCGGTGAAGCCGCTGAGGGTGTGACCGTGATCCCCGGCGACGGTGGTGCCGCTCCAGCCACCCCAGAACGCGGTAGGTCCGACGTCCCTGCTGACATTGATCCCCGACTGCAGCGCCTGCACGAGCGGCCCCGCGTCGCCGCCGTGGGTGTGCGCTCCTTGGAGCGAGACAGCCACGCTGCCGACGCCATGGCTGTGGCCGTTCACCGTGTGCAGGTGGTCGGTGTTCGTCGCGTCAGCGACGTGACTGTGGGCCATCGTGTGGGCGTGGATAGGGACGATCGCGTCAGCGCTGCCGCCCGTCGTCTTGTGGGCATACGTTCCACCACCACCGACCGGCAGGCGATTGACCAAGGCGGGGACGTTGAACCTCCCTGCCGCAGCGCCGATGATCGCGGCCAGCGCCGGGTAGGTCGCCTCCTGGTACTCCGAGCCATCGCACAGCAGCCACACGCCACCCGCCGGAGCGACCGTCCCGCCGTACATCAAGATGCCACCGATCGGCACCACCTGATCGACGTACTGCTTCGGCGCGGCGTCGAGTGCTGCGACCGGGTTGCCGACCAGCTTCAGCTGAGCGGTCATCGCCACCGTGCCGCCGCGCTCGATCAACTCCTGGTTGGCGTGGTTCTCGATGGTCTGGTAGTTCGACTCGACAGGACCGGCATCGACCGGGTCGCCGTTGATGATCGAGTACGGCAGAGAGATCTTGGCCATGCGTCCTCCTACGTCCTGAACCGCTGCACGGTCGTCTTGATGATGATCCCGTCGACGCCCCACTTGCGCAGCTGCGTGTACGAGGCGGGGAGGACGCGCAGCTGCATGGCCCGAGCATGACCCATCGGGTCGGAGCGGACGATCACCGCGCCCTGCACCTGGGCACCCCAGCGCGCGTCGGCTTCACCCCAGTCGATGCCGTTGTCGTCGGCTGATCCGCCTGCCGACCAGATGTCGCCCTCACCCACCACGCCCGGCACCAGACCAGTGCGCCGAGTCGTCGTCTCGTCGTAGTCACGGAAGTGCTCGACGAGCAGGTCGACCTGGCGCGGCACGCGTCGACAGATGAACGTTGGACGGCGCCACGACTTCTTGCGGTCCGGCCAGCCACCGTGCAGCCAGCGGGTGCGGTAGTAGGCGGCGAAGCCGGAGCGAACCAGATCCCCGTCGACCTTGTAGATCTCGTCGTAGGCGTCGTCGATCGCGTCGAGCACGAGCATCGTTGCCGTGGTCTGCGACCAGAACGCAGCGAGCGGGAACTTCGAGTTGATGTCGCTGCCATCGACCACCGAGGACACCGAGCCGTACGGCGAGCGATAGATCGTCCACACCCCCTGGCCGATATCGGGATCGAAGAGGAACAGCGACGCTGGCTCGGGCATGGCTGCGGTCGGCAGCGGCTGTTCGCCGGTCGTCCCGACGATCGGTGGTGGCGGTGGTGGCGGCGTCGTCGATTCGGGCGGGTCGGAGTCGGGTCGCCACGGCACGGCGACCCACAGCTTGCGGTTGGCCCAGGAGACGAAGACGTTGGGGAACGAGTTGATCTGCGACAGCGCCGGGCGCAGGTTGTCGGAGATGTAGGTCGGCTCGCCCCCGGCGTAGGCGTAGATCCCGTTCTTGTTCGACGCCGAGAAGAAGAACACCGAGTTCTCCGACTTAGTCGTGGCGGTGATCGCCGGACAGCCGATCGACGAGGACACCAGGGTCAGCTGCCACGACTCATCGCCGTAGCCGTACAGCGCCCACATGCTGGTCGTCTTGAAGATCAGCAGGTGGTCACGGAACGACATGATCGCCGTGACCTTGCCGCCGTAGGCGTCGATGTCGAGGTAGTCCGACTCGCGCCACGAGTCCGGGCGGTTGGGGTGCGACCAGCGGATGCGCGTGTTGTAGTGGAACCCAGCCTCGGCCAGCCGCGCAGTGAACAGGTAGCCCGCGTGGGCCTCGCACAATCCAGCCGACGGCATGGTGTTGGCCACCGGGGCGTCGACCTCGGACCACACGTCGTACGACATCACCGTCAGGGTGCCGTTGGCGTTGTAGCGGTATGACGACTGGTCCATCCCGCAGGCGATGTAGGCAACCTCGCCCCACGAGGCGAAGTCGGCGCCCTGCGGGTTGGCCACTGCCTGTGGGCCAACCAACTCGGTGAACACCCCGGACTCGGGGGCGGCGTAGATCTTCTGGTTGTTGACCACGAACACGGTCTGATCGCCAGCAGCCGCGGTGTGCACGACGGCGTTGCGTGGTTGCCACGGCAGGACGGGGGCGATGTCGGCGTCATTCCAGCGCCGCCATCCCCGCCGAGTGGAGAACCCCGAGCGCGGGTCGAGGTCGATGTTCATCATGTCCGGCGACTCGTTGTCGGCCAAGGAGAACTGGTCGGTCGAGTAGTTCAGGCCACCGGTGAAGTCGGTGAGGTTCTCGGGCTGCAGCCGGTTGGTCGCCATCAGGCCCCCGGCGGGGGCGTGATGGTGTAGCTGGTGTAGCCGCCGACCGGACTGCCACCGTGCATCACGAACGGGCGGTTGTGCTTGGGCTCCATGATCATCTTCGCCGCCTGCTGCACGTCACGCGTCCAGCGGGCCAGGTAGATCCCCTCCATCACCTCGTCCTCTTCCTTGGCGTAGGCCAGAGCGAGGGCGTAGTAGCACAGCGGGATGTGCAGGCGGACGTCCATGTCGGGGATGGATGACGCGGCGTTGTCCCACAGCGGCTGGCGGTAGCCGCGCAGGACCAAGTCATAGGTCGTCTCCGTCGTCACCGGGGGCCACAGGTAGAGCTCGGTGCCCCACACCGAGAAGTAGGCCGGACGACCGTGGTTGTTGGTCAGCCCGAAATGGCGCTCCGCTGACTCCTGGTCGATCTGCACCAGCTGATAGCCATCGCGGACGTTGACCACCGACAGGATCGTCGGCAGGTTGAGGTCGGCAGGGAGGGTGACGGAGTCGAGTGTGTTGATCTTCGACAGCGGCCAGATCGTCTCGTTGCGTGGCCACATGTTGGTGACCAGCATCGTGCGATCGAACGCCTCCTGCAGGTAGGCGTTGAGCAGCGGGTCGGGGAGGTCGCGGTCGTCGACATCCATCTGCTTGCGGGTGAAGTCACGCAGCCCCTGAACGTCCATCAGCCCTCCGGGTGCCAGCGGCAGTAGTCGCTGTCCTTGCGGGCGAGGTTGCCGCAACCCTGGTGATGGCAGCCGCGGCGCACGGCGGTCTTCGGATCCTGGTTGAGCGCCTCGACCTGGCGAGCGAAGGTCTCATCACGCTTGGCTTCTGCCTCGGCTTCGGCTTGCGCCTTCTTGGCCTTCTGTTCAGCCGGGTCGATGTACGGGGCGGTGGAGAACAAACCAGCAGGCTGGATGTTGTCCCCCGCGGCGTCCTGTCGGTCGATGGCGGTGACCCGATCGCCCCACGCCTGGGACAGCACCTTGATGTTCTCGCCGTAACCAACGGCGGAACCCTTTGCGACTGGCTCGAACGGCATGGCGACCTCCTTGGTCGAAGTGGGGGTCTAGTGCGGTCGCACTAGACCCCCATCCAACTACTAGGCGAACGTCGCGTTGATGATCTTCGCCAGGCGACGACGGTTGCGCACCGTGGTGTTGCCGTACGTGGTGATGAACGACACCCGCGCGTCGAGGGCGAACCCGGCGGGCGTGGCCGGAGCGGTCGGGGCGACACCAGCCGAGCGACCGTTGGCCGTGGCCGTGTCCATCCCGGCGCCGAGGTTCGACGAGAACGGCGACTGCTTGAAGTTGCGATCGCTGTGCAGGGTCAGGCCGACGTACTTGTTGTTGAGGAACAACGCCGTCCCCGAGGGGCAGTCGGGGTCGTAGTAGATCGGGATGTTCTTGAACATCAGGTTCTGGAACCCGAGGTTCGCCTTGCTCGTATCCGTGTAGCGCACCTGCGGGGTGAGGCTGCCCTCGTAGGCCTCGAAGAACCCCGAGCCGCAGAAGATCGCGTCGGGCTTGTCCGAGCCGCCATCGCTGGCCAGCATGTACACCCGGCGGAGCAGCTTCTCCAGTTCGGCACCATCGAGCGTGCCAGCGGGGGGCAGGCCAGTGATCGCGTTGCCCTGCGAGTCGGTGCCCGTCATGGTCCCGGCATCGACGGTCGTCGAGCGCCAGTTGTTCTCCGGGGCCGGGGCGGCAGCGGGGGTGATTCCACCGGCGGCAGCGGTCGCGTCGATCAGCGTGGTGAACGGGGTGAAGTCGGTATCCGGGTGAGCGGCGGCACCGCGGGTGCCGTAGAGCATCCGGCTGAGGATGTTCTTCAGCGTCTCTTCGGCCTGCATCACCTTGGCCTCGACCAGGTTGATGATCTGCTCCTTGCCGTTGTTCTGCGCCTCTTCCAGGCCGGAGATGACGATCGTCGCGTACAGCTGCTTCCACAGGTACTGGGCGGCGGAGATGCCCTGCACGGCGTTGACGTTGATCGTCTGCCACTGGCTGTACGAGTCGGCGTCGCCTTCGCCCAGCAGGAGCGGCTCGATGATCGAGTAGCCACCGTCGGCGGTCTTCACGCGACCACCCGACATCAGGTAGTTCAGGAGGGGCCGGGAGTTGAAGATGTTGTCCGTCAACTGCTTCCGGTAGTTGTGCATCGTGGTGGACAGGACGGAGTCCCAGAGACCTGGGACGTGGGTAGCCAGAGCCATTGCTCAGCCTTTCGACGGGTGAGCGCTACACCCCGTGCTGCTCGAAGGCAGCCTCGATGGATTC
>Ga0207650_10003606_pt1 | contig 10620 bp, 7 predicted proteins | sample KBSS63metaG_FD_184325 | JGI IMG/M metagenome (GOLD analysis project Ga0207650, IMG submission 184325) | Switchgrass rhizosphere microbial communities from Kellogg Biological Station, Michigan, USA - KBS S6-3 metaG (SPAdes) (version 2) | ecosystem: Host-associated > Plants > Roots > Rhizosphere >...
GCTGAAACTTTTTTTTTGTGATTGACGGCTTCCGCGTTGTGTATATACCTCGGACCCGTAAAAACGGGCGGACGGGTGGATGGCGCGCTTTTTAGGACTGCAAATTCGGTCGGGAGACCGCGTTGGTTTTCGGGTGCAGGCTCTATCAGCGCTTCGCAGTTCTCCGCGAAAATGGTGACTAAGAGGGATGAAATGGACGAAGAATTTCTAACTAAGGCGAGCCGTGTGACGGGGATTGGCTGTCGTGATCGCTCTTCAGCGGGGTGCGCTGCCGCACCTCGCCGACGAGCTCACGGGGGCAACCGCGTCATGCACGGCTGTTGCCCGGGCTGTGTCTTCACACCGACCTAACACGCGGTCGGCTCGTGAAATCCTCTGGCCGCATTTCAGCGGCAACAAACCTAACCACAACTAGATCATCTTTTGTCTGCATAACCACTTCATGAAATATCTATTCTGCATCCTTTTTTTTGTATGTGTTTCCCTCACTTCATCCCATGGCCAAAGTCAGCTCTACGCTGCGACAGGGTTTGCCGGTTCGACCGGTGAACTCTACATCCTCAACCCCGCCGATGGTTCGGTCATCACCGATGTCGGGCCGCTCAATGACTTACAAGGTCATAACTATGGTCTCACCGGTCTGCGCTACGATGCCAGCAGTGGGATTCTTTATGGCATCACCGGTTCGTCGCTGACCTCGCCCAATTCGCTGGTCATCGTTGATCCGGATACTGCCCTGGTCACTTATATCGGAGGCCCTTTCGGCAGCCGTTTATCTGATATCGCGATTGATCCGTTCTCTTTTATTATGTTCGGGGTATCTGGCAGTTCGAAGTATTTTTACACCGTTGACAAGCTGACTGGGCTCGCCGTCCGCATCGGGGACACGACGCTGCCGCCCAAAAGAGGTGGCGGCTTGGCAGAGACCTCAAGGGGTGTTGTCTACGGCACAAATGACGGGAGCCTTTATACCTATGATAAGATCACGGGCGTAGCTACCGCGGTTGGCACCCTCAATCTCATAAGCTTTGTCGATGCGCTGGCCTTTAGCCCGTCGAATACGCTCTATGGCATTGAAGGTGGAGGCACTGTTACCGGGGATGGTGCCCAGATGATGGCAGAGGACCCTGAGACCTGGGATAATACTGATATGACCGGGGATGACACTGATGCAGGTGGGAGTGACCCGAACAGTAATCGTGAGAGGTGGCTGGTGTTGATCGATACGACTACCGGGGCCGCGACGGAACTTGGCTACACGGTGGGAAATTTGAACGCTCTGGCGTTTATCCCGGCGCCTTAAGAGATACTTGAATAGCCGGCAGTGCAGCGTGCGCTCTAGTCAGCGCATCGCTGGCTGCTGACGGCGCGACGGAAATCCGTTGAGACAGCGGACTCTACTGGAAAAAACCCTTAGCTCGATCGCTATGGCACGACCGTCAGAGTGAGATCGTTCCCGTCGCCGCCTTCGTAGCTGGCTTGGAAGTTAGTCCCGTTCACGGCAATGATCGCGCCGTCAGCCAGATTACTAAACGTGCCGGCTATCGGTGTCGCAGCAGTATTGCTGATCACTGTCAGGACAAGGCCCTGCGTCGGGTTGCCCTGGGTTTGTCCGCTGATGCTGAAAGTGGCGCCGCTGTTGATAGTTACTCCGTTGGCTACCACTTTGTCTGTTTTGGCCTGCTGTCTTTTCGCTTTGAAGGTATAGGTGTAAGTCGAATTCCCGCTAAAAGCGAGGCCGCTCTGGATGCTAAGTGTGGCCCGGGTCTGCGTGCCCCCCGCCGGCGCAAGGAACGCTCCCGTCCCGATCGTGACTGCGCCCAAGATGATGCCACTGCCACCCAGCGTACCAGAACTTACGGTGACCGCACCAGTACCGGTCCCCGACCCTTGGGAGTTGGCGACAATGAGGGAGCCTCCGCTCACGTGTGTGGCGCCGGTGTAAATGTTCGCTCCCGTCAGAGTAAGGAGGCCCGTGCCCACTTTGGTGAGGGAACCGCCAATGCCACCGCCGACGCCGCCGTCCTGGATGATCGCTGCCAGCGAAGTGCTAAGGTTATTGCTACCGATCCCGAGCGAATTACTACCCAGGAAAACCGCGCCCTCGCCTTCAACCGAGCCCACCGTGACTTGACCTGCGTGATTGCTGATGTCGAGCTTGCCGGTTCCGGAAAGAATGACCCGGGCTGTCCCTCCTACGGAACTGTGTTCGAATCGAATCGATCCTGCGCTAATCGAATCTGAGTCGCCATTAGCGATGAGCGTGCTGTTGCCTCCATTTGACCCGTAGCTGAACAAGGTCACCCCGCCAAACGCACCTGGCACCAGTCCGCTTTCACTCGTGATGGTGGCGTTCCCCCCGTCGCTTCCGCCGCTTCCGCCGTAGAAGGAAGTTTCACCTCCGAAAGTATTCGCGATATTGCCGCCTTCGTTGACGATGATCGCGTTGCCCGCGCTAGTCGTGAAACCTTCCAAAAAACCGCCGAAATTTGTTATTCCGTGTCCTCCTAGAACTTGGAATGAGCCTTCATTCGTGATGTGGGCATCGGCGGCCGTTGAGCCATGGTAAAAGCTGGTCGAGCCAGAGCCATTCCCATGCAGGCCATGGCCATGGTTCGTGATCGTCGCGTTGCTGGCGGTCGAGTTGTCGTTAAAAACGAGAATGCCGCCCCCGCCAAACATGCTTGGGGAGGGGAGGGTATCGAACACGCCGTCAGCCGCGCTCGAACTATCATTGAAAACAACCTGGTCAACCACAAAACCCCCAAGGACCGAAAAGGTTGCGTTAGCTGCGCTGGAATTGTCGGAAAATATCGTGAGGCCCCCGGCTCCCTCTCCCAGAAAAGTCGCGCAACCGGCGGTCGCCGAGTCCTCGAATTCAAACGACCCGGTGCCGGGGTGAGTGTAGACGCAGAGAGCTCCCGCATCGGCGGTGCCGGTAAAAACACATCCCTCCCCGATAACCGTGGAAATGTGCTGGGCCACTCCGGAATTGTTGATCACGCCGCCACCACTAAGGGTAAGCGTGACCGGGCGGAGCACCATAATCGTGTAGGAACTCGCGCCGGGATTGAAGGTGATGCTGTCCAGCGTGGTAGGCATTGAGATCTTGACGTCAGTGGTGTTTGAAACCGCGAACGTCGCGATGTCGGTGGGACTGTTCGGGACGGTGTTTGGGGTCCAGTTCGCGGCCGTGTTCCAGTCACTGCTGATTGGATTGAGATTCCAGGTGGCGCTTCCGGCCTGGACATTGTGAACGGCGAGGAGGACGATTGAGAGCAGGGCGAAAAGCCGGGCCCGGCGGGAGGAGTAATCAGTTCGCATAGCTTGATCGTACCCAAGCGATGTCGCAAGAGTAAAGCTTGGAATACGACCGCGCGCCGGGGCCGCGACGGAACTTGGCTACACGGTGGGAAATTTGAACGCTCTGGCTTTTGTCCCGGCGCCTTGAAGCATGCTGGAACTCATTTCCTAATAGAGTGCGAGCTTTGTCGATGGAGTCCGCCTCATCGATGGCTGAGGGGGCATTTGGCGTTTTGAGGCTCTGCTGACAGGCCACGGATGAACACGATTTTCACGGATAAGAGACATTTTTTAGTCCGTGTGAATCCGTGGCTGAAAATTTCTCTCATCCTTGTGCTGGTACTCGCCACTGCGAAAAAAACATGCTTGACGCCGTTTCGGCGGCCAGCGCCTAATCACGGCGTACCTTAGCCTCGCTGGATATTCCCAACCGGTTTCCGGGTGGATCCGCGGTCGGCGATGTCAGGAGAGGCTCCGGTTCAAAAAGGAGGCTCAAATATGAAAAAGACGACGTTTCTTGCACTACTCATCCTGGCTCTGGGCGGCGCACGTCTCGAGGCGAGCAGCGCGCTCGCCGGCAACGATGCGCGCGCCGATTTCGGCATTGATCGGTTGATTGCTCAATTCACGGCGGTTTACGAAAACATGATCGGCGGCACCTTTACCTGCGAGGGGGTGCGGGTCAGCAACAAGTCGCTGACGCGCGACACCGAGGAGTGCACTCTCACCGATCTGTCGACGTGGCCGCCCGGGACTTACATTGGCCATCCGAACTATGTCGTGAATGGGATGGGCTACATTTGGAACAGTGACTACGATGGGGCGCAGGCGCACCACGTCCGAATCATTATCACGGACAATGGCGACGGGACAGGCCACGCCAGCCTCGAGGCCTTCTACTAGGCCGCGGGTCGCCACTCCAGTAGTTGCTTGCGCCGCTCGACGCGCGCGCTCCGGCGTTTCTTGCTCGGGACGTGTTGGAAATACGCGATGATGTACTTGTGAGCACGGTTGCCGAAATCCGAACCGAGGTTCGAATTCGCTTCGCGATCGCATACGCGACCATCGTATTGCGAAGGCGCTGCCGCTGCGCTAGCTCGCTCGTGTGTCGCCGGGCGATCTCCATCACCGTCGCGACCCTAATGGGATTGCTTTCCGGAGCGAAAGGCTCTGCAAAACGGAACCCTTTGGCACTCTGGCGACAAGGCGCTTACGCGCCGGGCACTCGAACTGCGTTCGAAATTCACTCAACCTGACCGAAGAAAGGGGGCCGATGTGTTTCATCCGGCGCCTCGGCGGCGGCGGCCGTTCCCAGGAATCCGGCTGATGAGCTTTCCATCGCTTGCCATGAGACGGATTTTGGCGGACGCCGATTTCGCCTTTTGGCGGGCAAAGGCGATGGCATGCTCGATCGCGCCTGGACCGACAAAGTACGGCTCGTCGTTATCGCAGTATACTCTCCATCCGTCGTGGCAATGACGAATCTCAATGACTTGGGTAGGCATTTGCACCAGGACCATTCATATTCCAGCGAGACGCCCTCTCCAGCCCGGAGGCTCCCTTTCCTTGATTCACGAGATCGGCGCTTAGTAGATAATCGAAACGGGCACGTAAGGCGGATGTCTACCGGGTCCATATCATCTGGCCGGGCCGCTTGGGTTCGCCAACTCAGCCGAGCCGACGCGTGGTGCCAGCAGTTAATCGATAGCTGCGTTCACTTTGCGCGTGGCGTCGCCGAGGGCCGCGAGGGTATTTTGCAGCCGAATTGCGCATCTGTGCACACAAGCATGATGCGCCGGGAAAACTCAATCGTCCTCGGATGCACGTTCAAATCTCCCCCTGCAAGAATCTTGAATGTTTTAGAGTCTGTAGGAACAAGACCCACTTCTTTATGGTAGCGGGCCGCGCGCTTTGGCAGACTCATATCATGAAAACCTTGGATTGCCTGATTGCCGGATTTTCCCCGGCGTGTCTAACGGCGAAGAATCGGATTGCGATTCCGTATCCTGAGAACGTCTTCCCTCTTTCAGACTTGTCATTGCAGATGAAACCATTGGGTGGAAGAACCGACCATATGTATTCAATTAGCAAACTTGTTAGAAGAACGAGTCTCGTCTGCGCACTCCTTCTCGCAGTTACCACAGTGCGAGCCGTTGATCCGCCGCCAGATGGAGGTTACCCCAACGAAAATACGGCTGAAGGCGAGGACGCGCTGTTAAACCTCGCGGCCGGTGTAAACAATACAGCCGTAGGCTTTCATGCGCTTTTTGGCGATACGATGGGCGACAACAATACCGCTGTCGGCTGGATTGCACTCCGGCAAAATAGCGAGGGTCTTGCTAACACGGCAATTGGCGCGAGTGCAATGAGGAATAATACAACCGGGGATGCCAACGCCGCCTTTGGTGCATTCGCGCTTCTCACTAACTCCACAGGTTTCAGGAACACCACAGTTGGAGTGGAGTCACTCAAAAGAAGCAACGGCAGTGATAACATCGCGGTGGGCTATGAAGCCGGAATGAATATTGGCACTGGAAGTAACACCATTTGTATTGGCCACCCGGGTCTCGCAAGCGACACCAACACGATTCGAATCGGCACCGATGGAATCCAGACGGCAACGTTTATCGCGGGAATTCGGGGCGTCCCAGTGGTTGGCGTGGGGGTCGTCATCACCGCCGATGGGCAACTTGGCGTCAGGTCTTCCTCGGCGCGATTCAAGGAGGCGATCAAGCCGATGAATAAGGCAAGCGAAGCCATCTTGTCCCTCCAGCCCGTTTCCTTTCGCTACAAAAAAGACTTTGATCCCGACCGGACGCCGCAGTTTGGACTGGTGGCGGAAGAAGTCGCCAAGGTAGATCCCGACCTTGTGGCACGCGATGCCCAAGGCAAACCTTATACCGTCCGATACGAAGAGGTGAACGCGATGCTGCTCAACGAGTTCATCAAGGAGCACAAACACGTTCAGGAGCAGGCCAGCGAAATCAGCCAGTTGAAGTCCGCGTTGAAAGAGCAAGGAGCGCAACTGGAAGCGTTGGCATCGCGACTGAATGCTAAGGATCTATAGCTGTCGGCAATGACCGCCAAGGGCGACCTTGCGTGAGGCGTGCAGGATTACGCGACTTCCGTGAGGCGGCGCAGTTGGAAGCATGAGGCTGTAGGTGCGCTGTCCTCAGCGCATCCGTCGATGCCGGCGGGCCGCTGGATATCCGCTGATCCGAACCGATGCCTGATGTCTTGGGTTTAGAGCCATTTGCCAGAAGGCGGATGGTTCTCCCCCCTGCCGACCAAAAGTCGAGCAGCGATCCGGGAGCCGGTTAGGACGGCTCCCGGATGTGTTGAGGTCTAGTTACGACTGCAAAACTATCCCTAGATCAATGGCTGCTAGGAGGCCGGATCGGACGGCCTCCTGGCGAAGATGGCTTATCTCCGCCAGTCCCGAGGATTTTGACCTTCACTTCGTTCGAGCAGGTGCCCGTGTCTGTCTCGCAGACTTGATAGACGTGGACTTCCCTGGGTCCGCGGCCGAGGTGGTCCTGAGCGCGGCCGTCGTCGTCCACTGTCCGGAGTATCACACCGTCACGAATGACGTTTATGGTGCCGCCATCCGCCGGGGTCCAGCTAAGGGCCACGGCACGGCCGTCTCTTTCCCGACGGGCGAACGCGGAGAGCGTAAGTTCGCCAGAGGTGGTACATTCGAAGATTTCCATCGAAGCGAGCGGCGTCAAGCCATCAACATCGTAGCCGCCTGCGAGCCAGATGTGGTCTGTGCCGTTGGTGCCGGTAGGGAAGTTGCGCCGGGCATTGCTAAACGGAATCCCTACTGACCACGTGTCAGTGCCCGGGTCGTAGATGTCCACCTCGTTGGACGGGTTGGGAGCAACTCTGCCACCACCCATCACGTACATCTGACCGTTGAAGTTGAGCGCTCTGGTTTCGCCTGTGGCCCTGGGTATGGGAGCAATGGTGGAGATACTATCCGCTACCGGATCATACTTAAAGGAGTTCGTAGTATCGGTGAGCGTGCCAGCGGTGATATCGCTGCCCCCACCCGTGTAGATCAGGCCGCCAATGGTGGTGGTCGGTATATAGCCAAGCGGGACTGGCAGGACTGTATTCTTTTGCACCCAGCCAGCGGGACTTGGAGTAAACTGCCAGATCGGGTCGATCCCGACGCCGTTCAGGATGTCGAACCCGCCCAGGGTAAAGAGCTGATTCGAAAATACGGCGAAGCCTCCCGGCAGAGTGGTATTCGCGCCAGGGGGCCAGTTACCACCAGCAACCGTAGTGATAACATCAGCGACCGGATCGTAGCGGAAGACACGACCCGTCGTGGTCGAGGTTGCCGACTCCGAGCCACCGACACAGTAAATATAATCGGTTCCCGCGTCGTTAAGCACACCGCAAGCCATGTTATTCACCTGATTGTCGGGATAGGCGGCTGACTTGGTCGTCCAACTGTTGCTGACAGGATCGTACTCGAATGGGTTGGTGAACTCGCCGCCGCCGCCATCGAAGGCGCGCCCGCCCATGGCGTAAAACTTGCCGTTAGCCGGAAAAAAGACGCCGACGGAACGAACGTCTGGGCTTGGCATGTCCGGACCGGCTGACCAAGTGCACGGCGGCGGTGTCGGTGTCGGTGTCGGTGTGCCGCCGCCGGATTGGACTGCGCGTATCATGTTGGCGGTGTAACCCGGGAATGCGTTTTGAGTCTGCGACCAGACGCCGTCGAAGTTGTTCCACCAGTAGCCGCCGGCAAAGCCGACAGGACCGCTCTCATCGGCCGATAAGAAAACGTTATTGCTGGGTGGCACCCAACGTGCGCCGATGTACACACTGCCGGAGGTGACATTGATTCCCAGCGATGAGATGTCGTAGCTGTTCCAGATCGGGGCTTGCCCTCCCCCGACAAATGGGTGCGTGACAGCCGTTTGACCATTCAGCTCGCCGAGCAAGGTCCCCGGAACCCCACCGGGCCCGTCATCATCAAAAACCACCACATCGATGGGGTACGTCGGCGGCCCGCCGGCAAGCACCACGAAATCCAGGCATACCGAGGTGAAGGAGGCCGGATAACTGCCCGGCGTAAACTTGTCGGTGAATCGCACTTCAGTGACCAAACCGGGGTTTCCACTATAGCCATTCTCGATCCCGCCATCATCGTGGATGATGATGCCTGGCTCGTTGTCACAATCGGTGTTACCGGCGGGCGGCTTCGGAACAGAAAGGGGAGCCTGTTGTGGCGCCTGCTGCGGCATGTGGTTCAATATGGTATCGGCACTGGCACTAGACCTGTCCGCGTTAGGTCGCGTTGCGTGTCCAGGCTGGGCGCCCGGTTGCTGCGCCAATGCGAATGGAATCGCGCACAGCGCTAGGAGTAGAAGGAGATAAAACGCGACTCGGGTATGGTGCGTCTTGATGTTGCGATTAATCTGCTTTTTCATTTTGGTTTTGTCCTCGTGTTAGTTGCCGATGTTCCTGACTTGCGAGAAAGATTTGGCTGCAACCCTGATTTTTCCTGCTGCAAAACTGGATTTCGCCACGGATGCCGACGGCGCGGTTCGGAGCATCATCGGGCGGGCGGAGGCAGCCGAGTAGAAATCTGTTCATAATTTGAGATCTCCGCTTTAACCGGAGCCTCTCTCGACAAAGCCGGCTCTCAACGTCCTCGGAAGCGAGTCGGGATTATCTCGTGGGGCTAGGGTTTGACCAAATTGCCGTCTCACCCGACGCGATGTCAAATACATTTCCGGGGAGACCGGACCGCGAGCCGATCAGTCGCCAGTCTTGTCCGCTTGCGGGAGCGTTCGTGCTCCTCAATGAGCTTCTTACGCAATTTGATTTGCCGCTTCCGCATTGTTTCATCGCAACGATCCCGCCTGCTGTGTGGTAGCGGTTGCAGCAACGTTAATGTTGCTTCCTTGGCGGTGCTCTGCGAAAGTCAGCTTGAGCCATTCGGCCAGAGCCCGCCAATCTTACTCGCCAGCGGTCTTGATTGCGTGGAGCGCCGCCTGCCGTGCAACCTCCCGAGCTGCTGGCGTCCCAGGGGTCTAAGTCTGGGTAACGCCCGCGCCAGTCTACGAGCGTTGCTTGGTAAAGGCGACGGGAAACGAAAATATGACGCCAGCGGAGCGTGTTCCCTCCGCATTTCGTCGAGGCTAGCTTTACTTCCCGAATGGCGTCGTCCTAGGCCGCGTTGCAATCGGTTTGCGCGTATCTACTTGTATGAACATTGCCCGCTCGGCGAAGTCAAGCATCCTTGGTCGCATAGCTCGCTTTCGCAGCCCGTGCGCCCGGAATAATGTCGATGCCTAGTCCGCCGCGTTACGAATCCGTCATTATGTGGCTTCGGCGTTGACAGTCAGCGCATCCTCAAAGAGGAATTGGCAGGGCTGGTCGACGCCGCGCAGGATTGCTCGATTTCAATATGGTTAGACACGTTCTCCTCAAGATATCTCACCGTATCATATGCGAACCTCAAACACGAAAGAACTAACAATGAAACAGTTGAAAATGTTATCCTGCCTCGGCGTGTCCGCCTTGGCAATGTTAACCGCCGCTACGCTGCACGCCGGGCCACTGGCCGCTAGTGATTACAAGAATGTCGCGCCTGTGCCCCCTCCGCCTGTATTTGGGACCGGCTTTTATCTCGGCCTCGATGCCGGGGCGAACGTCTATCAGGACCGGGGCGACGACAGGACCTTTACCAACGAATTTGGAGACACTCTCGAGTTCCGCCCAAAAAATGACGTTGGTTTCTTCGGCGGGATCAAAGCCGGCTGGGTCTTTGGCACCGGTGTGTTTCGACCGGCGATTGAAGCCGATTTGTTTTATAACGGCTTTAGAGGAGGCGCTGATACAAGACTGACGTTGTCGGACGGAACAGTGCTGAGAAGCAGCACCGGGACGGATTACATTAACACTGGGGCCTTTATGTCAAACCTCATCGCCAAGTTCGCTTTTGGCCAGTTTCAGCCCTATGTCGGAGCCGGCGTCGGCGTTTACTACGCGGAATCGGCGGGAGTTGACCTCAGCACGCCTCGCGGGACCTTTAACACGAGCGGGGGAGAAAGTCATTCCGACTTGGCATGGCAAGTTATTGCTGGCGCTGACTATTATTTCACCCCGAAAATCAGCACCTTTCTCGAATATCATTATCTCGATTACACGAGCACCCAGATCGACACCAGCGAGAGTCGCGACTTAGGACAGCACTTGATTGGTGCTGGCGTCCGGTTCCATTTCTGAAAACCTAAGCGTACGGTCGCTAGGTTGTCGCGCTGGCCTTCGGGAATTGGGTCGACGCGTCCAGGCAGG
>Ga0207650_10003607_pt1 | contig 10615 bp, 8 predicted proteins | sample KBSS63metaG_FD_184325 | JGI IMG/M metagenome (GOLD analysis project Ga0207650, IMG submission 184325) | Switchgrass rhizosphere microbial communities from Kellogg Biological Station, Michigan, USA - KBS S6-3 metaG (SPAdes) (version 2) | ecosystem: Host-associated > Plants > Roots > Rhizosphere >...
TGTCACCTGGTTGCCAGGAGCGCTGCCTAACGCGGTTGGCGTCACGCTGGAGTCGGCGTGCGACCGACACGCCATCGTCGTGGCCGCCGACGGAACGCTCGGGTCGGTCAGATTCGGCGCGAGCGGGCATCCTCGTCCGATCGAGGGTGTGCCGGTCGAGCGAAACCTGTCGGGGATCTCGTTTGCCGTCGCGAACGGGACCGGGTTTCTGGCTCGGCTGCTCTCTCGAGATACGACCATCCGCGATACGCGAGCCATCGCGCGAGAGTTGGCCGCGACGTCCTAACGACGTGAGCACGGTTCGCCACGTCGCGCACGGACGTCGTGAGCAGAGCGGCGCTGCGGACAGGGCGACACGGGGCGGCATTGCCGACCGCGTTATCGACGCGGCCGACAACGTGAAGGACCGGATCGACGGCAACCCGGCGTCTCGTCCGGGGCCGGACCCGACTGATCGTCGGATCTAGGTGATGGTGACGTTGCGGGTGCCGTCGGGGCACCCGCAATCACGTCCAACAGGAAATCACTACTTCGCCTGGTACGTGCCCATGACGATGGCGCGGCCTAACGTGTGACCGAGCATCGTGAACGACACGGCCGCCGGGGACGTCTTGTCGTCCACTCCAAGCCGCTCGACGTCGAGCGCATGCACGACAAAGTAGTACCGGTGCGGCCGATCCCCGCTCGGCGGAGCGGGACCTCCGTACGCCTTCGCACCATAGTCGTTCCGGCAGTGAAACGCCCCCTTTGGCAGGTTCAAGCCACCATCCTTGCCGGCGTCGCCGGCGAGCGACGTGACGGACGCCGGCAGGTCCACGACGATCCAGTGCCAGAATCCGGATGGGGTGGGCGCGTCGGGATCGAAGCACGTCACCACGAAGCTCTTCGTCCCGGCCGGCACATCACCCCACGAAAGCTCGGGTGAGCGATTCCCACCGCTGTAGACGTGGGCCTCGCTGATTGGCGCGCCCGCTCGCACATCCCGGCTCTGTACCGTGAACGACGGTGCCTTTGGAAGTAGGGCGTAGGGGTCGGGGGCAGGTGGTCGGTCGAGATTCATGAAACCTCCAGGTGGTGTCGGGCTGGGTGTCATCGCTCGGCATTATCGGTTCCAGTTGCTATTGACGGGACTCGGTCTGTGCTCACTGCGTGGCCGACGAGCTTGCGTGTCGGTGCTGCAGTGCCGAAATCTCTCGGCATGAAACCGCTTCAGGATCTTTACCCGGATGACTTCGCCCACTGCTACGGCTGCGGCCGACTGAATGCTGAGGGTCTGCACATCAAGAGCGAGTGGCAGGACGGCGAGGCCGTCGCGCGCTTCCGTCCTGCTCCACAGCACATTGCCCTGCCGGGATTCGTGTACGGCGGTCTCATTGCCTCGCTCATCGATTGTCACGCCATGGCGACGGCCGCTGCAGCGTCAATGGAAAGGGCGGGAGCAACGCCGGGTGTCGATCCGACGCCGCGGTTCGTGACCGCGTCGCTGCAGGTGGACTACCTTCGTCCGACGCCGCTTGGCCCGGAGATCGAGCTCCGCAGCCGAGCGACCGAGATCGGTGAGCGGAAGGTGATCGTCGAGGTCGTACTGCGCTCAGGAGACTCGGAGTGCGCACGCGGACGCGTGGTCGCCGTACGTATGCCGGCGGGGATGGCGCATCCGGCCAAGGGAACCGAGTCGAGCCTCGCGCGCGGAGCGCGATTGGCGCTCGTTATCGCTTCGATCGCCTTCGCGCACCCGTCGCTCGCGCAGAAGACGCCCGCGCCCACCCCGCCCGCGATGTCCAGCGCGGCGCGCGACGACATGGTCGCTTTCGCGAAACTCTCCATCTCGATCGCCCAGCTTCGCGATTCGATTCAGAAGGAGCTCGCCGAACCACGGAACAAGACGCCGCAAGCGCAGCAGCAGCTGCGCGAGCAGCTCGCGTCCGGCGTCCAGGAGGTCTTGCACCACGCGGGCATGTCGGAGGAGGAGTTCCGGCACAAGACGTATGTCGTCAGCACGGATTCCGCGTCGCGTTCCGTCTTCGACGAAACGATCGCGAAGATGACCGGTGCCCCGCTGCCCGGTCAGCTTGGTGCCGCGCCGCTCGCGGTAGCGGTGCCTGCTGGTCCGGTGGGTGTGCATATCGGTCATGTCATGAACGGGTTCACTGACACGCCCAAGGGGCTCGGCCTCCTTCCGACCGCGATGGAGGAAGCCCGGGTCGCCGCGGTTCACGCGGGGCTCGCTGCGCGTGACCTGGAGAATCTTGGCGCGATGAAGCTGCATGCCGGCCACGTGATCAACGCGGTCGATCCAACCGTCGTGACCGCCGGCCCGGGTCTGGGATACGGCGTGAAGCGATCGGCGTTAGGCATCGCCACCCACATGGACCTGGCGGCGAAGACGCCCGGCGCGTCGGAGGAGGTGGTGATGCACGCGAACCACGTTGCGACGTCCGCGCGGAACACGGTCCAGCGCGCCGATGCCATCGTGGCGCTGGCGAAGCGGATTCAGGCCGCGACGGCGGTGTCGGACGCGTCAGCGCTCGTGAGCCAGCTCGTGTCGCTCACGAACGAGCTCATGCTCGGCAAGGATGCCGACGCGGATGGAAAGGTGACGTGGAAGGAAGGCGAGGGCGGGCTGCAACAGTGCGATGAGCACATGAGACTTATGCTCACTGGTAACAGGTAATTGGTTGCGCGCAGTTGAACGCCCTCGGGACGCTGTGACCATGAGCATCCCGAGGTTGTCACATCTAGCAACCAATTACCTGTTACCAGTCATCATTGCGTTTCCTGTTAGGACCTTTGGTCCTAACAGGAAACGCAATGATGCTGATTCCTCGCCCCGAGCTTCTCGAGCAGCGCGATCGTCTCGGGGAACGGACGCAGCCGCTGCACCGGCCCATTCGCCATGTCCACCACCGTGCGCCCGTTGCGTGAGACGGCCTTCACGTCCGCACCGTGAGCCACGAGGTACAGGATCATCTCGTTGTCGCCGCGGGCAGCAGCGCCGTGCAAGGCCGTGTAGCCGTTGTTGTCCCGCGCGTTGACGTCGACGTGCAAGTCCTCGACCAGGTACTTCATCACGGACATCCACGCGTCCGGCGCGTGACGGTGCGAGTTTCCGGCGAAGCCATTGCCGTAGCCGACGCCCGCCGCGGCGTGTATCGGCAGCACACCCGGACCCACCGGTGCCGTCTTGGCGAGCACCTCGATGTCGGGGTCGAGCTTGACCTGAACGCCGGCGCCAAGCCCTGGCTGGTCCGACGCCGCGGCGCCAGCGGCTGGTTTCGCCGGAGTCGCGTCGGTTGCCGGCTTATCGGATGCCGGCTTATCGGATGCCGGCTTGCCGGATGCCGGCTTGTCGGTCGACGGCGTAGTGCTCGCGACGTTAGGCGACGCCGCCGGCACCGCGCCAGGCTTGGTCGTATCCGCCTTGGTGGGATCCGTCTTCGCAGCCACGGCCCGGCCACTGTCGGTGCCCGCGGCCGGACGAGCCGGACGCGCTCGCGCGGCCGGTGCCGGCGGCGTGGAGGCCAGCTTCGGATCGGCGCCGTGCTTGATCAGCAGCTTCATCGCGTCCAGGTCGAGCGCATACGTCGCGCGCCAGAACGGCGTCGTCCCGTCGATGTTCTCCAGCCCGCAGTTCGGGTTCCCGCAGTTGTTGTACGCGAAGTACCATGGCTGCTTCTTGATGCGAGCGTTGACGTCGGCGCCTTTCGCGAGCAGCGCGTCCATGAGCTCGAGATGCGTCGCCTTCTGCGTCTGGATCGCCTGCGGCTGCGGATACCGTGACCGCGGCGCCCATTGCGAGTTGATCGTCGCGTACAGCGGCGCCATTCCCGACGAGCTGGCGATGTTCGGGTTCGCGCCGCGCTCCACGAGACGGATCGCCACGTCGAACTGCCCGTTGATGATCGCCATGAGCAGCGGCGTCGTCCCGTCCACGAGCGACGTGTCGTTGATGTTCGCGCCGCCGTCGAGCAGCGCGATCGCCGCCTCGAGATTGCCTTGACGCACCGCGTGGTGAAGTGCGGTGAGCCCACCCACACTGCCGACCTGCTTGATGTAGCCCTCGACGCCGCCGTTCAGCGTATCTACCTGCTCCTTTACGGAGTCGGTTGGCAGCTTGGCCGCCGTCATCACCGCGCGCCCCGAGTCGATCGCGGCCTGAATCTGCTCGGGCGTGAATGGTCCGCGCGGCTCGCGCACGGGCAGCTGATTCCCTCGGCCACCGCCCTGACGACCGGCGTTTGCCGAATCGGCCGCGGTGCGCGGAGCCGTCGCGCGCGCGGCAGCCTTCGCTGCATCGAGGGACTTCTTGAAGTCGGCTTCGGCAGAGTCGTGCCGGGCCGGCGGCTCGAAGGAGATGAGCACCGCGTTCCGCTTCTTCTCCGCGGCCTGGTCGCGTGCCGCATCGTCCGTGAGGTTCAGGACGCGAGTCCGAATTGACGGATCCGCGCCGTGCTTCATCAGCACCTCGACCGCCGCGGCCCGTCCATACTCCGCCGCGAAGACCAGCGGAGTCTGTCCCCAGCTCGATTCGCGCGCGTTAGGGTCCGCGCCCTTCGCGAGCAGTGCCTTCACGACGTCCGGGTTGCCAGCGGCTGCGGCGAAGTGGAGGGCCGTCGCCCCGCTCATTGTCGTTGCCTTGACGTCACTCCCCGCGGCCAGAAGCGCGCGCACAACTGCCGGGCTGCCCGCTCTCGCCGCGATGTGCAGTGGCGTGTACGCGCCAATGCGAGTTCGCGCGGTCACGTTCGCCTTCGCGCGCAGCAGCTCGACTGCGATCGCCGAGTCGCCGTGGTCGGCAGCCCAGTGGAGGGCGGTCATCCCGTCGCCCTGCGGTGCGTTCACATCGGCGCGTCGCGCGATGAGCGCTCTGACGGTCGCGACGTCGCCGCGCATGGCGGCGTCGGCGATCGGAGACGCCGGCGCCCGCGACGCCACCGCGGCGATCGAGCTCCAGGCCGCAACGACGCCGACGAGCGTGAGGGACCGAACGTTCATTAATGGACTCCTGAAGATGCTGTGTCATCCCTCGCCTGACGGCTCGGGATGACACGATTACCCCGTCAGCGTGAACTCGCCCGTGCTGTCGCCAAAGCTGCGTAGATCGTTGCAGCCGAACTGGTGCGCCAGCGTCAGCATCACGTTTGCCATCGGTGTCGCGTCAGGCGCCTTGAGATGTGTGTTGCCCGGCAGCCGGCCATTGCCCTTGCCTAACAGCAACAGCGGACAGCGGCGGTGATTATGGATGTTGCCATCCGCCATCGGCGAGCCGTAGACGATGACCGTCTTGTCGAGGAGGTTGCTGTCGCCTTCCTTCGTGTTCTTCAGTTTGTCGAGGAGGTACGGCAGCATGCTCACGTGGTACCGATTGATCTTGTTGAAGTCCAGAATCGCCGATTCCTTTCCGCCGTGATGTGACGCCGGATGGAACGCCTTGTCGGTGCCGCTCTCCGGGTAAGCGCGCGTCGATGCGTCGCGTCCCGTCTTGAACGAGAACACGCGCGTCATGTCGGATTCGAACGCGAGCACCTGAATGTCGAACATGAGCTTCATATGCTCGGCGAACGAGTCGGGGACGCCTAACGGCGCTTCCGGCAGCTCTCGCGGCTCACCGCTGCCGTTCCGCGCCTCGACCGCCTGGATGCGTCGCTCCAGCTCGCGAATGTCCGACAGGTATTTGTCGATACGCTGGCGGTCGGTCGGACCGAGCTCGCGCTTGAGACCCGCGAGGTCTCCGACGATCCAGTCGAGGATGCTCTGGTTGGCCTTGCGTCGGGCAGCCCGGTCCGTGTTGTTGCTTCCCGCGCCGAACAGCTGGTCGAACGCAATGCGCGGGTTACGAATCATCGGCAGAGGGTCCGTCGGGCTCGCCCAGCTCAGCGTGTCCGTGTACGCGCACGCATAGTTGTAGTCGCAGCCACCGCCGCGGTCCTGATTCTCGATGCACAGCTGCATCGACGGGATCGCGGTATCCTCGGCGATCTTGCGCGCGACGATCTGGTCGAGCGATGTGCCGACGAACACATCCGAGCCCTGCGTCTGCTTGGGGTGCGACTGCGTGAGAAATACGGCGCTCGACCTGAAGTGATCGCCGCCGATCTCCGGCGCCTCGAACGCTTCCGCCATGCGCACGTCGGTGTTGCTCACGATCGTGAGGTACTCGCGCCACGGGTCGAGCGGGGCGAGTGCGCCGTCCGGGTTGAGCTGGAAGTTGCGGCCGATCTCCGCTGGTGCCCACAGGTGCTTCGACGCGCCCCACGTGTTCGACCCGGCACATCCGTGCACGAGCTCCATGCACACGAGCCGCGTCTTGTCCGTCGCCGCCGAGGCGGCGCCGAACTTTCGGAGCGAGCGCACGGCCGGCTCCATCGCGTCGAGGTAGGGGAGGGCGAGGGTGGCCCCCAGACCACGCAGGAACGTCCGCCGCTCCATCGCCTTGCCGGCCAGGATCTGCATCGGGTTACTCAGCTCCTCTCGTGGTCGTACCTAACGCTGCAAGCGATTGTCGTCCGCCGCCACCGGCTGCTCGGCCGTGCGCATGCGGAACGCCGGGCTGTTCACGACGCCCATCACGAACGACGAGAACTTGTAGCCGCTCGCCGCGCTTCGCTGTGCGATCGCGCGGACGGCGGGCTGGTCCTCTTCGGCGACGCGGCGGCCTAACGCGTATGCCATCAGGTTCTCGGTGAAATGACGGACGAATGGCGTGGGACGCTTGAGCAGCGCCCGTGAAAGCTCGGATGGCGTAGACACCGGCGTGCCGTCGTACAGTTGTCCCTGCGTGTCGAGCGGCATGGCGTTCTCGCGATACCGCCACCGGCCCGTCACGTCGAAGTTGTCGAGGGCGAGGCCGATCGGATCCATGTACTGATGGCACGTGCGGCACGTGATGTTCTTGCGGTGCAGCTCCATCCGCTCGCGCGTCGTCAACGGCTTGCCGTCCTTGCCATCCGTCGTCTCGTCGAGCGACGGAACGTTAGGCGGCGGCGGTGGCGGCGGCATGCCCATGACGACTTCCATCACCCACTTCCCGCGCAGCACCGGCGACGTCCGGTTCGCGAGCGACGTCTGCACCAGCATGCTGCCCTGGCCGAGGATGCCGCGGCGGTTGCTGTCGGGATACGTCACGCGGCGGAACTGCTCGCCCGAGATGTTCTTGAAGCCGTAATGCCGAGCGAGTCGCTCGTTCACGAATGTATAGTTCGCCGTGAGCAGCGTCAGGATGCTCCGGTCGCGACGCACGATGTCGCCGAAGAAGAGCTCCGTCTCCTTTTTCATCGACGCCCCGAGCTGCTCGTCGTAGTCGGGAAACCAGAACACGTCGGGGCGGACCTTCTCGATGTCCTGCAGCCGCAGCCACTGTCCGCCGAAGCGCGTGGCCAAAGCATCGGCGCGTGGGTCGGCGAGCATCCGCTTCACTTCCGCATCGAGCGTGAGCGGCTGTGAGAGCCGCCCGGACGCCGCGAGCTTGAGCAGGCGGTCGTCCGGGATGCTGCTCCACAGGAAGAACGAGAGCCGGGACGCGAGCTCGTAGTCGCTCAGCTTGTAGTCCTTGCCCGGCGTCGCGTCATCGGGTGTCGCCTCGAACCGGAACACGAAGTACGGGCTCGCGAGCATCGCCTGTAATGCCGACTTGACGCCTTCCTCGAAGCCGCCCTTCTCCGCACCGCGCCGGTAGAACGTCATGAGCCCGCTCACGTCGTGCGTCGTGAGCTCTCGTCGATACGCCCTCGTGCCCAGCCGCGTCACGATCTGCCGTGCGCACGTGGTGTCGGCGACTGTGCCGGACGGACGACACGAGAAGATGATGCGCCGGCTCGGCGTCTCGGAAACACCGACCGCGTTCTGCGGACCGACAATGCCCAAGTCCATGATGTGAGGCGGCATGGTCGTGCCGGAGCTCGCCGAACCGCCCGACGCGAGCGACCAGTCGTGCGGCTTGATGAGGTCTTCGTACGGACCATCGGCGCGCTTCACGAAGGCGACCGATACGCGGTGCGGGCCGGCGGTCACCTCGAGCGGGTCGGTCTTGTACAGGTCGACGCCTAACGGGAGATCCTGCATCGCGAACGACTTGTTGACGCCGGCCTCGTACTTGAGCAGGCTGACGCGTTCGCCGTCGATCGAGACGTCGATGTCCTCGAGCTGCGTGCCGACGCCGCCCGCGACGTTGAAGCGGAGCTCGTAGAGGCCGTCGGCCACGAACGTGTGTTGCGCAACGACGCCACCACGCGTTCCGTACGGCGCTCCCTCGACGTGGTCCCACGGGTGCTGCGAGATGTACGGCGAGACGCGATAGGTTGTGAGCGTCGTCGGCGCGTTCTTGTCGCCGACCGCCAGGAGGCTGACCGTTGCCGCCGCGTTCAGGTACGCCTCGAGGAGCGTGGGCGACAGCAGCTGGGCGTCCGCAATGTTGTCGAAGTTCGCGCTCTTGGTGTCGAGCGGCAGGTAGTCGGCGGCGTTGATGTCGACGCCTAACAGGTCGCGGACCGCGTTCTCGTATTCGGGGCGGTTGAGGCGCTGGAACGTCCGCGAGCCCGCGGTGGGTGCCGATGCCTTGTCGATCACCCGCTCGATCGCGTTCGCCACCATCTGCAGCGTGTCACTCGGCGGACGTGGCCGCCCGGCGAGCGGCATCATCTCCGCCCGCAGCTTCCGGATCATCTTCTCGGCCTTCACGCGCGCGGTGTCCGCGCGGCCGATGTCGAAGCCTTCCAGCGAGAGGTTGCCGAGCTTGAGGTCGTTGCTGTGGCAGTCGATGCAGTACGCGTCCAGGACATCGTTGAGGGCGTCGAGCTGCGCGCGCGTATACGTGGCCGGGCTGGCGCGTCGCGCGCGCACGGGGCGCGTGGGGCGGGGCGTGTCGTGCGGGCCTGACGCCGGCCTCACCAGCGCAGCCGTCGGCGCGGACGAAGCAGCGGCTGGCGCCGCGTGTGCGGCCGCCTCACTCATGCGCATGCCAACTTCGAACGAAACGGCTGCCGCCAGGATCGCGGCGGCCGCAAGAAAACTCTTCATCCGACCCACTCGCGGGCTGGTTGGGTTACGGGGCGAGCCTCACAGCTCGTGTTTGTCCTTCGTCTGGTTGCTGATCTGCAGATCCCAGCCATCCGGATCCTTCACGTGGAAGCTCTTGAACGCCGACGTCTCCATGGTCCCGCGATTGCCGGTGTCCTCGCGCGGCGTTAGCCCGCGCTTGACCAGCTCGGCTCGAACCGTCTCGGTGTCCCACGGTTCGATCCCCCAGGAGATGTGGTCGACCACGGCCGTCACCGGCGGCCGCGAGGTTTGTGCCGTAGCCCCGCCCGCGGCGCTGGTGGCCGAGTCGGGTTTTGGCGGCGTAGCACTCGGCGGGTTCGCCGCTCCTGCACCCGCATCGGGTTGCCGCCTTCGGTTCCGGATGATGATGCCGCCGATGCCGTTGATGTCGACCGCCGCCTGGGTGCCGGTGTCGTTCAGAACCTTCCAGCCCATCAGGTCGGTGTAGAAGTCGACGCTCTTCTTGTAGTCGGAGACCTGGAACGAGATGTGGTCGAGCCACACCGTTTTCCAGGGCGTCCCGGCCGGCTTGGTCGGGGTCGTGGCCATACCCTGAGCGATCGCCGACGATACCGGCGACCCAACTGCCATGAGGGCCAGGGTCTGCACGAGCTGGCGCCTGGTCAGCTTCCCGTTTTCGAAATCCCGTAGCAGCGCGGCGACGACGCTCTCCATAAGCGGCAGCTCCCGGACCGTGTACGGTGCTTACGCGCGACCCTAGCGAAAGTGCTGCGCCAGCCGTACAACCGATAGCCCTTTTTCGGAGGTCCCTGCCCGTGAAGTCGGTGTTACTCGCCCCGTTTGCGTTCGTGGCAGCCGCCGCCAGCCTCTCGGCTCAGGCCAGGTCGGCGTCGACCGCCAGCCCACCAGGACAGAGCTACATCGTTGCGCCTGACGGGAACGAAGCGCGGTACAGGGTGCGGGAACAGCTCGCCGGATTCGACCTTCCGAAGGACGCCATCGGCGCGACGAAGGACGTGAAAGGACGAATCGTGATCGGGCCGGACGGCAAGGTCGTCAAGGACGGTTCCAAGGTCAGCATCGACCTCGCGTCGCTGAAAAGCGACCAGGCCCGCCGCGACAACTTTCTTCGCCGCGCCACGCTGGAAACGTCGAAGTACCCGCAGGCCGAGCTGGTGCCGGTGGCGCTCGAGGGCCTGCTCCTGCCGATCGCGCCCGGTTCATCGCAGACGTTCTCGGTGCGCGGAGACCTCACCGTCCATGGCGCGACACATCCGACGATCTGGCAGGTGACCGCGCGCGCGGAGGGGAACGGCATCGTCGGCAGCGCGACGACCGCCTTCACGTTCAAGGATTTCGGCCTCGAGCAACCGAAGGTTCCGGTGGTCCTGAGCGTCGCCGACACGATTCGCCTGGAGTACGACTTTCATTTCGTGCCCGACACCGCCAAGTGAATTGGGGTCAGAGTCGAATTTCATCATTCCAACGCCCAGGGCGTTGGAATGATGAAATTCGACTCTGACCCCAATTCAGAGATCCGCCGCCAGCCTCACTACGGTTGCCTGGTCAGCTCCATGCGGATCCGTCGGACCGAGTCTGCGCCCGTGCTCTTGTAATG